>Ga0247611_10000101_pt1 | contig 168082 bp, 180 predicted proteins | sample 177DNAGHGhighgp2_FD_192422 | JGI IMG/M metagenome (GOLD analysis project Ga0247611, IMG submission 192422) | Sheep rumen microbial communities from Palmerston North, Manawatu-Wanganui, New Zealand - 1770 DNA GHGhigh gp2 | ecosystem: Host-associated > Mammals > Digestive system > Stomach >...
TTCGGGTATATACGTATTTTTATTCCTCTGAGCATCGGTCTGTGAAATGTCGGGGTTATAATAGCCCCTCCCTATATAATATAAATAGTGTATTAAGCAAAAAAAAACTGACTTTTATGAAAATTCCTCAAATTTTATTAAGTTTTATGCCAACTGTTAACAACCCATTCTCAACAGCTTCGTCAGAAAGTTCGATACCTTCAAATTTTGCCAGGTACTCCCTATTGTTTTCGAGGTGCTTCACTCTTTCCTCTTTCTTCATTGGTTTGTATAGTCTAAGCATTGGATTAATAATCATGTCCTCCTTCTCAAAAGGCCCGTCTTCTATGTTAGCATCAGAGACTGTAATCGCCACTTCTGGGAACTCATAGCACTGTATGCTGGAATACTCTACAAAATACCCATCCAGCCACTTCTCTGACTGTCCATATATACCATAGCAATTAGTACACATCATCCACATATCTTCGGTAGTCTCGAACAACTTTCCACCAAGCGATGAGGTACCTCCTATCCTGACGAATGAATTAGGCTTAAGTTTGTATATTTTGCCTTCTATAATTTCTTTCATGTTATTTCGATTTATAGTCTATTGTGAACAATGTTTTCCATTCGATTAGCGACTCCTCTTGTGCAACTACCTTTACAAGATGTGGATTGCTACTGAACTGTAGCATAGTTGCGTTATCCTCCATCGATTCACAATCGTCGAAAGAATGAGTATGAGGTTTGGATTCGTCGTCTCTATATACAAGTAACCGATATGCCATATTAATCTTTATTGTGGGTTAGAGTTTGTCTTTGAGCCATCTCATAGCGCACTGTTTTTCCATTTGAAGATATTACAGTAATTGCAAAAGAATTACTACGCTTTTTAAAAGTGACTTCGCTATTGTCGCTCAATCCGAGGGTGAGATAATATATAGCGTCTTCTATGGTATCATAATAATCTTGGCGTAACACACCGAAGGAACTAATAGCAGGCTTGCCTTCCTCATCGACTTCTGTTAAAACTATAAATTCCATATTCTAATTTTTTTTTTCGTTGGTTTACATATATAACGCAGATAAGGTGCTTTCTTGTACGTTAATCGTAAATTTTTTCTATTTTTCGAGATTGTCCTTCAACTCCAATAGACGCTCGTACACACTTAACTGACCCTGTCGGTACAGTTTTTTGTTGGGATGATTGGCGTTCACCGCCATTTCAAGCATTGACGACCGCATTTCATCCAGCACTTTCCACGGTATCGTCACGCCTTCACCTGAAACAAATATTTTGTCTTCGATTTCAGTCCTCTCATATTCTGTGTGCGCGCGCCACCCGAGAACAAATGCATTTCTGAGCTCACTGTTCGGGTCAATTACACCGAAGTTGCTTTTTCCTGCATATGGATATGTTTCGTAGGCTTTCTGAGCCTCAACGCTCAGCGGGATTTTGAACGCTTTGTTGAGATATTCCCTTTGTTCGGATGTCAACTTGTCTTTTTTAGATTCAGTTACAATGTCGTATTCAAATTTCAGATTCACCTCGCTCGGAGTTGCGTCATCATATTCAAGGCAGTCGTCGGCTGGTTGGAATTTGACATTATGGAGAACATACTCCCTCTCAGCGCATTGGACTTTTAAATCGGCTCTACCGTCGCTGATTTCAATTCTTTCAATTGATTTGATTTTCTCTTCCATGTTATTTGGATTGATTTTCTCTTGCTTGAACCTTTTCCATGAAATTGTTATAAACTGATGTCATAGACGGCGGTATGCTGGCTAACAGTTCCGCTTTTTCTTCCTCGGTGGCGGGGTAGTAGTATAACGCTCCTGGGGCATAATCACCGTAGAAAGTGCCACCAATGGCTGATTTTCCCCACAGGCATCGTGGCGCCGACGCTCCGTATGGATGTTCTTTGTTAACTGTCAGGTCACCATTGCCGTAATCAAAAGTTTTTACCAACAGCAAACCTTTGTTTTGCGAGCCCTTCCAATTTTCCCAATAGGCGACGATGTCACCGACTTTGACCGATTTCAACGGTTCCCTGCCGTCTGGACTGAGATGTGGGACATCATAATCGTCTTCATGTTTGTTATTTGTCTCGTGTGAAGGGGTTTCTTCTTTTGGCTCGGATATAGGTGTTTCGGTTTTAGGTTCCATTTCCCCAGTCTCCTTCACCGTCAGACTCGTATTTTCTTTTTCGTTTTCGATGAGGTTGGTCCATTTTGATACATTTATAGGTTTAGCCTCTCTCTGTCCTTCAATATGGTTGGCATCCTCAGCCTTTATTTGCCCGTTTTCGTTTGGATTGGTAACCACCTCCGCCAATACCTCAACGGGGCTTGTTGCTTTATTCTCGGGGGTTTCCGATTGCTTGCCGTCCTGTACTATAATATAGCGGGATGAATAGTCGTTTATCCTTTCAATTTTGTCTATGTGACTGCTAAAAAAACAATATGGATAATTGTTCAATTTCTCATGCAGTATGGGTACGACATCTTCAATGTCTTCAACGATGACAAGATAAGGATAATCATTTGTGCTCAGTGTAACTTTAAATGCTTCCATTTTAATTTATTTTTAATCTATGTTTAACCAACAGTTGTATTTCTTGCAGAATTCGTCTATTATCTCCCTGACGCGTTTACCGAAAACGTGATAGTGGAAGTCAGAATTCTCCTCGCTTGGTTTCGGCTTGTTGTCGAACCTTTCGAACAGGAGCCCTCTTAATTCCTGAATCTCGGTGGCGTCATTGATGAAAGTCTTGTAGTCGAAATCCTTGTTCTCGAACATATCTTTGAGTAAATACGTCATTCCGTCGACACACGGGAGACAATCTATCTCGGAATACCACAGTTTCTTGTCGGATTCGTATTGCTTTTCATAATATTCGATGTTGAACAGACAAAAGCCACGACTGTTTTGGTCGTCATCTTTAGGTACGTAATAAATTTGATATGTCATCTTGATATTTATTTTTAATTGAGTTATATTAAGTTTTAACTATGGGATATGTCTATCTGATTTGCGACAGTTCGAACGAATGGTACAAAATCGGTGTCACAACGGGGAGGATTGAGAAAAGAATCAAGCAGCTCCAGACGGGGAATGGCACCGAACTGTTCGTGCGCTCTTATTTCAAGACCGAGCATCCGTTTAAACTGGAAAAACTGCTCCATACCAAATTCTGCTGCCAGAAGGTTCTGAACGAATGGTTTGAACTGTCCGCTGAGGATATCACGAACTTTACCAAAACCTGCGAGGAACTTGAGAAAACGGTCAAGGTTCTCATGGGCAATCCATTCTTTAACCGTTCCAAAACTTAATTCACTTTGGATTGGATAGTGTCGGCTCGAAATCCACTGACAGTATGTCAAGCTTCGTGATGGTGTTGTCATGCGTTGTATATCCAATAGATGTCAGGGTGGGTTTGGAGTTTGCCACGATTAGCTCTTGAGCAAGCTTGCCTTGATGGTTAGGCAACGGTTTGACTTCAACAACTACATGGTTAAGCGAATCGATTCCAAAACCTTTGACCACTATTGCAGCATTGCCTATATTCTGACTAAGCGAGACATCATCCTCATCAAAACTCCTGCCGATATAACCATACATCGGCTGACCTTTCTTGATTCTGTCATTGGCTTCGGCAACAGCTTTCTCCATCACATCCCTTGGGTAAACATAACCGTTCGCTGTCGGTTTGTCACACTCGAACACTGGGAGAACCACTGTAGTTCTGTTTTCCTTTAAAGTATTGTCGGTGTCACACATTGTTTTAATCTTGATTAGATTTGTTATCGAATCTGAAGTTCATAACCGCGTCGGCAAGGTCTTTACCATCAGGGCAGAAACGCGCTATCATGTTGGCTGTCAAATTAGCGGACAGTCCGCTGTGACCGCTGTTCATGAAAAAGTCATACGCTTTCCGCAGGCGTTCATCGTAGGTCAAAGAGTCGTCACGCATAATCCTACAGGCTTCAAGCGTCTGGTCAAGCTCCATACCGTGATACAGGTCGCCGAGGCGGATGGGGACGATTTTGTCCCAATATTCAAGTTCTTCCTCTTTGACAAGTCCTCTTGCCTTGTTAACATATTCATTGGTTAGCTCGGGTATCTTGGCTTTATGTTCGGCTTCTTCCCGCTCATACGCCTCATGCCACTTGCGCTGTTCTTCGTCGTTTTCATACTTTGTCTTTCCTGTGACTTTCTTGTACGCCTCGTCCAGTGTGTCGGTCGAGAGAATTGTTTTGCCATTGAAGTTACAGCTGCACACCTCATTGGTGGTGTGTTCTATCGCTTTAAGTCTTTGCCACGCCTCAGCAATGGTTGAACCTGCACATATGTCCGCTGTTAGCATAATCTAGATTGTTTTTAAATTTTTAGTGAATTTTTTCATTTTCGATAAGTTATCATCTATCTGGGCGAGACTTTGTTCCGCCTGCTTGAGTGCCTCGTCTATTATTTTCAGGTTTGCATCGAAACCCACCTCTTCCTGGGTTGGTTGAGGTGGTTTCGACTTGGGCTGTCTATACATAAATGGTTTTTTCATGATTTAAAGTTAATCGTCATCGTCGTCACTACGATTGTTTTCTTCTTCCGCCATTCTGTCGTCATTATCAAGGTCATCCCAAATGTTTGAATCTGGATAATTGGCTTTGTCGTCTGGTGTCTCGACTGTTCTATAATGGTCGCCAGTTATATCTCCCGTCTCTGGGTTCCAGTCGAATGAGCGCCAACCATCATTATCGTAATTGGATGTGTGATAGGTTTCAGTATCCTCGTGATACCTGCTTGTATGTGTGCCTTCTGACATAATATTGGTGTCTGATTATGGCTGTCAGACTACAGCTCTAGTTATTATTTGAGTTTATATTGTCCGTGTAACCTTTAGATGTTTCTGTCTTTGATTATTTGTTCGATTTCCACTGCAGCGGTTCCAATGAACCGAGGCGCTCGGAGTAGTACATGCCAATCCAGACGTTCTTGGAATACTGCTTGTGTTTCGAGATATCGTTGTTCATATCGAGCACTTGGTTGCGCAGGTTGGCATCGGTTAAAATATCGTCACGGTCGCACATCTCCACCTGGGCTTTGAGGTTGTTGTACCTGTCCTCGTTATAGGCGAAGTTTGACTTGAGGTCGATTGTGCATGCCAGGCAGGTTATAAATCCAAGACCGAAGATGCTTATAAGCATCCAGCCTGGGAATGACAGCTTGTCATAATTCCACGATTTTTGGCTGATTATAGCCATAATGACGCCGATGAGTGTGAGAACTCCGAAAAGTGTGATAAGTAACATAATTTTTTAATTTTTTGGTGAATAATTGTATTTTGTTAAACTATTTTTGTCTTAAAGGCGTTGACTGGAAACTAATCACGTTTGCGATGTCGTTGTTGGACGACCAGCAGGATTGTATGACGCAGTTTTCATCGCTTATCCAGATGTTGTTTCCACCGTTTTTACTCCATCCTACAGTATATTTAAGAGGCTGTTTTGTCGTTGCGGTGTAGACGAAATGCCTCGTAACGGTGTCACTTGTTCCGTCTGGATGCTGAACGGCGTAGACGATGTTCACGTCATGGTCCCAATAGCTTCTAGTGCATGATGTGATAATCAGCAGGATTTCCATAACAAGCGTGACAGCCAGGATAATTTCCAAAACAATACTGATGGTTCGTTGTCTTTTCATTTGTCGTTTAGTTTTAATTTTTCAGTTTATTACATTTATATAACGCAGCAAACATCACTTTTTGTACGAGTAGTTGAAATTATTTTTACGCTTCAGGCAACTCTCCAACATCCCTAAGGCGCGTCAGTCTAGAGCAAAACTCCTGTGCTGTCAGAATGGTCTCGTTTATCTTGTTCTTGCCCATTGCGTGAGTCAGAGTGGCGCCGTTCGTAGCCTCCAGAGCTGCCTTGAATTTGGCGTTATGATAAAGCTGGTTATAAGCTCTGTTGAGAAGCAGCTGGTATTCTTTCGAATCCCTTTTCATAGGTACTCCGCGCCAATAAAGTGTCTGTTTTGTCCACCAGTTCTTTCCGTAGCCTTTCTTCTTGGCAGCATATCCTACGAGGGTGCATACATGTTCCTGCATGTCCGTTGACTCGAACTTAAGACTCTGCAGAAAACCTTCCATTGAATTGCATTTGACACCGTCGATTTCAAAGGGATGTGGTGCAAAATTGCTTAACGATGATGCAGGATAGCCCGCTTTGCTTGATATATCCATTGTTTAGTGAATTGATTTTGATTATTTTTTTAATTCAGTTATATTGAACTTGCCAGCCAAATCGTTCCAGTCAAGGTCTTGCTGTATGGGCTCAGGGTCTGGAGTATCGTTCTTTTTCGAGAACCTGGCGACCATGGCTGATATTCGCTCCCTTTCACAACAAGGACAACGTGTGCCAGTAAATGTCAGCCGATGTTTTTCACAAGTACGTTTCATATATAAGAGCGGTGAAAATTATAAAAAAAACTCACAATGCAATCATATTCGCTTAGATTAACGGTTTTGCAATCTCGATGAGGTCACGGAAGTTCTCGAGGAATTGGTCACGGAGCTCCGCTGTCTTGAAAGCGAGCGGTGCGGAAACATTAATTGAAGTAAAAATCTCCACGTTCTCATCCCTATTTATTATAGAAAATTTATATTCATAATTATCTTTCCAATTCGGGGTCCACCCATCGTTGTAGCAGTCGCGGAGTTGAACGAGCTGCATCAGTGCAAGGAATGCTTCAGCAGTTTCTCTGTTAGGAAGCAGGTTTTTATCCACCCGTACTGTTCTTTTGCTATCACCCCACTTGTCGCATATGTTGGAAAAAGAATCAATAAAACGTTCATCAGACCTCCTTATCGGATGTGTCTCGCAGAACTCATCCCAGGTCTTAGGCAGTTTCATTCTGATTCTACCGTCAGACCATTCATACCCTTTCTTGTCTATGCGGTCAAGCATATTCTGAAGTTGGCTGTAGCTGGCGGGTTTTATATCAGACACACTTTCCATTCTGACAATGGGCAAGGTTTTGGTTTGGACATCGTCTCTGCCACCGTCATACTGTATAAGATAACCGTCTATGACCGTTCCATCCATATGGTCGAATATGCAGAGATACCAATGGTTGCCTGTTGTGGTGATATAGATGAAATCACCTTTTTTGGGGGTAAAATCAATTTTCTTCTTGAACTTGATGCACTCGAAGGTCGAGTTTTCCTTATCAATCTCCATACCCTCGGGCACGTTGATTTTAATTTCGTCCATGGTTAACTATTTTTAATGAATATTGTCTTTCACGGCGTTTCCTCTGTTCCTCACTATAAAACTTTAATTTGGAACTGTTAATTTCAACTGGTACCAAAGCCTGTCTGCGGCGCCCCTGGGCAACCTCCTCGAGCTGTTTGTACTTGGAACGGTTGTCGATGACACACTGGGAGAGTTTGAACCTGTCGAGTATACAGTCCTCTAATTTCTCGTATGTTCCATCCTCTTTGATGCAACGGGATTGGTATACATCATAGGTGCATGCAATAGTAACATCACCGTATTTCTCGATAAGTTCCCGCAAGAGTTTTTCGCCTTTTGACTTTGTCATGGTTTTGTTTTCTTTGATTTGTTACATCTATATAACGCAACGGAGCCTATTTTTTGTACAAACAAAAGTAATTTTCTCTGTTCATATTTTTTATTTAAATTTCAATTCACTGAAAAACATGTATGACCTAACGGTTCTGGCAGCGTTTTCGGCGTAGTCGCTGTTGAGAAAATTCTCATCGAACTCGTTGAGTTTGACTAGTTCTCTCATAATGACCTTGAAAACATCAGTCAAAAATTGTTGGATATTCGACATTTCGCACAATTCAAAAAATGTTATTTCCTTGCAGACAGTTGATTGTGCGCCAAGCATCTGTATTCTCAAACAACTACCGTTATAGGATAATAGCATGCTGATATAATATTTCTGCCACGTGTTGCCGTAATCCACAACACCTTCAACCGTTCTGGGTTGGATATGCACGAAACGATGCCGTTTCCGTTTAATTCTGAATGCCATTTTCAATCTGGAATATATCTATTTAACCAACTCGAAAGAATATACATACACCCAAGGGTTACTCTCCCACGTTCCCTTCTTCCCAACCTTGTCTATGAGTGCTGCGAATGCCTCACGGGGGTTGTAAAAGTGCCATTGGTTATAGTGCTTCCCGTTAACCTCAAACATATATATGTCATCGGACACTACCTGACGGTGTGCATCAACCACAATTCCCTCTTTCAGACAGCCCTCATCACTGATGTCCTGCAACCGTTCAACCCTGACGTCGGTTATCCGTATTTGGTGCGGCATGTCACTTGCATTCACGAACATCTTGTTGGTATATCCTTTGTGTTTCGCTATATTCTCTTTCAAGTCAAGAGGAAGACCCAATGAACGTATCTCCTTTTCTATGGCCTGATACGATTGTGCCACCGCCACGACTTCACCAATCTTATATGCGGGCTGGTTCTCCTTGGGCACTTTGGTTCCGCAGCCATTAAATACGAAATAGGCTACGCCCGCCTCGTTAACAAACACATCGTCTGGGTCAATTTTTTTTAACTCATCGTCCTCGGTCATCGTATGCAACGTCATTTTGAACAGGCGTCGTGTCATCGTCTTTCTCCCCTCCAGCACGGCGGCGGTGAGACCGTACTTGTCGTTGAACATTATTTTCTGCATGGTATATAATATGTTTAGTTAATATAATATGTTTAGTTAAGCGTTGCTTTCGTCATTACCGCTGCCGTCGCCGACAACTGGGGTCAGTACTAACAACAACGTGCATATCAAAAGAAAAATTTCCATTGTCTTGTGTGTTTTCTCAATTATTAATATACAAAAAAATTCGGAACATTTCTAAAACTGTTGAAAAAAAAAGAAGCGGACATTATATTGCCCGCCTCATAGCATTATATGTCAATTGATTATTCCGCTGCATTGCTCCTGAACCAATCGTTGTCGCCGTCGTTCTCCATTGCCTTATGCTCGCGGTATGCTTCCTCGTCATAGCCGTCGTCAGCCCAGTCATACCATTTCACCTGGTCGCAGAACTTGTCGACAATATCGTCTTCGTAAGCATCCAATACGCTCTTCGCAATCTTCTTGATTGTATCGTCAACGGGAATCGTCTGACCGTTGTCATAATCGGTCACCTTTATCTCGGTTGGCATTGGGTTTGCCTCGAATTCAATAGAGTCTTGTTCGAAATCGCTTATAGCTGACTCCTTGTGATAGTCCAGGACATTGAGGTCGAATTTAATCTCGAGAGTCCAATCGCCGACGAATAACGTCAGTTCCCCTTCTTCGTTGGGGTTGACATACAGGCTGTCCAGTTCTTCCCTCTCGTTTCGGTAGGCGTTGAGGAAATCCTCGCTCGTGAACGACATGGCCTGTGGTTCCTCACCGTCAACTTCGAATCCCTCGTTGAGCATTCTGGTGGCTGGGTTGTTCCACCTGCCCAGGATTTTGGAGAACAAAGTTGTCTGCTTGTGCTCCTTGAGGGACACTTCGCCGTCCTTGCTGTACAGGTCTTCGTATATGGCGGGCTTCGGCTGTGGTTTGCTTTCAGCCTGTTTCCTCGATTCCTTCATGATGCTTCCAGCCAGTCTGCCAGCCATTTCGCTAATTATCTGGCGCCTGTCGGTCGACTTGCCAGCTTCCTCGGTCAGCTGCCTGTTTATCATTGCACGCTCGGACTCGCTGACGATGGTGTACATTTCACCGTTCTCGTCGAAATTCTCTGTTATGTAGTTGGTGTTGTCGGTATAGTATTCACCAACGCTTTTCTTGATGCTTTCTATAAGTTCGTTTGCCATGATTCGTTGTGTGTTTATTTTATAAATACCACTAATTGCATTTTTTTGTGAACTACACCGAAACTAAAGATTTCGGGGTTTCCTTGCCAAAAATTATTATGAATACTTCTAGCTATAAGTACTTAATATACAAGTAGAAAAAATAAAATATATCTATATTTTATTTTTTGTTATATTATAAGTCACTTGTTTATTCCAAGGCTTGCCTTTTGGAAATGCCCGATATTTATATTATATTAATAAGGAAGAAAAAACACAAACTGACCATGTACGTAGACACCAAATGGATGGCTGAGAAATACAATTACTACAACAAACTCTGTTTCAACGGAGTGTGTCCTCCATGCAAGTTCAAGACTAACAACAGAACCGACAGTTGGGGATTGGCTATATGCCAGTTTGCCCCTGATTACTACAGCTACCTCGGCTATCACGCCGAGAATTACACAATAGCAATGTCCAACGCGTGGGACAGTCCCGAGGATTCCAGGATAAACACTTTGGTTCACGAGATGATTCACATTATGGACTACGAATATCACCTCGAACACTATATTGCAAAAGACAGGTACGGTAACGTGAAACAAGTGAAAGGATATGATGCCCATGGCCCAGTCTACTTTCTCAAAGAAGCCGCTCGGCTGAAAAAATATGGTCTTGACATAACCAAAAACGTCACGGATGAGGAAATGGCGGTATCGCAGCTCTCCCCGAAAATATCCAACAGGGAATATGTTCTGGTGTGCATCCACTGGAACAGAAACTCAGAGAGAGGCGCCAGACAACGCGATGAATGTTTCTGCTTGAAAACCACACTGAACACTTTCCAGAAATCAATCCAACCGATAATTTTCCGCCACTACGGGCGCCCAGAGGAATGGAAAACAGCTGGTATGAGCAAGGAAAGTACAATCAATTATATCGAAGGTTACACAACACACAGTGAAAAATACCAACTGGTACCGTCGGTAAGAGGCTTCAAGGGTCATTATTGCAGTGAAGAAAAATGGAAAAACATTCTTGACAACATTGGGGACGACAAGCACCTGTCAATCTACCTGGTCTATAACACCTCAGAACCTACCACTCCCGCCAAGCAGATACCCGAGCCAACTCCAGAGCCTGAACTCAGTGAACCTGAAGCCAATCTCCCGAAAGACGGCGATAAACAGTCCGAAATCATACCGAGCTTCACGCTGAGACTGACCGACGGCAGAGGCAAGGTTTTCCAGAATAAAACCAGAGAGGAATTAAGACAAATAATCAAAAAACTGTTCCCCAGCATGAAAGACGAAACAATTGAAAAACTGATAGACAACCCAGGCAACAGAAAGGTTGCTGAATCCAGAAACACTTTCGGAAACCTGTTGAACGAAGTTTTGGAGGAACAGTCGTTCTCAGATGAAGATGCAAATCCAGAGGAACTATTCCGAGGACAAATGTTCATGAGAAAGGACGGAACAATTGAAATGTGCTTGGCATAAAAAAAGGAGGCTGAAAAACAGTCTCCTTATTTTTTCTTTAATGCTTCCCTCATTGTTGCCGTATAGTCTGGGACGCTGATTTTCTCATACGAGCCATCTTCTTTCAGCCAGATTATCTTTCGGTCGGATATTTCATATCCGAGCTGCATTAAACACAAGGAATAACAAGCCAACTGCATGATGTAATATGAATATGACTCGTCATAGAGGTTGGTGAACGGAGCTAGCGCCATCCCAGCAACATCGCCGTATTTTTCCTGAACCGAACGGTTGTAACTGCTTGTTAATTCTTTATTTGTGTTATGTGTAACTAACAACATTTTATCGGCTAGATAAGTATTGGTCGGGCTATCAACTCCAATGCATTTTGTTGGTACACTCGTACATGGTGTGATTGATGCTATGATTCTTCCAGTGTCATATGATTTCTTATGTGAAACAACATTTATTTTTCTTGACAGAAATGGATAGATATCAGTGGAAAAACAAACATCAAATTTGTCAAACGTTTTTTTCTTTACACAATTGTTACATTTTCCTTTTGCTTTAATAACAGTTGGTTTGATACCCAAACTAGTTAATAATTTTACACTAAAATTAACTTGTGATTCTCTTGTGGTTGATAAACTATAGCGGTTGCGTGTCTTGTTGTAGTACCCATCAGTATCCATTAATCCCCTTAATAAATCTAACCTTTGTTCATAAGTGGAATTTGTAATATATATATCTGGTATGTGTTTATTATTCAACACTCCAAGTTCTCGTAATAATGGACTTAGCCCATATATAACTCTTGTTTTAGCTTTACCGCAATGGACGCCATCGTTAACATTTTTTCCCACTTTATACCCTCTCTTTTCAATTTCATTAAAAATTTCATCATACATGTTTGTGACATATCCACTTGCTGAATGCCCATCACCAAGCCAAACACCAAATACATAAGGGTCTATTGGCAAATTTGTTAAATTAGTGTTGTTTAAAGCTTTGTTTGTGAAAATTCTGACGGCGTAATAAGTTTTTTTTGCTTTATCCCCAATTTCGTTTAAATAAAGCATTAACTCATGAGCTGTCATTACTTTATCACGCCCCCAACGTTGTGAATAAACAAGCCATCTATGGTCGGTGTCACAAACAATGCTATAATTATCACTAAAATTTATCTTCACACAAGGATTGTTGTGTACTTCCGATACGTGTATTATTTTAGTTTCATTGCCTTCTTTGTCATAAACAATATCATCAGTGGTTAGTTCACCCATCGGCTTAAAACCATGTGTGGTTAAAATTGGCGTGTCTAAAGGCAATCCCTTCCAATCATAAATTAAGAGTTTCCACTTTTCATCTTTCGCTTTATATGCAAACAGCATATCAAAAGTTCCAGCATAAGGAGCAACATCCCCATATTCTGGGGTTAACCCCATATACACCTGAGCCTCTGGTATGACAGGGTAAATGTTGTCAACGGTGAACAAATCCTCATAGAACTTCAGTACTGCATCCTGTTTATTTCCATATGGAATTAAATAGCCTTTCTCGTATTGAGGCTTGATAACATCGGGTATCAACTCAGGGTGACCCATGAAAAAGTACATATACGATTCGCCGTAAAGATGTGTTAAACTCCCGTTGTTTGTTGCCCTGACGTTGTTCTCCTCCCACATGCGCTGAACAGCCTCTTTTGTCATGTCGTGTTTCAACGCATAGTTGGCTGCCTTCTCGTCCCAATCCACATACGGCTGGAACTGATGGGTTGTGGCTGACACGCTGGGCAACGTAACAACGCTGCCGTCGTCGTTATGCAGGTAGTATATGTGCGGTCCTTCCTGGAACTCAAGTCTGCGGAACGAGTTCTTGATATTCTCCCTTATAGCCTTGACCTCCTCTGGTTCTGGACGCCTTGCAAGTCTTTCTTCAATATCCTTAATGTTCAGCATTTTCTTCGAAATAGTTTTTGTATTTTCTGCTCATGGTGTCGATTGCACCGCCGTAGGTGCCAGTCTGCCCGTATCTGCGGTTCAACACTGCGACATACGTCTCCCTCGACGGCTTGTTGTGACCGAACATGCTGTAGTCCCACAGCACCCTGTCTATGACACAAGCCTCCCAGTTGTTGTATACCCCGTACCCCTTGTACGACTTGTTGCGAATCTGCGTGGTCTTGCGTTTGGACGCCTTTTTCATGCCGAGGACGTTGTTGGCGTTGAGAGCCAGGTCGGACACACCGAATCCGCTCTCCATCTGAACCTGTGCCATTATTATGTCTGGGTACCAGGCATTGATTGAACTGAGCAGCGAAGCCACACTATCCTTCGATATGGGCTCATGCGTGCAATGACTCGTTACATGGTATTCGCCGACCTTCATCAGAAGCATGTCGGTTTGGTGTACCGTCTCCAGCGAGTCTATGCAAGCTTGCATGGTTTCAACCTGTTCATCATATTTCACAATTGCTTTGTTCTGCGTCATTATTCGGACGGCGGCTGCCAGCATGATTGCTATGCCGAGAACCACTATGACGCTCTCTATTGTCTTCCGTGTTTCTTCTGTCATCATACTACTAATATACAATTTTTTTTATTTATTGTGTCGGTTGTAAATACCTATAAAAGTGTATCCCAACACAATTTGCGAAAAAATGCGCATACGCTACACCCGTTGTAAATACCTATAAAAGTGTATCCCAACACAATTTTGCCCCCGTGTTTCCGTGGGTCTATCACAGTTGTAAATACCTATAAAAGTGTATCCCAACACAATTTAACAGTTCTGAGTTTTTGTACAATATAAGTTGTAAATACCTATAAAAGTGTATCCCAACACAATCGTGTCAACCTTCAATTCCTTCAACGTGTGTTGTAAATACCTATAAAAGTGTATCCCAACACAATAGAGTGCAGAGTGGACGTTCTGACTGGCTCGTTGTAAATACCTATAAAAGTGTATCCCAACACAATATTTTAAAAATATCATAGGTCTATTGAATGTTGTAAATACCTATAAAAGTGTATCCCAACACAATATAATTTGTGTAAACCAATATAAATCAATAAGTCAAAGAACTAATCAGTGTAAAAAAATGGGGCGGGTGGGTATTATTTCTCACCCCAATTGGTTGTTTTTCCCATCTTAAGCAGGATACCAGCTACCGTGGCTGGGTATTTGGTTGTAGCTTTCAGGAACGGTTGGTCGTACACCCCGTCCTTTTTTGACGGATGGAGACACATAACCTCTCTCATTTCCTGGTTTTCCACAATGTACGCGATGTTAAGGGCTGCGTTGATGTCCGCATTCAATCCGTTTTTATGATATTCCTGACCGTGGCGCACAAGCTTTTTATCAACCAGTTTCAATTTCTTTTTATTCTTGTTTTTCGGGTCAACCGTCTCCTTGACATATATTGTGTGTGTCTTGGAGTCCATCTGTGACGTATATGACGGCGGCACCAGAACGGTCTGTATCGAGCCGTTGTTTCCGAGTTGTATGAACTTGTCCTTTACATCGGCGAAGTGGATGTTCTTTAACACCTTGTTGTTGAACAGGCTCTTGGCTTTTTGAGCCTCGCCAGCTGCCGTGAGAGTTATGTCGGTGATATTACCGTCGCCATCAGTCTTGAAATCATACCAATCCTTATTGCTCTCGGTCATTACCGCGTTATATTTGTCCGAATCGACCTGTTGTCCAAGTAATCCATAGTACGACAGCAGCGATTTCGGTGACTTTACAGTTGAATAGTTGTCGAATTGCGAGGTTGTCAGATTTTCCAGGCCCACCGTGTCGTAATTGTTGTCGCCAAACACCTTGTAGGCATATGTGATGATATTGTCCCTACAGCCTATGATTCCAGCGACAGCGTTGTCCATCTTGGCAATCAGTTCCTGGGCTTCCCTGGTTTGGATAAACGGATTCTCCCAACGGCGTTTGTCCATCGTCTCCTTGGTCTCCGTGGACTGGTCGTTGTATCCCTGGGCATCGTCGAACGCTTTCTGGAGTTCGGCATATTTTTTGTACAGGACGAATGAAGCCTTGCACAGGGCACGGAGTTTCTTCACGTTATGGATATAGTTGACAACGTGTACGTCGTCGCCCTCATACTGTTTGACAAGATTGTTCAAAACCTTCTCTACGCACTTTTCGGCATTGTTGTCAGCTTCGTTGAACGGAAGACCTTTTTTGCTAAGGTATCTGGTGTAAAGCAGATTAAGTTCCAGCGGGCAGAAAGACACGTATTTGGACAAATCCTTGTACAGTTTTAAGTCGGACTTGGATATGTATTTCACAAATTCTTCATCCTCAACTAAAGCTTTATATATGTTGACATAACCCTTCACCCATCCGTTGTCCTTTATGCTGGTCTGCATCAACATGTGCTTGGTATTAACATCGACTCCGACAACATTTTTAATCTCATGTTCAGTCTTTTCAAAGTTAAGTCCGTACGGGATGTGCACATACACGTTACCGTTCTTAATGGTGAATATTATGGTCTGCCCATGCTGGTTGATTATGTCGGCAATGTCAACAAGTTCGCCGTTGACCCAGCGGACGGTCTGTCGATTACCCCACAACCGTATATCATAACTTCTCTTGCGGCATGGAATATGCAGGTTATATGCGCAGGTTCCCGCAACCCTGGTCAGCGTATATGGGCTAGTGCTGTTGGTTGTTATCGTCATGGAGAATTTGTCACGGTTCAATTTCAACCCTTCGAACTGTTTAAGTGCCTCCACACCAGCGTTCATAGCCATTGTGTCGATGAGGTCGGTATGGGTCTGGTAGTACTCGCACAGGGTTTTCATACGGAACATAAGCTTGTCGCTGACATTGTCCTTCATTTCCAGATACTTCAAATGCTCTGCAAAATATTCGGGCTTGCCCCATTGCCTTCCATTGGTGAACATCTCATATATCACCTGGGACTGAATGGTTTCCTCAGTTGACTCTTCATTGATTGTTACCTTTTTGATAGAAGGCTTAAGGCTTGACATTTTCGTGGCATAGTTGCTAAATACAACTTTGCAATAACCGTTTCTTCTATAATCAGACTGACTGAAACCGAAAATATTGCCAGAATAGTTATCAATGTTTTGGGCAACCACAGCACAATACAGGGCATTGTTACGACTATTGAGGTCAAACTTGCCTTTCATAAAAATTGTATACAACGGAGCTTCCTTGTATTTGTAGCACAACTCGTAGTACACACAATTCTTGTTGTCAATATACGGCAAAAGTACTTCGCCAATCTTGTTTGTCAGATTTGAACATATCCACTTGTTCACCAAGTCTGCATAAGCTTGAGCCTGGCGTATTCCCGCCTGAAACATTGCCCGTACTTCTGGCAGCATGTTCGTTAACATTATAACGGTTTTGTTAAGGTTGATTGTTGTGTCTGTTCTCTTGTTAGCCATATTTTATTCCAATTTTTGTTTGACTGAATTTTTAATTTACACCTATATAACGCAACGGAACCTGTTTTTTGTACAGTCGAAATAAAAAAAAAATCTGGAATCTTTTCAAATTCCAGATAAAATTATTATGAAAACATCAACTAATCAATCTTCCTCATATTGATAGAGTGTTCCGTTCTGGTAGATAAAATATGTTGGATGTTTGTCGTTTTTCCTCAGGAGCCACACTCCGTTCTCGTCGGTCATAAGGCGGCAGTACCTTCTGTTAACCTCGGTCTTGACCAGGATGTTGTCAGATTCATCGCTTATGGTGAAATACGTCGAGTTGGATGCGTTGTCCCTGTACAGCGTGTACACATAGGTATCGTCGGAACATATGGCAATGACCTCGACGGTCGGCTGGCTGTCTCTCATATATACAACAACCTGTTCATATGGATATGTGTGCACATACGACCAGTATCCGTACCAGTAGAGACTCGGGACGTACCAATCATGGCATATGCGATGATGCATGTGTATAAGATGATTGTGATGAACGGGATGGAACCTTGGCGGAAGCGGGTGCATGCCGTGCGGGACTGGACGATGCGCTGGCGGGTTGGGTGTGTACTGACCAGGACGGTGGTAAACCCTGTCGCCTCTGTTGACATTGGGCGATGGCTGTGGGCGTGAATGGGTATATCCCCTGTAAACATTACCGTTGCCCCTTCTGACAGTGTTTGAGGTGGGAGCTGGACGATGTGTCGTCGGAACTGACGAACGCGTCACAGAACGGCTGTAATTGTATGAACGCGTCGCTGGGACTGACGGTCTTGAATACGTTGTCGACGAGGAACGGCTGTAATACGAGCTCGAACCTCTCGATACCGATGGGGATGAATGGTATGTACCCCCTCTGTGACTGACCGACGGGGCTGACGGTCTTGAACTTGAGGCACCTCCCCTGTTGGGTGAACCAGGTCTCTGTGCCATGCACGTGATGCCGATTAACACGGCTGTCATGATAACTGCAATCTTTTTCATAGTTGTAATTTTATTTAAGTTTTTTCAACTATAAATATACAAATCCCTATACAGGAAATCCTGAAAAACGTACATATTTTTCGGGATTTTTCCTCATAATTTCCCCAAGCGGGAATTATTCGTTCTTTGGAGTGTCGTCATTCTTCTGGATAAGATTGGTGAACATCTCGCCAACGGTGTCGATATTGTGGCGAAGTGCGAGCATTTCGTCGCCAATCTCCAAGGCATATTTACCACTGATTGTCAGGCGATGGTGCAAAGCCGTCGACAGGTTGATTATTCTGGCAGTCGCTTTCATCATTGCCTTAGAAAGGGCAACATTCTCGCCAATACTCTGGTCATAGACGTCTTCATCGGCACATGTTGTCTGAGCTTGCACAGTGAACGAGTCGCAATAGTCGATTGTCGAGCATTCACCGATTTTGGTGTTGACACCTGGAACCTGGCTGGGAAGTACCATGTCGCCGTCTTTCAAGCACATCTCATCGGGATAGTTGCGGAAACGCTGGTAATAGTTGGTATCGAAGTGAAGCACCTTGACCTTGGAGCCTGGTATGCGATAAAACTTTGCACATTCCATGTCCTCATCACTCCAGTTGTAGATTGTCTGGATTGTTGGGAGATATTCGCCGACAGTGTGTTTGATGAACGACGGGGTGAAGGCGAAATACTTGCGTTCGAACTCCTTGATGTTTGTCTTGACTTTGATACGGCAGGTGGTCGTTTTGCCGTCATACCAGTATTCCTCTTTGACAATTCGCAGCGTGATAGCGTTAGGTTTGTTGTCTTTTTCCATGCCTAATATTTTTGATTGGTTAAATCTAATTAATGTTTCGCCTCAAGTATCGGCATGGACGCCTCTGTCGGAATGTACACGATTTTGTCAATCTGGTTGTTTGACTGCTGGCGCACCCACAGATACTGGATATATGTGCTTGTCAACTGACCGTTCTCAATCTTGATGGCTTCGGCGGCGCCTTTCGCACGTTCAATCTCGGACTGGGCGTTGAGTTTCTCAGCCTCCAGGTTAGCCTGGGCTTCGGCGATTTTGATTTGTCTGTTCTGCTCAGCCTGTGCTAGCTCGGCACGACCCTTCATTTCCATTGACCACACGCGATACTTCGGAAGACCGAACATACATCCGATGATAATACCGCCAAGAACGATGATTGTCAGAATTGACATTAGAATAACGTTTGTACTTTTCATGTTTTTGAATAAATTTTAATTTGTTTTTGAATTGTTTTTGGTTAAATTTCAAACTGATTTCGGATATTCTCTGGGAGCGTCTTGGCATACTCGGTCAGGAGCTTGGACAGGAATGTCTCCCCATCGAACCCAGCGTCGAGGAACTTCAACATCGTCGGGTCATAGCCACTCATGAATATGCTGCCGTTCTCGTCGCGACGGATTGTCTCGGTCGTGGTGCGGTTGCGGGCGTTAAGGTTCCACCAGACCAACTTGGTACGAATACCCTTCTCTCGCCATGAGTTCATCAAAGCTTTGTTCTCGTCCTGTGAGTAGCAGTCGAACTCCATGTCGGACAATACAACCAGATATTCGGGGAACTCGGTCTCCAGTCCGCCGAGGATGTCCATCACGGCACCGAAGTCTGTGTTGGAGCAGTCACCTGTATACATGGAGGCAATCTCCTTGCAATACTGTCCGTTACCGCTGATAGCCATGTCAGTCTCACGGTAGCTGTATATTACCCGTGGCTGGGTTACGCCAAGTTCGATGAGAGTCGGTTTGCTGCTGAATGTCAGAACGTGGTTGGGGCAGTATGTGCTGCACTTGCCTAGATAGTGACCGATAGCCAGGGCTTTGCCGAGGGCATCTTCCTCCAACATGCTTGACGAAGTGTCAACGATAGGAATCCAGTTGCCGCTGATTTTCTCCATCTTGCTGAACGCAAGGTCGGCGTCGATTTTCTCGCGGTTGCGATAGATATCATACACCGTCGCGGTGGAAAAGTTCATCTTCTTCTCACCCTTTCTAACCGATTCGAGGTAGGCAGCAAACCTTTCCGCCATGTCCGTTTTGCCGCTTTTGCTTGTGCCAGCGAAACGAGCCCAGTACTTGAGAAGCGCCAGAGTCGGAATCTTGTCAAACTCAATCAAATCATTCTGATGAGCCGACAGTTTGCTCTCGACCGTGTCACACTTGACAAACTTGCCATATTCCTGCTTGTTCATACCGAGCATACGGCGGAATTTACTAGCGGAGATTGTGCTTGCCGACGGCTTGCCGTTCACCTTGGCTGTATAGTGTGGCATCCATTTCTTTGCGAGCTGGTTGTCCCTGGCACACTCCCTGATGATGAAGTCAACCCACTCATCCTCGAACTCTTTGAATATAGGTGACTTCCACAGGTCGTCGAAACGTCCAGCAGCAACAACCATTTCAGCTGGGACGCCGCTCAAACGCATCAGGACACGACCGAGGTCACGGTACTTCAGACCGTTACGCGGGTCGCGCATGAACATGGAGAACAGCTTTTCAACGTTGCTGTCACCAATTCTCACCTCTTTCAGGTGTTTGGTGTAGTACTCACCCTGGAATACAAGGTCAACCAGATGGTTGCCAGTGCTGATATAGGCTGTGTCGCCGTTCTCGGTGAGCTTGTTGTTGAAAAGCATTGAAAGTTCGCTGTTCTTGTGGCTGCGTACAGCCTTGTCCATGTTGTTCTCCATAATTTGCGTTTTGATATTAAGTTTTGTTAATTTTCACGAAAACTGCGGGAGGGGATTGTTATTTCCCCCCGCGCAGTGCGCCCTCGGCGTTCATTAGAACGGGAGGTCGTCGTCAGCTGCAGGTGCTGCATCCGAGGTTGGTGCAGGGGCCGCTGGCTGAGGGGCTGGTGTTGAAGCGGCGGGTTTCGAGGCGCTTGCCTGGTTGTTACCACCTTCGTTATCGTCGCGCTTAGCTCCGCCGCCGAAGTAGATTGACGTTGCTCTCAGGTCGTTGCCGATTTCGGCAGCGCCAGTCTTGTTGCTGGTGTAGATACGATTGGAGTAGTCGCCGTCGATAATGACAAAGCTACCTTTCTTAAGGCTCTTGCAGAAGTTCTGCAGACCACTGTCCCACACGGTGACCGTGAACCAATACGCGCTGTTCTCGGGGTCGCCATACTCGCTGTTTGCAATACGGAAGGTTGTGTAAGTTGCGCCACTTTTTGTGGTCTTTACCTCTGGGTCATTACCAAGATGACCGTTGACAATCATTTTTCTCATGTTAATGAATTTTTTGAATTTGACTTTTATTAAATTTGACTTTGTATGATACTTTTAATATACGACTTTTTTCTGACTATATAACGCAAATCAACCAGTTTTTTGTACAAATATTGTGAATTTTTTTCTTGATATTACAAATTGTCTCTGTACCAGCTGATTAGATAAACATTATCGTTGCTCAGTTCTTCAACTTTTTCGGAAATATTGATAATAGTGTACCCTTTTTCCTTGAACGGTTTGAGAATTGGCTCGATGTAAGGTACAACATCCTTCGAGAATGAATAGACACACCTGTAGTCGGTGAAGATGTCGCCGTTCGTGCGGAAACTGGTCTTGTCGTTAATCAGTTTGTTGATTCGGTGCTGGTGCAGTTTGATAAGGGTGCTCACATCGGTCGTTATGCCGTATGTCGACTTGCTATAGGCGACATTGGCTGGGGTGATGTCCTCCTCCTTGCTGGCGTGGGCTGAAAACCACGATATGATTTTCCTCCATATCGGTTTGGCTGCGTTTATGCCAGTGTTCTGCTTATTTTCGTTGATGTCTTCCATTTCTTGTTTGAATTTTAGGTTAGTTTGCATTTTCGAAAAGACTCAGTTGGCAACCAGGCACTTTCTGCTCGGTCTTGAAGTCCTCGGTCGCGAGCTCAACGTTGGTGCAACGCTTGTCAATCTCCTCGGCAGCGGCAAGGAGTTTCGGGGCTACGGTTGTCTGCGAGTTGTCTTCGGCGATTTTGTCTGCAATGTCGGTCAGCATCGTTCTGGCGATGCGCGCGAACTTAAGCGCTGTTTTTAAATCTTTCATAATTTGCTTGTAATCATTAATTTCCATTTTTGTGTGTATTTTTGGTTAATAACAATATGGTTTAATTTTGTTGCTATTGCTCACGGCATTCACTAAGGTATGAGTCGTTCAAGTCTGCACAACTGTTGTATTCTGGACAGTGTGTGATATCAACCTGTACCTGGCGCTGGATATGTTCGTTTGTGCATACACATATCCTATGCTTTGCACATCCTGCCAAAGTCAGCAGTAGCATTGGAATGATAATTTTTTTCATGACTTTACTAGTTTGCTGTTATTTGATTGAATACGGTTTCGAGTTTCTCGTATTTATCACGTTTCTGCTGTGTAAGAGGTATGTTCCTGTTCTTTAACAAGTACTGCTCGAAATCAGTCAACTCGTTGTACAGGTTCAGTAGCGCTATGTTTGAGTTGCGTGTCAACCTCTTGCCGATTTCCTGTTTCTGTGAACTAATCAATTCAACTGTAATTTCATCCTTTGCCATATTTCTATTCTTTTGCAAGTTTGTTGTCGGTGAGATATCTTACGTCGCCCTCTTCGTCAATATAGAAGCACTTATGGCAATCCAGACAGAATATGTTACTGACTAGGTCGTAGACTGGCTTGTCGCCAACCCACTTGAATCCACCGTTTTCGGTTCCAATCTTCGTCAGCTGTTGGGTGTGCCCAACAATCTGGGTGTATTCTGTATTTCTACCACTGGGGCACAGCATGAATTCGTCGAAGTCAGCCCATATGCACGAACCGATAGGTGACCACCCGCCTCGCAGATGCGACACCCGACCAAGCAGTGACAGTGCGGTTGTATCCTCGTTGTGGGCTGCGTTGTCAAGTATGTCCAGTGCCTCAACCACCGTCTTATCATCGCTGAGACCGTATTCTTTCCTGACACTCTTCAGCCATATGTCGTGCACACCAGCGTGGGTAAACAGGAACTGCATGTCACCCTGGGTGTAGAGTCTGTGAAGCATGAATCGGTTCAGGTTTTCGTTGAAGAGCATTGAAATCTCAAGCTTGTTGTTGTAGTCGGTGCGACACTCACAGAGATGCGCATCGGGCCATATATACGTCGTGTCGTGGTTCCCTATCAACAGGGTGACATTCCATTTCTCCTTGGTCGCCTCCAGGATTTCCTTGAAGTTTTCCAGGGCGTCCTCTGGTGTTATCCCCTCATGGGCATATGGGTCGAGATAGTCCCCAAGGAAGACGACGGGTGTGCCGTCCTCAATGTAGGGGAGCGCATCTCTCCAGAATTTCCGCCCGTGTATGTCGGGTATTATTACCACTTTTTTCTCCATATTAACAAGTTTGCTTCGTTCCAATTACATCTATATAACGCAAATGAATGTATTTTTTGTACAAGTTTGTTGAAAATTATTTTTCCAAATATTGTTTCATTTTCTTACAATCCGTATTCTCACACATCCAACAACTTGATTTACCGTGTGATGTACAATCCTTGCACACTTCGTCAATCTCTTTGCAGCATCTCCAGTCGCCAATGCAGCCGACACCTTGGTTCCCAGAACAACCGTTCTCACCTTCCGTTGGCTTGGTACATGTCTTGCATCTTTCAAGCCGTTTCAACATTATGTCTTTTCTATTACACATGTTCTAATTTTGATTGCCTGTCGATATCGCGTTCCTTCAGCGTTTGTTTCTTGTCGTAGAGTTTCTTTCCCTTGCATATACCAATCTTGACCTTGCAGAGACCTCTCTCATTGATGAACATCGAAAGCGGCACTATTGTGTAGCCTTTTCCCTTCTCCTTGAGGAACCTTCTGATTTTGTTTATTTCGTTTTTATTCAAGAGGAGTTTGCGTTCGCGGTGCTCGTCATATGTTGAAAAACCTGCGTTCTCATACAGTTTAATGTATGATGATTTCAACCATAGTTCACCTCTAGCGTCTATGTAGCAGAAAGCATCCGCAATAGATGCGTTGGCGTTGCGGATACTCTTGATTTCCCCGCCGTTCAGAACGATGCCAGCAACGTATTCGTCCTCGACAATATAATTGAAATAGGCTTTCTTGTTGTTAATCGTCATTGGTTGGATAGATTATTTTTTCGTAGATGTATTTCAAAACGTCTTCGAAATCGGATTTGTCTTCATCGTTTAATTCCCAGGGTCTTATGCCAATACACTTGACATCAGGTTCCTCTTTGTTGAGGATGTGGGCAATGACGTAACAGGTTTGGGGATTTTGATAACAGAGTATCTCGTACAAATAGTTACCATTGTACGTCGGGCGCGCCTCGATGTTGCCTATACGCACAGTTCTAGTTGTCTTCATTGCATATTTCGGTTTTAAAACTTGTATCGTCGTGAATGTTCCCAATGACTGTTATGTCCAACGTCTTGTTTACGTTCTCGCTTAGTGATTTGAAAAAGTTGAGATATCTGCCTAGAGGCATGCCTGGACGATGCTTTGGTGTGACGACATAGAAATAACCGTCTGGGTGCCAGGCTACATATCCGAAACCACCTTCGCCAGCATACATCTGTATTATGTCGCCCTCGAATATCGGCTGACCATGGTCGTCGTTGACGCCCGTGCACTCGCCCACAGTTTCCGCCTGCACCTGGCTTTGTCTGCCAGGCGCAAGTGATAACTGATTGTATTCCGTTATGTAGCAATGGTTGCCGCTGCGCGACCGTTCCAGGTCGCCGTAAATCCATTTTCCATCGCTGACAGTCTTGCCTCTGTACTCTATAAGTCTCATTTCTGAACCTCAATGAATACGTTCTGCTGATTCTCAATGTACGGGTTCTCCTCGTTCACGATAACCTTGACGTAGGTGTGTTTCTTCCTGAAGAAGTTGACGAACTTGCACTTGGACGGCTTGATTGGCTCTCGTTTGGTGTATATGATAACCTCTTTCTCGGAAACAACGTTCGGTGCCACACAGATAATGTTCGGGTAATGTAAGTGCACCTCGGTGTTCATCCATCTGTCGCCTATGATTGTGTCTACACATAAGTCTGGGTCGCGGAATATCGTGTCATGCAGTTCCAGGGTATCGTGACGCTGGAAATGTGTGTAAAGATACTGCAGTTCCTTAAGGTGTTTGTCCTTAATCTTCAAGGAATCCTGCACTCGCAATAGTTTGGCTGTCACTGAATCGTTGAAATAGTGTAAGTCATCCACTGTTAGAGATAGTTGGTACACCTCGTTGTCAGCCTCCTGCAGACGGTCGATAAGCGACTTATTGTTCTGTGAATAAACCCCAATCTCGTTCTCAGCGTCATGATACTTCTTGATGTATATGAGTGCAAGAACCAGAGGAACGACGATAGCCAATCCAATAAGAATCTGCTTCCAGTATTTTTTGAAAAATGCGCCGATGGCGGTGATAATCATCATGAATGTTGACATTGTATCTGAAATTTAATTTGATTTATAATATATTATAAATATTCGCTAGCCAATATTGAACCATTCTTTCAGGCTGACAACCATGTCAGTATTCTCCCAGGGGAACATGAGACAACCGACAGATTCGTCGAAATAAGATGTATGACCGAAGTGACCGTATTTCGCCGTGGATAGATATATCGGGTTCTTCAACGCGAGTTTGTTGATGATGCTGTATGGAGTAAAGTCCACATTGAGTTTAAGCATCTTGGCAATCTCACTGTCTCGGAACGCTACATGTGACGTATTGTGCGTGTCGATAAACACACTGATAGGCTTGGCTCTGCCTATTGCGTAGGCTATCTGTATGGTACACTCGTCACATACGCCAGCAGCTACCAGGTTCTTTGCAATGTAGCGGGCGAAATACGCAGCGCTTCTGTCGACCTTGGAGGGGTCTTTTCCACTGAAGGCCCCGCCGCCGTGAGGACAGTGTCCGCCATAGGTGTCCACAACTATCTTGCGACCCGTCAGCCCAGTGTCACCAGCAGGACCACCTATAACAAACCGTCCTGTCGGGTTGACGAGCAGTTTGAAACGTTCAAACCCTTCCTCGTCATAGAACAGGTTTATAATCTTGGTATCCAGCTGGCTGGTTATCGTGGCAATCGAGGTTTCAACCAGGTCGACTATAGTCTCGTTGGCAACGTCGGGGTCGTGCTGTGTCGACACAAGTACGGTGTCAACCCTCAACGGCTTGTGTGTATCTTCGTCGTATTCGATTGTCACCTGAGCCTTGGCGTCTGGGCGCAGCCACTTGTCAAGCCCGAGGATGCGCCTTGAAGTAAGGTCGTCCAATATCATGCGTGACAGCATGACTTCGAGAGGCATGTACTCGATACCGTCTTTGACCGCATACCCGAATACCATACCCTGGTCGCCAGCCCCCTGCTCCTGAGGGGTTTTGCGGTCTACACCCTGGCTGATGTCGGGCGACTGCTCGTGAATCGCCGAGAATATCCCGCACGAGTTGCCATCAAACAGATACTCTCCCTTGTTGTATCCGATATCAACGATGGTCTTTCTGACCACGTCTGGTATGTCAACATATGCATGGGTTGTGATTTCACCAGCGACCACCACCTGTCCTGTGGTAACGAGCGTTTCACATGCCACTCGCGATTCTTTGTCCTGTCGCAAAGCCTCGTCCAGTATTGCGTCTGAAATCTGGTCGGCTACCTTGTCTGGGTGTCCCATAGACACCGACTCTGATGTAAAATAGTAGTTCATTTTTTTTTACATTTAGTTTCTAAAAAAATCCCTTGTCACATCCACAGCGTGGATAACATATTGTCTTTTTTTGAATTCGCCTTCATTGTTTTTTTCAAGCTCCTTGCATTTTTTGGATGCACTCGCGAACGACACTGCTAGATACAAACCGCCGTCGTCGTTTAGATACGGTTTGATAACACCAGTTGCCAAATCCTTGTATAGGATAGTGAAAAATTCATAACAATTTTGGCAAGGAAACCCCGAAATCTTCAGTTTCGGGGAGGAATTGCCATCTTCCCTCTTTTTAATTATTATAGTTATTTTTTTAATTTCTTAATATTTATTATAAACTCAGTTCTTTGAAATGGTGTCTCGAGGTTGCCGCCCGAAACCCGTGGGTGGCGTAAAACCATAGGCGTTTTTTGTATTTTTTTTTCAAGCAAGCGGAAGGCTTGTAAGACAACCGTGTAAGAGCACTTGTAAACGTGCCGTGCCTAAGGCTCTCGCCTTTCAAAAGCCGCTGAATCTTTAGTTCAGCGGTAGTTTACTGAAATCTCCCATAATTATATTTAAATTTGTTTTTATTTTTCTTATTAATATCCAGCCTGTTTTGGTTCAACCACCAGACTGATTGATGTATTGTTCGTAAGGTCAACCTCCGTAACGTACATTTGGTTGGCGCTAAACTCCGTATCGCCGCCCTCGTACATTATAGGATAGGAATCCAGGATTTTATCGTCTGGGTAGAAACCGAAAACCCCGTTGATTTCCTTGGCTCCCATGTAAGCGAGTATTTCCCTCAGTTTCAGTTTGTATATCGACCACCCGTCACTGTCAACCCCTATTATAGCGTCTTTGTCCAAGTATTTATAGTCGACAGCGAAACGTTCTGCCAGTTCATCATAAGTGAATGTTTTCTGTTCGTTAACGTCGAGTTTATTGGCAATAACACTACGTCTGTCCGAAAAGTTTCTGACAATAACCCAGGTTTCATTGGAATCGTCAACAGCTTTCACAATGTCATATTTTACCAGCCCTTCGCAATCTTTCTCGGTCATGTTTATCTTGTTTTGTTAATGTATAGAATCTCTGTGTCAGTATCAGCGTCTGTAACCAATATGAAACGTGAATATGCACTAGTGTGCACAGTTGCGTCTTCCTCCAACTCCCGAAATACTGTCTTCCATTTGTTCAAGGGAACTTGTGGTTTCACACCTTCAACTTGAAACCGACTGTTCACAAGACGCAGGTTTACCGCCTTGACCCGTCTCAGCCTGGCCTGTTCCAACGGGATTGCTGGTTCGTCCTGCATGCACAGCCTGAGTATTTCACTTGCTATTTTCTGTCTGTCCATTAATTACTTCCTCCATAATCAGAGTGCCCGTCGCAACGGTCGATTCGTCGCCGCCGACACCGTAGAGTTTAAGAGTATAAGTTTCTTTTTCTCCAGCGTGTGCCTCGACTACCTGTTGGTATAGTTTGCGCCAGCCGACAACAGGTTTCTCATATATGCCAGCAAGTTGTCTCTTACCATCATACACCATCAACATAATGTGATAGAACTTCTTTGGAATCTTTACTTTGGTAATGTCTTTCATTTTTTATTCTCTTTTATTCTGTTTTATTATTTCAAACTATACTACTCACCGTCATCACTATCGTTCTCTTCAGTGAAATCAGTGAAATAGTGGCTATCCTCAACACCGTTCATCGTCACGACATAGACCTTGAACTGTTTGGAGGGGTCGTCAACCAGCTCGACACACATGTCCTCGGCTTTCAGAATGTCAGCCATTTTAACTACAACTGTCGGGGTTGCAAAGAAAACGTTGTTGAAACGCTCGTCTGGACCATACTGGTAATAACCCACCTTGTTAAACGACTGATGCTGCTCCTTGTTGAAATATTTGTCCAAGTTTACTGGGTGCAGTATCACATAGTGCTTCGACGACAGCGCGTCCGTAAACGACTTCAACACCGCATTGGTAAATTTATCATTGTCCAGTTCGTTTGCATATTTGTGGTACTCAGCCAGTTCATCAGCTATAATCTCTTTCATCTTCGTTTCCATTTCTTCCTTGCTTTTTAGTTTGACTTTCCGTTAATTTACATCTATATAACGCAGGACAACCTGTTTTTTGTACAACTGGGCTGAAAAATATTTCCGTCCATTCATTAATATACAAAAAATTTGGAAACTATTTATAGTATCATAGAATTTTTTGCTAATGAGAGATAACGTTAGTACACAAATACCGAAAGTATATACACACGGCGCCATAGGACGCAGTGCCGACATAGCGGAACTATTCAAGCCATACTCCCCGTCAAACCCATACAACTACCAATTCGGCGACCCGTCGTCAATCTATTACATAGACAAACACAACGTCATAAAACACGTCACGCCAGAGTCCGACCTCTACGACATTATAACCAACAGCGACTGGACTGAACTTAAGATTAAGCAGTCAAAGAGAACCCGAAAATACATCATTACCGTTAAAGAGGGCTCGCCGTCATGCGACGGATGTGAGTTCGGATTGAAATGCTCCAACGAACAGCGTCTGAAATGTGAAGCAGGCAAAAAAATAGCCGAGCTGTTCAACCTGCCAGACTTGGCATGGAAAACAGCTCAGTTGGAAGATGTTACGGATTTTAAACCTCTGCCGACGGATTCGCTCCTTGACTAGGCGTAAGATAGATGTGTTTAATCTTCTCGGCAACCAGCTGGCACTCTGGGTCTGCGTGACCGTCGCATCTGCGCCAGAACAGGTTCTGCCAGGCGTCATCATATCCGCACAACCTCAGCTCGGCTTTGACACCGAGAGGCAGTATGCGCTTTAGCTGCTGGGCTTCTGGACAATATGTCGACAACGCCGTATATTTTGTCTCGTCAATCTCAAACTCCTTTATTATCGAGTTATAGGTCTCAGTCTTATCCTTCCACCACACTGGGTCTATGAAAGTCAGCTCGCTGCCGAACTTACCCTTGGAGTAGTTACAGAAACGAGTGCTCTCGCATACACTGGAGAGCGTGATGTGCGTCCTGAAATCGTCGGTAGCACCCCTTGACGCCAGCATTGTAAATGTACGGCGTTTCTCGTGCAGCTCGGTTGGCTCACATCCGAACTCGAACACATCGGCAAGCCAGTTTCTCGCATAGCCGTTCCTCCAGGCTTCCAGGTCGGTGCCATATGAACCCTGCATTATGACACGCATGTTGGTTGTGATGCACCAGCAGCCTGTCTCGCTGTCAAAGATACGGTGAGTCCAGATACTGTCGGTATACTTCTCCCAACGATAAAACTGGCGGGAATGATACCACTCCATCGGCACCGCTGCTGTCGACGGGATTTTCATATAGACCGTGCCGAACTCCAGCGGGCGGCTGTGCCCGTTCTTCAGAAGAACTTGTTCAACAAATTCCCTGGGGGAAAGTTTCATCTTTTCGGTATCGGTCTGGTAACAGACGACGGCGGCATCCCTGATAGCTTCATATATTCCGTCGATTCCAGGCTTCTGGAAATATTCTTCAACTTTGTTTGGAATTAATCTCATGTTTCTCTGTTAAGAATCTAATTTGAATTTGTTCGCATAGATAGCTCTCTGTCTCTGTCGGCGCTTTATCACCGACGGCTTGGTGTATTCCTGACGGTCACACAATTGTTTGGCAATTCGAAGATTGGTGAACTTGCGTTTCAACTCTTTGAGGGCACGTTCAATGTTGCCGTCCAAAACTTTAATTATTATCATTTGTGTCGGATATTGTTGTTGGTATAGTTTCCTCTGCCACAATCTCGACCGCTGGCTGTCTCTCGTACCACTTCACGACCGTATCGCAGATTGTGTCTGTCTTGGTTATTATTATAGTGTCGTGCACTGGAACAGGGTTGTCGAACCCACGTCGCCGTGTCGGTAACACGAACAGAAGTATGACAACTGTTAACAACAGTATACAAACAGTTAGCTTGAGACCTAAAGCCTCGAAATCACTCATTATTTTCATGTTGATTTAAAAATAACAGATTTTACACTCTTTGTTCTTTTCCTTACACAGCTCAATGTCGTGTTTGGTGCCTAAGGCTCTCGCCTTTCAAAAGCCGCTGAATCTTTAGTTCAGCGGTAGTTTACTGTATGTGTAAATTTAAATGATTATAGGTACCATATGGGAATGCCAGCTTCGTGGGCGATTTTCTTTTCCACCTTGGCGCCTTTAGAATCAACCCAGTCGGGCATCATGACCACAAGGTCGCATTTCATCATGACAGGGATGCATGTTTCCATACACTTGCCCCAATCCCAGTCGTCGTCGCATAGGTCGGTCGGGGTGATGATGTCACCATATTCCACGTGTTTGGCAACCTCGTCCCTGCATTCGTTGAATTTCTTGTGGAACTCTTCGGGCGTGAGTCCGCTAACTTTTCCAGCAATGTAAACTTTCATAATTTTTTTTTTAACTTTTTAATGATTTTGCATATCCTTTTTTACCGTCAATTTCGTGCTTTTTGTTGCGTTGCTCCAGCATGTTTGTCACCTTCTGAAACTCGCTGAGCTTGGTCATCGAGTACTCTCTGCCGTCTATTGTACGGATGAGCATTTCACCAAGTTTTGAACAACCAGCTGCAATTATCACACTATCGTCCACAATCCAAGTGAACTCTCCAGGTCTGTGTTGTATTTTGCTAGAACATTCCATAGTTTCTCGGTTTTGAACATTACTCCGCAGTGAAATCAGCTTCCGTCAACTGGTATTTCCCAATAACTTCCCTGCCAATCTCGACAGAGTTGAGTGCCTCCACGATGGTCTTGGCATCCTCCTTGGAAAACAGCTTTAAGCTCCCTTGGGGTTGCTCTAGCTTCCGTCCGCATACCTTGACCTCGTCCTTCCTGAAAGTGAACCACACCATATCCTCGCCACATTGCGGGTGGTTGAAACTGACCATCACCGCCGTTATGTTAGTGTGCGGGTCAAGCATGTCTCCCCCGATGCTCTGTATTTCAAGATTACTGGCAACTTCCATCGGTCAGTCGATTAATCTGTTAATATAGTCAGCAACGGCGCTCTTGGACTGGGCACCGACCATTTTATCTTTCAGTTCACCATCTTTGAAGTACAGCATCATAGGGATGTTGCGCACACGATAGCTTGTGACAATCTCATCATTGTCCGCAATATCCAGGGTCAAAACCTTGGCTTTACCTTCGAACTCACTGGTAATCTCTTTCATTATAGGTTCCATCGTTCTGCAAGGACCGCACCACTCAGCCCCGAACTCAACAACAACCACACTGTTGCTTTTCAAAATTTCGTCTAGTTCGTTTTTTGTCATGATAATTTAGATTTTTGAGTTATTAATCACTATTAATATACGACTTTTTCAACAAGTGTTTACACTTTTTTTGAAGAAAAAATGAAAAAAACCCCGCAAAACAGCAGGGTTTTCATGAGTGAACTCTAACAATTCTATGAAAATCCACTGGACACCGACGCGGAGCGCATCCGCCTATTCGTCCTTTGCCAAGTGCCCCTTGAATGTAAGTGTATATTTTTCTTTTTCTTCTTTCGGTTCGTCGGCTGGCTTCTCCTCCTCTTCCTTTTTGTCAAAATTGAATAAATCGACTTCCTTAATCCACTGGTCAACCTTGAACGACGGGCAAGCTTTATTGGCAAATTCATAGTGACCGTGCACGCTGCCCTCTTTAAGATTATATTTCTTTATCAGCTCTCTGCACAGCTCATACAAAGCCTTCTTCTGCTCGTCGGTTCTGGTGTCCTTCGCGGTCTTGCCGTCCTTAGCACATCCGCCGATATAACAGATTCCAATTGAATTTGAATTGTGACCTGTGGTGTGGGCACCAACCTTTTCAATAGGTCTGCCGTCATTTACGCTTCCGTCGCGGTATATGACGTAGTGATAGCCTATATCGTTGAAGTTTCTCTTAAGATGCCACTGTCTTATCGTCTCGACCGTGTAATCCTTACCCTCTGGGGTTGCCGAGCAATGCAGGATGATTTCGTTAATCTTTCTCATTTTAATTGTATTTATATATAAATATAAGGAAATTTCCGTTTATAACCAAATTTAGGTATGAAAAAAACTGTCAAATTGACTGAAAGTGAGTTGAAAGGATTAATCAAAGAGGCTGCAACTCGCGTCCTCAACGAATACGGCGGCATGAAGTACCGCTACCACAAGGAACCTCTTCACATATATAATGGAATGGTTGTGCTAAGGCACGACTCGAGCACCAGAATAACCAACGGCAAGATTGACCGCACTGGGCGCGGATACAACGGATATTCCAAAAATTCCGACAGGGGAAACTACTTCTGGGCGTCGGAATCGATAGGTCACGACCCCTCGAACGGGAAAATGTACAGTTACTACTGTTTTGTCGACCCGTCGCTGATATATGACTACGAGAAAAATCCGAAAGGATACGAGTCTCTCGACGATGCAATGGACAACGAGCCGTATGTGTCTGGTCGTTGGGGTGACGGTGCAATCGCTGTCATGACCGACCACCCAACACCGATTTCCTACATCTGGAGTGACGACCACAGTGGTGACGACCTCGACAGTGGTCTGTTCGACGCCAAATGGCACATGCTCCGAAGTGGAACCGTCACATACAGGAAAAGAATCAACGCCGCCCTAGCGAGAAAACTAAGACCTAACATTGACAAACCAGTTCCAGATTTTCTCGCAGACTATGGTTTCAGCTATGAAGACGTTGTCAACCACGAAGTCTATTATTAATATCGCAACTGCTTGAAATACTGAATTGTTCTGTTGATTCCGTCAGCAAACGAAACCTTAGGTTCCCAACCGAGAACTTTTTTTGCCTTTGAGATGTCTGGCTTTCTGACAAGCGGGTCATCCGATGGCAACTCCTTAAAAACTATTTTGGATTTATCATCCTCGCCATTCACAACTTTGTTGATATGTTTGGCTATATCCAGTATTGTCATTTCGTTGGGGTTTCCGAGATTGACGGGACCGATTTCATCCGAATCCATCATCAATAACAGTCCTTCAACCAAGTCGTCCACATAACACAGACTCCTGGTTTGTGACCCGTCGCCATAGACGGTGATGTCCTTCCCGTCTAACGCCTGGTTGATAAAATTGGAAACACAACGCCCGTCGTCTGGTCGCATATAAGGACCGTAGGTGTTGAATATTCTTACAACACGCACATCAACGCCTTGTTTTCTATGGTAATCGAAACACAGCGACTCACCACATCTCTTCCCCTCATCATAACACGACCTGATACCACTACAATTCACATTTCCCCTGTAGCTTTCTTTCTGCGGATGTTCCAACGGGTCACCGTAGACTTCGCTCGTTGATGTGTACAGGTACCTGCAGCCGTACTCCCTTGCGATTTCCAGCAGATTTATACTTCCGTCGACACAAGTCCTGGTTGTATGTATCGGGTCGGCTTGGTAGAACGGAGGCGACGCTGGGCATGCCAGGTTCCAAATTCGGCACTCATTGCCTTTCACATAAGGCATGATGTTACGTTCCATTATCGCGTTCAATATCGGCTTGTCAACAATGTCACAAACCCATGCAACAACCATCGGATTATCCAGTGATTGAATGTTTTCAACCACTCCGCTCGATAGGTTGTCTAATATGAATATGAAGTTATTATCATCCTTCAACAAACGTTTGACCAGGTTCATACCGATGAACCCAGCCCCACCTGCAATGATATGGTATTTGATTTCATCCATTATTCTTGAGTTGTTTCCTCTTTATGTTCTTCAATGTACCACTCGTCGAGTTTTTTCTCAGTCTGGCGCCACTCGGTGTCGTTGAAATAGTGTCCAGCGTTACGCTTTGCGTCCAGACAGTGTTTGCATAAATCAAACTTGGCTGTGTACATGAACTCAACAACATCCGTCTTGAACGGCTTGGCTGTAAGGTCTATGTATTCGTCACCCTCCACTTTCAACTTATGCTGCCCCTTGAAATACTCGTCAAAATACTTGAATTGGGCGGCATACTGGCAGGGATACAGCTTTCCGTCGACCAACTGACAACAAGCACCCCTCGATGCACATGTATAAATTTCCTCATCATCAGTGCATTCGTTTCCCGAGAAAAACACCTTATGGAAGTGTTCGGCGTTCAAACGGTAGTTCAAAGTGCCGTCAATTTTGGACGGGATATCCCAAAACTTGTCACCCACAAGCGGATAATACGTTCCCAGTACGTTGATATTGTTCTCATGTATCACAGCCTTGTATTTGTCCATTGAGTCCGCCCTGGTTCCGTTGGTGTACATTGTTATCTCGTTGTATGGAAAGTATTGTCGGGCAATTTGCATGATTTCATCTAGCTGAGGATGAAGCGTACACTCGCCGCCTGTTAGTGTCAGTCCCACGAAACAGTCAGCATAACAGCTCAGAATCTCCAAGTCCTTTTTTATTGTGTCAATCGTCTTGTGTCCCACCGTCGGCGGTACGAGACACGAAAAGTGACCGCAGCTCACGCAGTTGAGGTTACAGCGGTCGGTTACATGGTAGTCTATGTTATCTATTTTCCTAGGCATCGTATCTGCAAATAAACACATCTTCCTCGCTGGGCAAAATCGACGTGTAGCCCAGTTTGGTTATAAATCCGAATAAATCGTATCTCATTTTTTTCTTGGCTTCGGACAGTTCTGGGGAATCTGTTTTCTCAACATTCCACGACTCTACAACCAACGTTGGATATTTCGATTCCTTTATCGTCTCGACGGCGCCCTTCAGTACGTTCAGCTCAAAACCCTCCACGTCGATTTTCATCAATCCGACATTCTTTATACCGAAGGAATCCAAAGTCTTGACTGGCAGTTCCGTACTATGCACATAGTCGTTTTTGTACCAGTCGTACATATGCTCGATAGCATGTGAGGTTGGGTCGTCCGTCGCCTTGGTGAACTTGTTTCCGCCGCCCAATTCATCTAAAAAGGTGTATTTCAACGTTTCGTCTTTATCTGACAGCCCCATGTTCACTAGTGTGGTTTTTTCGGACAGATTATATAGAGCAATATTACCACACAGGATATTATATACATGTCTGTTCGGTTCAAAGGCATATGAATGTTTGAAAATTGGCGCCAGCACCATGGTGTAGGTTCCAACATTAGCCCCGACATCGATGAACACCTTGTCGCCCATTTTACCCTGCAGTTCGTTAAGCAGGGTGTTTATAGTGTTTACCTCGGTTGAATACATCCCACTCAACAGAAGGTTGGTGGCAAACCCCATGTCGTCGGGCATGAAGTAGGCTCCAGATGGGTCTAGATGCTCAACCCGTTCCTGATACTTGTAATAAATCATTGTCTAAATTTGTTTACGGTTAACGTGCAAGAAAGTCCACTGCTTTAGCTGTGGGATGAATTGCATTCTATTATTAATATACGAAAATTTTCCAACATAGTCAAACAAAAAAAAAGCCGCTACAACAGCAGCGGCTCTTTGATAATGAAAAGGTAACGATTATTTCTTGGTAATCTGTTTTGGTAGGAGTTTAATCCATTCAAGGATTTTCTGCATAAACTCATAGCTCCATGCGCCGTTTGCCATACCAGTCATACCGACAATCACACCAACCACGAATGCCCAGCTTGTCCAACAAGTCACGCAGAAAGCAGCAAAGATGCCAATGTTGAAACCGAGACCGATAGCCAGCACAATGCCAGTGCAGACGAACGAAGTGATGAACGAAAGCATGTGGTCAGGCCATTTCTTGCCAGCCTCTTTCGCCTTTTTGTACCAGTCGAATTTTGCCGACCAGTTCTTCAGAATCTGAGTCAACGCCACAACCAGGGCTGACAGACCGAGCAGACTATAGACCGCAGCGGTAATCATTTCAAATGTAATCATAATTTAGAAATTTTTGTGATTGAAATTATTAATTGTATTTTCTTTTTAGAGAATTTGTTGTGTGTCGAGTGCTTCCGACGCATCGATAATCAGACCAGTGTGGGAGTTCATTACCACAAAGTCGTTCGGGGTGCCGAATAGGTAGTATGCCTCGATGGGGAACGGGGGGTAGATGGGAACTCGCAATACGCATACATTGCTGTTGGGTACAATGCCGTCCCAAGCCTGCAGGTGGCGAACAGCCTCATCCAATGTCATCATAAGGGTGTCGTTCACATCGATTGGAGCACATTCAAGCCATTGTCCTTTGATAAACTCAATATCAACACTGTCGGTACCGTAGCATCCCTCATGGTGGGTGAACTTTACACATGTATCCTTGTCCAACAGCTGGAACAGTACGATAACTTCCTTCACCTTCATACTGTCGGGATTGACGTGAGCAACTGTGGTGTCGAAATGCGCCTCGGCGAAATACATCGCGAAAGCACTGTCGCCATAGGTGTCGACCATGTAGGCGTAATCAGCCATGTAGCAGTCCTCGAAATCATAGGTGTCGGGTTTCACCTCTGGGTTGTGAGTGCAAGATTTGCAGCTCGTGCATGCCATCGCCAGAACACAGGTGATAAGCGTGAAAATAATCTGAATTTTTTTCATGTTTTAAATTGAATTTAGTTATTGAATAATATTAATTGGATTTCAGACGCCAAGCATAAGCATCTTTAACAAATCTCCGTAAGTCGTCCCTTCCTCCTCTCGAATGTCTTGGATAGGGTTCCCAGTCTCCGAATCAATTGCGTACATGCCTTTACCGAAAATCCACCAACCGTATTCAGGGTAGGGAGGATACAAAGGACGGCGGAATGTAACACTCTGGGTGGGCAATCCCTCACGTAGGTCTTTCACAATGGTCATACAACCCTCGAACGAAATGTTGTTGCGTGGCTCGATGTCGAGACATCCGCCCCAGTTGTAGCCTGGACTGTACACGGTGTCGTCACCCTCTGGACTGTGGATAAATGTGATACAAGTATCCCCATGTTGAAAGACTGTGTTTACACCGTCGACAGCAGCGTCCATATTGTCGATGGTCTTGTTGAAGTGGATATCCACCTCGTAAAAATGGAATGTGTCGTACTGACTTGCTAAATAGGCATAATCGTCGTCCATATATTTCTGGACATTGAGCGACACGGTGAAGGGCGACTCCACAACGTCGACTTTCTTAACGGAACGTGCATTGCATGACACAACGACGCCGAATACGGCGACCGCGCACATCATCAAAAATAATCTTAGATACTTTTTCATTGTTTATTGTCGTTTTTGTCAATACCATTGTCCTCGCAAAACGTGCGGTGCTCGACTGGTATGAAATCGACACGGATTGACTTGTACTGGTCGTCGTCAGTCATGTCTACCTCAAAACCTTTGACCGCGCAAAGATTGATACCGAAATTGTTCGGAAACGTACTGAGAAATCCCGAAGGGATAATACAATCTTTTTCGTTGCACTGTGCAATCGCCTCTTCTGTGGTAATGTACTTTTTCATCTTGTTTCTTTTTAATTTAGTTATTGAATTATTTCGTGGCTCGGGAGGGACTCGAACCCTCACCCCCGTAGGGACCTATTCTTGAGACAGGCGCGGCTACCAATTACGCCACCGAGCCGATTGTACGGGGTTTTTATTGTTTTATAAAGTCAGGCGCTACCTGACACTCGTACCGCGAGTGGGACTTGAACCCACACACCCTTTCGGGCAACAGATTTTCCTGCCACTCTATGTTACCATAGCCAAACAAATAGTGATGCTGGGACTTAAGTAATTCTGAATTATTTCATCAGGCACCATTTTTTAATGTCCCTATAGTCTTTTGTTTGTTGTGGTCTGGAATACATCATTACCATATTGAAATTCTTGCAAGTAAGATATTTCTGAATTAAACAGAACCTTCAGAATAGACTTCTGTATGCTATCGCCACATCCAATATCTAATTTCAACTTAGGTATCTCCTATATACTCTCTACACATTTATGATACTCTCAATGTTGGCATCACAGAGGCAAACTTAATGCTTGTGAAGTTTCCTCGGACATTAATTTCTCAATTTAGCACGGTATTATCCTTACACATTATTGGTTAGTGTCTTGTTTGGTCACAATTAAGTGCCAATTTACGAAGTCACGCTAGCTGTGCTTTTTGGTTATAAGACTTCTTCAAGTTATAAAGGACTTCCACCGTTTTAGGGAGATTCTACATAGGGATTTCTCGCCTATGCACTCAATTTTCTAAGTCTGTCGTGTCTACCAATTCCACCACCGCGGCATATTTTGGATTTATTACAAAAACTATCAGCTAAATCCTAAACTGTCACCGACACATACGATTCGGTGCCGAGGCTGGCGCTCTGCGTTTCACAACGGAGAGTCCTCGTGAAGTACGATTCCATAGGCTGCGCACACCTCATGGACTTTGTATAATGTTAAACGGATTGTCAAAAGAAAACCCAGCGCGGACGCTGGGGCGGCGCGATTTAGTTCGCGCCAGACTCGCTTTGGGTGCCCATACTAGGCAGCCATTGCATAAGAAGTTTTGTTGCCATTTAAACAACATCAGCGACCGTCTCCTTCCCTTGTACTTCTCCGCTGTCAAAACCTGTCACCCCCAAAATTATCCTTATCTTACAAAGTATTGTCTTCCAACACGAGCCTTTTTCGATTGCGCTTCAGGATTAGCATCATTACCTGCAATGCTTTCGTGCCCTGGACACTTTGTAATTTTGTGGAGGTGGAGCGAATCGAACGCTCGTCCAAACGGTCTTTCCTCGGATTATCATCAACCGTCACTTTGTTGCCCGACGCGGACTCGCACCGCAGCCTACCTTTCCTCGCGCAGGAAGGTCGTTCTCGCTCGCTATTAAACTATCGGGCTACGCCAGCCATTTCAGCGGCTGGTCGTGTTGGGAATACCTGAATCGAACAGGTATTTCATCGTCCAAAGCGATGCGGGCTAACCGTTACCCCAATTCCCAATTTTTTTGTTGTCCCACCCCGAATTGAACAGGGATTAACAGAGCCAGAATCTGTCGTGCTACCATTACACCATAGGACAATTCAATTTGTATGCCTATTTAACCAATATGTCAAAGAACTAAACTCACGTTTCAATCACCCTCACATTATCTAATATACAAAATTTTTCCTAATTAGCCAAAAAATCTTTCAAAAATCTCCAATTTTTTCTATCCACACAAGATTATAAATATTTCCCATTTTCTCATTTTGATGATTTTTGAATTTTATGTGAAATTAATTAACTGTTAAATTGCTTTATTCTGAGTAACTTGGTTTGAACCACGTATAATCATCTAACCATTTGTTTTTTAACACAACAGCATATGCCCTGTTGGATTTGGCTCGAAACTCTTTACATGTCTCATATTTTTTTAGCTTCAGTATAGCATGATTCTTGGTTCCATTTTTTACCTGTTTTTGAAGGCAAAATCCACTTATAATCTTCAATCCACCCATTTTTTGCACAAAAATGTTATCATGTTCTTGATGCAACAAACCATGTATAATCATTGAGCCATCCGTTTCGCAAAGCATTTCTATAGCCAGCGGAGCATCTCTTTATAAACTCAGTGATAGACTTGTATTTCAGCGCCTCATTGAGTGTATTCTTACGATTCCAATAGCCTCTTGGTTTTCGTCTAACTTCGAACCAAGTATATTCATCTAGCCAGCCGTTCTTCCAAGCAACCCCGTATGCAACGGCTGCATTCTTCCGAAACTCACCTTTTGACTTGTACTTCTGAGCCTCTTTATGGCAAATCTCCTCAGTCCAATAACCATTTGGCTTCTTTTTGATTTCAAACCACGTATATTCGTCCATCCATCCGTTTTTACGCGCAACATCGTATGCACTGACAGCATTGATTTCAAATTCATGCCGTGATTTGTATTTCTTAGCCTCTTCTCGACAAGTTCCCTCATTCCAATAACAGCTTGGCTTCTTTTGGGGTTCAAACCAAGTATATTCATCTAGCCAATTTTTACTCCATGCAAACTGATATGCAGCACCTGATTTTTTTGCAAACTCACCTCTTGACTTATATTTCTTAGCCTCTTCATAGCAACGTTCGTAATTGTCCCAATATCCGTTTGGTTTTCTTTCTTTTTGCATAATTTTCCAAAATTAAAATTCAGGTTCACTTACGCATATATAACGCAAGCGAACCTGTTTTTTGTACAACCGCACTGAAAAAAATTGTCTAATTACCGAGGATTGTTGCAATATCCCTGTTCAAATCCTCCCTGTCTCTCGGAAGTTCTCTATCTTCCATGTGCTTCACTTGTTAATCTGATATTTGTACCTCACGTCGATAAGGAGTTGATTAACCCTGTCGCGGTCGATAGCCTCTGGGAGCGTTGATACTTTCATAGCCTTTTCCATTTCGTCTTTCTTACCTTCAATATAAGAGATGATTTCCTCATACTCGGTATTTCCCTGACGAATATTCAAGATGAAATCAGCATCGATACCTTTACGGTTTACATGTACCTCACCAGTCGTGGCGATTTCAAGACCCATATGAAGCAGGCGTACCGCATGGGCCACATTTTTTCTGTCAAACGTCTTTTCCTTGTTTTCAAGATAACGTTGTGGGTTGCGTTTCTTCACCCAATCCTGGTACTGCTTGTACTTGTTGCAGTGCTGTGTGAAGCCGTCCTTATTGTACGACATGGTGCAGATTGGCATAGCATCTTTCGGAATCGATGAACAACGCACGTCGTCGGCGGTTCCGTCACCCTTTACAATGCCACGATATCCGATTGGGGTCTGTGTATTCTCAAACCATTCTGGCATTATACTCGTAACAAAGGCACACAGGGTGTTGTTCTTAACATAGTTGAAATATAGTTCATCGTTGACAAACTTCACATAATCCCCATCATACTCATTATGGTTATGTGCACCAAAGTCGTAGTATACACCATAGCAATCGGGCATGTTGTTGAGGGATACGAGACCGCAGTATTGCTGTTTCAGACCGCGTGCAGTAAGCCAATCGGTCATATTCGACGTACCCTGCTTGTAGGTTGTGTAGCAGAAGTCGATGGGCATCTTACGAACCTCAATCGGCTGTACACAAAGGCGGTTTAATCCGTGACACCTTACAATTTGTTGATACGCATAACCCAAAAACGGCTTGAAACACGCTTTCGTTACAAACTCCTGACGATGTTTCTTCAGTTCGGTGATGATTGGGTGTTCGTAGATGACAAACTCGTCGTCAACAAAAAGAGACTCAAGAATGTTTGGGTTTGAGGTGCAGAGCAGATTCATATACTTTTTCAGTCCATACCACACCTTGTCGTGTTTCTCATCACTAATTTCATCCTGGAAATCATAGCCAAGACCAAGCACTTGTTCGATGGGCTCGATGTAGACACCACCTTCGTCCCAGTCGCTTAGTCCGTTTGGAAGATTTGTAGAGTACACGTGTGAACCTCGGAAGTACCTATAAATCAGAAGATTATTCTTCTCAATGTCTTCAAATGTGTAATTCATATTTATTTTTAATTTTGTTTAACAAAACGTTTAAATCCGAAAATAGATTGTTTTTATATATATTTAATACATTGTGTTTAACCTATTTTAGATGATTGTCAATAAACAGGCAAACAGGTTCAGGAAAAAATCGTTCCATTCCGCTGGAAACATGCTGTAGTAATAAAAAAGTCTTTCCATAATAAGTTTAGTTTGTTATTCCGTTTATATAACGCAAAGAAATGCCGTTTTTGTACAAACCTACTCTTTAAACTTCAAGTTTTTGATATTTTTGATGCATTCCTCCTTGGTGATGTTGGGGTTGTTGAACGCCAGCTTGAGACAATGGTCGAGATATTTCTTGACCTCAGGACCAGCCTCAATACTCTTCACCTCCATTACATCGTTCCCGTTAATCGGCAGTTTGTAACCGAACATGCGCTTGACACTCTCATCGGATACCATAAGGTCTGCGAGCCTGTCAGCCTGGTTCGGGATGCAATGCTGTGGCGCATGGGCGTTGTTATCTGCGTCAATTACCTGCAGCAGACGGTACATTCGAGCTGCAGTCTTGCAATCGTATGCCAGTTTTCTGATGGATTTCATCTTTCTGGCTTTAGCTTTAAGGTCGTTTCCCCAGTTCTTGGTTCTCATGTGGTTCTTGATGTAGAAACACACCTCTTCTATTATGTCGTTGGAGTAACGCATTCTGGACATGATTTCAGCAGCCAACTTAGCTCCCACAAACTCATGCTCGTAGAAATGCACACGTCCGTCCTCCCCGACGGTTCTGGTCATTATCTTGCCGATGTCGTGAAGTACGCAAGCAAGGCGGACGGGTAGATATGCAACACTACCGTCATTTGCCGCATTCTCCACCACTTTCAGCGTATGCTCCCACACAGTACCGAAGTGGTATGCGTTCTGCCCCATGTCGTAGGTTTCCTCGAGCTCTGGGATTACATATTCCATCGCATCGGTATCTCTCAGGAGGTTAAGAGCCCTGACGGGGTTGTCCGTGGTCAGCATCTTGTTGAACTCGTCGGTAATGCGTTCCTGGGATATAATTTCCAGACGGGACGAGTTACGTACCATGGCGTCGAAGGTGAACCTCTCAATCTGAAAGTTATAACGGCAGGCGAAACGAATTACACGAAGTATTCTAAGGGGGTCGTCGATAAACACAACGTCTGGGTCGTTGTTGGTGACACGGCAGACGCCGTCCTTAATGTCCTGCATGCCTTTGCCAGTAAGGTCGAGAACCTCCCCCGTTGAAACATTCCTGTAGAGTGCGTTTATGGTCAGGTCTCTCCGTATGCAGTCCTCCTCTATCGGAGCGAAAGTGGTAACTGGGTTGCGGCTGTCCTTGTCGTGATACTGCTCGCCACGGGTCTGGACAACCTCAATCTCCTTGTTGGGAAACTTAGCCAGACGGAACATTGCGGTACCGTATGTGGGATAAATTACAACCGAACCGTCGGTATAACCGTTGTCACGCATATACTCAGCAAGGGCAATGCCACCGTTTTCAATGTCAACACACATGTCGATATCCTTGATTGGGTTGTGCATAAGCAGGTCTCGAACACATCCACCCACACAGAAAACGTGGTTTTCAAACTGAGTCCCCTTGATTACCCCAGCCATAAAATCGACTATGTCCATGAAATCTTTTTCCGTCATAATGAATCCTTTCTTTTATATATAACGCAGACGAACTCGTTTTTTGTACACCGACCGCGAAAAATAATCTCAGATTGCGGTTCTCAATTCAGAAACCAGTTCCTTGACCTTCTCGGCGCCGTATCCACCGATTATCTTGAGCCAGGTGTAATAGTCGGCGGTATGACCGACCCCTTTAGTGTAGTCATCATACGACCTGCCGAAGGTGTCATAGTCGAAGATTCTCTCATCAGCCAAGAAAGCAACCGCGGTTGTAATGTTACCCAAGTCCATCTCGGTGAACGCAGCATACGGGAATTCTGCTTCGTATAACGTGGCGCACGCCTTCCCTACCAGGTCGTCGACGCTGTGCATGTCGAGCATCACGATGGTCTTATCGTTTTCAGACCACGCCTTGTACTCTTTGGTATCGCCATGGTATCGGGAGTATTCAACAATCGCGTGTGCCCCTTGAATTCCTTTTTGAATCGGTGACAGGTGTCTCGTCACCAAAACATACATTCTGTATTTCATGTTTATGTAGATTGGTTATATGCTGTTTAATATCTTTCAAAGCCTGTTCATAGCCTTCAACATAGGCTTTCAACACTGCGATGTTCATCGCTGCCTGGAAGTCACTAGCCGAACTGGGCGAGTGGTGCTTCTTCAGGTATGATACAGCGTGTTTGTGTGCCGTCGGGTTTATCGTTTCCTTTGCCATGCTCCGTTGAATTCTTATGCTTTATTATCTGGGTCAGACTTCGTTTCCTCGTTCTCGTCAAGATAGAGTTTCTTCAACTCCCAGCGGACATTGATGTCGGTGCGTTTGGCTATCTCATTGAAGATGTCGACGAGTTCCTCAGGCCCCTCGACAGCCCAGAACGGTTCTATGTCTGGTTCATCAACTCCTCCGCCTGTGCTAACTCTGAAAAAGAAATCCCTGTTCTCTCTCTCGTCGTAGCCGACGCCAACAGTCTCGATGTTAAGCTGTTGGTACTTGTCATTGTCGCCGAAGGTGTCGTTCTCCTGAATCAGGGTGAATGTCTGTTTGGCAACACAAATCTGACCGCATTCCGTGGGGGTGATGTTGTTGATAAACTTTCTTTTATTGTCTTCCATCTTGTTATTTTATTTTTTTTTTTATTGTTGTTCCATCAACCGAGGCAATCACTCACCGACCACGTATCCTCGGTCAGTCAATATTTCGATGAGGTCATCGTCGTCCATGTGGTCATCGACATAGTCCTTGATTGAATAGTACGATACCACATCCAGCAATTCTTCGTCGCTATATTGGTCGGTCACGTCGTTGATACTGAATCCACCGCTATACTCGATATTGGACACACACTCGTCGGTCACGTCGCCGTCGGCGTATCTCATGAGTCTTTCAAGGTTGTTGTTTGCAAAGTCCTTCTTGTCTGTGTATGATAGGTTATCTACAATGTCCTCAAGACAGATAACTGTTGACAGGTCACCTTTCTTGATACCGTTGGCGGTTTGGAGTGGTAGTATGTCCAGTAGTTGTTTCAAAGTTATTGTTGTGTACATTTTTCGAAAAACTTTAAGTTATACTACTAATATACAAAAAAAATTTCAAACAAAAAAGGCAAACTTGAAAAATTTGCCTTTATCATGAACAGTCTGTCTTAGAACAACCCGCCGTACATCAGTGTCCTATGCAGGAAGTAGTGGTTGCCAGTCATACCATCCTTGATTGATTCGTTCAGACTCCTGGGGTAGTTGTCCCTGTAGCTCTCGGACTTCTCCTTGGCTTCGTTGATTATGCTGTTGAACTTCTCGCAAGCCTCTTTGAAATATTCGAACGGCACATTGAACTTATAGTTCTTGCCGATTGCCGTGTAGAAGTCGTTCTGTTCGTCACCGACACGCTCGGATTTCTCCTGCGTCTCCACGAAGTTGTAGCCGTCGTGTGTGTCGTTTATCATGTACAGGTCGAAAAGCGTCTTGCCACCCTCCTTGCGACCGAATATGAAACTCTCCTGTTGGAACATGACACCGAGGCGCTTGGCTTCATCGAGCGAGATATTGAATATAATCTTGGAGTTCTCCGTGTTTCCGTACTTACCCCTCACAGGCTCCCAGGCGTAGTTGCCCTGCTCGAGATAAGAGTTTATCGACTTGTTGGCTCTGCGGTTATCGGCTCTTCCGCTAGACTGCCCCATCGGGTTCTCGCCAGTTATTATGCAGAACGTTTTAACGTTGTCCACGGACTCTCCCCCTACCGCGTCAAGCGCAGCCTTTCGGTTCTGACGTTTCTTGTTTCTGGATATTTCCTCAAGACCTTCGGTCAGCTCGTCAAGGTTGAAAAGCATTCCTGTGCCACTGGTTCCGTAACCGTGTGGTTCAGCCATCGTGTCACGTCTATTCTGCATGTACTCCCTCCCCTTCTCGCGGTATTCTGGGTCGTTGTACCTGTCGTTGTATTCTTCCTCAGCCTCGGCGTCGGTCTCATGTTGGAATTTTCTGTCTTTGGCTTTGGCTATGGCTCTCTGTATCGCGTTGTCGACAGCCTCGCGGCTCACGCCGTCCTTGGCATGCCACTTTGTTACGCTGTCCCCAACACTGTCACCCTCGGGCTCGACCTTTGTGAACAGGTTGTTCTTGTTCTCGTTCACATCCCCGTGCTCGGTGTGTGCTTCCAGAAACGACAGCATGTCCAGGAGGGTTCTCTTTTTGGCGCCGTCAATATCAACAGGACGCTTCTCGCCGTCCTGGTTTTCAAGGAAACTCGCCCCTTTCGCGGAAAGTCGCAACGTCATGTCGTCCACCGTGGGTATGAGATAATCGCCGTCCTCCGTTCTCTGGTACACCTTGCGGCGAACCATATCGACCAAGTCGTCGAACATGGTGGAATCCAGCTTGATGGTATCTCCGAGACCGTCTATCGACTCACCCAAATAGTTCTTGCCGTCGTTGTAGTAAGTGCCGACATTCTTCAGTATGTTTTCAACAAATCTATTCTTTTTGTCCATGCCTAATAATGTTTTGTTTAATGTTAATTTATAATAAATATCTAACATCCGAAGAATTAAACATAATCAAAAGTGTTCATTACACCTTTATTACATTCACCACTTGCTTTCTTCTGCAAGTCTCTTCGGAACGATAGCAATACCTCTTTTACTTTCTCACGCTTGATACGCTTCGGTTCAAAAGATTTGTTATCACGTTGTTTTAAGAGTTTCTGCTGCAACACGGTTACAGCCACTCTGTTCCTTATATTAATCGCCGCATTAACGTCGGCGTTGTCTTCATGCCCACATTCGATACATTCAAACGTTTCCTGATTCGGTCTATTCTCATCTTCTATACACCCACACACGGGGCACATCTTCGACGTATAACTCGCTTGGACTGTGGATACGGCGATATTGTACTTCCTCGCAATGTGTTCCACTTCATCTTTCAATGAACTGATGCTCAAGGCTCGGACAATGCGATTGTAGTTAAGGTCATCGTTTACCTTGTCCTTGATGTACGAGCGACCGAACTGACCGTTTAGGTCTTCCATCACTATATGGTTCACTCCCTGTTCGGACAACTCCTTGCACATCGTCGCAATGGTTTGTTTCTCAATCTCGAGTATCTTGTGTGATATGATGTCTATCTTCTTCTGTCTACGTTTCGACGGCTTCCAATCACGACCGTATTGTTTCTTCAAAGTGTCCATACACTTGGATACCTCTGCATAAGCCTTGAGCAAGTCGCGGTCGTAATCATATGTGAGAGCACTAGAGAGCGTGAACATGTTGTGCTTGACATTCACATCGATACCCACGATATTGCTACCTGCCTCAGGAATGTATCTGTCCTGTTTCTTCGTGAGGATTACGACCACCTGTTTCTTCCTCTCGTTGAATACTACGGTATATTCATAATCAGGATTCGATTTCTCATAGTCATGGATGCTTCCGTGATAGTCCTTGTTGAACTTGACTGGTATGTCAAAGGATTTTCTGCCGAGGCTGCTCAACGATACGAATGCGTTGATTACAGACCCGAAACGAGAGTTATAATCTATTATCAGTTTCTTACGACTCCTGCCACGGAATGTGAGGGACTTGAATTCAATCGGATGTTCGGTGTACTTTTTGTAGGTGCGTTCCCTCCTTGACAGTGCAAGCGAATAAAGTCTATCGAATCCGAACTTCTCTATCTCACCGAGGATTGTCTTGTAGAACATCTGTTTCTTCTTGTCCGCCTTCGGCATTTGTTCGTTGATGTAGTCAATGATTCCTTCATTACCGTATCTCGCGAGATATGAAAGTGTGATTGTGAGCGATGAGGACGTTTTGGTGTTTCTCACCTTCTTGAAGTCGCCTTTCTTATTCTTTTTGGTGTCGCGTTTGTACAGTTCACAACAGACGTAGTGGATGTTTTCGAATGTCAGTTTATGTTTAACGTTCTCGAATTTATTTTGGTAGGTGACGATAACATCTTCGTAACACTGTTTGTCGAATGACGACGGCAGTTCTGAATATTTAGCCCGCATTTCCTTGAGGAAATCGAAGGTTGAAACGTCGAGGTAGTCAAACAAGTGCTCACAGACGAATTGGGATATAACGTTCTTGTGTTCGCGGATTTTGACAGCAATATCAAGCAGTTCACCGTACTTCTGTGCAGTGAGGTTGTTCGAGACGAACCTTTTGCTGTATATGCTGTCGTGCTTAATCATTCGATAAAAAAAAGAGGTTTGATTCGGAGTTGCAAAATGTGGAAGCTGGCAACAGGGAATTAACCTCAATATGTCTACTTTGATAGGCTTCCACCTCTATCATAATATAAATATCACGAAGTTTTGAAAATGTTTGTTTTTTATTGATTATTTTTGTTATTTATTTTGTTTGCTGTTGTATATCCCGCTTTTACATTACAGGAATGATGTTGAGTGCATCGAATCTTGCCCTGCCGTCCTCGTTCGTCAGGCAAAACGCAGGATGTATAATCCAAGGATGGCGCATGTACTCCATGGTGCCGTTCTCGCAAGGGGAAGTCATCATAATGTCCTCTTTGTAGATGAACCTGCCGAACTTCAAACTGTCGTCGAAACTGTGCCAGTCAACCCCCTTCTCAGCTTTCAGTTTCTCAATCTGCTGGTCGGCGTTGAGCTTTTCCAACTGTTTGTGGGGAAGATAAGCCTGGGCGGTCTGAGCCTTGGAGTTACGGATGCAGTCTATTTGTCTGTGCAGGAGCCATCCGAACACATCGTTATAGCATGGTACGTTCCAACATTTGCAGTCAAATTGGGCTAACTTAAGGCTGGATATAGCGTTTTTGCATACCCCAATGTTAACCGAATTGGGACTTTCGGCTATCGAGCCCAACAGACGAAGTGTCATCAACTGGTTGAACTTTCCCGTTGCTAAAGACGCTATGATTGAGAGCATCTTGGTAAGGCGGTACCCGAAGAACGACTCGGTTGAATCGTTGTCAAAGTCGGTCAACACCAGTGAAATCTCATCGGATTGGACATATGCGAACTTGCACCCCGAAACGTTTTCGCAAACATATCTGGCGGTCTCATTCATCATCTCGATAAAATCGCCGTCAAACGGTTTCCTGAACTTGTTTTTGATAAGGTGCGAAAACGAACGCCCGTCCAGCATCACCATCACATAAGACCTGGGCATCAACTTATAGTCGGTGAGTCCGCGATAGTAGTTCATTCTGTCTTTCAAAGTTTCGAATCTCATATTTCAATTAATATTTAATTAATTTCCTTTATATAGAATTTGTCGTTGAATATGCAGTCGATATTCTCATACACGAAATGGTAATCCTTTTTCTTCGGTCTGATACCATGGTAGAGTTTGAAGATAATCGAATGGTATGGCATGGGCACGCACATCAGCTCGACACTCTTTGCATTCTTGAAACTGGCGTACCGACGCTCCTTTGCGTAAAACGTGCACCGTTTGTGGTTCTCCTTCTTTGAATAGAAGTCATATCCCCTCAGCGTGAACTCCTCGATATGGACGTTGGCACCAACTCTCAATGCAATGCCAACCTCATTGACGGGGAACTCTGTAGCCGCATCGGTTATCTCAAAAATCAGCTCGTCCGAATTCGCCACAACCAGCGTGCTGGGGTCGACACCACGCTCAATTATGTAATTATACACCTTGCCAATCAAATGTTCCTCCACGGTGATATGGCGCTTGGGGTTCATCTTGCCGAAAATAACCTGACGGAAATATTTGGACTCCTTTATATAGTACAGGTCGGTGAACTTGGATATGAACTCCTCGTAGGTGCCGCTGTTCAACAGGATGTTTCGGTCGACATAGTTCAAAGCCTGGAAGTTACCCTTTGTCAAATCGATTGACACAAACTTTTTCCCGATATTCATCTCGTTATACAAACTCGAACACCTGGGTGCAAGTTTCACTTTCGGATACACACCCATGTCACAGTTGTTGAACGCAATGAACGGCTCGCTCGTGGAAACCGTCTGGATTACTTGCTCCCTAATTCGGTAGAACTCCTCCAGGAACTTCTCGGGATTGCCACCGAAGCGCTGGTCAATCAAGTCCCACAGTTGAAGCCATTTGGACTTGCACCCGAACTTGTTTTCATAAAGATTCAGGTGATACTTGAACATCCTCTCCCCCATTATGGGTATCGGGAGGCGGTAGTCGTTTACAAACCTCTGTGCAAGGTTCCAGTTGAATCTAAACTTTTTCTTCTTTTCAAACATATCTATTCAATATTTAATCTCCTTTGCTTATATAACGCAACGAAACCCCTTTTTTGTACGGACAACTGGAAAAAAATTCAAATAGGTGAAAACAAAAAAAGCCACATTCAACGATGTGGCTTATGCCGTTTTTTCTTTCAGTATCTGTGAAACAACCTTGCCGTTGACGGTGGGATACTGTTTGTGAACCTCGTCCATGATGAACTTCATGTCCTTCATCGACGGAGTGTGGTCGAGCTTTCCGATTGCACTTTCAACACAATCCCTTATCTCATCCTCAGACGCCTCCTTGGGTAAAAATCCTTTGACAACTTCCAAACCGAAACGCTCGTTGTCTGCAAGGTCTGAACGACCGCCAGCAACAAACTGCGCAATTGAATCCTCAATGGAACTCTTCATCTTGGTCAGCATCTTCAGCTCGGCATCCTCGGTGTACTCGGCACCAGACTTCTCAAGCACCAGCATGTTGGACTTTACCATCCTCAGCACCGCCAGCGTCTGCCCGTCCTTCTCTTTCATGGCGCCCTCGATGAGAGCGTCGATTCTGTCTTTTAACATGATAGTATTGTTTTTGATTGAAAATAATAATTGAATTCAGATTTGCAGAGGCGGCAAGACTTGAACTCACAACTTTAGTTTTGGAGACTAACATGTTACCAATTACACCACACCTCTATATCCACCATTCATCATATTCGAACGGTGGCAATGTCACCTAAACTCTATTGTTTCACCTTTATGTCGGAAGCAAAGGGAGCCGACACGCGAGGAGAGAGCGGGACTCGAACCCGCGCCCCAGGTTACCCCGAAGAATTGATTAGCAATCAACCGCAGTACCAACTATGCTTACCTCTCCGTAGCAAAAGACCTATAAGTTCTTGCCTATAAGACTTTCGATTTCTTGGTACCGTATAGAAAAATCTAATAAAAACTGGAATTATTAGTTTTTCCTTCTTGCTTCAACGAATCACTGCTTTTTAGGTTTGTTACCAAACGGTCATCCACAGTTGGGTTCTCCGCAAGCGTAAATTCGGTGTTACGGACACCTATTGTTCTTATTCCTTCATTCAAGATGTTGATTGCAGCATTCACATCCCTGTCGTGATGCTCGCCGCAAATCGGACAAACCCATTCACGGTCGCTCAAAACCAAGTCCTTCTTGATGTAACCGCACTTGTGGCAGGTCTTGCTGCTCGGATAGAAACGGTCAACCAAGACAACCTTCTTGCCGTTTAGTTCCGCTTTGTCGGTCAGAACTTGTCTGAACCGATACAATCCGATTTCTTGTATCGCCTTTGAAAGTTTATGGTTCTTCAACATTCCTCTGACATTCAAATCCTCCATACAAACCAAGTCGTAATCTTTAAGCAGGCAATTCACGACATAGTAGATGTATGCTTCCTTTTGGTTAGTCAATCGTTCAAACGCCTTCGCAATTCTGACACGTTGTTTCTCTCGGTTGTGTGAACCTTTGACTTTCCTTGACAGTTGCTTCTGCAACCTCTTGACTTTTTGCTCTTGCTTTTTGAAGAAGTGCCTGTTATCAAAGACCTCACCGTCACTTGTAATCACAAAGTCCTTCACTCCGAGGTCTATACCAACGCATTGTTTAGTGTGTTTGAATTTGATAAGTTCATCCTGCGGTATGTCAACAAGGATTGAAAGGAAGTAGTTGCCGCTCTTGGTTCTCGAAACGGTAGCACTCCTTATGCAATCTTTGTAGTCTTGAAGTCTCTCGTAATACAAGTCCGAACATCTAAACTTGATGTCCTTGAGGTCTTGAGTTAAAGTTATTTTTCTTTCATTGAATGTGTTGCGCTTTGAAATCGCTTCTGACGGAAACAGTGCCGACTGCTTGTCCTTCTTTGACTTGAACTTCGGGAATCCGTTGTGCTGCTTGAAGAACTTTGAATAAGCGTCAAGCATTTGACGGATTGACTGTTTCATCACCTTTGTGTTCTGTTCTTGCAACCAAGCATAGTTCTCGTCTTTCAATAATGTTCCGTGAAACCACTTGGAAATGTCAGTTAGTTTAAGATTGGTCTTATCCTCGTCATAGGCATTGCGCTTGAATTCAAGGGTCTTGTTATACACAAAGCGGTAGCATCCAAGTACCTTGTCAAGTCTTGTCTGCTGTTCCTTGTTCGGATATAACCTTACCTTGATTCCTCGCAACATATCAATAAAAAAGAGGCATTAAACTTGCGGTTAAAAATGTGGACAGAACCGACAAGGATAAAACCTCTATATATCTTATGTTATTTAGAAACGACTGTCCACTTTCGTTTCTTTATTTATAAATAGTCTGAAACTACAATATATTTATACGAGTTAGTTTTTATCAGTTTTTCATAGATTTTATTAGATTTTCAAGGAACTGTTATGTACCCCCATAGGGACTCGAACCCCAATTCTGGGTTTAGAAGACCCATGTCCTTCCGTTGAACGATAGGGGCGTTAACCGCACTATTGATGAGCTTGGTCTTGGAGTCGAACCAAGTCAGACAGTTTTGCAGACTGTTGCCACGCCGCATGGCTTACCAAGCAGAATTTTTTTTTGAACCCCAAGTCGGAGTCGAACCGACACACTTCGCGAAGTCACCTCCCGTTGGGGCTGTTGATTGGGGTTTCATAGTAAAAAAAAACCGAGTAATTTGACGAGCTACGGACTGAGGAAACGACGGCTGGATACGTCGATTGCATTACCGTTTACGGTTTTACCCTCTGTTGCGTTGCATTCATATAGCACCTCACGGTAACCAACACCTTTCACAGAACTGACGAAACATTGTAGAATCGGTCTCACCAATGCAAATACCGCGAATCTCGCAAAGGCTTACTTCTGTTCTACTCGGTGGTCTGTACTCGGTCTTTATGCGTCGTGCCCCTGGCAGGACTTGAACCTGCACGCCTTTCGGCACTTGCTCCTAAGGCAAGCGTGTCTGCATTCCACCACAGGGGCATATAGAGCCCCGTGCTGGACTTGAACCAGCGACCTGCTGTTTACGAGACAGCCGCTCTAGCCAGCTGAGCTAACGGGGCGTTTGCCAGCGGCTTGTTTCCAGACAGATTTTGACGCGGCGCAGACTTAACGTCTTTTCTTGATTGTGGTCTCAACCATAGCCAGTTGTTTCACACGGGCTCTTACCGTATCGGATAGCGTTTAACCACTCCGTCGCTCCTCGGTACTTAGCGTCTGACGGTTCTATCTGTTGTGCCGTACACAGAAACTTATGAAAACTTGTGATTTTCATCAGTTTCCGCTTCCTGCTTCGACGAGCCGCCGCTTCTTAGGCACGTCTCCGTGCGTTCGTCCACGGTTGGGTTCTCCACAGGCGTGAATTCGGGTCTACGGAACCCTATTATTCTTTCACCTTCCATAAGGATATTAATCGCAGCATTCAAATCCCTATCGTGATGTTCACCACACACGGGGCAAGTCCACTCACGTTCGCCAAGGGTCAATCCCTTGTAGACATAGCCGCACTTATGGCAGGTCTTGGAACTGGCGTACCACCTGTCCACCTCCACGATTTCCTTTCCATTCAGGGAAGCCTTGTCCATGAGCACGGACTTGAACCTGCACGCCTTTCGGCACTTGCTCCTAAGGCAAGCGTGTCTGCATTCCACCACAAGGGCAATTCGGTTTTTGTTTGTTTATGTATTGGGTGGCAGGTCAGGCTCGAACTGACGACCTACGGAACCACAATCCGCCGCTCTGCCATCTGAGCTACAACCACCATGTAAAAAAATGCCCCTGTTTTCCGACTCAAGCAGCATTCGTAGCCCATCGGGGACTCGAACCCCGCTCCAATGGCTGAGAACCATTCGTTCTACCTCTAAACTAAAGGGCTATGGTCAGGAGACGGTTTCACAGGCTCTTTCCCGTACCTCCCTACACCTACGTAGGGCGCTCGATTGTGTTACTTGGAGTAGTCAGTCGGTATTGTACGCGTCCATCACCAACCTCTATGACCTTTCGCTTCGGGTTTCCACAATTACTTTCATTTGAGCGTCCTCTCATTACTGGCACTTGTTTCAGCCGCATCCTGTTTGTGAGCTATCTCGCTGGTGGTCCCTCTGGGATTCGAACCCAGGACCCCCTCCTTAAAAGGGAGGTGCTCTCGCTTACGCTAACCAACTGAGCTAAGGGACCAATTCAGTGGATTTTGTTTAACGTATGCAAGGCTCCACTCAAGCACCCACGGGCGGGTTCCTATCTTTTGCGGCTTGTCCGCCAGCCGTCGTACTGGGCATCCTGACTTTCAGCACGCTTTGCCTCCGTTTTTACCCTTTGCGGACGGTATCAGTACGGCAGTGTCTCCGAGAGGATTTGAACCTCCATGGGGTTTCCCCCACCAGCCCCTCAAGCTGGCGCGCCTACCAGTTTCGCCACGAAGACATATTAAAAATGAAAAATAAACCGCACCCAAGATGTTGCTCGACCAACCTTCTTGAAATTTCCCTTATCCGCATTCAAATCTCACGTGCGACTGAACTTGTTACGGTTGCTGAACGCGCCCTTTTTCGAGAGGGCTCATGGCCGTTGTGGCTTATTTTCATTGTGTTCCCGCCTGGGCTCGAACCAGGGACTTTCTGGATGTAAGCCAGATACTCTACCGACTGAGTTACAGGAACAACGGGGTGACTATAGCCTATCCAGCGTCACCAATACTGGGTAGGTTTTGAGCACCGTGTGAGAGTCGAACTCACCATAACCTGCTTGGAAGGCAGGAACCTTAGCCGCTCGGCCTACGATGCGTTGGTTGTTTGTGTGCCTGGGAGGACTCGAACCTCCATTGACTGCATGCACCAAGTCTTGCTTTCTGAAATGCATCGTCCTACTTTCGTCTCATAAGTCTTCATAAGACTCCGTAGCCGTCTTTCACGGCGTCTCCCACTATAGGGCGCAGGTATCCCAAATTCCCCGTCACAAACACAACTTGGCGGATTGTCAGGCGTCTCGATTACCGCCATTATCTCAGTACGTCCCTGACTGACGTTCACGCCTACACGCCACATGGCATGACATTCTGGTGTACATATACTTGTCTCACAAATCGTGAGACAGGGTGTTCAGAAAAACCATAGGAATATTCACTTTAGTAATATTTTTTTCTGCCCCTACGACCTGATTTGTTATGAGATTTATAATTATCTGTAAGTGAATGGCAGTTAGGGCACAGTACTTGAAGGTTATCTAAATTATTATTTGTATAATTACCATCAATATGATGTATTTCAAGCGGAATTGTTTGTGTATATTCGTTCCGTTCACCCCATCCACATTTTTCACATTTATAATGGCTTTTTTTCAACAGATATTTTCTAATAAAATGTGACAAATTATATTCGCCACTTAAACCGTTGCATTCTCCATTCAGCCACAGTTCCACGTGTTTTTGCTGTCTATACTCACCAGAACATTTCGTTGAACAAAATTTATTGGTTGAACTATAGGAATGTTCAAATTCACACCCACAATTCAAGCAAACATGTTTCACCTTTTCTTTTATCGTTTTACCTTTATTAAAATGTTCGTTGGGATTTATTTGGCGTTTATTTTTTAACTCAATACCCAACTTTTTACATGCTTTTTTTATTGTGTTAGAGCTTACACCATAATTGCGCCCGATTTCACAATATGATACGTTTTCTTGAATCATCTTTTCAAGATTTTCCTTTTCGTTAGACCAATTAATCTTCATTTGAATTATAGTTTTATTATAAATATTTAATAAAACAATAATTCGTTTTTTTTTTCGAGCCAAGGACAAGATTCGAACTTGCGCGGACTTTCGTCACTGGGTTACAAAACCAGTACATTCAACCACTCTGTCACCTTGGCAAAATAACGGTTTTTCTCAGTCATTATAACCATATTGAAATTCTTGCAAGCCTCATTCCGATTAACTGGCTGCCCATTTACTGTTTTTACAATCTTATGGACACGTATATGAGTTATAATTCCAATTTAGGCTGCAGGTTTGTGTATGCGTTTATGAGAACTTGAACATCGATTGGAACGCGCGTGTCTAGTTCAGTAATCTCAATTTAGCTCGGCGTTGTCCTTACACATTATTGGTTAGTGTTGAGAAGTTACTCCGACTAATGTCATTGTTTATCTTATCTATCACCTATAAAATAGGACTTCTCTTTTAAAAGGACTTTCACCGAATTAGCCCGCTTCTACTGTTGAAAAAACCGTTTTGTGTGACAAGGAGGATTCGAACCTCCACCGTGACCACTTCTTTCGGCGTGCCCGCCTACTTCCAGACTCGAACTGGGGACCAGATGCCTCTGTGCGTTTACCTATTTCGCCATTGTCACATTGTTTTTGTCGGCACGGGTGGAGTTGGACCACCGACCTCGACATTATCAGTGTCGCGCTCTAACCAACTGAGCTACGTGCCGATTGTGTGGTTTCAACTTTATATAAAAAGAGAATTAAACTTTGGAAGATTTCCGTGGTCACTTCCATCCGAGACCTTCTGACACTATTTCCGCCAGACTAAAGCGTACCAAATCTCGTTATCGCTGTTTTGTGCCCTTCCTTTCTTCAACCGTGTTGATGTTCTAGCGCCAGTGGTTTATTAGGGCCATCCGTACTCGTTTTTCACCCTTTCGGGCTTCTCTTACTATCCTTTTCGCAATCCTCCATTAAGGCACATTCTCAGTGCCACCACATTACTATGGCTGAGTTCACTCCCTTAAACCAACATCAACTTTAGAAGAAGTATGCTATAGGCACACCCACCTAGAAAGTATGTTCTCTTTATTATTGTCAATACAGGAGACAAAATCAGGTGTTTCAAATTAAAAGTTTGAGCCTAAAGTTTTTTGCTGTACGTCTCCTATTATATTATGTCACGTAGGTGGGATTCGAACCCACGGTCACCAGACTGAAAATCTGGGGTCCTAGACCACTAGACGACTACGCGATTTTGGTTTTTTCCTTTTGTCCTCCTTGCAGGCTTGTTTAACGCGCGCTGCCCAAGGTTGGTTGCTGAACTAGGTTGGAAATTACCTCCTAAATCAATCCCTACAGCTTTTCACGTGGAGCCTAGCGGATTCGAACCGCTGACATTTTGCTTGCAAAGCAAACGCTCTACCAGCTGAGCTAAGGCCCCAAACTCAGGAGACCCAAAAAACCGATAACCAATTAATTGTTTTGTAATGATAATTGCTGTACGTCTCCCTTAATAAATGTTTTTTTTGTTACCCCAATCGGTTTCGAACCGATACTCCCTGACTGATGCATCCGCGCAGGTGGTCTACCATTTAACCTACGGAGTTACCTTCACACCATACCGACGTCTTTACACACCTCTTGAACGAGGAAGTATGATACTAATTGCGCAATGTAGTTTTTTATGCTATAAACTTATCGCCTGTTTAGAATATCTTTCTTTCGATGTGGTAGATTGTAATATTTACACCATTTACGAATTGTATTATCACACACCCCAAACATTTTACCTATTTGCCGAAACGGTTTATTTCGAACCCATAACCAAAAAAATAAGTCTAATAACCTAGTAGCACGTATGGGATTCGAACCCATGAGGGACTTTTACATCCCAACCACATTGAAAGTGTGGCGACCTGGACCGCTAGTCGAACGCGCCATGACTGCCGCGGTTTTGTTAAACCAGACCCGCGGAGAACCTTATACTGGTTTTGTGTCGGGCATGCCTGACTCGAACAGGCGACCTCTGCATCCCAAATGCAGCGTTCTAGCCAACTGAACTAATACCCGTTAAAACAGATATATACTTATGACGCCTCGTCATCCTATGTACCCCACGACCAAACTAAACGCGTCCGCCAGCGCCAGAGCTGGACTTAATGGTCTCCGATACAAGCGAATGTATCTGTTTTTGTATCTGTGCTGGAGGCGGGATTCGAACCCACATTCACGGCTTGTACTTCGCCACCTGTGCTTATTTACGTCCGCGCTTGAACCATCGGATGTACTTACCGACTATCGCGACGCTACAATTATTCGGCACCTCCCCAACCCAATGGGGCGACTTTGCCAGTTTGTCCACACCAGCATTTATAATGGCTACGCATGACCCAGGTAGCAACGGGACTTCAGCTATTAACGACTAGAAGTTTGCAACGTCCTTCCATAAAGGTTCGTGACCGACGCTTTCACGTTGACCGCTTGTATTGGTTATTGTGTCGTGGCAGGGAAACATCCCAACATCAGCTTACTAACGCCTCTCCGCCACACCCCTCTCTCGTGTAAGTGTAATGTCTTTATCGCTTCGGGATTGTCTTGCATCGCTCCTCTTTGCACTATAATAAAACGGTTTGGAGTTCTTCCGTAACAGACCTGTCTAGTATTCCGCCAAAATCGGGGCGGTGCTTCTCTTTCAAGGAGTGCTTGTCTGTCATTCCGCACTTCCCCATCCCGTGGGGAGACCTTTACATCGGGTGCCTATCATTTCAGCATGGAGCAGCCAGTGCTCAACCCAGTTTGAGAAGCTTGCTCCCCAGGCAGGACTCGAACCTGCGACCCCCTGATTAACAGTCAGGTGCTCTAACCAACTGAGCTACTGAGGATTGTATTCAAAACGTTTTGTTTTACCTGCTTAGCGAAAAACGTTAATCGTTTTGGTAAAACAATCTAAATTAATAATCAAAATAAATTACACTTTAAAGCATTTATTTAAGGGCTTGGATTGCATTTTATCCCTCGTTCAGCGTCGGGGTAGCTACTTCCCCATAGTGCCTGTCCAATCGATTTCTATGGTCTTATCGTTCGGCCTCCTGTTGCGCTCAGGTGCTTCTCTCGGTGGTTTTTTATGCGCGCTACCACCGTTATGTATTGTGTAACTTGTAGCGGGAGAGGGACTCGAACCCCCGACCTCAAGGTTATAACATTAATACTCCATTATCATATTCCCAATGGTGGTTAGGGCACAATCCTATGAGATTGCTAATAGAGTTTATCACGCTTACTGGTGTACAATCATCAAATTCAGAAACTGCTTTTATGTGAGCAACCTCAACATGATTTTTGTAACCGCAAATATGACAACTTGGATTTTCTGTGTTTTCAAAAAATACTTTTCTAGCATCTTTCTGTATTGCAGAACGAGCGGATTGCCAATTTTTCCTATTTTTGAACAACTCACCCTTCGTTTTGTTGTGAACATCATCAGTAACTGTAAGTTGTAGTTCCATACCTAACTTCGAACATCTTTCAGTTATTGCTTTTTTGGTGTTACTTGCAAGACATTTACACTTGTAACCAAGTTTTTTACCAATTTCTACCCAAGTTTTCGATGATTTTATAATATCAATGAACTCTTCATCACTTGGTGCGTTAACGAATGAAAACGTCTCAGTTTTCTTGTGTGAAAAATTTTCAATTTCGTTAATTTTTCTTCTTTGCGGTAACTTGATACCTAGTCGTTTTGCTCTTTTTTTTACAGCATTACCACTAATACCAAGTATTTTACCAATAGCGGAATAACTTTCATTCTGCTCTAAAATCATCTTTTTCAAAAATTCTTCTTCATTCATAACAACTCTTTATTATAAATAGTTGTTACTTTTAAAAACGAACCTTCTTATTAAGAATAATCTTAGTTCGAATGGGTTTCGGCTTTTAAACCGTAAGAGCCTTGCGAGCTACCACTGCTCCATCCCGCAATATATCTAATTATTTATTTTTTATCTAAAAAAACTTGTTGGTCATACTACCTAACTTACTACTGTGTCTACAATCATTATACGCTGATTGAGAAGTTGGGAATTTAACCCATTCTTTCACCCAAGCATTCATTGGGCTTTATCAGTGCAACAAGTATTAGAATTTAACGTTTGTACGCTATGGGCGTGAACCTTTCCCATATTAAACTGTTTTTTCCAGTGGGTCACTTGGAACACAGCTGACGATTCATTTATAACAAACGTTAGTGGGTAGGGGAGGATTCGAACCTCCGAACCCGAAAGGGAGCGGATTTACAGTCCGCCGCGTTTAGCCACTTCGCTACCTACCCAGATTGGGCCTGGCTTTCACAGGCCCTGTTTTTTTGAAGTCTTTACTGTCCGCTACATCCTCTAAACATCAGAAACAAGTATGTGTAAAATCAAATTTCTCCTTTTTGTTCGAGGAATCTGAGTATCACTTCCTCCGCATTGAATGAAAACTTGTCGTTGTCCATATGAACGCTTCTGTCGATTGTGATATTGTTGTCCTCAATCATCTTGAGTATATCGAGATGCACTTTCCTGGCCTCTTCCTCGGTCTGGTAGCGCCCTTCCTGTTGATACGGGAAATTGCGTTCCAGAACGAAATTGATGTTGTAGAATGAGTTGAACGCCGACATCACAAGCTCCTTGAAATTCGGGATATTCTCCCTGTCGTAGTAGTAGCAGAACGGAAGCGGACTGTCTGTTATGACGTAATCCACTTTATCGCGCAACCGCCAGAGCTTGTGGTACATCTTACCGAAGATGTAGATTTGCTCCCCCAACTCCTTGTTTCGCTCGGTCCAAACAAGGTCCTTCGCGAACTCGGTTATCATTTCAACGTTCAGTCCGCACCTTTTCATAAGGGCGAACAATGCTGCTGCCGTGGTTGATTTTCCGCAACCAGGGCCAGCGAATAGATTAATGACTTTCATGTTGTGTGAAATTTTTGTGGAGTCGACTTGACTTGAACAAGTGCCTGCGGATTTTCAGTCCGCCGTGACAAACCCTCTACACCACAACTCCAATAGCGGTACTTTTTTTAGAACTACGGACGGGACTCGAACCCGCATCTGCCCCCCGATAAGGGGGCCGTCCTACCATTAAACGACCGTACTTATCCCCACCACATTCCACATCGGCTGTCGTTACCAACCGAAGGTTCAATGTCGAGAACGACCCTTGCCCGCTTAACGACTGCGGGTTCAGGAAATTTAGCGGTACGTATGGGACTCGAACCCATGACCTCCGCCGTGACAGGGCGGCATTCTAGCCAGCTGAACTAACGCACCGAATTTTTTGTTGGCGGAGAGGGACTTGAACCCCCAGGGCCCGTTAAGGCAACAGATTTACAGTCTGTCCCGCTACCAATTACGGTCTATCCACCAAGATAAACAGAAGACTAAATTTTCCACCACTTTCCTTTTGTAGAAATTTTTTTGTTTTCGTAGAAAGGAGTGTTTGCTGTATGTCTTCCATAACAAGGTCGTCCAAAAGCCGTATCTTTCACCGCTCGGTGTATGCCGTCATTGACGGTCCGAAAAAAGTGGAGGTGATAAGCAGGTGGAAAAGAACAACCTGGTTTTATTAGTTATTTCATTATTGTTAAATCGGGCGGAGACGGAGGGACTCGAACCCCCACCCCTTTACGGAGAATGGTTTTCAGGACCACGGCAGTACCAATTATGCTTACGTCTCCGATAATAACAAAAGCCAGGGCAGGTTTAAATTACCGCGGGTTTAATCATTAATTGTGATTACCTTTTTGTGTTTTTGTTTGCTGTACGGCTTTCATGTGTGTCCCCTGAAAAATCCTTTTGGGTTTATTTATTCCCCCATAACGGCGTCTAAACCTCAGGGACGTGCCTGTTGAGCGGAAGACGAGACTCGAACTCGCAACCCCCTGACTGGCAGTCAGGTGCTCTACCAATTGAGCTACTTCCGCGGATTCCGACAACAATGCAAAAGCGTTTCCGCTTATGCGCGCAGTTGTCGGTTTCGGTTTTTCCTATTTGAATTTTTTACCAAGATGTCAAAGAACTCCGTTCACTTTATGTTCACCCTCACAGATATTAATATACGATTTTTTTGTCTGCTATATCACTTTTTCATAATTTTTTTTTCTCTTTTGTGTTTTTTGTCCCTTTCGACACTTATATAACGCAAGCGAACCTGTTTTTTGTACGACCCTTGAAAAATTTTTTTTATATCCCTTAAAAAACAAAGGCTCAACTTTCTTTCGAACGTCAAGCCAGTGGGAATATATGTTGGGTTGAAACTGTCAGTCCTGTATTGACGTTACATAATATAGTGCCATGCGTAATCGGGTTCATCATTAAAGAGTGAAATCTCGATTCCGCAGACTGGTTTACTATATGTATGTAGTGCCATTTGTTTTCAGGGCGTTTTATATAATAATAAATATATGGTAGAATTTCAAAATTACCAAAAAAGATTAAAAAAGTTGAAAAAATTATAAATTTTCCAGTTCGCTGTCGGTGCAGAGGTAGTCTCCGAAGTCCATTTTCTCCAAGACGTCATCCATTGGCTCGTGCTCATATATCACATGTTCGCTCGGCTGGTAGTAGTAGTCAGTGCCGTTGTATTTGACCCATGACAGTCCGTTTTCATCGACGTCGCTACACATATCGAACCAAACGGGCGATGCAAAGTTCTTTCTGCCCTCTGGCGCCTTGATTAGGTTGTATTTTCCATCCGAGCGGCGTTTAACCAGCATGTATCCGTTGATGACGCGGTATGAATCTATGATTGACTGGAGCTGGTGTCTCCAATCGTTGTTTCCGCTGTCGTTGTTTGGCATGGTCGGCACATAGTCGCGATAGTTGCCGCCGATGAAAGCCAGCGGGTCGTGACGGTTGTATGTTCTGTCCCACAGTTGGTCGTCGATATCAACCTTATGCCAAGTGTCGTTTGGATTCGCCAGGTTCTTATATGATATAGGTATTATAGTTCCGTCGTCGGTTGTAAGCACGGCGTTATGGTCAACATTTCCGTCATATAGAAATCCCTTCACGCCCGCAGCATGCACTGCATGGTCAGCTCTGCCTCCGATACCTCTGTCTGAACCCAACGGAGCGTTGACAAGAGCGTCGAGCAGTCTTCTGATTACCTGGCTGCCAGACCGTCTTCCTATGTCCAGAAGTCCGCGGAGTGTTCCGTCAGCCGCCCATCTTTTGTACTGTTCGGGGAAGAATCTCTGTATCTGTTCTTCGTATGTTCCCTGTATGCCATATTTTTCAGCCATCCAGGGGTGGGGTGTTATGTATCCATTCGCCACTATATTCTTTGGGGTCGCGTAGCACCATACAGTATCGCCGTATACTCTCGGCGTGTTAATCTTGTATTGACAGCCGTATGTACCCGAGCCTAGAAAGTCCGAGTTGTCGTTTCCAGTGCCCCTGAATTCCTTTGTAAAGCCGTTTTTGGCAATGCTTTCCGTCTGTTTGGACGGAGCCAGGCGGTAGAAGTAGAAGAATTTGCTGTCCTCGTTCGGGTTGTAATCGACCTCGTCTTTCTCAACGTCTGGGACATATTCATCGATGCCTTCCTTCAGCTGTCTGGATTTTGATTCCGCGATGTTCTGTTGTTTCAATTCCTCTGGTGTGCAGAGATAGTCCCCGAAGTCCAACTTTTCCTCCAACTCGACTGGGTCGGTAGTGTATTCGTATATGACGTTTTCCGATGGCTGGTAATAATAATAGGTGCCCTTGTATTTTACAATAGCGAGTCCGTTTTTGTCAACGTCGCTGCACAGGTCGAACCACACTGGCGAAGCGGGTTGTTTTGTCTTCGGGTTGACCAGGTTGTAGCCTTTGCTGGATTGGACGAGGAAATAGCCGTTCACGCAACGCAGGTTCTCGGCTGACGTGACTTTGTTCGGGCTGTGCGGGTCGGACATAAAATAATTCTTAAATTCCTTTCCGAACGCCACACTGGGCTCATAAGTATTCGCCGTGACATCCACCGTATCCTGTGTCGCCAGCGGAATCCAAGTGCGCCCGTCGTCCTTGGTGTATTGATATGGTATGACCCGTTTGAAATCCTTCCACAATCCCCAGTCTCCGCCGTTGTTCCAAAACAGACCGTCGATATCGTAGTGGTGAAATATGCTATCGTCAATCTGGCTCCAGTTGCGAACCAGTCCAGCACAACTGCCGTATCTTTTGAGTTTCTGGGCATCGCGCGGGTCTTTCACTAGTTTGTCCACCTGTTGCTCAAAGGACAGACTGCCGTGAGCCATTTTTGCCAAATCGTTTGTGAATGTGGCTCTGACGCCTTGGTCAATCAAACATCTGTCGAAACCAGGAACCACTATTTTCATGATAACGTCACCGTAACTTGAAGCCATACCAGGGTCTAATTCCCCTTCCAGGGTGGTTGTACAATACAAACCAAACCCATAGACATGCGCCCCGTTGCTTCCGATGAACTCCCTGGATACACCAGTTTTCTTTATTGCGTCAATGTTGCGGCTCCACGTCCTGGAATATATTACGAACGATTTATTGTCTTTTGCGAATCCATGTAAATCGTCAAGGGTGTTGATTCCTTCAATATATTCTTCAACACCCTCGTTGATTATCCTATTGCAACTGTCTGGAAACATTCGTTTGAAACTTTAGATGAGTTTGTTTATTCTTTCAAAAAGGTTGAAGAACCGTTCGTTAGTTGACTTGCGATACGACTCCTGCAGGCTGGTACGGTCGTAATCCTCTGGGAAAATCACGTCAACTGGTTCCACAGCGTCACCTGAACGGGCGATAGCCATTTGACTTTCACCCCAAGGTTTGTAGTCAATCATGTCTGGAATTCTAATTTCGGCAACTATGATTGTACCACCATATTTAGGAGCCAATTCCTTGGCGTGTTCCAGTGTGGTGCAGAAATATACACCAGGACCGTGGAGGGCGTTGTTGTTGTCGGCTATGTGGAAACCGTTGGACATAACCTTTTCGGCTGTCTGTGGCGGGCAGCATGTGTACAGACGGTTGTCAAACTCGCCTTCCTGCGCCACGTTGTTCTCAAAGTCGTTGTTTTCGTGGGCTATGCCGTCATTATCATCGTCGTTGAACCAGTTGTCAGCCGATTCGTTTATAGCCGACGTGCCATTACCCATACGTTCAGTATCCACGTCGCTCATTCCCAGCATGTCGAACACGCTGTCTATGTATGACTCGAACTGAGGCGAGCCGTTTTCCATTGTTCTGTTCATATTATTGTCTGATGTTGATTCATAAGTACCGTGAGGCAGATACGATTCGCTTATGGCGCGGTATCCGCTCGGAATGTTATTATACGGGCTAGCCGCTTTGCCCTGTTTGTCCTTTACAACGTTTCCCTGATAGGGGTGGGCGTCCAGTTTACGCTGAAACGCGCTGTCTGGCAATTGACCTTGATATTTGTCGTAGATGTACTTTTTCAGTTCACCAGACAAATGATTGTAAATTGTACGTGTAGCCATGGCGTTTGCAATGAGTTCGTCGAGGTTCAAGCCCTGGCACTGACTGATAGCCCGCTCGTTGTCTATACGGTGTCTACCGACATACATTCCAGCCACCCATTTCTTGATATGGTTCGGAGTGTCACCTTCCTTCTTGGCATATTCCTTCATCTGGGGAAAGGTATCGATATAGTTCAGCAGCATGCCGAATATCTGCGACTTAATCACATTGATGTTGGGATTGCCATCCTCATCTGTTGGAATTGTGAAATCACTGAGACCTAGGAAAATGTGCAGTGTTTTATACACAGCCAAGATGTAGCTCAAATCCTCGTTGCCCATTGCGGCGAGCACTTTCTTGCGGTTCTCGGCGTTAGCCTCGTCGTCACCGTTTATTTCACCTTGAGAAAATGCTGTGGGTTTGATTTCAAATCCAGTGTTGTCAACCACACCGCGTCTCTCGGCGCTGTTCCATAAATCCTTGCGACCAGGGATTACAACCGTGTCGCTGATATCATAGTAAGCGTACCACTTGTACATGCTTGTATTGCCTTTCTTCTGGCGCAGCAAATCAATCTCAGCCTTGTTGTTCTGGTCTCTGTATCTGCCAGCATCGGCACCTGGGTCGGATGCTCTCTGTTTGGCGCGCATCTGTCTCATTGCGGCAACCACCTCTGGGTCGTCGCGTCTTCCGCCGTCCATGGGTACTTTGTAGTAAATTGGATATTGGTGTTCCCAGTTCACTTCCCTGTTGTACTTGGACTCCCATTCCTGCGGCGACAATATATAAGTTGCCTCGGGGAAACCAGCTTCCACACGGCGTTTGTTCTGTTGTCTAATGTAATCGATATTAGCATCGCTTAAAACATATGTCAAATTCTTGTTGGTTGACAGGGGAATGTGCATTTTCTGCAGACTTTCGAGAGCCTCGGGGCCCCAGTTCTGGATGTAGTTAATCCAGTCGGCGAGGTCGTCTTTCATAATCTGACTTTCCTTTTCGCCGCTAATACGGTTGTCGGCAAAAGGCTTGGCGACTCTTAGAATGTCACTGGCTGAAATTTTACCAAACTTGGGGTCATTCATTGAATTTATAACACCCACAAGTTTCTGGATATCATGGGAAGCCACTGAGTTCGGGTCAGACAGTTCGTTTGCGGCAACCTTCATGTAGAGGAGGTTGGAGTTGGTAACAGCCTTGGGTAAAACTTCCTTTATCTTGGCTAGCTGGTCTGGTGAGAAAAGGCTGTGTTTCTTTTTATCGGCGTCCTCCTCGTGGGCTGATATGGTCAGGTACCCCCTACTCTGGCTGGGGGATATTGTCAAAGGGGTGCCTGAAATTCTGGCACTATCCTCATTCAGAGTACTTTGGATTCTGTAATTATTGCTCATTTTACTAATTCTAATTGTAGTTTATATTATATAAATATAATTAAAAAAGAAAAGCAACCGTTGGTTGGTCGCTTTTCTTGTATTCAGCAGGAGGGATGGCGTCATTTTTTGTTTGAATTGTTGTCGCCTGTTCCAGGGCTGCTAGCCACATACCCTGCCGATGTGGTTGTTGTGTATATATTCCATCGCTGAAACCATTGATTGATTGGACAGTTGAAACAATCGTGGTTTGGGTTGGTACAAGTTCCATCCAAACTCAAGAAGCACCTTTCATACCCCCACCACGGTACTGACGTCGGTGATGCTGGAGGTTGTTCCGTTGTATTCGCTTCTTCCTCCTTTAAAGCCAACAGCTCAGCCAGAGTCTGTTTCGATAGCTTCATGTACTTTTCAACTTTTTTGTGGAAGCCATCGGACGTTGTCTTTAAGTTCTCATTGTTGTTCACAATATTTAAGTTTAACTCAATTATTTACAGTAGATTTTGCGGCTAAGCAACTGACCAATACGTGAATCATAAACTTCATAATACTGGCAAGGTTCCTCGCAAGAAAACCCATTGGATAGTGCAAAAGTATTGTACCCTATGATGGAGCCGTTTACAACAGCATTTGGGATTGAAACACATTGATGGAAATGTCCAATATAGATTTTATCCTGCCCAAACACTTTACCCCATTTAAGGGCTAAACGGTTGAGAGCGGGGTATATACCACACACTGTACCGTTACCGCCGCCACGAATCTGGAAACCGTGGGCGAAGATAAACTTCTGTCCATCGGGGGTGTTTACAACAGCGACTTCCGATTCTGGGATACAAAATTCAATCGGCAGACCGTCATTCTTGCACTGTTGCTCGATGTTCTTGTACATAAGCCACTCGTAGCTCATCTTGAAACCGTTGGCGTGCTGAATCTTCTTGGTTGTACGACTGTGGTTGCCGACGATACCGATAAATTTGATTGAATTAAGGTCGGTGGTCTCGCAGATGTATTTTAGTCCATTGTAAATCAAACTCTGGGCTTTGAGTGTTGCTTCTAAGGGTGAAAGACCGTTGCACTGAGTCAATTCATCATGCAGGAACCCTGTTATACTATCGCCGAGTGACGCGAAAATGAGGTCATCAACCTCGTCAACCTTAATGCACTCACAGAGATTCTCAAAATATTTTTGAATGCGCTTTTCAGCAATTTCAATGTTATACTCATTCATATTGAGAACTGAGGCTGGATTAACAGTTTCCTCAATATGCGCATCCGAGAACAGGGCGACAGCATAGCGAGAGCCAGGTTTCTTTGGGGTGTACTTGAAGTTATAGGTCGTGAAGCCCAAGTTTTGGACATCCTTCATCTTTTTGAACTGTTTAAAATCTTGTTCATCCTCCTTGGACATAGTCTCTGTTACGGGAGCGTCGGCTTGTTTCACCACTGGACGGGTGTTGACGGCATAATAAGTCATACCGTTAAATTTGAAATAACCGTCCTGTTTCAGTTTCTTACCGATTGTCGCGTGGTCAACACCGATAACGGCTTCCAATTGTCTAAGACTGTCATACGTTTTTCCGTTTTCATCAACCAGCTTGTTTGAGCGGCTGGGGTAAAGTTCAAATTTGTTTTTCATGTAACTTTGTTTTCGTTAAACTTTTATTGACTTTCTTTTCTACTAATATACGACTTTTTTATCAATAAGCCAGAAAATGAGCAACTTTTTTTGTTAAGTTGCTCATAAAAAAACCTGGTTATTTGTACGGTTAGTTGTTGCCATAGGCATCCTGCATCTCCATGTCAACCTCGCCTTTATCCATCTGCTTAGCCTCTCTGAATTTAAAAGCTTCAGTTTTTAATTTGAAGGCTTCAACCTTAGCGTCACCTTCGATACGAACCACGATACCTTCGCGTGGAACCTTGTTTTTACACATAGGCTCATTGAGCTCCATTCCGAAGTGTTCCTGGTCGTTTCTCATGGCAATAAGCACATTCTCGTTCCAATGTTCGGAAACATCGATGCCTGGGTACAGATTGCTGAGAGTGCCGTGGTAGAGAATGTTAATCGGTTTGACCTTATCGGCAAGTTCGGGATGTTCGTCAATCAAAGCCTTTGTCCAACCCCAAACCTCGTCAACCTCCCATTCGGTATGATTACCCTCTGGGTCGGTGAATGTGATACGGTAGGGCATAAGGTAGCTCGTACCAGGCTGGCAACCGTAGTCATAACCTTTCTGAATCATTGACTGCGAACCGTCGACATACCCACAAATTTCACCGTACACGGTCATACCCTCGATAAGGTATGGATAGATGAGCTCACCATATTTCGACCATACATCGGTACCGTAAAAGTGACGCTGAATACCGCTGTTGATGTACTGGTTCTTGATAACAGTACGACTTGACGTCACGTTACCGTATTCGAGTTTGAATTGGCTGTTAATATAGTCCTTGATTCGTGCTCTTTCATTATTGACGGCAACTCTCTGCCATGGGTAGCGGCACTGGGTCTTTGCAAGAGCTTTCAAACGACGGTACATGCTTTTGTTCTTCACCCTACGGGGCAACGTAGCGGGCAACGGTTTCTTCACCAGAAGTTTTCCAACAATCAAGCTGGTACCGTGCTCCTTGACCGAAATGAATACTGGTGTTTCAGGTTTAAAACGCCATATATTATCTTGAATTTGGTTAGTTGAGTAATGGAATGAAAATTGTCCCTCCACCATTCGGTCGAACCTTTTCAGCTTGCGATTGCGTTTCGCAGCCTTGTCAGCTCGTGCCTGTTCTCTGTTAGATATTCGTGGCACGTAAGCTTTTACGAACAAATCGCCACCGATTGTGTCGAAACAGAAAGGCTCCACGATACCGTCCTCGTTAGGAATGAAACACTGACTGAAATCGTAGTTGGCAATTTCAGGTTTCCATTTTGCAAGGGCGTCAATTGTGAACAAGCATCCCTCCGACGGACATTTGCGGAGTTTGACGATGCGTACACGACCGTACTTGTTGAAATAGCCGACGAGTTTCTTGGCTTCGTCTTCCTTGCCCTCGTCCATGAGAGCCTGAACCTCCTCGTAGTTCTTGTTGAGGTGGCGCTCGCCTATCTCGAACTGGTTGTTGACCGAAAGGAAGTCGGCGTTGACCTCGGTCTCCAGTTTGGCGTAAACCATGATTTCACCCTCTTTCACGTCGTTTTTGCCTACAACGACATTGAATCCGTTGACACTGGTGCGTGCGAGAAAGTCGGAGCCCTCAATGGGGATGAGCTCGCCGATTCTCACGACCTGTGCACAGTACTCTTGTTTGTAATTTTCACTTTTTGTAAACATAATTTATCTAATTTTTTAGCGTTAGAATTTGGTGTTTTTGAAAAAGATGACCGCCAGTCCGAGTAGAAACAGTATGCTGCAAGCCATCGGTATCCAGGCTGGTGCCAAAACCCACAGCCATGACCAGGTTATGACCTTGCATAGTTTAAGAACTATAAAAGCCACCAGCAGCAGTGTCGGTAAACCTCCGACGGTGACTGAAATTTTCTTTTTGTCGCTCATTGTTTTTGCGTAATGTTTGTTTTTATTGATTATTCAATGGTTTCAACTTCTTTCATGAACTTCTCGAAGAACTCCTTGTTGGATTGATTGCGCTTGACTGTTTCGTTGAGACTGTTCAGATAATATGCTACGTCATCCTCGAGACATTGACGTCTAACCGCCATATCCTTCTCGAATACCTTTCTCGAATTTTCATCCTTCAGTTCTTCGTCATAACGGTCGATTTCCTTTTGGTAGAACTCAATATCATCCTTGGATTTCTCACATTGCTCGATAGCGAATTGTTTGATTTCATTGAACTCGGGCGAACATTTCCATTCCGAGATACGGTTGATGAAATCATCGTACTTGGCGTTCTTTGCCTTAATTTCCTCCAAACGTTTTGCATAGTATTCTCGTTCTTCCTTAATTCCTGTGATGTATTCATGGTAGGCTTTTTCAACAGCTTCACCCTGCAGCTCGGTATACTCTTCGAGTTTTTTCTGCGCCTCTTCGTATTGTCCCTTGTTGTAGTTGTAGTTCCAGCTGTCCTCAAGGTTGAACCTTGCGTTTATGACCGATTCAAGACTCAGCGATTCGTCCCTCTTGTCGATGAAGATGCCGAATGCACGGAGACAGAGTTTGAGAAAATCCTTGGGCTCTGTTATTTTGCCCTCTTCGATGAATGATGTGTAACCTGTTGGCATAATTAATTATTTTTATTGTTGAACTTTTTTCATAATAAACTCAGTTCTTTGAAATGGTGTCTCGAGGTTGCCGCCCGAAACCCGTGGGTGGCGTAAAACCATAGGCGTTTTTTGTACAACAAACTCAAAAAAAAGTTATTCGTGGTCTCTGATTTCAATCCAGTCGGGGCGCATTCCATCTGTTATAACCGCCCCTAACATTGTGAATTTTACATCATCCCGCACATCGGTGCAGTGCTTATGGTAATGCCCGTAAGTCCACGACTCCAACGGCTGGTTTTGGACAACTTTGAGTTCATCCCATATCAAATCCATAACATGGCGTTCGTAGTCAATATCGGCAAAAAGCGTTTCGTCATTCTTACCCCAAGCTTCAATACCGTCTTTCGACTGAGGTTCACAAAAGCTTGGACTGGTATGAGTGCAAACGTGTTTGATAACAATCCCTTGTTTATTAATCTCATTGAAAGCATCTTGATTGAAAACTGGCGCTTCGTCTGCCCAATATATGTTGTTGGTGTGTGTTGCAGCATCCTCTTCGGTTGCACCTTTATGCCATTTAAGATAAGCATCCATCATTCGCTGTTTTTCGGACATACGCCACTTGCGGTCGATTGACGTTGCGCCGCCCACCATTAATATGGTGTCATTAAGTATAGTGTAGTCTGGAACTGGGAGGATGTATTTGGTTGTAACAATCTTATTATTGAAGAACGCTGGGTCGTCGTGATTACCTCGGAACATAATGATGTACGTCTGACGGTCTCGACACAACCGATTGAGTTTTTCGAGAGCAACTTTGGTTGCCTCTTTACTGTAGAACCCTAATCCGCAATCTCCGCATACAATAATGCCACTATGGTTGATATTATACGTCTTAATCATACTGACAAGCGATGAGAAACAGCCGTGTATATCACCCACGGCATATATTGCTTCAACAGGAATATTGACTTTATTAATCATGTTATTATTAATATACGAAAAATTTGTATCATATTAAACAAAAAAAGCGAAGCCTATTGTGGACTTCGCATCTTCACAGTTAATGTGTCTACGGATTTAACGTCGCCCACGCGATGGCGGTCTGGTGTATCTGAACGGGTCGAGGTCGGTCGAGTAGACTACCACCACGTCGTCCTACTAGTCATACGGCATACGGACGGCGAACTTCCTTTTCAATTTTTCTTAATAATAAATAGTGTAGGACTGTTTTTCTCAGTCGATAATCTCGACAGTCATTCTTACCTTATGTCCCAGCAAACTGTCCAAAAAAGTGTGTTTTCCTTCATCAGAAAATGACGTGAATGTGATGTCGTAGTCGCAGCTGTCGACTGAGTCATCATCTTCAGCCAGCTGAACCAAACTGATTGATTTGGCGTTGATTGATTCGTCATATTCAAACAAATCATCAGCCAGACCCTCAATAACAAGTTTCTGTGGAATGTCTTCAATTGGTTTCATATTCTAAACGGATTGATGCATTATATATACAATATATATTATCCGAAGTTAAATTGCCAAAAATTTAGGGAATTTTAACATTTAGAGCCGACACATGCAAAAACAAAAAAAAAACACAGTCAAAACGACTGTGTTAAAATTTGATATGATTAAAGCCAACTGATATATGGTTCTGTTAAAGTAACTTTATTTCATACAGCGTAAACCTGGTGTCTGGGGATGCTGGCTCGATAAAACGCTTATAGAAGTTGGTTGTCCAGTCTATGGCAGTCTCCTGTTCACCGCACATGTATTTCTCGGCGGTTGCCACTCCGTAAGTCCAGAAGGCGCAACTGTGCTGCACATATTCCTCTGCATTCTTGAAGTTGGCGAAATACTCCTTGCGGTTACTGAAACTCGACTTGATAAGGTGCTCATCTTCCGTCTCTGGTTCCTTGTCGTCAACGCATACCGCCCATGCCGAGTAGTATATGTCAGTGTTTGCCATATGTACCTTAGTCCAGTCGATTTCGCTTTTTGTTGCACTGTACACCTTCAGTCCGTCTTTCAATATGAACGGATTGCTGAATGGCGCCTCGTCTCTCTGGTCTTGCCTGATTCTTTTGTCATAGCATTTCTCATACTGGTAGTGTGCATCAGGATTCTCGGTCGACCACGCATCCCCATTCTCGTCGTAGGTACAGCCGTAAGTCAACTGCTGGTAGAATTCGAAATCATCCATAGCCAAATGTTCCTCGTACAAATCCTTGAAATGGTCAAGCATAGGGTGATTGGTATCCTGAGCCGCCTTGATGTGGGCTTCAATGAACTTCAAATCCTGTTTGTGGAGTTTGGCTGCATCGTCGAAATGATATCTCAGATATTTCGGCACCTTGGTGTCAAGACTGTATTTCGCCGCTATTTCCTCGTGGTTATCACCGATAACCAAAAGTGTTCTAAATGAATTTGCCATGTATTATGATTTATTATATCTCTTAATTTTATATAAATTCTTTCGCATAAAGCTATGTTTTAGAAGAATTGCTATCTTTCCGAAGATATTTTTTCCACCGTACTGTCTTATTGTTTGAACATACTGGTTGAAATCCCTAGTGTAGGCTTTCTGGAAGAAATATACCAGAATGTCGTCTGGTGTCAGAAAACGGTAGTTGGCAAGGCGCCCGTCAAGTCCAACGTCCACCCTCAGGTCGGGGTTTCTTTCATTGAAACCGTCACAGGCACCATGTGAGTGACCGTGTAGTTGTATGGTTCCGTGTTCCTTGCGGTTCCATGACACCATTGGATAGTGGCACATCTCGAAACAGAACGTCTCGCCAGATTCGTCCTTGTATTTGAACTCCTTTATCTGGGTTATCTGCTGGAAATACCCATCCAGCTTGTCACTGTTTCCGTCATGGTTACCTAGAATCAGGAACTTTTTTCCGTGTAATTTGGATAGCAGTTTCTTGTTTTCCTCAGCCGTGTTGAAAGAGAAATCACCGAGGATGTACACCGTGTCGTGTTTCGACACCTGGCTGTTCCACAGGTCAATCAACCACATGTCCATGAGGCTAATGATTTTACCCTCGCTAAACTCTATGTTATTTTTGCGGCAGTACTCCTTGATTTTCTCGATACGTCTCGGGCAGTATTTGAGAATGTTCTTATGATGGAAGTGGAGGTCTGAGGTAAAATATATTTGCGGTGTTTTTTTATCCATATTTTGTACTTTAATTATTGTATGTACCAACTTGTGTCCAATTCTTTAAGCTTTTCAATGCATTTGACTAGCATGTACGATATTTTGTGGAAGCTATAACTGGCGTCGCATAATATATCGGGGTTTAGTTCGGTGTGTTTCAAGGAATCGTGTATATCCGAAAACCTCTCCAGCTGTTCCATAAGAGTTGAGCAAGTGTCTGTGATATCAGCGACCACTGGTTTTAAACCAGAGGCATTTGGCGTTTCCTTCTCCGTTTGATTGTGATAGGCTTCCGCCAGTCTTGCGAACTCGTCTTCAGGTGTTTCTGATTGTAATTTGTCTATCTCCATGCGAATTAGTCGAAAAAGAATGTTATGCGCACATCTTCGACGTGGAGGCCCCAACTCTCACCAGTTATCTCCTCATACTTGTGTTCGGCGAGTGTCTGTGCGGTTATACACTCACTGAGAAGCCCGTCATAAGTTTGGAAGTATTCCTCGAAGACTTCGTGATAGTAATTGTTACTCAAGATGACATCATGGTAGTCGTCGGCGTCCTTCACTTCAGCCTCCTTGCCGTTGAGCTTGTCGGCAATCTGCTGAAGCATGCAACAAGTGAACTCGGACTTGATGTTGTCCATAGCCTCAAGTTTCTCCCTTTCCACCCAGGCGGCAAGCTCCTGTAGTGTCATGTAGGACATCCCATAACAGTAGTAACCATCGTGACCGTCGTCGCGTTTATAACCAGATATGTCGACACAGGTGTCGGCTGGAAGACCTCTGCCGTAATAATCTTCGTTGTTATATTGATTGAAACCGTGGTAGTTGTCGCAAACTTCACCACAGTTAACCCAACCGTCCTTTGTCTTCAATTCAGTGATTCTATGGCAATATACACTCATAATGTTATGCTTTTTTATGCTTTATTGTATGGTACAGGAACCTCGCGCAGGATGACGGGATTTTCCCTTGCATCCTCCTCGGCGATTAGCTGGTCGATACCAGCGTACATGTCACCAGAAACAGGACCACCATATATACCGTTTTGCATAAAATAGCGTCCCTCAACCAAATCCAGCTGGGTGCCCTTGGCAATGCCTCTATAGTCTGTTTTGAAAATAAATCTACGATTGCGTTTCATTGTTCGTGTTCTTGTTTTTTCTTGTTTATTTGTGACACGAGAGTTTTCAGGAACGGGGTGTACATCATATCGATAGTCTCCCAGTCAACGTGGTCTTTCAAAACTCCTGTGGTATCGTACAATAGCGGTGTTCCGAACGCCTTGTCATCTATGTAGAACGTTGCATACATTTTCTTGCAGCCTGGGTCGCGTTCTTCATTCTCAGGATTAACGTTAACCCCGTCGAATGTAAACCCGCAGTTGGCGCACCAAACCACCGCAGCCTCCAGGTCTTTCCCGTGTCTCATGGTATGCAGGAGAATTTTACACCCTAAATCATGTTGCCACTTGTGAAGAACCTGAAATACGTTGCCGTTCGGTCTGACAATGTTGGGGTATCCGTCCGTAAGGGCTATTGTACTGTCGAAATCCACTGCTATCGATATTCCATGTTTAGCCAGTGCCACCACTTCGGTTGTAAGGTGGTTGTTAACTCTCAATATGTCTGTTCTTTTTATCATTTCACTTAGATAACGGTAATTTCCGAATTTTCGTACGAAATGGTTGCTTTTTTTTTAATTCTGGATACTAATCGACTGTTCTGCTGGCAAGAAATCGAAGTCGTCCTCGTTGAATGTTGCATTCTTGCCGAACTTGTACTTGGGGTCGTCCGAATCCGAGTGGATTATAACCCCCACATTTTTATTAGTAAAGAAAATCACAACATCCTTCCCGTCAACTTGTTTGTAGCCTAAATAAGGGTAAATCATAGTGTTTCTATTGTTTTAAATCTTTATTAAGTATAATATAATAATATTTCTTTCCGAAAACAAACTCAAAGCTCGTCTATCGCCACGAAATGTCGGCAGTTGTTGTTGTGTACCCTATGCCAGAAATCGGCGTACTTCTCAGCCTCCTCACTGGTCAGGAACAGCACCTTCATGCCGTGCGACTCAATCGGGTGCCAGGTTCCCTCGAGAACCATGATGAAAAACATCTGTTTGCTCTTACTCACTTTTCAATGTCTTTAAGAAGATTTTCCAAATAATCGCGGGCTAACTCGACCTCCGCGCGTGCGGCTCTGATTTTATCCAGGTCTTGTTCTGTATAGGGTCGATTGCCATTGCAGAAATCCTTGTATGATATAGTTTTGGCACATCCCAAGGTTTCCAGTTCAACCACATAGTCACTCCACTTGAAAAGTGAGCCTTCATATGTCTCGTTATCCACGGCGTATTTAAGGTCTCTGAAGTCGATGAAATGGTCGCACAGTTCAAGGATACCGCCGACTTCACCCCCAACCCAGTAATAGTCGGGTTCAATGTTTTCTGAATGGCAGAATGCCCTGCAGTATGCATTGACAACTTCTTGATAGCGTTCAAACAGGTCGTAGACTTCTTGCGTTTTGCTCATTGTTTTTGTTTGTTTTTTTCGTTATACTCTCTTGCTTTTTTGACTATCATCTCCCTCACGGCATACCTTCTGACCTGGTCGATGATAAAATCAGCGTGACAGGATTCGTCCAGGCGGCAGTAGCACCCCACATACACCGTGTCGTATTTCTTGTAAGCCTCGACAATCTGGCGAAAAGCTTTCTGAAATGGTCTGGCTTGCAGGTCGGTGGACTCCATCATCTTCTTGAAATACTGTTTGTATAGTTCGATGGCGGTGTCCCTGTCCTTGACCTTTACAAGAGCCTTGGTATTCCTGTCCTTGATGTGGGTGTAGGGGTTGCCCAAGATACCAGCGCGCGAGACGTCGAACGCATTGTCACCCACGTGGTCTTCCGTCAGCTTGCAGTATCTTATAATCTTACTCATTAACGTAACAGTGGGTCATAATTAAAAATTGTTTTCACCTTTACTATTAATATACGATTTTTTCTCTAAACGTTTTGAAAATATTTGGAAAAAGAATATATTTATCTATATAAATCACGTTGAAAATGAACATAAAGAGTTATATATCGAAATTGGTGAACGAATGTATTCACGCAAATCAGGAGGAGAATCTCCGCGAAAGCATACGCCCGATGGTAGCCAAAGCCCTCATGGAATCAATGTATGAAAAAAAGGATGACAACAAGAAGGATGAGGATGAAATTGAAGCGACTGTCGAAAAACTTATGCAAGACCCCGAATTCAAGGAGAAAGCTATTGAGTATCTTGATGACGAAGACGCTTTCAAGAGCTGGAGCGATTCGTTTGACAAGAAAACCTATGATAAACTCGACAATATGTCTGACGGTGCCAAGCGCAGAATCATATCCCAGTTGCTCCAAGACGAGAAAATCAATCACGCTCCAATAGCATATGCCCTCTGGCCTAGTATGTCTGAGGATGCCGCCCGTTCATGGTTTGCCAAGAAAGTGAACGGTACTAACGGCGAGGAATTTACTGACGAAGAATACGCTCAGATATACAACCTATTACACAACAGACTTTAAGAATCATCGATTCATAAACAAAAGCCCCCAAGGAATTGAGGGCTTTTTTGTTTTGTTGTTATTTTTTCTATTCCTCTTTGTGCCAGATGTTTTGGTAGTCGTAGCACCAGTAGGTGACGCCTGGCTGAATGCCCTCGGTGCAGAACTGCAGCAATATGTCCATAATGTGCTTCAGATGCGTTACCATGAAACTGTCGAGCTCAATCATGTGCTCCATATCCTCTGGCGGAAACTTTGCCCCTGTCGGGTCTTCCAGGGTGTCGGGATATGCGTGGTCGTGGATTCCAATAATCCAGGCAATCTGTTCCCAAATGAAGCTGCCGCCCCAAAGGTTGAAATTATCAAACCCGTATACACTGTCAATCCCAATATGGTACTTCTCAAGGACATCGCCGACAGTACAGTCCTCCTCGCCACCGTTGGGTAGCCGCATTCGGGTTCGAATATTATACTGGTCGTAACTTTTGAGAATTTCCTCAAAATTAATCTGGCTGAAATTCATAGCCTTTATCAGCGCTATGTGTTCCTCGGTAAAAGTTAGTTTAATTTTCATAATTAAATATTTGATTATTAAATGAATAATGACTTTTGAGCTTGTAATTTTGACATTGCTGAGCGGAGAAGCTTGTTAACCTTGACAACACTCACCCCAAGTTCCCACGCTAAACCGCTCACCGTCATTTCACGTCCGTCCAGCCCGTACTTTTTGACAATTACGTAGCGTTCGGTGTCGGACAATTTTTGTAGTGCGCGCATGAGATTTTCATGTAGCAGCTTGGTGTCAATATCTTCCTCAATTCTGGCATCCAATCCGATTTCACGGGTCGGTTCGTCGTCATCCTCGTTGTTCGCGGGGAGTAGAATGTCTATCGGTTCAACGGTTACATTTACCAAATCCAGCTTGTTTTTGATAATGATTCCCGCCGCCAGGAACTCGTCGTGAAGTTCATCCAGACTCGGGTAATATCCGTTCTTGTTGAAAAACTGTTCGGTGATGCGGTCGATAACACCATGAACCTTTGTGTGATTAGGTTGGTAGATTAGGTTGTTGTCTTCAAGAAACTCGAAGATGTATTTTAGAATATATCGGCTGGCAAACGTAATGAACTTGGTATTTTTGCTGGCGTCGAAACGGTCAAGGGCTATATTCAACCCGACGTTAGCTTCGCTTATCAGGTCGCAGATGTCAACGTCCGACGGTCTGTAGCGTTTCGCCGCCATGAAAACGAATTTCTGGTGGCTGCTAATTACGGTTGTCTTGGCTTGCATGTAGCCTGGACGCTTTTCCTGGTATGTAACAATTAATTCCAATTCTTTCTCCCACGGCAGCTGGTTGTATTTGTCCGCATCGTGCAAATATCTCTCCAGGTTGTCGTTTTTTACATTATAAAACCTTGTGTTGTTCAAGTTGGTCAGATTGAGATATGTCTGACTGATTGTCGGTCTCTTAAATTCTTTCATATATTTTTTGCATTTAATTGAGTCTAAAGTTTTTTACATAGTTTAACCATCGAGCTTAAACCGTTGGCATCACTTGGCGTAAAAACAGCCATCTGTGTATCAAGTGGTAGATAACCGTGCCGTCGGTACCACTCATAGGCTACCGTATCTGGCGTTGCATATAGATATACCCTGTCAAACCCCATGCTCTTAGCCTCTTTCTCACACTCAACTAACAGTTTGTTACCATAGCCTCGCATTCGACGTTTGGGGTGTACCGACATGCTGGTAATAACAGCCTCGCGCACCTCCACAAGTTTGTCTGTGGCTTCATCCAACTCGTATTCATTACTAACACCAACGGTGGCTGTACCGTACCCATTTGATGTGATGCAAATTACACTGTCACCCCAACTCCAATTATTGCGATGTTTAATTATCTTCATATTATTAAAACACAAAACTTTACCAAAACTTTTCTTATATTTTGGACTTTTATTCACATATATAACGCAATGAACAGGCTTTTTTGTACGGGATGTTCAGCTTTTTTCTTCGATTGTCCATCTATTTTTTCTTTTTAAGTATAACAATTGTTCTGGTTCCTTCAGCTTTGGGCATCGATTCTGGCACTGCGACCTCGTTCACCATCATTATGAACTCAAACAATGCCTTTTCAGACTCTTCGCGTCGGCTGAGTTCGCGCTGGCGCATTGTCAACACAACCTTAACCTTGTCACCGTCGTTGATGAATTCCATCGCTTTCTTTGCCTTGGTGTTCATGTCGTTCTGTGCGATGTTTGTCGACAGCTGTATTTCTTTTAATTCGGTTTTCTTCTGTTTGTTCGCCTTGGCTTTTTTCTTTTCCTCGTACATATACTTGGAATAACTGGCTATCTTCAGGATTGGCGGATTCGCTGCAGGGTTGATTTCAATTAAATCCAGTTCTAATTTATTTGAAAGTTTTTTTGCCTCTTTCAGACTCATCACGTTTGACGCGTATTCATCTCCGTCGGGGTATATCACTCTCACATTGTAGTCACCGTACAGTTCGTCATTGATTCTCGGCTCGTTGTTCTTTTTGTTGAAGTTTTTTCCCATTGACTAATGTCTTAGATATAATTTAGCTATAATTTCGTCTTTGTGCTTTACAAGTTCGTTGTATTTATCCCATTCCTTGTTCCTTTTGTATATGTTAAACTTGCGCAAATGTTGAGCAATCTCCTGTCTACGGTTAAACTGTGGGAAATCATAGACGGTTAGGTCGAGGTTTTTCGTGTTTTCTTCAATGATTTTCAAACATCTTTCCTTGTCACCGTTTCCATCGAACGGGGATGAGCCCACAATAGTCGTCGCGACTTTCTTCCCCTTGAACTCTTGGTTGGCTGTTGCAAGACAGTTTTCCAAAGCGTCATAGTTGAGGTAGTCGCGCTTCGAGTGCGGGTATCCGCAAATATACATAAGGGATATTATAGGTGTTGTGTCAACGGTCAACCGCTTGCCGTACTTGCGTCTGTCAGCATACGGTGTCTGTTTGTTAGCTTCTTCCAAACCTGGGTATTTAACAACCATCTTGGACTGAAAACCCTGGGTCAGCAGATTATAAATACTGGTTCCCACAAGGATTACTTCATAATTATCAGTATCCCAAATAAGGTCTTTGTTTTCAATAATTTCCATTTAATATCTTCTCGTAGAAAATTATATGCTGTTTATGTGTCAACGGTTTAAGTTCCTCCCATGACATCCATCTATACTGGTCGATTTCGGGTGTTACCCCGTTTGGGCATAAATTAGAGTGGCATTCGGCTGGATTTATGTCCTCGACTTTCACGCCGAACGCACCAACGTTTTTCTTAGGGTTCTGTTTCACCTGTCCTAAATAGACCATTGCATTTTTATATGCTGTTAGGTCGACACCGCTCTCCTCCCTGAACTCACGCAACGCTGTCTCGAGGTCATTCTCATCACCCTCAGTACCGCCTTTCAGCAAAGCCCAATAGTTGTCACGGCACCCGCCTGGATGCCCGACAAAAAACAGGAGTTGCCTATTTACTTCTTTATACGGTATAATACCAACTGATTTTTTCATTATTTGAAATTTTTGCTGTTTTTTAACTCTTTCAACGTTTTCTTTTCATCCTCTGACAGTGTTTTCGGCATAATCTGGTTAACGTACACCAGCATATCCCCATTACGATAACCGTTCGACAAGCCTTTACCCTTAACAACCACTCGTGAATTCTCCTTGGAACCCTGCGGAATTGTTATTTTCACCTTGGTGCCATCGAGACACGAAACCTCTTTTTCACACCCCAGGATGCAGTCTATGATATTTACGTTTGTCTTGCAGTAAATGTCAAAGTTGTTGTTGCTGATACCGAAAACGCTGTGTTGCTTGACACGGAACACAACAATCAGGTCGCCGCATTCGCCCATTCCGTTAGGGGCTTCATTTCCTTTACCCTCCAACACCGTGTAACTGTTATCTCTGGCTGTTGGTGGAATTTGTATTGTTACCGTCTCGGATATCTGCACTAGACCGCTACCATGACAATCAGGGCATGGGTCTGTATTTACGGTACCCGTTCCATGGCATGTTGTGCAGGGCATTCTCTCTATCTGTGTGAAGGCTCCATTTGTGTAGCTTCTTGTACGGACACCTGTTCCGTGACAGTCGGGACATGTCTGGACATTGCCAGACCTGCTGCCACTGCCGTTGCACTCGGAACACTTGCCCATTCGCTTGTATCTGATGGTTTTCGTTGCGCCGTTGTAGATGTCCTCCAGCGTACACTCCAACGCTATCCTGCAGTTGGTACCCTTTGCCACTCTTTGGAAATTCTCTTCTCCGAAACCAGCGAACATATTCTCGTGCATCCGACGGAACATTTCCATCAGGTCGTTATTGCTGGCGCCCTCGAAACCACCCATGCCTTCTATCGTACCGTATGTGTCGTAGTGCTTGCGCTTTTCAGCATCACTCAGCACCTGGTAGGCTTCGTTGATGTCCTTAAACTTTTCCTCAGCCTGTTTCTTCTCCTCGTCAGACTTGTCGGTCTGTTTGTCTGGATGGTACTGGGCCGCTAGTTTGCGAAATGCTTTCTTGATTTCTGCATCCGACGCGCCCTGCGCCACACCTAAGATTGAATAATAGTCTTTGTTTGCCATGTTGTTTAAGAAAGGGGGAGAGTGTGCCCTCCCCCGTCGCTTGCATTAATTGTTTGATTTCTTCCCATTAAACATATTCCCGAACTGGTTCATGAAGTCCGCCCCGTTCGCCGACTGAGCACCTCCCTGTCCGTATGCCTTGGCGCTGATGCTGTACATACGTTCCTGGACTTCCTTCTCAACCGATTCGAAATTGTCGAAAGATTTTTCCTCTTTCATTTTCTTTATTTCCTCTTTCTTGTTTTCAAAGAATGTCTTATCATCCTCCGTCACCACATCGGACTTGTCTTTCAACCCGTCAACCAATTGGTCTATTCCGTAAATCAACCCCTCGCATTTGTTTGCAATTTCCAGGTCTTTCTGAGTCTTGGCGTCCTCATCGGCATGCGCCTGGGCATCGGCTTTCATGCGCTCGATTTCATCTTCACTCAAGCCAGACTTGGCTTCAATACGGATGTTATGGGACTTACCTGTTGCTTTGTCAAGTGCACTTACACTCAAAATACCATTGGCATCAATGTCGAATGATACTTCAATTTGGGGCACCCCGCGTTTGGCTGGCATTATACCCTCAAGGTTGAACATACCGATTGTCTTGTTGTCGTTTGCCATCGGGCGGCATCCCTGCAAGACGCGGATTGTTACTTCGGGCTGATTGTCCACCGCCGTGGTAAAAATCTGACTCTTCTTGGTTGGAATGGTTGTGTTGGCTTCAATGAGCGTCGTCATTACACCGCCCTCGGTCTCGATACCCAAGTTCAAGGGGGTTACATCGAGCAGTAACACGTCGTTGACTTCACCGCTCAACACACCGCCCTGGATAGCGGCACCGATTGCAACTACCTCGTCTGGATTTACACCCTTGGATGGTGTTTTTCCGAAGAACTGTTCAACAACATTCTGAACCGCAGGGATACGAGTCGAGCCGCCTACAAGTATCACTTCGTCAATGTCACCATTACTCAACCCCGCATCTGACATAGCTTTCTTGCAGGGCTCCAGTGTTGCCTTGATAAGTTTGTCGCAAATCTGTTCGAACTTGGCTCGTGTCAGTTTCTTTACAAGGTGTTGTGGAACACCATCTAGAACTGTAATATAAGGTAGATTGATTTCCGTTTCAATTGTTGACGAAAGCTCAATTTTAGCCTTTTCAGCAGCCTCTTTCAAACGCTGCATTGCCATTGGGTCTTTCTTCAAGTCGATTGACGTGTCATTCTTGAATTCGTCAGCGAGCCAGTTAATGATTTCCTGGTCAAAATCGTCGCCCCCAAGATGTGTGTCACCGTTAGTTGACAGAACCTCGAACACACCGTCACCGAGGGATAATATAGAAATGTCAAACGTACCACCACCGAGGTCAAATACGGCGACATTCATGTCCTTATCAGTCTTGTCAAGACCATAGGCAAGTGCCGCAGCGGTCGGTTCGTTTACAATACGCAAGACGTTCAATCCAGCAATCTCGCCAGCCTCCTTGGTTGCTTGGCGCTGAGAGTCACTGAAATAAGCAGGTACTGTGATGACGGCGTCCTTTACTTCCTCACCAAGATAATCCTCTGCAGTTTTCTTCATTTTCTGTAAGATTATTGCAGAAATTTCCTGGGGGGTGTAGACTTTTCCATCGATGTCGACGCGCGCCGAATTATTGTCACCCTTGACAACTTTGTACGACATGTTCTCAATCTCCTTGGTTACCGCATCGAACGGTTCGCCCATGAAGCGCTTGATTGATGAAACGGTGTTCTTGGGGTTTGTCACAGCCTGACGCTTGGCTGGGTCACCCACCTTGCGCTCTCCGCTGCTGATAAAGCCCACTACCGAAGGGGTCGTCCTACGACCCTCGTTGTTTGCAATGACCACAGGGTCTTTTCCTTCCATGACCGCAACGCACGAATTTGTCGTTCCTAGGTCAATTCCAATTACTTTACTCATTTTCATTTAATTTTTTAATTACATTATTATTTTTTTGCATATATAATGTCACAATTTCCATGCCAATGTCTTTGTTATGCCAATTTGTCATGACATGTCTGCCACTGTTGCAACATTTTCACAATATCTAACATACGAAAATTTTTTCAATGTGTGTTATATTTATATAATAAATAAGACTATACTATACTGTCGTCATGTGTGGATGTAAAGCAAATAGCAATTACACTGGCAAACACAAAAAAGTTCAGCCATTGAAAAATGTTCGCAAGGTTACAAGCGAGCCTGTCATGACTGTCATAGACGACGGCGACTCGGGATTGAAAATCGTTGTAGGCGAAATAATTGAATCAAACATTTCCAACAATGTGCAACTGCACCAAAAATAAGATTTTGCCGAAAAGTAGAACTGTTGTTAAGAAACATGTAACATCGTCTAAACGCACGGTTAAACCTTCTCGTAGAATTGTAAGAGGAAAAAGAAGAACCGTCCGTTAAGACTGTTCTTCCTTTTTCTGAGCTTCCTGTTGCTTGAGCCATTCAGCCTTCTCTCGAAACATCTTCTTATATTCGTCAATTATTTTCTGGCGGATATCGGAAGGAAAAGTTTCCTTATTGTCCAGTTCATAGTCCAGGCTGTCCTGCAGAATCTCGGTGAACTTCTGGGTTGCGTTCTTATCCATTCTTCTGTTGTTTAGCTGCATTCTTGGCTGCACGCTCGGCTGCTTTGCGCTCTTTCTCTTCCTCCTTGGCACGCTTTCTCTCCTCTTGTATCTGGGTGAATGCCATGGAAGCAATCTCAGCCGCATGAGCCAGGTTCTCGCCGTATTTGGCGTAACCGTCACCCGTAATGCAGATGTTCGGCTTACCAATCTTGATGCTCATGGTGCCAGTATTCTCGTTTTCCACAATGTTGACGTTGACAAAGGCATCCTCGATTACGAGCTTACGATAGTCGACGTCGTTGACATTTGTTGGCGCCATGCGGTCGAAGATTTCTTCGTTTACATAAATAATGATAGAGTCGCGCATTTTGGCGAAATACTCTGTTACCGCACTTGATTTGGCAATCTTGATGAGCTCTTTCTGTTTGTCGTCCGAGAGGATGCGCCAGGTAATCATTCTGTCGAGGTCTGTGGTCTCGCTGATAATGGTTTCGATGAAATCGACAATCGATTCCGAAGTTTCAGTTAATTTTCCCATGTTTAATCTTACTTGTTTTTTAATTTGTATTTATATTTGGATTAATCGTCCAGTCTGACCTTTGGGGCGTGGTTGTACTTGGTATTGAATACATCTTCACCTTTGAACAACCACACAGCAGCCTGGATTGCGGCTACGATGGTCGGTATTCCCGTCCAGCAGAAAAGAGCGGCGAAAACACCAGCTACGGTCTGTTTCAGATAAAAGTGCTGCAGTCCGATACCACCGAACGCGAAGGCCAGCACGATAAAGCACCAATAATTAAGTTTTTTCTTCATGGAGTTAAAAATTTTATGTTGTTTCATTCGTTATTAATATACGGAAATTTTCACACAATGTTCATTTTTTTTTGCTTTTTTTGTTGTAATCCGTTATATTAGATAATATTAGATGTTAAAAAATGGCTACACGGGCGACTGAAAAATACAAGGCTTTGGTCGAACTGCGCAAAGCTAAAGCCAAAGCACGGAAAGCAGCTAAACATAAAGCTGAGGTGTTGAAAGCCTTGGAGAAGAGAAAAGAGGAAACGCGCAAACGACGTCTCAAAAAAAGAAGGGACGCTTACAAGCCTATACACATCAAGAACCTCAGGAAGAAACAGAACGCTCGAGCTTACAGGAAAAGGCGCCGTATTGAACTAGCCCAGCATAAAGCCAAGGGAGATGTCTACGGGTATTTCAGAATAGTCCTTATGAAAGACTACACACAGATTGAGGAACTAGCATCTTCGTGGTGGCTTTTGAGTGCATACTCCAAGTTCGAGAACTACGTTAAAGAGAACCATGACGGGGTTATCTGTGAAAAACAGGTAATACAATCCGACGACAAGAACGGTGTTCCAATTAAATATGAAATTCTACTATTGAAGAAAATTGACCCTGAAACGGAGGACGGCACCAGTGAATTGCGGGATAAGAGCGGTAAGTTTGTTGTAAACAGGATTGTAAACAATGAAAAATACACGATTGTAGCCAAGGAGGATTGGTGGATACCTGAGACCTACAACGTTTACGGATACGACCCGCTGACCGACCGTAAGACTGGGCAGTGGATATTTGACAACATCGTGAACAAAAACTGTTGCAGGGAGAATTTTAAGAACATTTTCATGTGCGGTAACAAACTTATTATCCAATACAATACGGACTTTGATTTCGTCGTCTGTAAAAACCCAGACGAATGTATCCGCCTATACAATGGTCTGATGGCTGCCACTGACCCCAAAAACAAGTTCATTATGTACTCGAACTTTATATCTAAGGGGCGTAAATCGTGGCTATACGACCAAATTGAGGAAAAAACTGGCTGGAGAAGGGATGCCATTATGAAAAACAAAGGCTAGACTATTTATATTTATATAAATGTCAACATATGAAAAAAAGTTTCCTTTACAAAGTATTCAGTGAAAAGGGTCAATACCCATCATCGAAAAGGGTTGTTGGCGCTTTCATGATATTCGTTATTATGGTGTGCACAACAATTGCCATTTGCAAGGAAGGTATGACTCATTATAACAAGGATGTTATCGAAGTTGAAGTCATCACCGCTGGCGCACTATTAGGTGTATCCACAGTTACTCGAATTTGGAATAAAAACAGTAACAATGACGACGGCAGAAAATCTGACGAAGAAGAATAGAAAAAGGAGGTTAGTTAACCTCCTTTTTTGTTAAATGGAACTCAATCCCAAGTACTTTCACGTTCACCTCATCCCCTGGTTCATAACCAACCATTGTACCTTTCTCTTTCTGATAAAGCTGCTCATCTATCCCGCGCAGGTCGAGTTCGGGAATTGCTAAACTGATGGTCAAGCCATCGCGAAAATCCTGCTTATGTTTGGTGTTGAGTAACAACATCTGGCTATCCATAGCCGTTGCTATATTGTATAAATCGTCCAATGAAACCATGACTCTATGATATTGTGTTAGTTATTCTGTCCATAAACTCTTTGAAACGTACCTTGAACGGCTTCTTGAGTTTTTTCGGCTGGCTGACTGCCTGTACGAGATTTTCCCTTTTCATCTTCTGGATACTCTTGATTGTCTCGGTGATATAGTCGTTGGCTATCAGATTGGTTTTATCATCCAGTTCGTCTTCTTCGCGAATTGCATCATATTCTTCGTTGCCTTTCACACCTATTCCTCCTCATTTTCATTGTCATAGTCCACCACCCCGTGACGTTCACACGCCTCTTCAAAATTGTGCATAATCCACACCATACCACTTGTAAATCCAGCATCCAAAATTGGTATCAGCCACCAGAGACCACTACCGAACAAGATTATATTAAACGGTGTAAAGACTATTGTCGGCAGTAAAATGTCAACAACACTTAAGACCAGTCCAACCCAGGTTGAAAAGCACATCATGCAACCGAAAAGGTCTCCGAGTCCTGAACTGATTCGTTTGGCAAGTTTGCGGATTTTCGCGAATATTCCCCAAGGTCCTTCAGCATATACAAACATGTTGGTTATGCCGTAAGCCAGGAAGATGTAACAGAATGTTGTTAATGCTATCATTGATATTGTCTTAAAATTGTATTATTCTAATTCTTCGTCTTCGTATTCCACCGTGCCGTGCCGTTCACACGCTTCTTCAAAATTATGGATGAGCCATACAATACCACTTGTAAACCCAGCATCCAGAATAAGTATCAACCACCATGGCGCCACCGCACCCAATAGAATATTGAAGGGTGTAAAAGCAAAACTCTTGAATAGGAGGTCAATTCCACTGAAAAACAACCCAATCCAGGTTGAAAAGCACATCATGCAAGTGAAAAGTTTGCCAAAGTTCTCTCCTATATTGTGTGCAACAGCACGCCACCACTCGAAGATACCCCAAGGTCCTTCGGCGTAAGCGAACATGTTCGCTATGCCATAGGCACATATAATATAGCAAAAAATAAATAGGAACTTCATGTTATTTCTTGTTTAACGCTTTGGCAATTTTCTGGTCAATGTCGCTGACCGTGGCAACTGGCGCCTCGGCTTTGGCCCCCGTCGCCTCTTTTGGTTTCTCAATATTGTTCGGTTCCTCGGTGATGGGCTGGTCTGCTGGTATGGGTTCAGCAGCTTTTGCTTGCTTGACTGTCTTCTTTTTGGTTTTCCCTGGTATTACGAATTGTAATGTCGAAAGACGCTCATATGTCTCGTTAGACAGAAACAGGTCTTTAAGTTCCTGGACTTTGACTTTGTAGAGTTCTATTTTTTTCTCAAACTCCTTGTTTACATTTATTGTTTCCTCGATTACATCGAACACCATGTCGGTATCCTCGATGTTCGCAACATACCAATAGAAATTTTTAATGCTTTTATCCTCAGCAAACGCCACACGCTCGGGGTCTTGGGGTTTGATAATAGTCCAGCCACTCTTATATTTTATTTTCAATATAAAAGTCCCATCCTTGAATGTTATGTCAGGGCGGAAAGCCTCTATCGCTTTGATTCTATCTTGCAGGCTTCTTCCCATTACAGTCCGAAAAATATTATAGTCATTATATAAGCAATGGAAGACATTGTCAACAATGTACGCACAGTTTTAGACTCGTATTTGGAGCCACTCTTGAATGCCACATAGAATCTCCAAATCTCTTTGATAAGATTAAGACTGGCGAGAATCAATATGAAACACAATATCATACTTTTTATCATAATGTTACAATTTTACTTTCTATGACTATTACTAATATACAAAAATTTCTCCAGTGAACTACACCGAAACTAAAGATTTCGGTGCTTCTGACTTCCTTGACAGTTGCGTTCCGAAGAATGTCTTACACCGTCTCCATCAGTGTAATCGACCGTCCCAGCCGATATATTTCTTAATCCTTCTTTAAGAATGTTTTTTGCGGCATTGATGTCTCTGTTATGTATTGTTCCGCATTGAGGGCATATCCATTCCCTAACCGACAAATCTTTCACTTTGCCGTTAACATAACCGCATTCATTACAAGTCTGACTTGAAGGATAGAACCTATCTATCTTCACTATCTGTTTATTGTTCAAGTCAGCCTTGTATTGAAGATATGTTACAAAAGTACCCCAACTTGCGTCTTGAATATGCTTAGCCAACTTATGATTCTTAACCATACCCTTAATGTTTAGGTCTTCAAGACAAATTATGTCATATTTCCTAATCAAATCGGTTGATACTTTATGTAGATTATCATTACGGGAATTAGCAATCATTTCTTGAAGCTTGGCAACCTTGAGTCTTTGTTTTTCGTACTCATTACTACCATATTGCTTTCTTGAAAGGTGTTTTTGAGCAATTGCTAACTTTCGTTGATATTTCTTTGTATATCTATTATTTTTATATGTTTTTCCATCAGATGTTATTACGAAATCCTTTAAACCAAGGTCAATACCAACTTGTTTGTTTGATTTTGGTAAAGGCTCATACATTTGTTCAGTCAACAAACTGACATAATACTTACCAGTAGTTGTAAGTGATATTGTTGCTGAGTTAATCTTACCTTCAACTTGGCGATGCTGTCTGACCTTGATACCTTCCTTGAATTTCGGAAAGTACACCTTGCCGTCTTTCAATTCAACAAACTGAGGAACTGAAAAACTGTTTCTGCTCTTTTTGCTTTTGAAATTAGGGAATTTGGCATTGCCTCTGAAAAAATTAACATAAGCTGTTTCAAGATGCCTTAATGTATGTTGAAGTGTCTGACTGTTGATTTCTTTCAACCAAAGATGCTCACCATCTTTTTTCAGTTCAGTTAATTTCTTTGCTTGTTCATAATAATTATCTGATTTATACGTTTCATCATACTGACGTTTCCGTTCAGATAAGAAATAGTTGTATACAAACCTAACAGACCCAAAATGTTTTGCCAACAAAACTTTTTGTTCCGCATTTGGCTCAAGTCTGAATTTATATGTTTTATACACAACCTTCATATATAATAAGTATCACTAATTTACAAAAAATTGCAAGTTTTTGTAAATATTTTTTACTAACTATTACAAATATACAACTTTTTTTTGATTATGCAAAACAATTATGCCAGTAATTCGCACTGTAAGTACTATTTGAAAGTTCACTTAATCTTTGTTACAAAATATAGAAAAAATCTGTTGGTCAATGGATTGGATACTTGGCTTAAGAGTAAATTTGAATACATTTCAAATGGTTGTGATTTTTCAATTGACATTATGGAAACCGACAAAAATCATATCCACTTACTTGTTAGTTATCCCCCATCAATTTCAGTATCTTCCATTGTCAGGAAATTGAAACAAAAAAGTACTGTTGACATATGGAAACATTTTCACACCATTATGAGATTGGAATTTTGGAAAGAGAATACCTTTTGGAGTGATGGCTATTTTGCTTGTTCAATAGGTGAAGCATCACCAGAAACAATCAGAAAGTATATTGAGAACCAAGGTTAGTTTCAATTCATCCCCGAAACTAAAGATTTCGGGGTTTTCTTGAAAAAAATAGATAAAGCAAAAAAAAGCGAAGGCTTTTTTCAGCGCTTCGCTTCCACTCTATCTTTTCTCTACGCAATTCTCTTATTTTTCATCCAAAAGTATCGACAGTTTCTGCGAATAGACCGCAAGGTCTTGCATCAGCTGTGCTGTCTCGGTAGGTTCCCCACCGCACCATATCACGCCGAAATAGCCTATTACATTGTCCTTTCCGTGCAATGTGTATCCGCATATATATGTTGAGTTGTTCACCAAGAGGCGGTCGGCGAATTTTTCGTCAATCTTGCTGAGGTCGGTCACCTTTCCGCAGAACGCATTGTGTTCATACATGAAATTCGGAAATGAAAGCCTCGAAAGGTTGAACTGTGTATAGTCGGCGTCCACTGGCAGAATACCATCGCGACAGACCTCGTAGGTCATCTCGCCGTATATGAACGGGAGTCCAGCCACGTTCTTGGTACCATTGTGCATTTCCACTATGCAGACGCGGTCGGCGCCATATTTGTAGAGCACCTCGCTCAGGTAGTTGTCGATTTTGGGACTGTTGGCATAACGCTTCTCAACCGCCTTGTCGTGTTCCTCAACCTGGGCGCGCTGGTTGTCACTTATCGCACGCTGCACGACCTTGTCGATATTGAACAGCTGCACAGTTGTGAACACAACACATGCAAAAATTATTATATACCCAATGGTTCTTGCAAATCCGAAGTTTTTAATCAACTTGATAAGCGGGTCGATGAATTTCACTAAAGTTGTCCACATTTTTCATATACGAAATTTAATTGTTTATTGCAGATGGCTTCTGAAATCGCGTATGCTTTCCGACATGTCGCCACACCCGTTACGGTCAACTTTCTTATTGTCGTCGCTGTAGCTGTAGTCGGCGAGCTTGCGCATTTTCTCCAACTCTTCGTTGATGGCTGTTTTGTTGAATTTGTTAACAACTTCCATGTGGATGTACCCGAACGGGTCTGTTGTGCATTCAACCAGGTAGTCCGTACCTGTCTTGTCTCGCATATAAAATTTGTTTTCGTCAATCTTGTAATCCTCTGGAACCTTTGCAAGCACCTGCGACTCGTTAAGGAATGTAGTGTTTTTGAACACAAGTCTCTTAGTGGGTTTGCTTTCGTTCACTTTCTTGAAAGCTGTGTTCGGCTCATAGTCCTTGCCCTTACGCTCCATTTCCCTGGCTTTCAGACCTGTCGAGGCTTCCATTTCTCTGTTGTCAGCCATCACTTTGTTGGTCTTTGCCCTCTGGTCGAAGAATTTCTTGTTTCCCTCGGTGTCGTGGTATTCTGCAAGGTCGTTGTGCTCCATGTTGTATTTTGACGGATACCCGCAGGCTTGTGCATACCACCTCTCCTTAGTCTCCTTTGGAACCTCTGTTTCGAAATACGCGTCCATCGGCGTCTTGTTGTAGTCGATATAATGCGTGTCTTTCGGTTTGCGTGGCTGTTCATTGCGACCTTCCTTGTCATACTCTTCAGCGTTCTTACGAATGTCTTCAACAGCCTTTTCGTTCTCGTTACTACCACGTTTCGCACCGTTGCCGAATTTAGGTTTAAATTCGTTCTTGGGTGTGCTTGCCTCGCTTAATTGTAGCAACTCTCCTACTGTATAGTGCTCTTCGAGTTTCATTATTGTGTTGTTATATGTTGCTTTATTTGCTTTTAAAACAATCTGGCGCCTGTATTCAGTTTCAATCCAGCAATCATCCTGGCATACATCAGTTCGAACTCTCGGTCTGGATTCCTGTCCTCTGGCGACTTGCTCTGTTCCTCTAAAAGTTTGGTTTCCAAGTCATCCATTTTCTCCACAACTTTTGCTCTCTCAAAATCACCGCTATAACCGTATAAATCCGCCATTTTGCTTTTTATTATAAATAGTCTCGATTATTATTTTTTACTAGTTTTGTGTCCTGGAAACTTGACAGTTCCGAAATATTTACCACATTTGCTACATTTGTATATCGGTTCTCCGCAGATGTAGGTTCCAACCTTGGCGCCGCATTCCGTACAGTTTTCAGGTACTACTTCACCTTCGTCATTCCTCACAACTTTTCTCTTTTTCTTGCCTTCACTCACATTGCTGTGACCCACTCTATCGTGCATACCACAGGTATCACCAGGAGTTCTGTCGGCTGTCTCGGCATCAATGAAGGCTGGGGCGTCGAACTCACCAGGTAAACCACCTGTCCCAGAAGCGGTTGCTTCGTTCACCGACTTACCTTTCGGTCGGAAACTTTTCACAAAATTGCGACAAGACCAAGCCCATTCATAATCGTCCACTTTGGACAATGGAATCCATCTGAATTTGCTGTTTTCGCCGTCGCCCTCGGATGGTTTATAATCACTGGTTTTACCTGGAAGATAAATCTTGAAGTTGATACCCCAATCCTCTTTGCTGGCTAACACCAAATCTTTCTTGTTTAATTTAATTCCCGATTCCTCCTCACACTCTCTGACAGCACCATCCTCTGGCGATTCATATTTATGCCTATGACCCATCGGGGGGTTCATCTTACCACCCTCATCGTCCCAGTCCTTGTTTCTTTTCGCTGCCAAAACACACCATTCGCCATCATTATTCTTGGCATACAGATACACCGCCGATGATTTTCTGCCATCTTCACCAGTTACAGCTTCATTCAGACCACCGCCAAACGCCGTCCTAATTGTTTCCTTGACTGTTTTCGTAGAAAGTAGGTAGTCCATCTCAACCGTACTGTACACCCGAGTCATTGTGCCATTATTAAGCTGCACTTGTTTTGGCATATATCCTAACAAAGCTTTGAACTTCGGGTCGAAAATATCGTGGAGATAAGACAAATCACTTTTTTTAATGTCTGTACCACACTTCTTGTTTATCTGACCGAGGTATCTGCCGAGAGGGGCATGCGACTGACCATTGAGATAAATGTGACCATAAGCCTCTCTCAACGTATAAGGGTCACCGCCAACTTTACGTTTTGTACTATGAGAACTCCCCCCTAAAGGCTGGATAAACTCACCACTTCCGAAACCGTTTCCATCAACACCAGAACAACTGGTAGCGCCCCCTCCATCCTCATCTAGCTGTTTTTCTTTTACCTTTGCATTAAGTGCTTCCGCAGCGTCGTCAAAAAACTTGCCCATGCCATATTTGGGATTAGCTTTGGTATGAACGCCGCCGCTTATCACACCCATTGTCAGGGGTGACGATTTGATTGCACGTAACTGGTCTTGGTAAGGGTCGTGTTCAAACAACCCCTCGTTTATTTTACCCTCCGTCTCAGGAAAAAGCGCATCGTACAATGAATCCAGTTTCTCGTTAAACCCATCCTTCGGCACACTGTATTTGACAATCATTTTTGCTGTATGGGGGTTGCCGTCCTGGTCATGGTCGCTTATTGTCATTTTCTTGGTGATAACCTTGCCATCCTCCAGTGACTTGATGAGTTTGTTTTTGTCCAAACCGTGATGTGTGAATATAATGTCAGGCTCCGTACCAACGGGGTCTTCCAGTAAAGACGCCAGGAACTTTTTGATATTCGCCTTGAATTTGAACTGGGTCATAGCCAGCATATCCTGTATGGCGTCGGCTTGCGATTCGTTGATTATGATAGTTCTAGCCATGTTTGTTACTTCTTTTTTAACATTGTCGTCCAGAATGACTTCTTCGCCCACATGTTTTCAATAAACTCCTTGAAAGCGTCAACCACTATATTATGAACCCTTTTCTGAAACTCCCTGCTTTTCGTGTAAGCCTCAATTTCATCTTCAACCTGTCCCCTGGTCATATCCTCGTTGATATAACTGCTACGCAAACACTCTTTGAAAGCCTCCATTACAAGGTTCTCAATCTCTTTATCTGTTAGTTTAACGAATTTCTTCATGCTTAGATATAATATATATTTATAAATAGTTAAACACAAGAAAAAAGGAGGCTGAAATTCAGTCTCCTTTAAAAAGTTGGTTTGCCTGATTGACTGTCTAGTCCAGGTCGTCACCTGCTATCACACGGCGGGTTGTTTCAACAATGTCGTCGCCGCGTCTGAGTTTGCGTTCCATCATCGGCTGCTGACCCCCCATGTCTCCACCAGCTGGAGGTGCTGCCTGTGAAGCATCCGCCTGTTGCTGAGTATCGACGTTCTTGGCTGCCTGATTTACATCACCCTGATTGTTTTTTACCATGTCGTTAGGGTCTTGATAATTCGACGGCTTGCAGTCTTCCGATTTGGAGATTTCGTCGCGCCAGTTCTTGCATACACCGTTTACTTTCTGTAATATTTGTATGGTTTTGTCAGATATTGGAAGATATGGGTTTGACCACACATAACATCCAGCACCGTCGCCAACCTTGTATCTGAACTGAAACTTGGCGTCGTTCATCTCGGGGATGATGCCACTCAATGTTATATCTCCGTCGGTTGGGTAATAGAGCATTGGGTTTTTGATGTTGTTGAAATCAGCTCCGAACTCCTGTTTGGCTGATGCCAGTACGTTGGTCATAAGAGTATCCTGCTGAGTGTATGGTATAGCATCTGGCTGTTCGGTGTTCTTACTATCCAGCTTGGTTTCTGGTTGGATTTGTTCCGACTCCCTTAACAATTTGAAAGATTCGTAAATATCACTGTTACGGTTCATGATTTATTTATGTATTTGTGTTGATTAATCAAAGCTTCTGCCCATGTGGGTGGTTACATATTGTATCGGCATTAGTTGCCGTGGCTGCGGTGTCTCGACAGGTGGTTCTGACTCTGGTGTTGATTCTACTTCTGGTTCAGGTTCTTTCAGTTCTGGCTCCTCCACTTCAGGCGTCAAGTCTGTCTCGTTATTCACCTCTGGTTCCTTTGCCTCTGGCTCAAGCATTTCGGGCGTTAAATCGTTGTTTTCTTCCTTATTTTTTTTATCTGTTGATTCTTCGCTATTTAGTTCAACATTATCACATTTTTCAACCTCATTTAACTCGTTGTTTTCACATTTTTCAACATGAGCGTTCTCGACTTCGTTTTTTACAGAAGCGGCTTCTTTCCCTTTACTTGTCTGTTTTTTTGTTCTGGGTTTCCATGCAGTTATTTCAGTTAGTGTTGTTCCGACGTTTTCGTTAATGAATTCATCCGCCACGCTCGACGTTGTCTCGGTTTTCTTTGTTGTTTTCTTGGCTGGTGTTTTTGGTGTAACCTTCTTGCTTGCAGGTTTCGCTTCCTTTTTTGATTTTGTTGTTGCCATGTTCTTTAATAAATATTAAATAATTATTTTTTTCTTAGTATAAGTCCTTGAATTCAGCATACGATTTATTTGTCATAGCCTTGAACTGAAGTTTCTCAATTCCAGTGTCTTTGATTTGACGTACACGCTCGGGGGTTAGGTTGATTTCCTTACTGATTTCCTCCAATGTTTGTTCGGGGGCGCCGTTCAATCCGAAATATGCCTGCAGAACTCTGTATTCACGTTTGTTCAAACAGGACAGAAGTTCGTTGATTGCGTTGTTTCTCCCCTGTGCCTTGCTGACCTCTTCCTCGAAGTCGTAGTTGATGGTGTCAACATTGTTCGTCTCATCATCAAAGATGTAATCTTCCATGTTGGTGAATTCCTTGTCATACCCACTGCTGTCAATATACGATTTGATTGCCTGGGTAATCCACCAACGAGCATAAGTGATAAACTTGGTTCCCTTGCTCGGGTCGAATTTTTTCGCGGCGGTCATCAAACCGATATTCCCTTCTGACACCAAGTCATATACAGGAAGACCGCACCAAGCGAATTGCTTGGCAACGGTCACTACGTATTTGAGGTTGGCAGTCACGAGTTCATTCAGGGCATCTTCATCACCCTCCTTTATTTTCATGGCAAGTTCGCGTTCCTTTTCACGCGACAACCCTTTACTGTGTTTTATCACATCACAATAATTCGCTAAATCAGTCAAATTGCTTTCATCATACATCATTTTTATGAAACATATATTCACTTATTCTAAATATATAGTTGATTTTCAAAAATATCACTTGATTTTTGAAACATTGTTGACTTTTGTAACAGTGATTCTACCCCCATCATGCCAGTCAGCAATATCCTCGTTGTGAGTTATGTTCAAGATGAAGTCATAGTTAGCCACAATGCGCTTGAATATCTCATGCACGTTCTCGAGATTGCTGGCGGCTGTCTGACCAAGAACCTCGTCGGTGCAGAGGAAGTTGGGTTTAGACATGGTGCTGATACTCGCCAGAGCTGAACGCAACGCCAGGGATGCCATAGTTTCTTCAAAACCTGAGCCAGCAATAGCCAAGTCCATCTTGACACCGTCTCGGCTCATATTAATGTTGACGTTGTTCTTGTCATCAATCTCCAACTTTACCTCGAAGTCACAGAGACCGTTCAATATGCGGGCAATCTCGTTGTTGAGTATTGGAAGGGCTTTCTTCAAGACCAACTTGACAATACCATTCTTGCCCACAAGTTCCTGATAGACCGCCCAATTGCGCTTTGTCTTTTCCTCCTCAACCAGTTTGTCTATTTTTTGCTGGCACTCCTTGATTTGCGCGTTGTAACGCTCAATATCTTTCTTATATCCAGCAATCTCACCAATCTTGGCGTTTACTATGCTGCGTTCGTTGGCTATGGTTTGGTTGATATTGGTAATGTCACGGTTGACCTGGTTATTGTGTGCTATGTTTTCCTTGTTCTGTTCAATACTAGCGAGAGTCTCCTTGTTTTTGGTGATTTCAAGGCTCAGTTTGTCAATATTAATCTGCAAAGCATCGCGCTTGTTTTCTATCTGAGCTTTTCGCGTAACAGTTCTCTGGTTTTCAGCCAGTTCCTTTAATTTAGATTCGCATTCATCCAGAGCTTTCTTGTTAGCGGTATCCCTCTCGACCACCTTGCAATCCTCAATCTCTTTTTTGATAGCGTCCATGCTCTTCTGAAGTTCCTGAATATGATGGTCATGAAACTCACCGTCAAGCTTTTGACCGCAAGTGGGGCATATGCCTTGTTCAAACAGTTTCATAGCCTTGGTTTTCTGCTCTTTCACGGCATTGAAACGTCCTCTAAAATCCGCCTGTTCACTTACTATACATTCCTTTTCTTTCTGTAGTCTCTTCTTTTCCGCTTCGACAGTGTTTTTATCGTTCTCATCGTAAGTGACATTCTTTATTTTGTTATATTCAAAGTTGAGCTGAGCAATTTCACCTTGTTTTACCTGTATTGTTCTTTCGGACTGTTCAATATTGTTCTTAACTGTTGTAACATCAATGGTGTCGAGATTGTCTGCTATCGGTTTGAGGTCTTTCCGTCTAGCCTCCATTTTTTGTGTCAATTCCTCAATGTTTTTGCTAGCTGTTGCCTGTAACTCCTCTGCCTGGGTTATTTTTGTGTTGGTATCCTCGATAACTATATTATAGTCGTTGATATTATCTTTCAACTCAGCCTGGTTGTATGTGTTCGACAGCAACTTTGATTGGTAGTTGTTTTTCCACAGTTTTTTGGCTATCTCTTCCTTTTCCTCGAGAGTTTGCAAACCCAGCCAGCGTGAATACAAACGACCACGGTCTGTCACGCCCATTCTGAGCAGACTGCCGAGACTATACTGTGTCGCCGAGATAACCAAGTTAAAGTCGTTAACATCGCCGACGGCTTCTTTGATAATATTGTTTGTCTGGGTTGTACTTTCGCCCTCACAGTTTTCAATGAGTTCGAGATTGTCGCCAGTCTTCCTGTAATATTCCAGGGTCTGCTTGCATTTGCTCTTCTCGGTACGTTTCTTAAGAGCAGGTCTGGATATCGTGCGGCGGATGACATAGTCGATTCCATCAATCTCAATCCCAGCCTCAACAACAACCTCCGTTGCCTCTGGCAGATACTTGTTGAATACACTGTCAAGCGTTGGGGATTTTTCAGCTTTACCAAACAAGGCAAATCTTAAGAGGTCGATGGCAAATGTGGTTTTACCACCCTGGTTAGCTGGTTCACTGTTCAAAAGCACAAGACCGTGCAGTTTGGAAAAATCGAAATAGTTATCTGGACCGTAGCTCAGATAGTTCGACCACTTGACATACTTGAACTTATAGTTCTTGTACTTAGAGTATTGGTCAAAGTTAATATATGAATTAACCTGATTATCGATTACATCCAAATCCTTCCAATCAACATCAGTGATTTTCTGAAGACTTAAATAATCCTGCATCAGGCTTTTCTGGAACCCAGCATCCTGGATATTATTAATGATGTCTGCAGCCAGTGATATCTTGTTTCCATCCTCGTCAACTGTAACTGGCTTGAATTCCACGTCCACATGGGTTATCGGCAGTCCGTACTTGGCTGCGATTTCATGTTTTAGTGTCTTGAGTTTCTCTTTGTCGTTGTAAACCTGAGGCATTGAAACCTCGACGACTATCCTGTCTGTCTTTAAGATGTTGTTTACCATATATTATTAATATACGAAAAAATTGCGAACATTTTCCGAAATAGTACAAATTTTTGCAAATATTTCGGAGTTGTGCGCAAATTTTTGCTATCAACTAACCATTTCGGCTATTTCGAGGCTAAAACCTTAGTTTTACGTTTCGGTTTTTCCTCTGTCGGCGTCTCTGATGGCTGTTGGTCTGTGTTTTCTTTCAATTCAACAACTGGGGGCTCTGGCTTTGGTGTGCTCTCGGTCTTCTTTTTTGTGGTGGTCTTGCGCTTCGGCTTCTCTTCCTCGGTTGGCTTTGGAACAAGTTTGTCGTTCAGGTCACCGTATTTATCCAGGTTAAATTTGTCCCGAAACGCCTTTACTATGTATTTCTGCATGTCGGTCTCGGTCATGTTGTTGGCTTGCGCCCACATCCGAAAATCGTTATAAAGTCTGTCTTCTATCTCTATGGTCATTGTTATAACATGTTTAATTCAAAATCAGTTAGTTTTCTTGCGCGACGCATCAATGATACGATACCTTTGGCTCCGTAATCCTTGTAATAGTCCGAAGCGTCATACCCATCAGGGCATTCTATGACTCTTACCATCCCAGGAAATGTATTATTAAGGAATTTATACATTTTATATGCGTCGGATATTGCATCATCGTCCAGGAAGATGTTGATTGTAGAATGCACCCTTGCAACCAGCTGTTTGTACACCTCGCACTGTTCATCCAGGGTTTTGCCCAACAGTGGTATTGAGTTTGGTACCACAATATGGTCGAACGGTCCTTCCACCAGAGTTATGGGCTCATACCAGTTTATAAGGTATTCATTGAACACTATACTCTTTTTGTCAACCAATGGATTGTATATCTTTGTCCAGCCCTCACCAGTGTAATCTCTAGCTATCCAGTAGTTCAAATCGCCGTATGCGTTATATGACGGAATGACAATTCTATTCGAATATTTTCCATGATAGCTTCCAATGTAACCTATATTGAACTTGGATATAATATCATCCGTTACACCTCTTTTATACAAATATTCCAATGCTCTCAGACACTTCACATCATCATCCGCGATTAACCTGAAACCTTTCGGCAGTTCCAATGTTTCGTCGCTAAGCAGATTGTCGATAGCCTCCTTTGTTGACCCCGACAAGGTAAACATTTGTGTCTCTTTGATAGCATTCAGTTCCTCCTTGTATTCAGCCACATCAAGCGGAGTTCCGTATGTCTTGATAACCCTGGCGAGTTTGCCGTGGTATCCACACCGCCAACAGTGACCCCACAAACCATCCTCGCTAATCTGAACCGCAAAGTTGTATTTGTTGTCCACCTGACCCTTTTCATCAGCACAGCACGGGCAGTTGTATTCATACCATCCCCCACTGCCACTATAGTCACGCTTGGGCGTACCGAGGACGTTGTCAAGAATATGTTTTATATTGTCGAAACTATCGTTCACAGTATTAATATACGGAAAAAATTAAAAAGAAAAAGCGGGCTAACTAAAAAAACTGCCCGCTTTTTCACAAAACTGCACAATAACTCAGCAAAACAGTTCTAAACTGTAATGGTCTTGGTGAAAGTCTGTCCGCAGAACTTGTATGAATATGTCACCGTCGAGCCCTCCGAACTGACGTTTGTCACCTCGGGTTCGGTGCCGTCGTACTTGAGTTTGCCAATATAGCCGAGTACGCATATCAAGCTGTCCGACGCATCGAAATTCTCCGTGCTGAGCTCATTTTTCGAGTTGTAAACCCATTGGATGCCAGGGAACAATTCCGAAATATAATTCCACAGAATCATTTTCTTGGCACAGTCGAACGGATAGGCACCGAAAAGAACGAGTTCGTTGTTGTTGACCGCTTTCATGATTTTCTTCATTGGATACACATCACCCTTCTTGTTGTATTTTCTGACAGCCATCAAGCTTGGAACACCGTACATTCTAGCGTCATATGACGATATAAACTCGGGAACGATACCCAAGAGGTTGTATAGTCGATAGGCAACCATGCCGTTGTATTTCAACAGGACGGCAACTGTGTTCTGGTTGTTTGAGCCGAGAAGCGGTTCCTCAATCACAATATTGGTGATTTTCGTTGTAACCGCATCGTCAACCACCTCCAGTAGATGGTTGTCTTTCAATATCTGTTCAAGTTTCTCCATGAATAAGTTACTCTTCAAGAAGAGAGCCTCGATACCTTTTATTTTGGCTGATATTTTGGGGCGCAAGTGTGTAACAAGCAACGGCTTAACTACATCGTTCTCATCCACATATGCAATACTCACACCTGTGCAGGTGGTTGATATGTCTAATCCAAGAATTATTCTGTTATCCATGTTTTTTTTTATAATAATTTAATCAAAATCGATAACATTTTCAAAAAAAAAATGCGTATATTAATAATGTATGATAAAGAAAGTTTTACATCTGGCGGATTTGCATATCCCCAACAATTGCGACAATCGTCCTTATGAAGAAATGCTAAAGTCATTTCTCACAGAATTACATCACAATGAAATTGAAGGGTTTGACCCCGAAACCGTACGCATCGTCATTGTCGGCGATATCTTTGAAAACAAGATACGCACATCAAACGAGGCTCGCGGAATGTTCCACAAGTTTTTGAACATCTGCAACCTTTTATGTCCAACCTATCTAGTAGCGGGTAACCATGACATGTTGGACAACAACCACGACAGAGTTGATTCTATCGCCCCGACATTTGACATTGAGGGGGTTGGATACGACAATGTGCATTATCTCGACAAGGAATGCGACTACAAGTCAGGCTACCTGGTTGATGATAACGTTGTATGGAACCTTCTTTCAAGATACAGCGACTTTTCACCCACTAATATTGCTCGAGACCAATTCCCCGACAAACGTATCATCGGGCTTTATCACGGGGATATTGTCGGCAGTGTTACTGATACTGGAAGAATGAGTGAAAGCGGTATCGACCCGCAATTATTTACCGAATGTGACTGCGTCATGGCTGGTCACATCCACAAATTCCAGGAAATTAAAAGAAACGGCGTACCTTTTGTTTATTCAGGTTCGGTTTTCCAACAAAATGCTGGAGAGAACGTAACTGGTCACGGGTATGTTGTCTGGAACCTTGAGGATATGACGTATCGCCATGTCGATGTTGAGAATAAATATCGAACATTCAAATTCAAAGTTACATCATACGATGACTTCAATAATGATGTTGAGGAATTAATCAACCTTTGAAGCAGTACCGCGCTGCAATATTGTGATATCCATAAACTGCAGCGAATTGGTCTTATTAGTAAGCCTTAAAGTGCAATATCTGTCCGTAAACGGGTTGGTGGACTTAGCCTTAAGTTTTATCAACCCTGTTTTATTGTCAACGGTTAACCATTGAGCCATCAATGAAGGCACCAATTCCCTGTTATCAATCAGTGTATATTTGGTTACAGAATCAATCCTGACATATGTAGTTGACAGTATTTTAATAAACGCCCATTCGTTTTTGTCAACCTCAACCACCATCTTGTCGCCAATGGTGTAAGATTTGCCGTCGTATTTAAGCCATAGATGACCTATTTTATCATTTTTGGTGACCTGGATTACCGTGATTGTCTTTTCCAGTTTGGATTCATCGTATGGTATGCTGCGGGCTTTACAATAACTAATAAAAGCGTCAGCATCCGAATGACGGATAGTGAACGTACCACTGACGTTTTGTGGGATGTGAAACAAAAAGTCATTGTATGAGTCGCTGTTGTCCCACACCATTTCGAAATATTGCGCAATGTCTTTACACAATGGTTGTTGGGTAGGTCCACCGTAAACCGTAATATATGTGTCAAATGACGGTTTGTTCTTATATTCGTCTTCGTATATAACAACGTTGGCACCACACTCGACACTCAGGTCTCTATAACCTGTCTGTTTAATCTCCAATTCTATTGTATTTCCGAATTTATCAAATATTTTGACAACACAGTCCCTGTCGCGGAAATCATATGTCTTGTCAACTGTAACATCAAGTGTGGTCATCCCCCTTTCCGTTTTCACCCAGTCGGCATCACATTTATACCCCCACGGAAGATTAGTGCCACTTATCTTAATCTTCTGTGTGTACTTGCCACCAGCCCAGTTGAATGATATTGTCTTACTCATCGTCATCAAAACTTATGCCGTTGTTATGAAAATCATCATATTGCACCTTGATGTCCCAGGTGCTTGTTCTATCGTTTTTGTGAAAAAGCGTTATCACGTAATACATTTGCGGATACATTGCAATCTGACCGAAATTTCTTACAAGCAAACGGTTCTTGTTAATCTTTTTCAGATATAACCCATTGTCATACGGCACCTCGCGATATTCCGTGTCGGTCGCTCGCTTAACAAACTCTTTCACTATCTTGATGCCGAAATCCTCCAAACCGCCCTCTGTTGTAACTGTTACCGTCACTGCAGTGGAATCTGCGTCGTCCTGGTCTAAAAGATTGTCGAATGTAATTTCTGTTCGGTCGGCTGATATTGGATAAACTCGCGCTTCCTGTTCGATATCCAATGTAAATTGAGCTGTATTATCTACATTGTGAGTGAAAACCAGGCGGGCGTTCCTTGAATCGTGTCCGCAGTTTTCCTTCATTGTCAGTTTTATGTGGTTTCGGTTACGCTGGAGGTCAATCCACTTGCTCTGGTATACATTTGAGACTGTGAAATGGTTTAACAGTTCGCTGTTGTCACACAGAACAACAATATCATATACACCCTTTTCATAGCCGCATTGGAAAAAGTGCTCTGGTGTGAAGGTGTCTATGTATGTTTCGTTCTGGAATCGTATACCTATTGTAGCCATGGCTTAAAATGTGTTAGGGCTGGATTAGGTCGTTGTCATGGTCAAGGTCAGCAGCCGCTGGGGTGTCACCACTAATCGGGTCGACTGTCGGGGTGTTATCATCACCGTGATATGTTGGTGTTGGGGTGTCCTGATTAGAATACTGCCACACTGGGCGTAAAGTTACTGTTATTTCATTTTCACCGTCAGCCCAAAATGTGTCATTCACGTTTACAGTTGGATACACCGTATCATCTGAACGATACCAGCCCAAGAAGGTGATACCTTCAGATGGAACAATTTGTGGATAGTGAGCCTCAGTAATGTTTGCTCCTTGTTGCAAGTAAAGGGTTGCTTCAACTGACGATGGTGTTTGTCCGTTGAGAAATACAACCTTAGCCAGTGGAGTTATTTCAGGACTAGCTTGATAGTAAATCCGATACGCAGCCGCTTCAGGTATACGTTCTGGGGTTACACCAGTTAATGTGCGTCTTTTGTATCCATCTATTATATTCCCTTCATTATCATGTGTGTGGTATAACGCATCATTATCAGAAAATTCCAACGGGACTTCTAATTGATACGCCTCTTGCCAGTCATACCTCTGTTGAATGCAACTATCTCCAAGCAACATGGTGCTTGTACTTTTTAATATTATTCGAAATTCGGTGCTACCCGTTAAATTATCCAACGCTCGTCTCATATTTATTCTATTTTTTTTTAGTTATTCAACAATTTCAAGTATAATATTTTCAACCTCAGGACTGTAGTCAACATCCAGTGTCCATAATGGTGTGTTTTCTTCCACTGTTAATTCTGTAATATTTTCGTCCCCGTCCACAATCACGGAGTATGTCGGGTCGGGTACTATCGGTGTGAAGAAAGCTGTCAAACTCATGTTACCCGTCACAATAATTTCATGTTCCTGAGCCCCAAAATCACTCCAATAGGCAAACTTATATCCTTCATTCGGAATGGCGTTCACTATGACGGTTGTGCCATATTCGACGGTTGCTGTTGCTTCATCACCATCTATTTGGGTTACACCGCTCTCAACGGGACTGACAACGGTAGCGACGGTGTATTCCTTGGGTTCCCATACAGCTGTCAGTGTAATATTCTCAGTTGGTGTGTAAGGAAACTCCACCAACTCATACTCTTCACTCTCTTCCTCCAACGGCAACGCCCAGCCAATGAAATCATATCCGTCCTGAATGGTTATCGGCGCGGACTCTACATATGTACCCCTTGCCACTAATCTGTCGCCTACGTCAGTACCGCCGTTACTATCAAAACTCACGACTATATAAGTGCTGGCACCACCGTCACAGGCGCATAAATTGTCCCTGATATATTCAGCATAATTTTCAAAACACTCACCATCACATATCAAAGTAGCCCCGTACGCCTCATTGATTGCTGTCGCTATATCTTTTTTTATATCACTAATTTGATTTATTAAATCAATTACTGTTGCCATAGTTTATGTATTTACGTTTTCGCTATTATTATTGCAATCTAATATCCCATGTAGTCCTGATTCAACCTCCTCACAGTTAAAATCAGAAACGAATTGGAAGGGTTGCGGTTGACACTCAAGAACACTCTCTAATGCAAGGTATATCAAATATTCATCGCACACTTCACAGCCACCATACGTCCTACATTTGGTCTTCACAGCACTAGTTAAAGTGCGGTCATATTGAAAAAAATCTCCCCTTATTACATCGGCGTTTGAACTACATGTATTTGCTTGGTATTTATTCTTACAATAATACACTTCATTATAATATATAACAATTTCACCTTGTTTATAGCTGGTTCTATAATCCAACGGTGTTATAATATCACATATGTCACAACACGTTGTCATTTTACGAAAATGCTCTCTATCGTCCTGTGGTCTTTGTGATTGAGCCATATAATTTTCAAGGCATTCCCAAAAAGTCACAATATACTCTATATCAACTCTTTCGGCGTAAACAACAGTATCCCCCCTGAAGTAGTCTAAACCCTGATGATAAAATTTGATTTTATGACAATCGTCTTGGCACTTACAAGTAATAACAGGATAAACGGATAGTCCACATTCCTCAATCACCATCGTTCTCGGATTGTCGGTATTACCATCAAGCCATTTGTCAAAAACATATTGGTCTTGAAATTCTCTACTAAGTGTAAAGTGCACAACGACAGTATCCCCAACACCAAAAGTGCCTGTCAAAGACTCTATTGTAACAATACCGTATGTTGTTCTAAATTCCATGATTCTAATTATTTCTGTTCAAAATCCTTTAATATAAATATTGTCGTGCTCGGTATCACCTGGGTAAGGTACTGCAGGATTATGCCATAGAAATATGTGTTGAACATCGCCTGTGTCGATACACACATTTTCATCTTATTGCGAAGAATCAACACCTTGCTCGGAAGGTAATATTTCTCACTCTCTGGTTCCTCATCTTCACTAATTCTATTTACAATTTTTTCATCGTAGGTTTCCGTTACATCGAATCTGAATCCGCTCACGGTATAACAATCGTCAAGGTTGGAATAACCGTAGTGCTCGGCGGCATATTTGAACGGCTCGTTGATATATTCGTAATACTGGTTGCCTAAATCATACGCCATATATCCAACGTGTGGGTTGTTTCCAAGATTGTTTAATACAATACTATCCATGTATTGGCACAGAAGGTAGTCATCATAAGTGCATCCGATTGTCAACTCACTGCTGTTGCATAAATCATTGTAGTCTGAAACACTTACACCCCCCAGTTTCAACGGAACGTTCTTCCAGCTGGCGAATAGTTGGGGGTTGTTGGTGTTTATGAGCTTGAAGAAGTGCGATGTTGTAGTCGGTACAGTCTCAATAAACTCGGTCAGGTCTGACAAATCCATGACATAATATATTGTCTTTTCCCCAACGGTGTAGGCGTTGATTGCTGTGAGTGCTGTCACGTTCTGGACAACCTCCATGTACGGAATAGTCTCCCTATAATTGTATTTCTCGCCAATAGCGTCACTTACATCGTACTGGCGTATGGAAACCGATTTACCCCAACCGCCCTTTGTTTCAAACTGGACGTCACCGTCATATATTTTATCCTGTGTGAAAAACGGTACAATGTAATAGTCGTTGTCTATATAAAGCGTCTTGAGGGGCAGACCAGAAAATTCATCGTCATCATAGTTTATCACTATGTTCTTAGAAGCGTTGTAGTTCTGGCAAAATTCACCATAAGTGAGATAGGTAATCAAGTCATATGTGTTCACACCTATCTTAATGAACGGCGTACTGTTTTCATCAAAAGTATAGTTTTCGTGCGCCAGATATTCCTCGATGGTGTCATATTCATCCGACAAATCAACATAGCCATCGTCTGGGCTTGGGTTATAGTTCGGTGCATAATGGTAATAAATGTCGTCGCGGCGTTTCGGAACAACTGAATAATATCTTTCTTCAATCTCAAACTCATCAACACCAAAACCAAACAGCGCAAGCACTTGTTCAACCGCCTGTTTGGTACCCTTTGTTCTAAAAATATCACCTGAATTTAAGACAAGCTTTCTCATGAAGTTGTTGTCCACACTATTCTGAGTCACCTGCTCGGGGTTAGTCGTATCAAACCACGTCTGATGTTCGGGAAGTGGTGTTTCTTCGGTGACACCGTCTATAATCCACCTGTTATCCAGTTTAGATAGGTTGTCCACAAACGCAGTTGATAGCGCTATGTTGTCATCGTTGTTCAGTTTAGTTGAGCAAACCTCCCAGCCGCGCAGTTCCGCTTTGTCGGATAATTCAGCACTCCCAATATTGTTAATACCACCATATGTAATGACATTCTTCAAGGAAATTGCGTCTATGTAGCGCTTTACATCGTCGAAACTTCTACCCCATATACGCAAAACGTGTTGCATTCTGGTGCCGCCAAGAATATTTTCCTGTTCGTCCCCCTCCACATATTCTCTTGTGTATGTCCAGTCAAACGTTTTAACGGCCTCGTGAGTCATGTTTCGCCAGATATTGTCACACCATAGTGAATCCTGCAGACTACCAAGATTGTATAAATCGTTAACATAGTTTTCAAATCCAACAGTGTCGATTAATACACAATAACCGTCACTCGGCCATACATAAGCTCGTTCGGCATAGTAGTAGCCTGGACTGTTGTTTGGCATTTGGATGGGGGTTACTAGTCTGGCATTGTATTGAGGCATGGTTCTTCTGTTTAACAAAACTACCTCAAAACCATCCAAACTGTTGAAGTAGTTTTCTATCAGTTCATTGTTGGGTTGTAACGTTAGCCCTTCAATGTCGGTACACCACAGCACACCTTCTTCCATCTTGAGTCCGTAGATGTGCCCAGTAACCGTTGTTGGTTCTAGTGGAGGCGTATCACCCACAGTGATACAGGTATCAGCCTCATAAGTAAACGTAATGTCATAAATTACAGTATATGATGGGTCGCATTCGTCGTAAGGTTTAATCCACACATCCCAGCTGGTTATTGGATTGCCTTTGATGAGATAACTACCCCATGACATTGGCAGGTTTCGCAACTGGTTGTCGTATTCGCCAAAAGTAACATTCTGTCTGTAAAAATCCAGGCTGAATGGATTTCGCATTGCAAATATACTGACGTTGTCAGGCACCTGGGTATATGTTGCAGCGTAACTGTGGTGACCGTCGGTGATAATTCTGTCGAGGTACATGTATGCACCCTCGTTTTCGATATAACGTGAAACTCCAGACGTTGTCGCCCACGCTCTCCCTGGAAACCATTTGATTATATTTTCAATGGAGGCTCTGATTAATTCCAGCGCCGACCCGTAGTAAGCGTAGTCCCTCACATCATTGCTTGGGCTCAGATTTGAAATATTGTTAACTTCATCGTTCACCGTCGGGGATAAATCCTCGATAGTATAAGCGTCGCTCCACGGCGGAGTGTTATTACGTTTTTTGGTTCCTGGTAGGTTGTTGTCCGTAAACAGGAAATTCGAGTCGGCGTATATCTTGCGCTTACCCGACTCGATTACATGTCGCTCACCCAGCGTACCCCAATCCCTCTCGAAAATAACTCCTTCGTTAGTGTCCTGGTGTAGCTTACGGTGAAGATAGTTGCTATATGTTTTACTGTATTTTCCCATTACGAATTTTTAATTTCATCCAAATCAAGACTTCTGTCAATGTTATTCGACTTATCAAGTTTAGCTTCCGCAATATTCTTTCTATGATAGTTGTCCTTCACGGTCGAGTATTCCATCTGTTTGTAGATTTCTCCGTCGAAGTTGTATGTGGTAACCCTACCGTTCTCAAGGTTACGTATTTGTTCACCCTCAAGCATGTAACTGACTGTTTCAATGTCATGTGCTGTTATCTCCACCTCAACACAAACTGGGTCGAACTTCGTGTTCTTGATTATAATCGTCTGGTTTGGTGTACCTATGTACGGTCTTGCGTTACTCTTGAATGACGGGGCGGTTGACGGTGTCAGTGTTATAAACGACAACGAACCGCTTGAATTGTACCTATAACCGTTGGAGTTGGTGTTGCCAGATGTTAAGTTCTGGGAAACGGGCTCACAGAAGCCGTTGCTGGTTACAATTCTGAAATATTCCTGTCTCATATTTCCGCCAGCGTCAGCATTATAATCCATGTACTCAATACGATAACCAGTTAAATTATCATCACCGAAGAGTGTGCGGTATTCAGGTATGTCGTTCATGTCAACCACAATGCCTCTTATGTCGGGATATGCAGCCAACGCACCCACATCTTTGATGGTGCAGGTAATTTCTTTCGGCACAATGTAGATTGTATAGATACCCACGTTTCCGAAAATTGTTGCAGGAAGTTTGAGGGTGTACATACCAGGCAATCTCATATCCCCATCCTCGTGCGGGTCAAGGGTTGCGGGACTAAGAATTGATGACGGGTCGCTTATTGGGCGAAATCCAGGATAAGCTGAGCTGTAGCTGCTTCTTGTCGGCCTGTAGTAGTAATATATGTCAACATCCGTAGCTGGATTGAAGATTGCTTGTTTGACTGTTCCGTATGTATTGTTTGCCATGTAATTATAATTCTTTTATAATAAATATAACAAACCGAAAAATCAAAAGCAATTTTCACTATTATGATTGGGATTGAATGTTAAAATATCCGTTATTTGAATAATTCTCCAAATCCGAAAATGTTTTCACTTCACCGAGTTTCATATGTCTTTCCCAGGCAGCGGCATTACCCCTGCCAACAAAAATATCAGCCTTGACGAAAGGAGGATAACTGATGCCTGTCAAATAATCCACCTTTGTTATTGGCGCCACCAACGCATCACTGGTATTTATTCCTGTTGTGTTGTATGCACTAATATTTGCTTGATAATTGGCAGGTAAGCCGTTAACTAGCGCTGTTGTTGTCACCATTGTTGAAGATGTGTCAAAAGCACCTTTCATAAACAAGTGGTCTGCATCAGGAGTGTGGCGATTGATGAAATCCTCGAAATAACCGTCGGAAATCAACTGTGCAATATCACCGTCCTCTGGATAATAGAAAGTTTCGGTGTATTCGATACCATGAAAATCCTCATCATTGTATCGGTACTCATCGTAGCAATATCTGGTGTTGTTGTCGTCGTCGGTTGTTATCTGTACGAGTTTTGCCTTCAAATTGGCACCGATTATATAATGAAAAGTAACAGTGTGTTCGTTTTCATCATATTCTATATTGTTTATGATATCACCATAAGCCATTAAATGGGTCTCATACTCACCTAAAGCCTGACTGCGCTGATAACCCTCCTGCATGACAATATTCCCTAGTGCATCGGTTGTTGTCTCATAATGACCCAGGTTTCCTATTTTGTAATACCATAACCAATCCTCACCAGTTGGAGGAATTTCGATATCGCCAGCCGTATTGAGATATGTCGCTTGCTTTCTGAATCCAGTCAACTTGCTGTCTGATGTTCCTTCAATCTCAAATGTTTCATCAACATCTTCAAAAGTTTCTGTTAATAATTCAAAATGGTCGTCATCAAACTCGTATTCCTCATATACTACGTTCCATTTACCAATGGTACCAACATCAACCAACTCCCCGTCCTGATATTCATATACACCCGTACAAACGTAGGTTCTGTTATTGTATGTAACCATGTCGCCATGGAAATATCTGTATTCAGGCTCCCAGAAATTAACGTAAGTTGACAGATATCCTAAGTCGTTTTCAGTTGAAACTACGCAGAAGTTCATGCCAATCGATAAAGCGTCAGGTTCGGCGAGTGTCAGCAAATAAGCCGACCGTTCCGCGGCCTCGGCGCACTTGCTCTGGTAATAGTCGCGCATGGTGTCGCCACCCATTCTCTCGTACTTGGTTACCAGACATTCCAACTCACAGTTGATGTCACCCGTAGCCTCCTTAAACTCCAAGTATTGGGCTACCATAATACTAATTTGCTGGTATTCATTATATAATCGAGCCACTTCCGCTAGATAATTGTATTGAGGCACCAAATCACAGGTTTCCCAATCAATATCCGCATCAATATAAAACTTTCCAATACAATATTCCATAAACGGAATGAAGGTGTCGTCATTGGCAGTGTGCCCGTCATACCTCTTGTAATACTCCATCATGGTTCTGTATGTACAAACATCGCTACCTTCCAACGGAGTTGACAATAATCCTGTATCATCATACACAACCAGATTGACATCCTCAGGCAAACGTATTGCCGACACAATGTGACCATAACATCCAACGCTCGAATCCGCCGCGCTGTGTACGTGGCAAATATCATTATCGTCAAACTCCAGGTAAGGAAACAGTCCTGGTGTCCTAGATTTCAGTTCTTCTTGTCCTATGTTAACCTTGATTGTATTCATCTTAGAATGCTACTCTTGCTTCGTATAAGTTTATGTTCAATATATTATTACCCCTTAAATTATATCGTTCTGGGTCTGGATAATATATGTGGCGATTATTGACTTTATCGTATTTGTAAAGAAATTTAATGTATGAATACCGCAAATACTGCTGGATTCCGTAGCCACCGTTTGCCCAGTCGTGAATGATTTCCGTATTTGTCTTAAATCCTTGATGCCCGTCAATGTTTATGTCGTTGTACGGCGCCATGAAAGGTATTGTTCGACCGCATCCAGCGTGGTTCAAGTCAACTTTCATGTATATTGCCTCAGGCATTATACCGTTGTCATTGTCAGCCCATAGGTATAAATAAAATCCTTCACTTGAATTATTTGAAGCAAATTTGTTTTGTACAGCAAACTGGGCGCTGAGACGATGGTTTTCAATAACCTCATCGCTGAGTTGTTCTGGTGTTAAACCCAATGCGTCCCTCAAATTAACGGTATTTACCTCTCTGTCAACACCAATACCCCTGGCAGGCGTCCAGTCATCATAATAGTAGGCATCAAGGAGACTGTTGCCCAATGTTTTGGAATAGAGCTTGCCCGTATCAAAGAACACTGTTGAATAAGCTAACAAGTTTTGGGAGCCAGGATTCATGGAATCATAATAAGTAAGACGGAGAAATGTCTTTTTTAACTTGTTTTTCTGATATTTGACATCGCTTGTTGTAAAATTCAGATATGACAATAAATCCGCTTGATTATCCTGGTCTGAATATGAATAGTATTTGGGTTCGTGGGTTCCGTGTCTTGAAAAATTCCAATCGTCTTCATTTTCCACTGTCCAGTCGGCGCCGCTGTGGGCTCTAAGGTGCAGGTTGAAATTAATCTGCAACACATCGTGCATTTCATTACCATCCAAGATAATTGGCGAATAGACTCGTTTTTCCATGTCGGTTGGGCTGTTGATTGCATTTTCAGTCTCGTTCTCTATGAAATATTCCCTTATATTTTCCTCACTGTACAATCTAATGTCACCGTCTGTCTGTATTGGTATGTTCACACTCACCTTGTATCGGTTTACGTAGACATCCAGCCCATTCATAGTTGATAGGTAATAATCCCACTTTACCTGGGGTCTCGTGAACTGTATTCTTTGCGGGAGCCCGTCTATATTGCCGCCCTCGGCAGGAGTCCAGTCTGGAAACAGAATCTGTTGACAAGCCTCAATGTTAGGCGTTGTCGGGTCGTAGACCCATTTTAAGGTTTCACAGTCAATGACTTCAGCATTACTGATAAACACATATTCGCTGTTGTTATACACTAAGTACAATGTGGCACTGTCGCCAACTCTGTAATGATGCGTGGGGGTGAAGTCGAAATACCAATATATCTGATTGTTTTCCTCCTTTATATAAACATTACTGCAGTCCAGTGTCTTATATTTAGACGCGATTACACTGAAAGTATTGTTAAATTCGTCAGCTGTTGCAACCTGAAGATAAGCAACGTCGCCCTCCTCCTGAGTCTCGTTTATAATATCGTTCCAATAAGGTACCGTGGAGACGATTTTTAAATAATCCCCCACTTTGAGATTGTGCGGCTCATCACAAGTGAACATGACACTAATTGAATTACCGTCAGTATAACCATAGTTCTCCAATTCAATGTCACTGAACGGGATTTGTTCGGTGTCACCGCTAAACTCATTTTTCGATATTTGGAACTTTAACATGTTGTAACACTTTCATCTTTATATTCATAAATAGACTGTTCTGTATTTACCTCACTCTTCGGGTCTGGTAAAAAGTCATTATAATACAACCCGTATTTTCCAAACATATCCTGCCTGTTCAAAAAGAAATTTATTGATTCGTCGATATAAAAGCAACCGTTAGCAAAGGTATATGTCGGCAATGTTTCATCTGTGTTATCAACATCCCATGCATTGACAACATCTCTCCAAATGTAAGTTGCGGTTCCAGTTTTTGTTGCATATGACGGTATCTCCAAATTCTCGCGGCGCACAACATATTGACCGTTGTTTATACCATCGCATATCATTATCCAGTCTCTATATCTGGCTGAGGGTTCATTGCGGCTAATCTTGTTGATGACGAAATTGTAGGCGTCCAGTACGGTCACCACATCCAGCCACCACTCGTCACCACTTGCTCTGTCGCGCAACAGTATGCGACCACCAGTCACATTGTGTTTTAATCTGGTCTGAATTTTGATGAAGATGCCATTGGCTTGTATCGGTTCGGCTTTATATACATCAACCACCTTGTGGGTTGCCTGGTGCACACTGCCATATCCTTTCAGTCTCAGGCGATAGTGCGGTTTATAGTAATAGCCCTCAATTCGATGAGTTACCGTTGAGGGGGCTTCTCTTGTATCTACATGAAAGTTTCCCAAGAGGTCGTCAGAAGTTATTTCATCATACTTTACAATATACTCACTGTTGGGTTCCATCTCACGTTGCATTGTATTGAAACGGAAGTTAACGTCACACAGTGGAGTTACCTCACATCTCCAGGGGCAAACCTCAACTACATCACCATAGAACCATTCATCGTTGATTGTAATGTCGGTTTTATCTCCAAGGGTTTGGTGAATGCCGCTTGCATCGTTATGTATCAAGTTAACATCGCCAAGTTCCCACATTTTATCTAGTAAGTTTCTGGAGTCGTCAGGCAAATGAAACAATTTGAAGCCACAGGTTACAGGCCCGAAGCAGTGTGAGAACTCCACGTTTTCACTGTCATACCTCTGTTGAGTGTACCATTCATCATGCCCCCTGTTGGTCTTGACTATTGTGACGTATATGTCGGTGAGCTTATTACCCATGCCGTCGGTTAATCCCTCAACATTTATATTATCGGTAAACACCGCCTGAGCTATACCGTCGCCATATATTGTCTGTGAAAACGCCAACGGATACTGTTCATTCTCGAAATTGAAATCAACTTTTTCGCGCTGCTGGTTGGTTCCGTATTTCATGTTCGGAACTTTCTTGAACTTTCTCACATAGTATGAGCACTCGGACGCTCCGTTACTCCTGGTAAAACGGAAACTAATGTAGTCCCTCCATAACCCGCCACCCTGCGACGGGGTTATATCAGCGTCGTCGTCGCCCGTCTTGAACGCACTGTTTATTATCTGACGTATAAACTGGTTGGCGTCGACGGTGGCTGTATGATAAGGTGTTTGTAAATCATGATTATACAACTCATAGAAAACACCATCCTTTGCTATATAGCGCTCGTTCTGGGATGGAATGTTTGTTAACCCGTATGTATCACTATAATATTGAACATAACTGTTGTTGTCACCGTCGGGAAATACGTCGAAACAATCCGCAAAAGTATCGGTTGGCATGTAGTCGTAGGTGCATATGTGTATTGCGTCGTTGTTTCTAACCAGATTACCCTGGATATATTCCTGGTTAGAATTAAAGTATTCAATATCATCCAGAACAAGCGGTTCATAGAAATAATCCTTTACATAATCCCAGGCTGTGTAGTTGTCACCGTCATGCTCTTTCGGCGTTGCAAAAATAGTATCCAGTATGGAAGTGTCCGACAGATAGAAATAATAGTCCTGATATTCAGCGTTCAGGTTGCCGATGCCAACAACCCTGCATTCTTCCTTCGTTTCATTTTCCATTGGGTGCCAGTGACCATTTTCCTCATCCTCGTTATAGTATAGGTGTATGTAGTCATCGACTTTTAGATTGTGTTTTGTGGCTGTCCTGAAAAGAAGGTAGTTCTCACCCTGTGGTCCCATGACATATTCAGCACTAACAATCAACAAAGCGTTGGTGCTACCATCCTGAACCAGTTTGAAATCCTTTGTTTCTTCACCTACCATTGTCTGTACGGTATATGTTGTGCAGTGTTCATATGGATATGTTATCTGGAAATCCCAGTTACTCTCCAGACGGTTCCTGTATTTGTTGTATTTCGGAATAAAAGAGAACAGTGTGCGGTCTGGATACATGTCAACAAACCCACAGTTGCTTTTATTGTTCAATGCCCGACTGATATTCATGTCATGGCCTTCAGCATTTTTGGATGGTATTGTGTTAGTATTATAGAATCCAAACCATCCGTTCTCTTCCCTGAGGTTTTCGGTAGTCGCATCATTATTCTCAAATGAAAACACGTCTTCCATATTATAAAGATGTTTTGACTGCAGTAGTGTGTCTCTTTCACTGTTGCGCGTACATTTTTCCACCTCTTCACCACTCTGGGTGCGCATATAGTCCTCGATGGTGTTGAAAGTGTCTTCGTTGGTATTATTCGGCAGTCTATTCACTATCCTGTACGTCTTGTTGCGAAGAATATGATTGTTGAAAAAATCCATGCCAGGATGATATTCGTAGCCAAATTTATCCTTGGAGTACTCTGTGTTGCGAATCATATAGTACGGAGTAAGACCATTCCTCTTGCCAGAAGCACTGGAAATATCTGGGTCTTGCGCACTCGATGATGGGTTTTGTTCAGTAACAACCCTAACGTCCGACGACCCTTCGTGTTTTATAATCTCAGTACATGGGTTGAATAACACATTCGTACAATACGGATTGACAGTAAGGATTAATCGATAGTCTTTGCATTCCTCACGTTCAAACAAGAAACGCTCATTCAAGTCCAATGTACCAACAGTTGAACTATCAATCAACGGACTTATATTACGTGTAATATTGACATTCAAATATTTGTCATCCTGAACAGCGTTGATTGATTTTCTATTTCCTGCTAATATTTTGATTGAATCATCCATCCTTAATAAATATTGAATTATTTAGTTTACATAGTTTACAGTTTCCTCAGTAAAACTCCAGTGTGAGTTATTAATTAATTCATCTTCAGTTGATATAGTACCATCTTGAGTGAAAGCGCAACAGTATTGAATACCTGTTATATCAGTTATCCAGACTCGTTGTCCTGCGACCAGGTCAATCGGTGTAGTTGGTGGGACAGTCACTTTAATTGACACGATATTCCACGATACAGTATAACCCGTCCTGTCTGTACCGCTACTACCGTTCCAGTCTGTGTACCACTTATTCTCAATACTAACAACATTCGTATCTGGTTCTAGTATATTTATGTTTTGGCTGTATAAAACAGACTCACCATCTCTTATTTCAAAGGTAAATGGATAATTGACCAAATTTTTCAGCTCGTGTATATCAGCAATATCATTGTCGCCAACCATTTTAAAATGGTCTTGGTCTGTTGCATCTGGTGATTTATATGTTTTGATTCGAGGTGTTATATATATATCTTGTTTGTATGGTGTAAACGATGTACCAAAATTATTGTAATCTATATTTGCAATACTCCTTAATCCGACAGTCTCAAAAATAGGCGAAATGAGACGGTTGTTTCCATTTTCATTTTCATATTCAACAACGGCAAAGAACTTCCCCGTTGGTGGGTAATTTCGAATATCCAAGTTGCACGGGAACTGTTGTTCGGTTTTATAATCAACACGATTCGACCAGCTTGTCTCTGTTGAGTATAAGTCACATACATCCAATCTAGTGTTTGGTTCGTATATCTGAGGTAGTGTTGTATACCTATATTGACCAGCTATGCTCTGTAGTTCATCCAACGGATAGAGCAATGTGTATTCATCAACAGATTCATCACCTGCTTTTACATAGGAATATACAGCAATATTTCCTCTGATATTATCAGGATTGGTTAATGACAAATGCAGTTCGTCAGGGTCGTCAATATAATATTTGTGAGAATGCAAGAATTTTGTCCCCTCGAATGTGATGGCGTTGCTATCTAGGTATTGAGTGTAGCTGTTGCCGTATCCGTCGTTAGATGTAAACGAATTGCTACCGTTTTCTATTTGAGTATATTGGTATGTTGGAGTGTAATTTGAGTTATACACATATTCACCGTAAATCGCATCGTTTGTTCCATTACCGCAATATATTAACTGGCGAATTTCGCTATCCTCGATAGTCGACTGTTCGGTCACCGCAACACTGAAATTATTCTTAACTATATTGGGGTGGTGTGACAAACTGTTACAACAATACCCAGCGGCAAATCCGTTCATATTGATGTACTGTGGGTCAGTCAAAGTCGTATTACCACCATCCATATACAATGGTATGTCGTTGAGCGGATGCCAAACACGAACAAAACTGAGATATAATGGTTTGTTAAGGAAGTGTACACCGAACAGCTTGTCAATTCTTACCTGGTCTGGGTATCCCGACTGTTCATTGTCAAAGTTATTTATACCTTCACTTATCGAAGCTGACGGTAAAGCTATATTGTTATTATCCTTTATTGCAACATAGTATGGATATTTATAGTTATTGTTATTGTCCATGTACGGTGTGTATACCCAAACGTCATTCACCAATGTTTTCATGAGTGTTGGAAGATAGAATACAGTTTCATTTTCTTCTAATCCAGCATCCAGGATAAACTTGACTCCAAGTGTCGGGTCTTGTGTTGGGTTGCTGTTTGGAACATCCACTCGCCCAATTACCAAGTATTTCACTGGCGGCTCGTTTGAACGATAAGTTACCCGTAACTGTGTATTTTCTTTTCCAATACGCAATGCGCCTTGTAACTGTTTCGAGAACTCTTTTCTCATTTCGACCACCCTGTTTAGTTCCGCTATAACATCCAATATCTCCTTGGTTGTTAAACCTTGGAAATCAGAATATGCATTATCCAGATAGTTTAAAGAGCCGTTTATATCCTCGGTAACAATAACCTCGTGTGTGTCTATGGTTTCGTAGTCAGTTCTAACGTAACTATCCAGTTCGATAATGATTCGGCGCATCAAATAAACCGTGTCTTGGGTTTGGTCTACTGTGTGAATACATGATATTTGCGGATATGCGCCATCCCCCCAGGCATTGGTGATTTCACCCCACCAGTCGCTGTTAATACAGTAGTCGGCTGTCCATGTGTATGGTGTTGAACAATCAACACCAGACCAAATGTACGACGCACCGTTACCATCATAATCATCACCCAATGCGATAGCGGTATTCTTAATAATTTCCAAATCCGTCGATATTTCCAGAGTGTCGATGGGATGGGCTGAGTTGTTATAATAGTAATGACCTATATTGTCAACATCATCCCAGCCATACAGGTTACCCCCATATGTCATATTTTCCAAACTAATATAAGAGACTCCGTTTTCGTTCCAACCACTTCTGAAGTTCCTTATGTTGTCATAGTCAATACCATTAATATACATATTGAACAACATTTCGGACACCAAGACGACTATTTTTGTTGAATTTCCACTGTCTTCATATATATCCGTTTCAGTTTCACATCTCTGAGTTATTGTTATTTCGTATTGCTGGGTACCATATGGTACGCCGAAATAATATTCACGCCTAGTTTCATTATAACCTAAATATCCGCTTCCGCTGCTAATAGGTATTGAATTGGTTACTATAACATCACACCCATTGTATGTGTCACCAAAAAATGTGCTATTTACAGGTCGTAACTCTATCTTGAAATTAGATACGTCAGCGTCGATATTTCTTACAATAATATAGCCCCCAATATCCCTAACAACCTCTTGAATCTGGGTATCTATACCACCTTGGTTGGCGATGGCGGCAAATGTTTGTGTCCAATCAATCTGGTTGGAACTGTCAAGCACCGCAAAACGGTTTTCTAGTTCACCGTTTTTACACGTAAAAGCATGCGGGTCGGCAATAAAGTTCACTCTCGGGGCCTCGAACGTTATGTCATCCGTGTACTCGTTACCATTACCGTCGGTGATGACAATATCATATGTACTATTCGGTATACATTCGTTTAGGTGAGATATGTTTTGTACGTCATACCAAGGATAATGACTATATCCGTTTGGCGCGTTTTCGGTACTACCAATGTAAAACTTCTCTTTGGTAACATTATTTATGTAATAAACAATATCAGGGTGGTCACGGTTTATTAATGTAATTGAAATCGGAGTATCCATATATACATTAAACGCTATATAGCCGTCGCGTATCTCAATGAGTTCCTGACACCATGAATTACCATTAAATGTTATATCATATGCTGGGACGATATTACTTTCCGTAACACAGTCGCTGAAATATTCTGTGTTAAATTTATCAAGTGCTGTACTACCCTCTTTTAATCCAAAATAAAAATAGAATGAGTTTTCATATCGCGGTTGCCTTAAACCAGCTGTAACGCCAGACCAGCCACCAACTTTGTGGTCGTGCTCATAAAAATATATTTTTTTATTATGAGTATCAGCAAAATTAACTTGTTTTTCGTAATTACCATACCTGAAATTCAAATAAGCATCACTTGATTTTTCCAAATTATAGTTGTCCCTGTAATTAGGGTGACCTCCATTGTGCTCATTACACACACCTGTTTCTGGATGTCCCATTTTACCATCTCTCACGGCACTTGAACTCATTATTTTGAAAAGTGAACCATCAAAATTATCAACGTACAGGTGGTTGAAATCATATTCAATTCGTCCAGTGTTTGGATTGTATTTTGTTTTCAAGAAATTACCATTCAGGGTTGCAAACATGCTTCGGTAATCCATATCATATATCTCATCATAAGATACAAATCCGTCTGGTGTCAAACGTTTTGTGTAATTATCGTCTATTTTGTCCTCGGTGAGTGGTTCGGTTGCGCTATTTATAGCATCCATGTCAATGATATCCTGGGACTCATCTAGCGATACACCTAACTCACATATTCTTGACAGGTTGATACATGATTTTGGTTTGGTGTAATGTTTGAAACAGGTTAGTCCATAAAACAATCCACCTGCATCATATTGTGTTGTGTTATAATTATCACCTTGAGCCCCCTGGTCGCACCCCAAGTCACCCCAGTCGGCACCTGTAAACTCACTGACTTGATTAATTTTTTTCTCAGTATCCTTTTCATTTTCACTACTACCGTCATTTACCCCACCCTCATCAGACTCATTATTATCATAATCTTCTACCAATAAATCTGGCGGCATATTGTACGTTGTACTACTCAACGCTTTAAAAAACTGTGGAATACCATAAATATCACATGAATTTAAACTACCCAGTAATACAATGTCTGTTGCATACAACGTAATAGTGTCCTTGTTACCATTCATGTCATAGTAAACTGGTTTGTAATACTGAACTCTGTCACCTAACATTGTTTCCTTTTCATATATAATACCCGTTCTTACATGTTGATATGTTCTTGAATATTTATGACATCTGTAACCGTAGCAATTTTTCTCCGTCTGTTCTTTAAATGTTAAAGTTTCTATTCCTGTATTAGGGTCTTGACTACTTCCGAGAATTGTTCCCGAATCATCTTCTAACGCCTCTATACTGCCCATATTATCACCACTGTTAGAAATAAAAGTTCTCCTGGGCACCATTGTATTATATAATTTTAATTTCTTTTTGTATTTGCCTTTCGGCATTAATGTGTTATCGTTGGCACAGTACTGGTCTTTAGCCTTCCATTTCACGCCGAGAATTTTTCTCTCAGGCTTAATTCTCCTATACCATAACGGAAAATATAATACACCGTTAACCCAATCGTTATAAAAATTAAACGATGTTACCTCATTCTCCTGAGCTAACTGGTTTTCAATGCAGTTATATACTTGTGCAATAGTCGCGTTAGAACATTCACCACACTTATATTCTGTTGCCATAGCTACGTCGTGCCAAACGGTAATTAATTCCTCGGGTAAACCTGGTGCTATGCTATATACATCCCCTTCATCGTTTTCACAAATATTGGATAGTTTTATACCACAATGTATTGAATATACTATAACAAAAAAAATCGCACCCAGACCACCAATTTGGTATTTGTAATCGCCTTTGGCTGTATTAAAATCCCAAGCTTTGACCTCGTTTTTGCATAAACTACCTAAATAATATTCAATGCTAATCTCTGCGGCTAGCTCTGATGGTTCATCCTCTGGAGTTGCACCATCAACCTCACTTTCCATCCTTTTTTCAGATTTCCATTTCCAGTCACCGTTAATATACTTTCTTCTTTTTGCAAAAATTTTTCTAACTACTTCTAAGTTACTTGTTAAACTTAATTCCACACACTTTACTCCAGCCTTATAAAAACCTAAACTTATACCCCCGATTATCCTATTCACGAAACTAGTAAGCATTACAATAATTTTCATCAGTGTACACAGGAACATGTACGTGAAGTTGAACTTGATTCTGAGGTTGTTGAACGGCATTGGGTTGTTGTCGCCCGAATGATTGACCATCTTTATACCCAAGTGTCTCAGATTGTTCGGAAGTCGACTCTTCTGTAGTCTTGGTATATAATTTTTGACAGTGTATACATTGTTCCACATCAGGTCGCGGAAATTCTCGTTCTTTGTTCTGGAACCGAATTCATAGTCGATAAGTTTGGTTGATGTGAAATCTGGGTATGAATCATCGGTACCACTACAAAGGTGTGGATTGTTAGGTATGAGATACCTGGCTCTCTTTCTTGCAATCATATCCCCAGGAGAATCGGCCATGTTGACTCTGAAACGTACCCTGGTGCGTGTTGGAATACCTTTGTCGGGGTTGTCTGACAGAACCATGTTACCGAACTCGTCGGTTATGATATAATCGAGGTTCATTGGTATCTGGTAGCACCATACACCGTTCTCGTTGATAACCTTGTCACCCTGCACGGAATACTGTTCAACCTTACCGTCGTAAGTCTTGCGAATCATTTCAATTCTGCCCTCACCAGTCACCAGCTCAGACATCTTTCCTTGACCTTTGGCAGCAACACAGCGTTTGCTCAACGAGTTCTCACCAGTGTCGGTGATTACACTACCCATAAAGATACAGGTAGGTTCGAACTTATAGTCAAGATTAAAATCACAGCGGGTGATTGCTGCGTTGGTTGATGTATTAGTTGTATCGCCCCAGAAAGGATAGACATACACACTGTTGTCCTTGGACATAATCTGTACAAGGGATGTCAGGTTAGTGTCTTTCTTGAACTTGGTCGGGCTGTCGAACAGGTTTGCGCTGTAGCCCTTATACATCATATCCCTAGGGGTTTGTGACAAGATACCGATATCGGATAGGTCGACATCCATGTGGATTTGCTGCATACCAACTGGAACACCATATATCATATAGTCGCCAGCATTGTTGGTTTTGGTTGTATATTTATAGTATTTGTCAAATATCTCAACCCAATCCTGGTTGTCCAGGACAATTCTCTTTGTAGGAAACGTACCTACGTTCTGATGACACGCATCGTCGGATTCACTGGGAAGCAGATTGTATTTGATTGTAGCCCCGTATGTATCCTGTGGGGTTGTAAACTGATACAGAAGCCGATGTCTCATATCCTCGGTACCGTCGTATGGAACGAATACTGAAACCTTGGCGTTAGGTACACCGAAGCCGCCATTGGCTAAAACACGTCCAGCGACAACACCAGTGTTGGATGCCATAAGACGATAGGCGTTTGTCTGGTCTAAGGTCAGAGACAATATCTCGAATTTTTCAAATGTCTGGTCGAAATTTACATGGACAACCGCGTCCTGGTTGACTGTGGTTCTAATTCTGTATGATTTATTGTTTTTTCCCATTAATCCTCTTTAAAATTTTGCTTATATTGATACCGTGTCCAGTTACGAGACAATACACGGCGTAGCACACCAGAAAAGGTATACATATAATAAGTAGAGCTGTCAATAAAATTACAATGAAAAACTTTGAGATAAAGTTAGCCGCCAACTGCACTCCGCGCCGCTCCTCGGTAGCCTCTCCGTCGGCGTATTTCTCGGCTTTCTTAGCCTGTTCTTTACATTTGCATCCCATTTTTGTATAGTATTTTTATTATAATATATACATATTTAGGAAAATAAACAAAGGGAGACGACTTTAACCATCTCCCTCGATATTTGTAAGACTATGTTCGGAACATTATTCCTGTGTCTGGTTCCAGTTTACTTGACCGCCTGTGCTTGTACTGGCGTTCTGCGACCAGCCTTGGTTGGGCTGAGCCTGTTTATTCTGAGGGGTCTGCTGGTGTGCCTGCTGTTGCTGAGTTTGTTGCTGGGGCTGTTGGTTTTGCTGACCCTGTTGACCACCCTGTTGGTTCTGTCCACCCATGAGACCTCCAATAATATTTTTACCTGTCTGGAGAATGTTTCCAAAGGGGTTACCGCCTTGCTGACCGTTACCGCCTTGCTGACCGTTACCGCCAAGCAATCCACCGAGGACGTTGCCAATTCCACCACCGTTGGAACCGCCGCCCAAGCTACCGATGCCAAGCAGTTGACCAATCATTGACGGGTTAAGGTTTCCGAGTATGCCACCGAGCATGCCTTCATCGATACTTTCGTTCATAGCACCGTTCATACCGCCGCCCTGTGCAGCCTGTTTCTTTAGTTTAATACTGTTCTGAATTTCGTTACCAAGTGCCATTGCAAACAGTTTCGACGTAAGAACTCTGTACAAAACACCGTTCTTGTCGAGTTTGAGCAGATTAGCAATCAAATCGACAGCCTTTTTAATCAGTCCGCTGCCAAGTAAACCACCAATCATACCGAGACCGCCTTCGTCAACCTCTTCGTTGAGACCGTTGCAGGCAGCGCCGCATTCATTGGTTCCACACTCGTTGGTGCCGCATTCAGCCATTGATTCGTTCATAATACGTATGACCGATTCGCTGATTAAGCTATGTAATTCCTTTTCAGTTAGTTTAACAACTTTTTTCATTCTTTATGCAATTGTTTTATTATTATAAATATAAATATCATTTTGTTTGAAATTGTTATCTCTGTTTTACTCTTACACGAATGTCCTTCTCGGGATACTTGATTTCAAACATGGTGTCGATTGTTCCATACAGGGTCTTGTCACTGTCAAACAAGTCAATCTCGTTTTCATCAGTCTGTCCGCCAAGTGCATTGTAGTGCATCATGTCAGCACATGATTCATAATCCACAAGCGACTGGTTAATTTCATCATCGGAATATCCGTCATCGGCACCGACTTTATTATAACAACGCAAGGCAATCATATTTACAACTCCGTCGAGTTTGGAAATCTCTTTCTCCAAGTCACCAAGGAAAATATCCTCACCCATCAAATGTTTTCTGATGTCCATATAGTCCTGGATAAGCTGTATGATGCGCTGAATCACCTCGCTTTTGTCATAAGCTTTGTCGATATAGACGTTGCAGTCGAATGCCAGGTTGATTATCTTTCCAGAACGTATCTCAACAAAGTCGTTAACACACTTGTATTCTTTCAGGTATTCCTTCATGTTATCAGCTACCGTTTCGGACAGCGGTGATGAAAGTTTACCCTGATAATCCAGACCTAGAGTGTAGATTACAACCTTGTTGTTCTCTTCCACAACACTATATCTAAACGGAGTTCCATATTTCGGATGGATTTGGGACAGCTTACTGTAGTAATCCTTTAAAGTAACGCATCTGTTTTGCGCAGCTGAATTGTATTTAATTAAATACTTGATTTCCTCATCGGTCGGAGCATCTTTACCTCCATATGACGCTGTTGGGTTGGTGACTGTCAAGGTGTTCTTCACACTGGCTTTTTTCTTGGCGTCGTTAGGGTCGTTGCAATTACCCTCTATACTCATATTAAGATATGATATGGTTGACAGTGTGTCGGCACCGATATTGGAGATTTCACCACCGCCAACGTGATAAAGAACAAACACTGTAGTTCCAGCCTCGGGCAAAACACCCATATAGTCGTTGGCTTCCATACGGCTCATCATGTATCTGGTAAACTCAGTAGCATCACCAGGTATTTCACCATAATAATTACGAAGTCCAGCGCCGAATATAATCTTAAGTTTTCCTGTGTCGGTAAATTCTGTTATAAATTTGTTTTTCAAACGTTTCCATTCACCTTGCATTGCGAACCTGATATCTTCGGTCTGTGGGTCACCGTTGTCGTCGATATATTCAAACGAGTCAATTGCCGTCCATACTGGGTTGTAATAACCGTTGTCTGTATTTTCGTCAACAACATATCCGAAACGATACTGGTCAACGAGGTTGACAACCTCAAAGTATCTCTGAACGGGCTTACCAGCCTGGTCTTTATACGACTCCAAATCAACATAGAACTCAGCGATTGTCGGGTCGTTGGAGAGACTGGTACCCTGTTTAACCAATATACTTTCAACGTTACAGATGTCCGAGTCGGTTAAAGTTATCGACATGAACGGTTCAATATCGGCGTTGCTGATAGTTTTACGATATATCTTGTTATGACCCGCCCGTGCAATACCAAGCTTTTTGTATGTGTAGTTGATAATATTGCCGTTACTGTCCCTGTTGGGAATAATCTGTCGATTTGATATTCCGTTTTCATCAAACTGGGTGGCAAAATCCATGTCAGCTGTAAGTTCGAAAGTATTTGCTCCATCAGAAAACAAAGTACCGCGTTTCACTTTAGGGCAATAACTTTCATCAGGTATTGAAATGGTATTTCCCATGTTGTTTACAGCACTGGTATTCATAGGGATATTGCACGATAATTCAACCTCTACTATAGCACACTTCGCACCGTCGATTTTTAACCCGTTGGTTCTTGCTATATTCAACAGCGCACCACGGGAAGTACAACTGTCGATGTCGGTTTCCTGATAGTTTCTGTCAATCGCATTGCTCAGAACATCCGCAACGTCAGCCTGTATGTCAATCAGCCATTGACCGATGCCAGCGTCGTTGTAATTCTGGAATATGTCAGGATAATATTTCTGACTTATATCAATCAAGTCGCTTCGAAAATCATCGTAAGTCCTGTCGAGGTATATTAACTTGTTGTCTGCCATTTAAGTTTATATTGTTTGTGATAATTCATAATTATGTCTCTCACCATCCTTCTCCAATAATGAATATTGTAGCTTTACATTCAATCCCCTGTTGTCGTCAAACTCCTCAACCTCAACATTGTCAACCTCACAGTTGGAAACGTATTTCCTCACCTTCTCCTTTACCTCCAACACAACATCATCCCAAGTCTGCTGGTCGTTCGGTTCAAAAAGATATTGGATTAGCTTGGTTCCAAACAACGGGTCTCTCAACTTCTGCCCCTCTGGAGTGAAAATGAGATGAACCAGCTGGGATTTAACCTCGTCAGCTCGGGTCATATTCATATCCAGGAGATATTTACCGCTTTTTATCTGACACGGGAACGCTATGCCGAATTTCTGTGTTCTAGCCATTGTTTAATTGTTTATGTGTTTAATCTGCAACACAGTTATCAACCAGGTTGTTCCAACTCTGCATAACACCCTTTACATAATGGTTGAAATTAGCGTTGTTACATTGGTTTGCCGCCTGTAACAGAGCTGTCTTAAATTGTTGTGCCGCTTGTTCCATATTACAGTTCGCCATTGCCTCGGATACGTTTACACGTTCCTCTTGTGATAGTCCGTTACCAGTGTTAGGTGTGTTGGCAGTATTTTCGCTATTGCTGTTATTACTATTGCTGGTTGGCTGTACATTGCTCGGAGCGACCGCTGTCGAATGAAGCAGTTTCAGGAATCCCTCGTTGAGTTTCTGTTCCTCTAAAGCCTTCGTAATAATGCGGCGTATATCCTGTTCGGTTAAATGTATAACTTTTTTCATCTCTTTTATTATATAATTTATAAATAAATAGAGATAAAAACAAAAAAGACTCTGTATGATAACAGAGCCTTTTTTTCTTTGTATGTGGTTTTACCGTTAACTGCAACGCGACCAGCCACAACTAGGGCAGTGGACACAACCTCCTTCGTTAACCAGTTTACTGCCACATTCTGGACACGCCTCATCGGTTTCGGTTGGCGCGATATATTTGGATAACACTCTGGAAATAGCTCTATTGAAGGAATTGATTCCGTCGTTGCACTTATCTTCCAGCTTGATGATATCTTCCAAACGCATACCAGTACGCAGGTTGCCGCTGACATGGAGGGCAACGTTACGGTATTCACGCTTTTCACTCCACTCCTTGATATTGTACACAGCGTTTTTAATGTTCTCAGTGTCGAGTTTGGTGAGCTTTCTACCCTCATTGACAATTTCGGAAATCTTGTCGATTTCGCCGAAGATGTCATAGTCATCACCCAGAGCGATTGCCACGTTGTCGATAGTGAGGATATCGGATTCAAATTTGTATTCTCTCTTTTTTACTCTGGTAATCTTGCCTTTGTGGTTCTTCACCTTCTGACAGTTGTCGCACGGGAGTGCAAAGAGTTCATATGGCTTATCGTTCAACAAACCAACAATAATGATAAAGTTCTCACCCTGTACCTTGACCTGATAGTAGTCGGCTGGCAGAGTCTTCGGACGTTTCGGGGCGTTGACAGTGTCGAACGTACCCTCCACCTCTTTCTTACCGCCACGGTTGAGGATGGCAAGACGCTTGCAGTTCTCACGGAACACCGTTACACCCTTCAACCCCTGTTTCCAGGCTTGCATATAAATGTCATACACATCGTTGACGGTCGCTTTCTCTGGCAGGTTGATTGTTGAGCTGATTGAAGCGTCGATATTTTTCTGGAGTGCAGCCTGCATACCAACACGTTCCATCGGGGTTAACTCAGCCGAAGCTACAAAGTAGTCGGGTAGTTCGTCAAGCTTCTTGTTAATATATTCTTGGTCAAGATTATATATGTCAATGTTATCACCGAAATAGTCCAGGACTGCTTGTGGGAATACGTTATATGACTGTTCACCAATCGACTTGGTGTCCCTGGTATAGTAGTAATCAAACATAGGTTCCCCGCCACCAGCGGTCGCGTTCAGCATTGTTGAGATGGTTCCCGTAGGAGCAATCGTTAGCAACTGGCTGTTGAGGGGGTATTTACCTTTGTATTTCGGGTCGATAAACGGTTCCACTCTGGTTTTGTAGAACTCGGACTCAAACATTTTGTCATAGACAACACCTGATGTGTTGAGTTCACATGATTCCTCGAAAGCAGCAATCAGCATTGTATGCGTGATGTCATCGGCAGCCTTCTGTCCTTCAGGAGAACCATACTTGACGCCCATTTTCAATAAAGCACCTGCAAGGTCAAAGATGCCGAGACCAATTTGTTTATACTGACGGGCAGTCTGGCGCTGGACTTCAAGTGGATGCAGTTCAGTACCCTCCACCTGGATTTCATTCAAGGCTTTAGTTGCAATCTTTACGTCCTTTTTGAACTCGTCAAAATTAAACTCACCGTTTTCCTTTACATATTGATAAAGGTTCATTGAGCCTAACAAACACGCACCACCGTCTGGGAGGGGTTCTTCGGCGCATGGGTTTACACCAGCATAAACAAAATCCTCGTTAGCCGACATAAGGTTGTAGTTGGAAATTCTATCCCAGTAGAGAATACCTGGCTCACCATAATCCCAGTTGTTTTTCGCCAATTTCATGAAAAGCTCTCTAGCTTTAACCTTGCGGAGATAGACAGGTCCGCTTGTGGTGTCAACCTTGGTTAAGTTATTATATTCCAGCGCGTCTTTCTCCTGATTACTGATTGTCATTTCACATGGCCAGTGGAGAATGTAGTCCTCGTTATTTTCCACTGCGGTCATGAAGTCATCGTGCATCCTCACCGAAATGTTGGCATTGGTGATTTGGTCTGTGTTAGCCTTGATATCAATAAACTCTGGAGCATCGGGATGTTTGATGTCAATTGAAATCATCAAAGCACCACGGCGACCGTGCTGTCCTATCGTACCAGTCACATTGTCAAAAGTTTTCATGAATGAGACGGCACCAGTAGTTGTCTTCGCGCTGTTGTGGACGTCAGCACCAGCTGGCCTAAGTTTCGAAATGTCAATACCAACGCCGCCACCATATGAATAGGTGCGAGCCATCTTAGCTGCACAGTCGTAAATACTCTCGATTGAATCGTCAACCGAAAGTACGTAGCAATTGCTTAGGGTTGATTTAACACCTCGGTCTCTTAATCCCCTGTTGGAAATTATACGTCCGCCAGGGATGAATTTTTTCTCAAGAAACAGTCTTTTTGCATCTGGGTTGCCACCTGAAACTCGTTCAGCCCACCCGTTCAAGTCCTCATTCGGCTGAAGGTACTTCCTACTAACAATGTCAATGCCTAACTGATTGTTATTCAGCCATTTCTTTAATTCATTATTTGTGTTGTTCATAAAAAAATTGATTAGTGAAATATAGTATATATAGTTGAAAAATCTTATTTTTTTCACCTATTTTCTCTGACTATCTCGTATCTGTTTGGCAGTCGCGGTGTTATAATTTTGAGTATTATTTAACGCACTGTCGACGTCGTCTGTCATGGTACTGAAATCAAACTTCGTCGTACCGTTGTTGAATGTTACACCTAGGAATTCATTGCGCTTGATACGCCCAGGACGGAACTTGTTGATAAAGATATTAATTTTATCCTCAAGACGCATCGCCTCCGTTCTGGCGAACGAAATGATGACATGTCCAATCTGGACTTTCTTTACCGAACCACCAGCTTGACTCATGCCAACAATCTGCTGATTGAACGAGTCTTTGGTTCCCTGGACTGGGCACCATAAAGCAACATTGAATTCGTGCGCTATTGCCTCCAGCTTACGCATGGTTATACCTTCCCTGGTATATTCTTTGTCCTCGATGGACGAGCCACGTTCAAGTTTCAAGCATTCAAAGTAGTCGACAACCACCATGTCAGGTTTAAAGCCTCTGGCTATCAACTGTTTTATTTTAGCCTTAAGGTCACTTGCTGAAAATTCTCCAGACTGAGGGTGGAATGCAATCACATTGTCCTGTATCATTTGTTTCCACTCGTTCTGATTTATCATCTGAACAACAATCGGACGAATTTCAGGCTGACTAAGTGTACATGCATCAAAATCAGTCAGGAATGCATAGTATTTACGTTTGATGTTTACATCCTCATCTTCGAAATGAATATGTAGAACTTTATATCCTTTATAGTTATTTTCCTCAGTCTTGGTAACCGCTGCATTCGCTGCAAACCCTGTCGTAGCCGAGGTTTTACCGACACTAGATGGCGCTATTATAATACCAAGTTCACCCTTAGCCAAGCCACCATAAAGTGCCTCGTCAAGTTTGTCGGCACCCGTAGGAATTGCACAACGATAATCCTCCTTCAGCGCATCCTCCATATTATCGAAGATATGGTAGCCAAGTTCAGTTTTGTTGTTACACTCTAAGGCTTTTTTGAATATATCCTCAATATCATAATATCTTTCATTATTTCCCTCTTGGATAATGTCTTGAGCCTCTTTGATTGCCTTAATAAGATTCTGTTGTTTGAAAAACTTTTCAGAGTAACCTTCAATCAAGTCAATACCGCGTGTGGTGATATTGCTGATTTTGTCCAACATAGCTAAACACTGTTCCTTTTCAACAGCATTGCTTACTTTGCTGCGAATCAGAGTATCCAAATCCTTGTATGAAGCCACAGTTTCATTGAGGGCGTATCTGTCTTTCATGAAACCAACTATTCGGCGCAGGTGTGCCACACTGAACATATTTTGGTTTATGATAGGCTCAAGTCCAATGAAAAACTGCTGGTCTTCAATGAAACACTTGACGAGTTCAATCTGAAAATCTTCTCCTAAATAGCCTAAATCTTCTTTTTTCTCTAATACTTTAGCCATTGTGTTAACTGGTTATGTGTTGGAAGAATATGGGAACCGCCGACATCGATTAAATAGCGGTTCCCGTTCAAGTACGTGTGTTGTTACGGGCGAACTGGACCGTATTTCTTGTTACAATACTCTCTCCAAGCGTTCACATAATCGCGGGCGTAAGCTGTATAAGCATACTTTTTGGATGTTTCTGGGTTAATACCCGAAACTGTTGCAAATGTAGCGTCAACTCCGTATTTGGTTGACTTGGTATACTGTTTTGGTGCCTCATTGTCACTGTTTGAACACACTTCGCAAATGCGTTTGATAATTTCAACCACGAGGTCGTCCTTACCCGTGTTCATCAACTGTACCATTGGATACTGAGAACGGGCATTAGTGATATCTACGCTGTTACGGACGTATTTCGGATACTGGGAACCGTCCCATATTTCCTCATAGACAACGCGGTCGTCGACAATAAACAGAAATTTGAATGTTACGTCCCACGGCTGAACAAACTCAGTCTCATCATAGGGCTTTGGCTCGTATTCCACGTAGGTGACCTCATTTATAGGACAGCCGTTCTCGTCTTTAGCAAAACCTGTCATCTTGGTTCTGCAGTCCTGAGTACTACGGGTGAAAATACGACTTTTCGACTCCAAATCCCTCTTGATGAGCTGGACTATACCCTTTCGTTTGCCAAGATAGTCCATCTGCTCCTGCTTAGGACCACGATAGCCGCCAAGGGCTTCGAACAACTCCTGGGAGGTTAAGCTTTCGCTGTTGAAGCGGGGGATTTTGAAGTATCGCTGACAAATAATGTTGTCATTGACCTGTAATTGGAACTGAAATCTTTCGCGATAATTACTATTATCTACTTTTTTTGGTGTTTTTACTGTTTCTTCCATGTAGAAGTTTTTAAAAGTTAAACATTAAGTTAATTGCTATTCTTCCTTACTATTAATATACGTTTTTTTTCTCTCTATCTATCAAAAATCTGAATTCAGTGAAAAAATTTCCGAACCTGTTTTCGTCTTTCAGGTCGTCAATATTGTATTTCATAAGTATTTGATAAAGATTCGACATTGTACGGTCTTCTGTATCCAGCGGGGCATACATTATCCCATCTAATGTCTTTTTAGCATCTCCTGGCATTAACGGGTGCCATAAATCAATGATTTTTTGATTGATTTCGTAGATTTTCTCACCCTGGATGCCATCTGTGGTTCTGTTTACTATGTTTTCAGCCCATTTTAAAGGCTTTTTCTTGTCTTTTGCCCGTTCCTCGTTAATTTTCCTAGCACCTTCAACGACCTCTTCCAATGTTACCTTGCGCTGTTTGAACTCTGGGAAGTTCTCAAACAACGTCTTTTCGCCGACACCCTTAATACCTTTAATGTTATCAGAAGCGTCGCCGCATATCATCTTTTTCAAGACAACATTCTGGTAGTTGTATCCCATCTGTTCGGTATGATTACGACTATTGATAAAGCGTATGCCGCTTTCGTTTGGTTTCTTGATTGCCAGAATAACATCATCCTTACCGTCATTGACAGTACTTTTGTGTATCAGTTGTGACAGGTCTCGGTCATTGGAAAAAATGACAATATTTTCCTCTGGCTTTTTATGTGAAACATAATATCCAATGAAGTCGTCAGCCTCAGTGTCCTCACAGAGGCACTGTCTTATGCACAGTTCCTCGAGACATTCGATTAATATTCCGCGCTGCCAATGGAAATTCTCTTTTTCGTCCTCCGTTTTGGATGACTTGCCGTAAATTTTGTTCTGCATGTAGGCAATACGAGCGTTGACCTCTTTCATATAATCAGAAAGATTGTCATCATTGTAAGTTTTATCACGATTCGCTTTATAGTCTCTATAGAGGTTGTAACGGAGCTGACCCGAGTTTTCCGAGTCCCAGAATACATAAACATATCTGAAATTTCCTTTTTGTAGTAAAAGTTTCATCTGGAGCAGGAATGCAAACACAGCTCCAATCTCGCGACCGTCGCTGGAAGTCTTCTTGCTAGTGTGGAATACCATTTCAAGAAGACTTGACCCATCGACTAGTAACGTGTTGAACGTCTTTACCCCAAGCTGGGGATTCTTTTCCTTTATATTATTTGGTATCGGCTGGCTCATCAGTTGCTTTTTCAGGATTGGGAGTTGATGCGGGCTTGTTGTCGGCTAGATAACAGAAAATATTACCTTTTGGGTTGATAAGGATGTCCTTTTCCATATCCAGGTTGTACTTATAAGCCTCAGCCTGGTATTCCTCTTTAGTTTTGAATACAACCATCTTGGGGTTGTCGTTCGGGTTGTTCTTGCCTTCCGTATAGCCTGTTAACATACGGAATGTCTTGTGACTGATTTTTTCACATTTGTCTTCCACGAGGTTAAACTCAACCTCATCCTGTTTTACTAGATTTACTTTCATATTTTTTTAGATGTTAATTATTATTTCCTTTTACAGATTGGGGAAGATTAATCATCCTCCTCAACCTCACCGTATTCGATATCGGATTCGTTGACATCGAGTTTACCGCTGGCGCGATTTTGAAGTTCCTTCAAAATGTTGCCGACATGTTCTTTCTTGTAGTCCTCAAGACTATCAGGCGAAATGAAGCCAGTATCCGTTGCAACCATCGGTCCTTCGTAACAAACGTTATGCGGGGCGTCAAGATGGTTTTTCAAAATCTTGATTTTGGTTTCAGTGGCATAACTGTAATTAACGCCTTTGGCTGTTGCGGTAAGACGTTTTACACCGCTAGTCAACTGACCGCCGAGCAGGATTTCCAAACGAGTGGCATACTTAAAAGCGTTACCGCCTTTGGTTCTCATAATTGGAGGCCCTACGGGTGAAGTTGTATTATCCATCCAAACCTTATTGATATAAATAAACGTGTTGGTGTACTTGCTATCCATCTTCCTAGAGGATGGAATAAGGTTGTTTACAATCTTATTGAACGACACTGACAGAGCACCAGCTGCCCACATATTATTAGCTGAAAGTGACTTGTACTCCTTGAAGCAACCGATTGAACCGACTGAATCCCAGATGAAAACCATATCCTGGTCAATCTCCCCGTCGCGCTGAGCTCTGATAAGTTCCTCCATGCAGTGGGCGATGTCCTCAAGTACAGCCTCTCCGCGGTTCTTGTTGGTCTCCTTGCCAGTGCTGTAGTCGAATGTACCGTAAAGTTCAGCTAGCTTGGTTGTGTTGAAATAAAGGAAGTTTCCTTCCCAGTTCACGATACGGTTCTCTGTGTGTGTTGTCACCTCTCCTGTGTCTGGATTAATATCCTCAACCTCCACATCATCATAGACTGGTGTAGCCTGAAGTCCCATGTGAACCGCATATTCAAATGAAAACGCATTCTCTGTATCAAAATACACTGGGATTTTTCCCTGACGCTGGGCTGCTACCATTGCATGGTTGATAAGTGTGGTTTTACCTGTGTTGGAGTGACCAATAATCGACGTTATATAACCAACTGGGATGCCAGGTAGTTTGGTTGCGTCCTGGAACGCCTGGGGCATGTACAGCCAATCCATCGGTTTGTCGGCGTTGCTAACCATATCAACGTTTCCTTTTTTGGAACTGTCCTTGACGTAGGTCATGCCCATTTTTTCCTTAAATGCTGCAATTCCAGTCTTCTGGATACCAGCACCTTTCTTTACTGCTTGTTTTGCCATAAATCTTACATTATTGATTGATTATGTTATTTTCATTTTCTGGTTTGGAACCGTTTTCTATCATTTTGTCAACTGCTTGTGATAGTCTTGTCATGAGTTCATTGGATTTTTCTTCCATTTCATTTATCCTTTCCTCGGTTAGGAATTGCGGGTTGATACACTCCACTCTTGTTGTTCTGCTTTCAGGGTCGGGAATAAAATAAAACTCCACACTTTCATCCTTGCCTCTCGTTATACAATCCGCAATTTCCGACATATATGCTGGTACATCGCTATCGCAAATGCTTTCTACTCCGATATAAAATACTAATATAAGTTTGTCTTTGAAATTCATGAAACTGTGTTGTTTATTCAGTTATTTCACTCAGTTTTTCCTTGAAACATTTTCGACACATTGGGGTATACATCTGGTTTCCTCCAATCTGTACCTGTTCTCCGTTGGTTACCACCTCCCCATATTCATTCACCCTTGCATTGATTATCGCCTTGCGACCACACTGACACGAAACCTTAATCTCCTCAATATTGTCTGCAAGTTCGAACAATCTCTGACTCCCAGGAAACATATGTCCTGTGAAATCGTTTCTCAATCCGTAACACATAACGTCGATATTAAGCTGGTCGACAATGTCAGCCAACTGTTCCACGTGAGCGGGTGTTAAGAACTGAGCTTCATCGCACAGAATCCATTTTGGTGATGAGCCTCCCATAGCTTCGGTGTTAATACAATATTCGTTGATGATATCGTATATGTTGTCGATATTCCCTATTGACAGACAGGGTATCTCGATACCAATACGAGATTTAATTATATCAGCACCGTCACGGGTATCCACTGCGGGTTTGATACACAAAATTGATGTACCGTTTTCTAGGAAAGAGTGTGCCTTCATGATAAGATGAGCACTTTTTCCCGCGTTCATTGTGGAAAAAATAAAATAAAGTTTACTCATTAGGAATTTTTTTAGAACGGTAAATCATCTTCAACTTCTTCTTCCTGGACTGCTGGAGTCTGGACTGGCTGTTCCTGAAGCGCTTGTTTTGCTTTCTCTACAATAGCCGCCTCTTCCTTTTTCAATTCCTCAGGGTCTTTCCATACAACAAACTTGTTTTCCTCTTTGCTCCATACTGGCGACTCGCCGTCAGCAACAATCTTCAGATAGTCATATGATTTGCTGCGGTACATATCCCTCCAGTCTTTCGGGTCGTTTACCCAAGCGTCTATCTGTTCTTGTGTTTCAGCAAGCGGTGTTGGAACCACATCAGCGTCGAGACTGATAACAGTCTTGGCTGGCGCTCCTGGAGTCGGGTCTGTATCTTGGGTCAAAGTCAAAATGATATCATACCCGTTTTTATAATCGAACATGTCAATATTACGCTTCTTGCGCAATGTGTACATATTCAATAGCTGGTCGAAAATTCCGCTACCATCATCGCGTTTGTTGAAACGCCAGAACTTGATGCCTTCAGCCTCATGACCGCGTTCAATGACACGGACAATATAGGCGGTCTTGGAATCATATTTGTAAGCCTGTTTACAAACGGCTTTCCGTTCCGCGCTTTTCTCTGGCAACTCGTTTGCCTCGGTAAAAATCTCAGTCATGCGGTTGCATAGCGGGCAGCCTCGTTCATCATGTTTGTCGAGGTGCGGGTCTTTGAGGCAAATAAATGATTTGAATTTACCGTTAGATATGGTTTTAGCTCGCTGTTGCTTCTCATTCAACATAATGGAATGAACTTCAACAGGAATTGCTACCTTATACCTATCATCAATATCCTTGGTAAGGACTATGCGAACCTGAATTTCGCGTCTGTCTTCCCCCTCGTTCAGTCTTGTGTCTAGATAATTATCGGTACTGAACTCTGTTTTTGGGGTTTTAGATGGATTGTTTTTTGGCTTCTGTCTTCCTTCATCGAACAAACCGTTTTCATTTACATCTTCTGTCATTTTAACTATATATTAATCACTTATTATTTTGCATTCTATACTATTATAAATATGTATATTTTCACTTTTTCGCTATTATTAATATACGAAAATTTATCAAATAACACAAAAAAAGCGATACATTTCTGCACCGCTTTGAAAAAAAAGAAAGGAGGTTTTGTTTTAGTTTACAAAATAGTCTTTCAGTGAACGATTAGCTTCGTTTAATGAATCCTCGTAGCTCTTGTCAACCAATCTGTCATTGACATTGTCGATGTCCGACTTCTTGATTTGGTACTGTGGTGCATCGTTGTTTGCTGTTATATTGTAGTGGTTGTTGATATCCTTGAATTTATCCCAGAATTCCTCAGGTTTCTGGTCAAAAGGATTGCCGCCAGCATACAGACGTACATTCATCGTTTCTTCCTCGGTAGGATTGCGCTTAGCTATTTCACGTTTCAGCTCTCCAATTTTGGCGTCGTTTACATCCAATGCCTGGTTGAATTTGTCAATAACCTGCATAAGGTTGTCAAACTTTGAATTGATATCATCCAAGGTGGCTTGCTGTTCCTCTTGAGCATTCTGCATGCTTTCCTGTGCATCGGTTAACGCGGTTATGTCAACTACATTGTCGTTCGGACCTGGCTGAGCACCACCCATGGCATTAGGGTCGCCCATAGCATTTGGGTCACCACCCATTGCCATTTCAGGTGTTGGTTGACCACCGATAGCGTTCGGGTCGCCCATGGCGTTAGGGTCGGCACCAGCTGCATTCGGGTCACCGCTAGCTGCATTCGGGTCACCGCCCATCATATTTGGGTACCCACCCATCATTCCAGGGTCGCCGCCTGCAGGAGTACCACCCATTGCATTGGGGTCACCACCCATGGCGTTAGGGTCGCTACCCATGGCGTTAGGGTTGGCACCAGCTGCATTAGGGTCGACACCAGGAGCTGGGGCGCCGCCAGCCTCACCAGCCTCATTATTTCCATCATAGAATGAGTATTCAAACAAATGCTGCATTCTCTGTCTGGTTTCCTGGAGAAGTTTTTCTTGCTGTATCTTATCCATTTTCTTAGTCGGTAAGCATTACTTTATTATCCTCAGTAATCAGAATCGTGCTATTACTGGTGCGTTCGAACAGACCGTTATCTTTCTTCATAACCTTAACTTTCTTTTCGGGAAGTTTCTGTCCGTCAAGAATATTGTTAACTCTAGTAGCTTTGTTGTCCATTGTATTATTGATTTTCTTCGTTATTATCGATTTGTTTGAGTTCCGACTTCGGGGTCATGATGTCCTCTGGCTCGGATATAACTGGTTTTTTTGAACCTCTTTTCTTCTTCTCGGGAGCTGGTTCGTCTATCTTGGTCATTGAACCTTTGGATATTGTGCTCGCATCAATAGCGGCAACAGTTTTTGGTGTTGCCTTATCTTCGCGCTTGGTGGCACGCTGATGTACTCGACGATTGCGAGTATGCTTTTCGATAATTTCTCGCTTGGTTACTCTCTTTTTCTTCAACATATATATCTAATTCTTTAATAATAAATATCATTATCTTTGAAAATATTCATATAACGGTAATATATAGTGTGTATTTCCACCAATAACCTTCCTAATGTCGCCATCAATAAACGACGTGTCGTGAATGAATTCCCCGTTTTTGACAAGTCTGATGACTTTGTTTCTGTAAATACCAAGATACTCACACAGTGTCAGTGAAATACCGAATATTGTCTCATACTGTTTACTATAAATAAACATGAAGTTTTTGTTCCTTGTCAGGAAAACCACCTTGTGTGTTGAGCCTTTAGCAAAACTAATCATTTTTTTGATGGAATTCAAACGGAAATTAACCAAATCGACATATACATACTTGATTTTGTTCATTCTAGACAGGATTGTGAATTTGAAGAACTCCATTATGTCGTCCTCGTATTCACATCGCCGCTCGGTCTTGGAAAATGTCCACCATATGTTATCATATCTCTTAGTGAGGATGTTGACCTGTGGGATGTACTTCTTCGCATTCTCCCAACCAATAATCAACGTTGGCACCCCTTGGATTATATCATCATAGGAGTTAACCACATTGAAAATCTCGCTAAATGTATTCTGTTTACTACTGGTTACTATATTACCTAGTTTTTCCACATTACTAATATACGAAAATTCTTAGAAACATAGAACATTCGACCAGGTAAAATTAGATTGTGGTTTTCCGAGTTTCCAATAATATGTATTACTCTTGATTTTCTTATTGCTACCGTTCACTGTTGTTCCTGCAGGCACCTTACACCAACCATACTCCCAATTTCCTGACGAACTAAGATAGATTGCGTTCTTGACGTTTAATTCCAACATTTTTGTCTGCAAGTCAACCAACCTCATTGCATTGTCACAGACAATTAGTGCTAATTTACCGTTTTTCAACTCTGCAAGTGCTCGGCAATGGTGTTGTTCTGCCATGTTGGTAAAAACTTTAGGTGTTTTACACTCTCTCCCGTTTTCTATAAGCATATAGCCCTGAAATGCACAGGTAATTCTATCGGACTGGTATTGACCTGGATTGATTGTTAACTCCGTTGGTAAACCTGAACAAGTGTGTTTTATATCATTTATATAAGAAAGGTTATTGTTATAGAAACAAAACGACCCATCATTATTATATATGAAACCGCCTCCACCACTATATTTAAACAATTGACCAATACTTCCTTCTGTTACGAACATACCCTTTGGTTCAAACTGAGAATTACCTAAATTCTGACTCTGTGCAGCCTGTGTAACAGCCTTGTATTCTGAATTAGCTCCAGGAAACTGTGGTTGGTTGAAACTCTTTATTTTCAAATGCAACGGGCTTGTTATCTCTTGGACAAACAAGTCGTTGGTTTGATTACTCGGCGGAGTTATAGCACCACTGGCTGGGACATCACTGGTTATCGCCAGGGTATTCGTGGTTGTTTCGGTTTTGTGCTCAACCTGTTCTATCTTAACAGCTGTGCACATAGCATGGTGGGTGTACACGTCGGTACCCTCGCCCATCATGCTTGTCTCAATCATTGTTACCTGGACTTTATTGTTTGGTACAGTACATGTGGTACTCTTGTCAGCCTCATTGTCTCCGCCCTCGGCAACATAATGGTGACCGTCGTGCATACCTAGATAGATAGCTACGTGCATGTGTTTGCCTTCAATGTTGCCGTTATGATATCCGAATAAAATATCACCCACTTTTGGATGAGTGCTGGTTGCCGACAGGGAAGCCCAGTTGTTACTCTTGCGCGGACGTTTCTTAAACATAATCATATTCCATTTACCCGAGCTGTCTAACTCGGTGAACATGTTTGTTCCGTTTTCATATGCTAAATTATGATTTATGTCAACATTGAACGCCTTTTTATAAACTTCCCTTACGAATACATCACATAGCATTGGCTGCCCAATATAACTATTGATTACTTCGGATAGTTTGTTGTCCATAATATCCAGTTCGTTACCATCGGTTGTCCGTATAGTTTCGCCGTTACGAGCAGTATCTTGGTCTGAGTTTACAGTCTGATTCGTACCATCACTTTCTTTGTTGATGGTGGCAAACCACGATGTGGCGAATGGTTTCTGTACTTTGGACATCTTCATCCCAGTAAAGGTTGTAGTCATGTTGCCAACAGATATGTTGTGTTCAACCTTTATAATCATGTAAGTACCCCTGAACATTGGCACGTTCATCAACTGGAAGTACATAAGTGGCTGTATCTGCATATTACCCATCATCTCAATGGTGACTATGTATGAATACGCTTGATATATTGAGTATATGTCCTGACCGTAGAATACAAGTTTCTTTTTACTGCTGTTGCCGAGTTCGGCTATCTGAGCGAGCGCCCTTGCCGACTGTTCGGTCACTTGGTGGGTATCCATGCCGACTCTGATATTTTTCCATAAAGCGTTATCCTGCCTTGAATATGCCACACCGAAAGCTGGTACCTTGAACCCCATACGGCTGTCGTTTCTGAAACGTTTCTTTTTTCCTACGTTTGCGTTTGGGTTGTAGTTGAATATACTAGGCGCCACCTTGGTACCTTCATCATAAGACCAAATATCAAATGTGTCTGGTACAAATCTGTTTCTGTCTTCAGTTGACAGCGATTTAGCCGAATGCGTATAGACAACGACAAATTTGTTCATGATTTGTGGTTCGCCAACTTGATTCGACGGTATCGGTACGAACATATTTCGGAGGCTTCTCCACATTTCTCCCTCATCATCTGAACAGAAGTTGGCAAAGTCTGGGAAGTTAAACATTGCACAACGGTGGTGACTGGCAATATTACCTAAATGAGTTACAACATTATGACCGCTTTTTCTGTCATCTAATACATTACCTTCATATTGTTCAAGGAGGAGTCGGCAATTCAGCCTCAACTGTCCTGCGATGTTGTTGTAGAATGTATCGATGAATAGAAAGTTATTGAAAAAATTACCAACCGTGAAAAAAGCGTTATCTGATGCATTTTTACTGTTGTAAAATCCGCAGAACCATCTATCCCACAAATTTTTTAACAATGCGTATATCTCACATTTGAAATCATATTCATTACTTGACGTTTCCTCTTCAATCTTGGAAATGCGTCCACTTACTTCGGGGTCTTGTTTGATATAATAATTCAAGGTATTACAGAATCCGTCCAAGTAACTCTTGTAGTTAGCTTGGTATATGCTACCGTCGTTTGGAGTGAACTTCTGATTCATACCCGTAGTTTGAACCAGAACTGGCTGTGAAAATGCTACATTATAAAGAAACATTCCACCTACCGTGTTGTCTTTGTCTTCAACATAATAGAGGGATAAGGCATTGTCTTCAATAAATCCCATCGAATAATTGTAAGCGAAACCCGATATCGACACCATATTATTCGAACCTAAGTCTATCTCCTTTGTCCCAAGCAGATATTCGAACGTCAATTTCAGGTTGTTTTTTACCCCCGACTGAGTCAAGGTCTGCATGATGCCACCGAGTTTTTTATAGTCCATCTTGTACTCAACGGTCGATGTCGGGGCGTTACCTATGTATGTCACTTCGCCGTTATTTTGTGAAGTACTACCGTTTTGAGTGGTAACCTTGTATTTTAGTTCAATTCCCTCGAGATATTTTGCATAAGTATGAACGAAATCCAAAAACTTATCAACAAGCATGTTGGCTGTATATTCATCCATCTCTTTGTTAACAAACTTCTCATATTGAACATTATATACATTGGCACTTCCCTTGGCGTATGCTAACTTATAATATTCCCCGTCCTGGCGGAATAATGGGTCGTATGGATATTCAGGCTTGCTATATAACTGATGATATGTTTCCACACCATTCTCCACTGTTGTATATCCATATTCAACAGGGTCTGTGTTGTTGTGCGACTCACTCCATCTCTTTCTCCAAATCAATCCGCCTAACAATAACACATAGCCACGCGGTACCAGTTCTACACCACCATGCTTTGCATTTTTGTTGTTGAAAAACCCTCTTTCCAGTACATTATCGTAGCTGAATGGTATTGAATGCAAGAACAAGAGACATTTAACACACTGGCGCTTTGTCACTGCATCCGTATTGATATCGTCCTGTTGATTATATATGTATCCATTCTGTAAATAGTAGAACGGGTCGGCTAATAGAGTTCTCTCATTCAGTTTATTGTTTTGAAATGCATATATTATGTTTTGGTGTGCATGTACAAACTTTGCTAACTCATCGCGTTCAGATTTGTGTGGACTGATATATCTGGTTTGTTTGAGAGCTGAGTCGGTTGCCAATCCAACGTTCGAGCTAGCGACGCTACAGCCAACACCTTCCGTACCAGCACGTTTAACTCTTTGACCGTGTAAAAACTGTTGATAGTTTGGCGAATTAACCAGCCAGGGAAATTCATTGATTAGTCCCGTATCTCTTAACCATTCTTCCACATTGAACGACGGACAAGCTTTGGCTGCAAATTCATAGTGTCCGTGAACTGTCATCTGGGTGTTTTCAACATCCCTGTAGTGGATAAGTTGACTACGAACAAACTGATATAATGTATTATTCTGTTGATATGTTCTAGTGTCTTTTGCTTTCGTACTGTTAGCTTCACATCCACCAATGTAGCATACACCTATTGACCGTGCGTTATAGTTAGCAGTGTGGGCTCCGCCGTTAGCAAGTGGACGGCCTTCATGTAAAGAACCGTCACGGTAAATAACATAGTTGTAACCAATATCCGTCCAATGGCGCTCGTTGATGTGCCAATTTCTTATTTGTTCAACTGTTACATCCTGTCCTTCGTGTGTCGCTGAACAGTGTATTATGAGCATATCCTTCTTAGCCATGTTAGTTACTGTTGTGGGTTATTAGGAAAATCTGGCAAATATTTATCCAACTTATCATCTGTTGGCATATAATCACGAAAATTGGAAATGTATGTAGTAACTGTGTAAGCATTGTCTTTATTGTCGACTGAATACGCAGTTTTCTTTTTATCCTCACTCGGGTCGGTCACTGTTAATGATATGCCTGATTTTCCCATATTATAGTTTTACTTTGTTTTTAAAATTCTTTATGAAAGCCTTTGTCTTCTCTGCGGTTGTTATATTGCAAACGCCGTCGGGTATCGCTGCACCGCGACATATTTTGGATTCGCTGTCGGATGCAAGACTTTCTTGGTATGGTTTATAATTGTTTTTGTTGTTGTTTTTGTAGAAGCTAAGGCAATGGGAGTCAATTAGCCAATAGTCGTCAATCAATCCCTTGATTTTATCGCCAGTCATTGTTCCAACTGGTATATCTCCATTGGTTATCTTGTCATATTGTTCAAAAATGGAACTCTCCATGAATTGGTTGCTATCCATCGTCCCATTATCATTTGCACCATCTACATCAAACATCTGTGTGTTGAGATATTCCTGGACTTCATCACTAGTGTTATCATTATCCCGCAAGAAATCCTCAGTCTTTTGAGTAAATATGTAAGCTGAGTCGTTAACATCTTTAACCTTAAAATTATTGTCAACCCATTCGTAGTCATTCTTCACCGAATCGGAATTGAAATCAACATACTCGTTCATCGGCACGATACCGCCTTTATTCTGGGTATACATGTATACGTAGTCCAGTTTATCACTACCGTTTTCTTTAAATACTGGCTGTCTGTCATTTGTTACTTTAGCAAACTCAAACGAATATGTATCGCTACGCCCAGTGTTCTGTAGAGTAACGACGTTTAACAGTTCACTTGCCAAGTCTTTACCCTCACTGGCAACCTTGTTCAATTGTACCAGTTTATTCATTGATGGTGCCTGATTTACCAAATTGTAGGCATCCATTGCACCGAACTTGGCGGCAACATCATCAGTTACCTGTTCTCCATGGTGCAACTGATTAAATATAGCCTCCGCTCTGAGCGCTGTGTATAATGCCATATTCTCCTTAGAAGAATAAACATATGATGGAATATTTCGTCTTAAATCGCGCGGAAGCAGTGAAAAGTGAGCAATTTCATCATTGCCTTGGTGATTAAGTTTTTCATTTCCATCCCTCTTGGATAGTAGAATATCCTGCAAGGCTAAAAACAGTTCGTCAACCAATACCTTTTCCTGCCACTCGGTTGGTCCGATAAAATTGCCAACCCACCCGTCGAACTTAGTATCTTTTGTCTCAACCATCTGTCGCTGTTCGATTTCTTCTGCAGTTCCCGTGTATTTCCGATAAACAGCAGGAAACGGCGGAACCTGTTTGGTTGTGTATGACGGCACGTCGGTTTCAGTATCCAAGTTATATATTCCCAGTTTTGCTGGTTTGCGTAAACCGTTGTCTATCTCCTGGTAAATGGCGTCCGCGGTTTGGTTGCATAAAGCTACAAAAGTTTCAAGGTGACACATTACAATCTTGAAATACCCTCCGATATAAGGTGTGAAACCTACAATATCCTTGATAGTTTTATGTTTCGTATTTCGTAATGTTTCAGTATATTCCTTTCGCTTAATTTTCAAATCTGTCAACACTTCGCCGACCTTGGATGTAATTCCATGGAAATCAATGACGGCGGCATATCTTGCATAATTTGAACCGCGTTGCGACCACTCCCATGTTGAATAATTCTTATATATCTGTTCCGAAAGAGCGGCAGGTATTGACATTTCCTCATTTTGACTGTCGTTATAGTATTTAACCTTAACATTCAAACACGAGGTTTTGTCTTGTATTATATTGCCGCTCGTTTTATTGGACTCTCCGTCAAGAGCAGTCAAAACATTGATACCAATATCCTCGTTGTTATTTTTATATTCAGTAAAACTGCTTATACTAACCGTACCTGGTTGCCATTCACTCCATTCGCCAGTATTTCTACAATTGGGTATCAATTTCGATGTGATTTCCAGCTCTGGGTGTTTGTATTCAAAATCTTCGATAGCATTGCCTAGGGCGTTGTATGTTGAAGTAATCTCGTTGTTGATTGTAATTGTTTTGGATTGCGAATGTATCATCATCACCTCAGTGTCCGCTGTAACGGCTGATGTGATATATTCTATACCGTAGGCGTTCTGGATAGCAGTTTTCAATGTGTTGATGTAGCTGTTGATAAGGGTTAAATCTTCCTCGACCTGGTCGTAGTCGTTTATGGACGTTGAAATAGCTTCATCTAACAATATTTCCGACTCGTCACTATCACCTATCTCTTCGATAGCCGCTTTCACATTTTTATAAAACTCATACAGTTTGAAAGGGGGTTCAATTCGAGTGTCCTCATCATAGGTTATCATCCAGCCATTTGAATTGTTGGCTTCCGCTATTCTCACCTGTTCGTCCCAATAGGCACTTCCTCTTTTTGTTAATGGGGCTGCTACTATATAATCGAACGGAATATCACCCAACACCCCATACTCATAACCAATAAATTGAACTGTTATCTCAAAATTACCAGTACCTGAATTAAATGTACCTATAAAATTCGAACACGTAAGCTGATATGTAACATCCTTCCCGTAAAAACCTTTCACCTGGAGTTTGAACCGAGGATAAGGAAAGGTAACGAAACCGCCAAAGATATTGTCCATTATTTTTCCATCTTTGTCGAGCTCCAAATCTTTCAGATTGCCGTATTCGTTGTGTGTAGCTTCCTCTCTCCCAAAGAATCCCGCTCCGCGAATGTCGATAAACTTGATTGTCACATGTGGACAGGTATAGTTTGCCATTGAAATGGAAATGCTTTCAATCTGCAAACCTTCAACAAAATTCCGTTTCTTTACTTCGTTGAAATCAATATTTGTATAATCAGTTGTGAGATAGTTGTAATTGTCAACATCCTCGCCCTGGAGAAATGAAACATATTCGTTTCCCTTACTAGCTTTCATCAAGTCGTAGCCAATGGCTATTTTGTCATCCCTGTCGGTACCGCCCGCCTGGTTTTTGAGACGCGACGGTCTTTCCACTATCAGATTACACCAGATGCTATAATCGGTATAGTCTGGTGTCATCGGTACACCGTTAATGTGCCCGTGAACATCGTTCGGGTCGATATAGACAATTCTGTTGTTTTTTACTGTGTTCTCTATTTTTGACATCTACTATTCCAGTTCATCAATGTTATGTTCATTAATCCATTGGTTTGCGGCGCTTTCATATCTGTTTATCGCATCGTCTAGCGGATACGGTATTCGTATTGTAATGTTGTCGTTGATACTAAACTCATAGGCACCCAGTCCAGGGTTTGCCTGCAATATCAACCAACCATAGTTCGGGTCGCCGTAATATTTATACGACAGACTATCGAATCTCATCTTGTCTTTCTTAAACGTAATATATAAGTCTGACCCTGACGGTTTAATTTTTATAAAAGGCACTTTTGACCAGACTTGACCATCGGTTCTGAATTTTTCATATCTATTGTAATAATCAGCCATATTAACACTTATATAATATAATATAAATATTTAAGACAAAAAAACAAGGGGATTCGACTATCAAATCCCCTCATTTTCTTTTAAACTTTTGTTTCGTTGGTTGTCTTGGTGCCTGTATCTGTTATCTGAGCATATGTCGTCATTCCTTTTTCCTGATAGTTCTGTGCTTTGAAAGCATATGATTTGGCTGTATCAACTTTGTTATTGCCAGCACCGCCCATCGTCTTCCAGTTGTCACCCTGGTATTCAACCCTATCCGCACGATTGTCGTAGAAACTGGTATTTGCGTAATAGTTAAACGACATAGCGTTCTGGAGTCTTCTAACAGGACCTGTAATATCACCGCCTCCAATAAACTTGAAGTTAATGTTCACTTTGCACAACATCGGCTGCATTCCGTTGCCTTCAGGGTTTAAATCCCATTGCAGTCCATCAGAAACACTATAGTCAAAAGATATTGAGTCAATAACAATCAGTTGATTATAAAAATCACCGAGACGTAATACGCAGTACGGAGGTCTACCAAATGCTAAGTTATTGGCTGTCTTGCCACTTAAATCTGACATTGTCTTGGTATTACCCTGTCTGGTACACTGTTGCAGGAATGTAAGTCTAGCATTAAACCCTTCTGGTGTCATTGAGTGGAACGCTGGGTTAAAATATTTGATTTTATCCTGCAGTTTATCGAAAATAAACGGGTTGTCAGCAAAGAACTGACGATAGAAGTGGTATTCCTGGTCATATCTGAGTTTATTCCAGTCTCCTTCACCCTTCTTGGCGTCAAATCTTGGTTGTATTGGGTCTTTACCTATATTACAGAACTGAATAAGTATACCGTCTCCCCTGTCAACCCAAATATTGTCACATCCCTCGGTTTCGGTTGGGTCAGTATAACTATTCTTTTCAATCATTTCTTCCTCACTGACTTCTTTCGTACAAGTGTCACGCACGATACCGTCGGCATGTTTCACTTGTTTTATATTTTCCAATACCCGATACATTGCAATGTATCTTGCAACCACATCTATGTCGTCATGTCCTGTCAGCCCCTCGTTAACCAATAGATTTAGATATGAATATTCATCTGAAGTTAGAAACGACGAAGCGTCGATACGACTGTTAACTAAATCCACGAGATTAGTGTTTTCTTCTATACTGTTAATAATGTTTTCAATAGTCTCTGTATTACCATATGACCATATTGCACTATACTGACTGTTATAGTTCGGGGTTTGTGGCTCGTAAGTTAATTCACCAACAATATCCTGACGTAATTTATCCTCAGTCCAACATAAACTCTTGGCTGCTTGTTTCTGTAAATTAAAGTCTTCCGACATAAATATCAGTGAGTTAATGTCACAATCCGAAGATATATCCCAATCCTCTGCATTAAACGGATGTTGTGCAACCGTCTTGTTACTAAAGTCGTTAACAATTACATAATATTTTCCATCGTGACAACACACGTCACCAGCAACCGCTTGACTGACTGATGTACTGGTTGAATACATGTAATTACCATCAAACTCACCGTTTCCGTTACAATCGGTTATTATTAAATAATATATTGCACTAGAAATGTCTATGTCCCAAATTTGACGTTCAACACCGTTTATATCGGTAATTGCAATATAATAAGACCCTTCATAATAGCACGCATGGTCTGGTGCATAGTTTGTGAATGGCGAAAAATCTTCAACGCTGGTTTCGTGCATCCAGTCTGGCGTACTTGGAGGTGCCTGCATTGTAGATGAAACAGCGCACTGATAAAGTTCGTGATTTCTTTCAACCCAGTCGCCAGTGTGATAAACAGTCATTGAATTATATAAATCAACTTCCATCCAATTATCACTCTCATCTGGTGTCTGAACTTGTGAATAAGCCTCTTCTTCTGAAATTAATCCTGTGCATATATGCCATTGATTGTCAAAAGCACATAGGTCGTCAATTTCAGCGTCGGCTTTATTGTTGACTATGTTGTAATTTTGATTGAAATAGTTTCTTAATTCCTCAACAGTTAGCTCATGCCAGTCGTTGTCATCCCAAGTCCAGTTCCAATACCTTTCAAGACATGCAAAGTTTTTATTTGCTGTATAATATTCACTATTTTGCAAAACAATGTCGCCGACATCATATTTTGTCCAAAGACCAGGGGTGGTTTGTTGATTATTACTGGTTGAATATGATGCAGTTTCGCTATATTCCCCCTTATAATTGGGATTATCGCCAACAATTGACGCTCTGGTACCACAATACGGTTCCTGATTGAAAATGCCTATCTTGGTGTCTGTTGATGTTGAAGTATCGATTATCTGTTTTTCATTCAGTATTACTTCGTTTTCAACACTTTCACCGTTTTCGTCAGTTTGAGCCTTCTGTTCATAGAACTTTGCATCGGCATTTTTTCTATAATACGTCCAATCCGTATTAGCTCCAGATGGCGGGTCGATTTGGGTAAAACCGACATAACCATCAAACTCAGCGTTAGTATGTTCATGTAATTCGCCTTCAATATCCTGTACAGTCTCGTAAATATATCCATTGTATTTTACGTAAGTATGAGCTGGGTAACTTTCAGTTTTAACATATTCACTAACTATAATTGTCTCCCAGAAATCAGTGTCAGTTATATCGTGGAAACCCGTGCAGTCGTCCTCTTCACAATAACCACAATAAAGAATGCCGTCATTCTGTACATAATCGTCGGCGCTGTATTCTGTCGTGGCTGACCAGAATGGAACCATTTTAAAATATTCCGATGAAGATTGGTCGACATCAGGATTGTTCTGTGTACCAGCAATCGTCTTAGACGGACTGAACTTCATAACACACTTGGCGCTTCTGAATAATTTGGCATGTGCGCCGTTTACATCTTTCTTTTCACTCTCAGGAACCTGAACGTCGGATTTAAATGTATCGTTTTCATTCAAACTATTCTCAACATTAGCCCATTTCGGGTTAGAGTGAATCCACGATACGATAGTCTGACTTCTGTTCTTGGCTAACGGTATGTTTCTAGATTGTTTACCGTGTTGATTCGATACACCGCAGCATTCTATACTTTCAAGTGTTCTATCTTCACTATTGCTGAACAAATCGACAAGTTTCTTAACTCGTTCTTTACTTTCGTCGCTTAACTTTTCATATATGTAAGTGTAAACACCGCTCATATCCAGCACATCTGAGCTATACATAGCTGCAGCAACCTCGGCAAAAGAGTAAAGGTTATCTGGGTCGTTCGAAAGTTCCCTGATATTATCACTAACCTCTAAATTATATTTGAAAGAACGATTATCCCATAAGTTATATGTCTTAATAGTCTGGTTGACAGTGTTAACACCATTGTAGTCACCATTAACAAAACGCGGGGTTTTATCCTGTTGTACATGGTCGATACGATAATACCATTTTTTATTTGGTTCTATCTGCCAAGTACCCTGGTTAGTATTTTTACCACCCTGTATAAACTCTTGGTTGTCATCATTAGTTGATATTCCCATATCCCCCATTTCATAGCCAATTGCGGTTGGCATGTTTGTCGTGATATCAGTAAGACGTAGCTGACTGTCATGATACCCATCGGTTTTCTGGGCGTTGCGACCAGCAAGGAGATATGCGATAGCATCGACAGCAGGACCGTCTGGGTTATATCTACCGCTTGGGTTGGCTGGGGTATCCAGCACACCTGAATAGTTATTCGGGAAGAACATATAAAACTCAACCTTTTCTGGGTTGTTCTCAGGCGGTTGATTGAACACTGGGTCAGGCGGAAGAACCGCATCACGGTTGATGTTCTGTTCTTCAGTCATTTTCTTTTCCCCGAGAATACCTGGAATTTCTATCTGTTTGTATTCATCGGTCATCGGGGTCGGTTTCTCTATAATATTGTCTTCATCCTCGTTAGTTGACTGCCCGTTCTTACCATTACCCATACAACCAGCAAAATAGCGCAAGTAATCAGTTTCGCTGGCGCCAGCACCGTCGTCAACCCCACTAATCGCTCTGTTATTATCCCACCAGCTTGAATAATCAATTGACGATGGGTGGTCGGTAAGCATTATAAACGACAGGTTGCCACTTCGTTCAGAGTTGACATATGTCCAAACGGGTTCACCTCGTCCAATGAACTCGTTTTGGTTCCATCGGGCGTTAGCAGTTTCGTTTATAGTTAAACCGTATGGTGGAAACCACATAATGCGACCGCCAAACGGTCCTCTCTGTTCCCAAGATAATGCTTGTTCAAATGAATATGGGTCATAATCTTTCCATGCAAGGTTTTCAATTGAAAACATACAAGACTTGGTGTGAATGTTTCTGCTTCCGCCACCACGATATTTAGGTGTAATGATAGGAAGACCTGTAGGAGGTTCGCCGTTTACCCCGCGTTGTAAATCCAAGACGGAATTTTCCAATCTCCTGTTCTGGTTATGCCTTCCTCTCCAAGCATAGTCGTAGTTTTCACCGACACTGTCTTTGTGTTTGGATGGCTCATGCCCAACATCTCTTTCATCCCACTCAAACGCATTACCCCAGTAGTTGATGCCGCCGCTGTTAGCTCTCATTGTCTTTGAGAACCTATCATACATGTAGTGATGTGTCCAAACGCGACAATATGGATTGTCATAACCATTAATATTATAACTACCCTGTCCATTCTCTGCGGACTTTGTTAATAAATTTCGTCCACGGGATTCGCCATATTCACTCCCGACCTGTCCCTCATAATAAATGTTTGGACTGGTATGGAAATTGGATATAATTGAATTGATTTTATTCTGTCTGTATAGAAGTTGTGTTTTATACAGGATTGAATTTCTATCAACCAAGCTTCCTGTAAAATGTAAACTTCCGTTGGTTACCGTTGTTCCGCCTGGTGCCTCACCCTCTCCGTTGAACTCCAATCCGTCGGGAGCGTCAAAGTATCTGTGAGAAACATTGAACAGATTTGGTCTGTTGCTTGTATTTGTATTTGCAAAACTTTGGCGTGTTGTTATTTCCCCGTTACTTTCAGCAAAACGGAGATTAGTCATGAAGTCTATGTAGTTATTACCATCAGTGTATGATGGCTTCTGTGGCATGGTTCCGAAATTTTCAGGGTCACCGTCTATGTAGGCGTTTTCCCCGATGGTGCCTAGTGTTACCTCCTTTTCATGCAGATTACGCAACATATGTGCTTGCATATAGGCATAGTTACGCATGTTAAAATTTCTCATGTCGTCTATGCGAATTGTTGTCAAATCTATCATCAAGCCTCTCACCATTGGAGCAAGGGTCAATATCCCGCCGATTGACAATGTGCTGGCTATCATGTTGCTAGTCCCGTTCAGTATGTCTTGTAAATCTGCCATTTATAATGAAACTTAATATATAATATATATATTATCAACTCTGAAAAATTATACAGCTCCCCAGTTGAATTCGGTTGATGACGCACTTGTTGACAATTCGCTAGTCATTTTTGCTGCCAATTCACTTGCCAGCTGGCGTGCAAACAGGTCTTTTGTCTTAATGTCGTCAAGTATATTATATGAACGACCGTTTTCGTTGAGTTTGATTTCCCCAGCAACCTGTATCTTAATATCATTGGAGCCAGCCTTTCTGACCGAACCATTCTGCTTGACATAGGAACCAATTTCCTTGATTTCCCCGAAGATACCCTTAAATAAAACGTCGATTGGTCCTCCGCTCTTCGCAAACATAAACTGGTCTTTCGGGTCTGGGTGTATTGTGTAAGGTTGTTGGAAATCACCAATACCATCTTCAGTTTCAGTCACTACGGTCGGTGTATTGGAATTAGATTTGGTTCCATTGCCAGGTATGACACTGTCAATTCTTTTGCTTAAGTCGCCAAGTGATTTATCTAATTTAGTAAACGCCGCAGTTGTTGTGTCGACCGCACCGCTTAGTCCTGAAAAAGCTGTTGTATTGTCTTTTCCGTCTCCACTAAACCAGCCTTTAGCATTATCCAATAATTTACCGAAAAAATTTTTACTAGTTTCTTCTAGTTTTTCACCCGTTGCTTTAATATTTTTACTAGTTTCTTCAATTTGGCTAACAGTTTCTTTTATAACTTGATTATAATCAACCGTACCAATCACCTTATTCATTACAAAATCATTAAGAGCTTCTACACCTTTTGGAAATTCTACCATTGCTTTGTAGAATGTGTCATTCACACCAACTTTTTGCATAGCATTCAGGAAGCCTTGCATGATATTATCCAAAAGTCGTTCACCTTCTCCACCAAATACCTGCGCCGACAATTCTAATTGTCTTCTGTTTGCTTCGGTCATATAGTTAGTTGTTTTTCCGTAAGTCTTAACTATATTCCCCATGTTTTTGTTATAGAAACTCCTGTAATCCTCAGTCTGGGTTGAAATTGCCGCCTTGTTTATATCTTCGGTTTGCACACCGATTCTTGCAGCAATTGCTTTCTGAACATTCAACATTCTTTCTTCATACCCTAAGGATTTCTGTGCTACCGCCAGCATTGCTTCTTCGTTATCCTCTGGTAATATGTTTTGAAGCATTTCTGGATGTTCGACAAGCGTCCTCATATCAAGGGTTTTATTGTCTAAAGTTTTTACTTCCCATCTGCCTTCTTTTTGGTTATATGTAGCTCTGTTACCAATTGCTCTCTTTGTTTCATCGTCCAGTCCATACCCTTTCAGCTCGCGGTTGATTATACCTTGTTTGTTATTCTGGCGAATCATGTTCTTAACTTCCTTATCGTCCATACCGAGAGCGGCAGCACGCTGTTTAATCATGTAATTCTCATACCAACTGAACTCTGTCTCACCAGTTCTTTTGTTGAATGTGCCAGTGAGGTCGTTGAACATGTTAGCCATGCGATGAGCCATATCGCCTACGTCGGCGCCAGCATCATAAAGCATGCCGAGAGGGTCGGAATATATTGCAGCCGAACCACCGAGAACCTGAAGTTTGGCTGAAGTTTCTAGAGCGTCGGATAGATTAGCACTTGTTAGTTTGTCGCTGAACGATGTGGCTGATTGTAGATTAAAACGTGTCTGGTTTGCCCACTGTGTTAACTTCATCATATTTTCCACGCCACCCTTGAAGTTGTATTTCTGAGCAAGTTGTAAATTGTTAACTAAATCTTTACTGAACTTCGAGGCTGAAAGTCCCATCTTTGTGATTGTATGATACATCCCCTGCATCATATCTCCAGCACTGTCGATGGATGTGTTAAATACATTCATTCCACCATATAGCTGTGCTGCTTCACCCTGTGACATACCAAACAAACGTTCTGTTCCAGCTATAACTTCCTGTCCACTCAGACCTAGTAATACATTACGCTCAGATGCGTCGCCGTATTGTCTTTGTGCTTCAATTAAATCAGTAACATTTTTACCAAAAATCTCACCCATATGTTCACCCATTGCCATCATAGCAGTGGTATAAGCCTCGCCCTGGTTACCATAATAACCCATCGTTATGGCTAACTTGCGTGAAGCTGTATCAACTTTCATCCAAGTTTCCTGTGTAGTTTGAACTAACTGTAACCATGGGTCTAACATTGACTGTGCTTGTTGAAGGAGTTTTTCAGTTATCTCGTTCGCAGCCTGCATTTGTGAAAGTTGTAACTTTTTCTGTTCAATATCAAGCTGCATTTGTGCATTTAACGCAGTGGCAAATGCACTGGCAGCAGTTTTTGACATTCCAGCCAGGTTTCCACTAATAAATCCACTTAGTTCACCAGTAATACCCGCCAAAGTTTTATCACCAAACATTGATGCTATACCTGTAATAGCTTCACTACTTAATGAAGCTGTGGTGTCAGCGACAGTATCAACAACAGCAACGGCAGCTCCAGTAAGACCATTCACTATTGTCGCCATTGTTGTTTTGACACCGATTTGAGCGCTGAGATTAGCTGCTTTAATACTATTTTGCATTTTAACGTTTGCTAAAACGTTCTCTTGCATCATTCTAGTATTTTCGAAAGCTAACTGGTTGGCTGTCTTAGTAAAGCCACCAGTTATTGTCTTCATACTATTACCAATAACTTGTTGTGCATAATCCAGTTCACTGGATAATATGGCTTTACGGCGCTCAAATTCAACCCGATTAAGTTCAACTATTGTTTTTTCAAACGAATAAACAACGGTGATTATTTTATTTATCACCCCGCTTGCTTTATCATAAAAATTTTCAACCTTAGACTGTACCATACTGGCAGCCTGATGTCCGTATTCGCTCGTAGATACGTTCGGGTCGCCTTTTTGTTGAGTTAATATATCCTCTATTTCATTCCAACTATGTGAATTGTTTGCCATAAGCCATTAAAAAATTTTTCTATATATAAATATAAGGGCGCCAGTTTTTAATGTGCGCCCTTATATTGTTCCTTCTCCTCCTGAGCCAGTTTGTTGTGGAGCTGGATGTACCCGCGTCGGTCTGCTACAGACATATTGTAAATTTCATCCATCGACAAATCCATATATTTGTGAGCTCTCCATATTTCCTCCTTTAATTGTTTCTCGTAGTCGCTATACATTAATGAAAAGAGTTTCGCTGAGTCCAAGAAAGGTTTCAAACGAGCCACCTCCCTCTGACTCAGGAATATTTACCGTTATTTTGAAATCCATACCAGGAATATTTTCATTAATATATTCACGGTATTTCTTAGCTTCGTTAGCCCTCATGTTTTCAATGTACTGTTTAATAAAGGCTTGGTCTGTGTTACCGTTGACCGAGACAGTGTTGGCAATCATTCGGTTGGTAACCGCGGTGTTATATAGAGCGTCAGTCTTCACGTTTTCAACGACCGCTATGTTTTCCGCCCATTCCTGTACGCCTTTCATTGTGTTATAGACGGTTTCAAGTTCCTCTGTGTTGTCACCGTCGGAAATCATAGCCAGGTTGTCGAGAATCTTGTTGCAATAAACCGTAATGTCGTGTGCATTTGTCTCGTTGTACATCTTCTTGATGTTTTCAACGAGTATCTCCTCCTCACCGTGTGAAAGAATCTTGTACTTGATTTTATCCCCGTTGGTGGTTATATAATCAAACAAGCCGTTTTCGTCGCCTTTCAACTTAAACTCCTTGTATTTAAGCTTGGATAAATCAACCGACGACTGGAATTGTTTTCCGTTATGGGTTGCAATAATTGGGTAGTCGCTTCCATAAGCCGTAGCGCGGAGCCATACAAGTATAGCATCGCGGTCGCCGTTACACAAATCTCTTACATGAATACGTTTGTCTAGAATTTTTCTCTCCAATATTATGTCTATCAAACTTCCATTGTTGTAGAGGTTCGGCGATGTGATAAGGTTTTCGTCGGCAGCTGTGAGATACGCCACTGGTATTGCCTTCTGCTTGTTTGGATAACATTCACCATTGGACGGAAGTGGGATTACATCATACTGTACATAACTTGGAATCTCTCTCGGGTCGAATCCAATGCACTCGTTGAGTTTCTCCTTGTTAAACGAAAGTGTCGGATTGACATCCTCGATGGATGAAATCTTGTCTGTTGTCTTAATCATCTCTTCCGACATTTTAATCTCAGGTTTTTTCTGAGTTGGGAGTGTAGACTGAGGCTGTGGTTCGGCAATGTGAATCTGCGGAAGATTATCCTCGTTCTTGCGTTTTTCAAGCAGTTTCTGGAATTCATCGTCAGTCATAGGCTTGCTGTCTGGGGTTGACGCCTCAACGGTAGTACCGCCGTTTGCCTTGTTTTTATTTAAATTGAAAAGTTTTTCTTTTAACAGTTCCATCTTGGTTTTCGGTTTTTCCTCAACAGCAATCTCGGCTGTGATGCCCATTTCTTTTGAAATATCCTTTTGATGGATTTGTTCGTCTGTAAGACCGCGCTTAACCAGACGTTGTTTGTATTCTTCGACAACTTGAGGGTCAACCTCATTATATTTTGCGCTCTCAATTTCAGTTTGTGATGCCCTAAGATAGCTGCCACCCTTTTCAATATTTTGTCTCTTGGCAAAATCGATATCTCTCAGAAGGTCTTTTGTTTGGTCACTGTTTTCACCGTAATGTTTTATCACAGTCTCCTTGGCCTCCTCGAGCATTTCATTTGAAGCTCTCAATTGAGCTATCTGTTTTTCGCGCACACGTCTTCTCTCTTCCAACTCTCGCTGTTGTTCTTCTTTATTTTTTCCCATGACTATTATTTGGTTAAGAATATTATTTCCTCCACAAGGAATGCAAATGTGTGGTTGTTTACAATGTCAACCATCTTTGTATTTTTAAGCAACGCGCTTGAAGAACTGTCCTTAAACTTCAGTTTCAAGTCGCGTTTGGTGTATCCCGCCACTCTCTGTTCGTCGGTTAAATCTGGTGCCAGATTGATTTTTCTGGTTTCCCTTTTCCAAGCCTTAATTTCAGGCTCCAGTTCCTCGTTTTTTTCATATATCGGCAATTGAAGGTCGATAATGAACATCTCGCCAGTCTGGTAATAGTTGATAAGAGTGTCAATATCCATCTCCCTGTTATTCATATCACGGATAAACGCCAACGTTTCCGCCATATACACCCCCTGCTGTTTGAAGTTGGTTTTCTCCTTGGCACCCTCGTTGTTGATTGCCAAGTTTTGACCTAGTCTATGAATGTTTCTGTTGATTATGGGTTTATACGTCTGGTAAACCGACACCATCTTCTTATTATAGTTAGCCATATTCTGGCGCCATTTTGCATAGTCTTCCACCGCGCCGATTTCCTCACCGCAGTCGAAATCATGGTCGGGGTCTGAATAATTATACGGTACTAATAATGTTGCTTCCATTAAATCGTTGATATATAATGTTAATTAACTATAATATATATAATCACGTTGAAAATTTCAAAATCAATGAGGCTTTTTCCTGTTTTCTACAATTCTCTTTTTTTTCTCACCATTCTCGATGTATTTGTTCAGTTCTTCGAAAACCTTTTTTGGATTCTTTCTTATGTCATATTCCCATATTCTCAATAAAGGAATGCCGTGCAGGTCACACCACTTGTCTTTCAAAAAATCCACAAATTTATTATGTTTCTGCATCGGGTTGAGTTTCTTTTCACCGATGACACGGGGGTCGGAGTGGTATTGTTTACCAGTAACCCCCATCAATTTCTAGTATGAAACTAATCGGTACATTTTGTTTCTCCTGTTTTATACACTCTATACCGTCCTTGTTTTCCATTATAAACGGAATATTATCGTAGGCTGTGACGGCAAAGTCGAAAAAACGCCCAATATCCTTAGCTTCATATTGATAAATGTATTTAAGATTCAATTTATCCAGAAACTCATGAGCAAAATCGACTTCCAGCTGAGATGTACCGTACTTCTGTTGTTTCCGATTTGTTTGATGGGAGTTACCAGTTTTTGGTTTTTTTATATTTTTATTATTAACTTTAATTGTATTTTTAATTGGTTGTTTTCTCATGTATTTTAGTTATAATATCATTAATGTTATAATTTTTCTTGGTTATATAAATAATTTCAATGCCATGTTCATTACACAACTGTTTTTTTATTTCGTCTCTGTTTTTTCTTACTATATAATCTGCCATACCGCCAAAACGTTTTATGGGTAGATAATGTTGTTCTCCTTGTACTTCTATTGCTATGTTATAGTCTGGTAAAAAGAAATCTAAATATAGATTTTTTTTATATTTTAGCCAAGAAAATGTTTTTTGTCTTTCAATTTTTATGCACATATCACTTAATTGTAATCCAATATTCTCTTCCATCTGACTTTTATTTCCACTGTTACACCTTGGGCATCCTGCTCCGTTTAAATGATTCCTTGCGCTTTGATAGAATTCCCCGTGTTCGTGTTCATTTTTATCTAACACATGGCATATAATCAAAACTTTATTAGCGGCACCTGTATAATTACATTTACTGTAATCATATTTGTTATTATGTACTTTTTGACATTCTTGAATAAACTGGTCATTTGATTTAAGTATATTTCCTGCACATAATTGGCATCCATATCCACTTAGTAAATCATTTGGTCTCGAATAAAACTCACCATGTTCAGGACAACTAACACAAACCTTTGTTTTGTTATTTATATATTCAACCTTAGAATAATCATAATCAGGGAACTTTTGTTTACATTTTTTAATAAATTCATCTTTATTACTGCGTGTTACACCCTTACATATTGAACAACCATGACCTTGTAAATGGTCAGCAGGGCGCTCCCAGAACTCACCGTGTTTAGGGCAAATAATACATACTTTAGTTGTTGAGTTAATGTATTTCACCTTTGAATAATCATACTTATTCCCATGCACCTTTTGCGCTTTTTCAATAAACTCTTCTGTTGTAAGTTTTTTCATTGTGTTTTTTAATATATTTATAAATATCAACAATTTAAAATATTTATAATCCGCCGTCAACCTCAACCATAAAACTGATTGGCACATTTTGTTTCTCCTGTCTTATACACTCTATTCCATCCTTATTTTCCATAATAAACGGAACGTTATCATAGGCTGTGACAGCAAAGTCGAAAAAACGCCCGATATCCTTAGCTTCATACTGATAAATGTATTTAAGTTTCAGTTTATCCAGAAACTCACGGGCAAAGTCGACTTCCAGCTGAGATGTACCGTACTTCTGCTTTTTGTGGTTTGATTGACGGTGGCTACCAGTTTTGGAACTCTTCGTTTTTTTCTAATTATTTGTCTTTTTAACGTCGGTAAAATTTACGACCGTTTTTTTTTATCGGCTGTTTCCTCATACCATGTCTATTAAGTTTCTCTGAAATAATTAGTCAATTTTTCAAATGTAATATATTTATTAATATAAAATAACGCAAATTAAACTAGTTTAAAAATATGAATAAGAATAACGATTCAAGAGTCATACTCGACGAAATGAGAAGACTGCTTAATATGCCAACCAAGAAAAGACTTACCCTTGAAGGTATTGTTTTCGGCGAGGACGGTGAAGAAATGATGGGTGACGAACAGGGTCTCGAAGGATTGGGCGGTGACTCCGCAGCTGGCGCTCAGGAGAACCCAGCAATGCAAATGAATGCTACCACTGAGGAAAACCCCCTGGACGGTGACCCAGAAATAACCAATCTTATTACACAGATTCGCGTTATGACACTCCAAGGTTTAACCAAGCTTGCTGAAAACCCAGAGTCTGCTCAGTATGAACTTCTGAAAAAAATCTTCCTGATGGTCGATAAAGCCGTTGAAGAAAAAGTTGACCCTGAAAAATAATTTTCAAGATATTTATAATAAAGAATAAGTAATTAATTATCAGAAATATATGGCACAAGATTTGTTGATTAAAGCCCCCATCGTCTATGAGCTCCTCAGAAAAAATAGATTTTTGCTTCGCTTCCCTTCCGACCTCGGTATACAGGAATGGTGGGTTGCTTCAGCTGCACGTCCAGGTATTACACAGAATCCTGTTGAAATTCCTTTTATAAACACTTCCAACTATGTTATCGGTCGTTACAACTGGGATGAAATAAACGTCACGCTTCGCGACCCGATTGGACCTTCTGCATCGCAGGCTGTGATGGAGTGGGTACGTTTGCACTCCGAATCCGTCACTGGTCGTCAGGGTTATGCTGTTGCCTACAAACGCGACCTTATTCTGGAAATGCTCGACCCAACAGGTACTGCAATTTCCCAGTGGATTATCAAGGAAGCTATGATTAGTTCATGTAAGTTCGGTAACCTAGACTACAGTTCAGACGAGCTTGCAACAATCGAATTGACACTCCGTCCTTTCTATTGTATCCTTTGTTTCTAAGAATTATTCACACTTGACAATAAAAGAAAAAGACCTCTTTTATCAAGGGGTCTTTTTTTTTGCTATTTGTTTACAATAGTATCATTCCCTTTCACACATTTCCCAATAATCCAGGTCGCCTTCTTTATGCCATTTTAAATACATTGGGTAATCTGGATTTAATTCTGTTAATACATTCATATACATAACAACATAATTGTCTTTGTATTCTTGCTGTACATGATGAGTGTCATTTGATTTTGCTGAAACATCACAATATTGCTGGTTATAAATAAAGCCTATTTCATTGGTATCAATCCAGAATTTCCGACAGCGGTGCATTAAATTCAACATAAACACCTGGTCTTCACATACACAGTCAATAAAAGGATTTACCTTAACCAGTTCAGTCCGATAGACACAGCTGCTAAAATTTGGGAAACTCTGACTTTCTTTATAAATCTGTTTTATATTATATATGTTTTGATTGTCGAAATGGGCGTTGGTTTCAACTAGGTCACCTACATCATTTGTATCTCTACGAATAAAAGACTCTCCGTATATATCGAAATCCGAGTGCTTCTGTAAAAAATCCAAACACCTATTGATGTGTTCGGGTATAAATTCGTCGTCGGCATCCAAAAAGGCTATATATTCCCCGTCAGCTAAACGAATGCCAACGTTTCTTGCATTCACAGGACCGTATTTCCCTTTATGCTGAATTCGGAAATATGTGAACACGTTCGGATATTTGTTTTCAAAATTTTTAGCTATTCCTGCGCTGCCGTCGGTTGATGCGTCGTCAATCAGTAGGGCTTCAACTTGGTGTCTGCAACAACTTACACTGTTTAAGACACTTGTTAAACTAGCTTCCAGTGAAGCGGCTTTGTTATATATCGGTATAACAATACAGATTTTATCCTTTATCAGTTCCATACGTAAAATATCGTTTAAACTAAATTTAATTTAACACAAGACCATTTGTGTTCGTTTTCTTTATCCCAGACTATTCTCCATGGAAAATCTGGATTCATTTTACCTAACACTTCCAGGTATTTGCCAAGATATTCCCTTTCCTCCTTTAGATTGTATATATCGTCATATTTTCTGCACACATCCGATAAATGGGAGTTATAGATAAACGACGGCTCCGCTTTACAATTAAATAGTAAACGCGAGCAACGGTGCATAATGTTATACATAAACACCATATCCTCACATACACACTCTACAAAGGGATTCTCCTTTACTATCTCAGTTCTCCATACAAATGAACAAAAGTGCGGTTGGAATGTTGTAATGAAATCTTCCAGATTGGTAGTATATTCCATTGGATATGTGAACTTGCATAATTGTATGTTACCGTCTTCATCCAAGCGTCTCAACATATTAGGTTCACCGTATAAGTCGTAGTTTCTGAATTTATTTAAAAAGCCGACACATTTATCAAGATGCCCAGGTAGTAACTCGTCGTCAGCATCTAGGAAACAAATGTATTCACTGTCGGTTAATCTTATACCTACATTACGGGCATAGGTTGGACCGTATTTGCCTCGGTGCTGAATTTTAACGTAAGTAAAAACTTCGGGATGTTCTTTCTCAAATTGTTTAGCTATTTTTGAACTGCCGTCGGTTGAATTATCATCAACCAATATACATTCAAACGGACAGTTTCCGTGATTATCCAGTACACTTTTCAAGGTGGTTTCCAGTTGCGGTGCCTTGTTATGCACTGGTATTACCATCGTTACTTTGTTTTTAACTAATTCCATATAAAAACAATATAACGACGTTATGATGAAAAAACAAAATTAAAATTCCCCGTACTTGATGTCGTCCCTGGCGGAATCGAAAAGATTAAGGATAACATCGTCCCTTAACTTGTATGTATTTTGAATCCAGTGGTACCAGTCTCTGAGAGAATCATATGCCTTAGCGTGGCGGGGATTCTGGAGATTGAATCCTGGCTGTAATCCAGTGGCTTTATCAAACCAACTTGGTTTACTGGCATTAATTTCATCCACAGCTTCCTTGATTATTCTCTTGAGTCTATTTTCGTCTATTCTCATTGTAATATTTTTTTTGTCTTAATATAAATATCTAGAAATAGAAAAAGGGACTGATTTAAAACCAATCCCTTTTGTTGTGAGTATTGAGATAAACATTACTCCCACTGCACACCTTGGGGTGTGATGATGAGTTCCAGGTCCAGATATTCCAACATCTGAGTAGGTTTAATGAATATCTTGGCTGGGAGTTCAAGTCTGTCGCGAGCCTCGTCGCTGTCGTCGACTTCGATTCTGTAGTCAGTGATACCACGGTTAGACATAATCGGGTCGAGCACACTCTTGACACATGACTTGAAGGTTTCAGCCATAGCAGCGTCGTTCGGGTCGAACAACAGACCAACACAAGCTGTTGACAGAAGGTTCTTGAGGCGAATGAGCAGTCTTCTCTTCGAAATACGGTTCATGATACCCTCGTGTACCTGCAGGTTCTTGTCACCCCAGATACGGTCACCTTCCTTGGCGAACGAATTGATGTAGTTGATACGACCTGAATACAGAGTATCCTGTTCAGCCAGTTTCAGCTTGCGTTTAGGTTCAACGCCACTGATGTCACCGCGGTTCCAGCCAGCCGAAGCATACCAAGGATACTTGATATTGTCGGTGTAAGCCATATTACGGAGAACGTCGCGAGTTACAGGCAGATAGATGTACTGATTGTTGTCAGCGTCATAGTATTTCTCCCAAGGATAATACGTGCAAGCGTAGTTGGTATCGATACCAGTGTCTTCAAGGTTGAAAACAACATCCTCTGGAGTATACATCTCAGCTTTACTGTCGCCAGCACCGAATGGTTTATCAGGTGTGGTGATAACATACAGGGCGTCACCGCGCTCCTCCTCGACCATATCAATAACTTCATTTACAAGTTCAGTCTGGTTGACGTAGTCAATACCAGGTGTCGCAAACAAGTTAATCGAAACAGTTTTCGGGTTATCAAGCTGCTTGATAGCGGCGAGATAAGCATAATAGTCAGAGGTTATAATCTTGTCAGCGCTGTTGAAACCATAAGCCTCAGGATTCTTCATCATTGAGAACATAGTACCTTGGCCACTAACCTTGTTGATTGAACCTTTGTACTTATTGTAACGGTATTCGTCGCTGTTGGAACGGGAGGTTCTGTAATAATCCCAGCCATCCCAGCCACCGTAGAAACAAAGGGTGAACTTACGATAGTTCTTGTCTTCGTAGATTGTTCCAGCCATTACATCCTCGGTGCCGATTCTAGGCTCAATACCTTCGGAGGTAATTTCAGTTTTAGCTACTGTTACCCAGTTATAACCAGTAACACCGTCAACGTCAACTACCTGTTTGTTACCCTGGGTATCCTCGGTGTACCATACACCGTTCTCGGAACCAGTAGGTTTACCGTTAAGAATACGAGCGTCAAGGTGGAAACAAGGAGTTAGACCGTCTGGATTGTCGTTGTAAGCCTCAACACCTTTGTAAGTCAGAACATCTTCGTCAATACCGAGAATGTCAGACATACCAAAGTACTGTTTTTTAGCTCTGATTTCGTCATCAATCGTAGTGTTAAACTTAATGTAAGGCTGTTTAATAGTACCATTTATACTACCGTCGCTGGTCTCGAAGATACCAAAACCACCGTAGTTTCTTACAGGATATCCAAGGAAGCCGCAAGGTATCGACATTGAAGTTATGTCATCCTCGTTGATTTCAACGGTGATATAAGCCGACTGTGAAGCATAAACTTCATCAATAGTACCGATACGGAGACCGAGATAGTTACTCTCACCTGGAGTTAAACCACACTTACCGAATCTTTCGAGAACATTAGGATTGTAATCAGTGTCGTAGAATGAACGCACAACTACATCGAAAGTCTCATTGTCTGGGTCAATGTTTTCAATGGAAATTTTCACCTCGTTGACTGAATTGTCACCGTCGGATATAGTGTGGAAGCGGAAAAGCTTGTGAAGATTGATGTTACTACCACTACCCTTAATTTCAGAAACAATCCAAGGTGTTGAAGAATAACGATATTCCTCCTTGTAATTGTTGAAATCGAGAGTTATAGGTTCAACGTCAACATCGTTAGCATTATCACTGTTGTCTATGTCAGTCAGAATGTAGTACATATCCTCGGAAGCAACTCTCACGCAGTTAGCGAGAATATAGTTGTTTCTCACAACATCGCGTTCGAAATTGTAAGTGGTAAGGAATTCAGTGAACTTCTTGTTACCTTCAAGGATACCACCGTTCTCGTTTCTATATTCACCATAGAAATATTCTTTCTTACTGGTTTCAGGGTTGTTCCATCCGATAACCGTGTAGATATGACCAGGGATACCGAGTTGCGGCTCACTCCATGAAGCACCATTGTCTCTGGAAACACGGACATGAATACCGAGTTCCTGTTGCGACTCATTAAGAGTGTAAAGGTATCTCTTGTTTAAGTATCTCTTGCTATCAATATCCTCATCACTTATCGTTGCCAGACCGTCGACAGGTTCATGTGACGGAACAATATAAACCGCTGGATAATAAGCTAGTTCATGGTTGATTGCGTTGATTTCACCAGCATAAATAAGCTGTTCGAGGGCAATGTCGTAAAGTTCCTCTACATAAACATCAGCATCACCAACTTCTGGGTCAGTACCAAGTACTCTGGTGATATAGTTCTTGTCAGCAGGATTCAAGGATACTGAATACTGATGTTTAACGGTTGTAGCTATACCACAGCTGTCGCATCCCTGGATTGAATCAACTGAAATAATGAACTTACCATAGTTAAGCGCGTCGATATTAAAGTCACCTGTAATGGTATTGTAGCTTGGTGAACACTCGTCACCGAGAATCATGCTTGTTGGCGGGTCAAGTGAAAGTGTCTTTGCGTAGTATTCAATACTATCGTATGTATAAACCGTGTTACCACAGTTATCGATACCGCTAGGAGTCGCTTTCTTATGTTCGCCACGTGAACGTAAAACTGCAATTACTACATTATCGTAGTCAGCAGCCGTATCCTCAACACAAGTTGGTTGAGGTTCAGCATTCGCCTCATATTTGAAAGTTTTACCAGTTTCAGAGACTATCGGCTGACCGTCTTCTTCGTTTATCTGAGTGTAGTTGAATTGATTTGCTTTGAAATGGGAGATAGCAAAATCATAGGTAGAATCATAGTCAGGGAACATGGTAGCAAAAGTAGTCTCCGAAGTTGCCATATTTTCGAGAGCTGACTTAGGTATAAGGATATATCTGAAAACCCTACCTGTATCTTCACCGTCAATATTTTCTACATATTCCTTAATGTATTCCGTATAAGTTTCATAATCACCACTGTTATGGTCAGCAGGCGAAACTCGGTCGAATGTATAGTTTGCAACAATACCGTCCTCGTCGTTTAAAGTATAAACAACAGCAATACGTCCATCGGTAATATTGTTGTCGAGGTCAACATAGTAGAAAGCGCCAGCTTTGTGATTTTCATCTTCGTCCCCCTCAGGTGCGTTACCCCAGTTATGAGCGATAGCATAGTCTCTTAATGCTGTTGCAGGGTCGTTACTCTCACCTTCATTAACCGAAGCGAATTCCATCTGGAGGCCCATTGGGAGTGTCGTAAACATCTCAGCATAATTGTCGTCAAAATACACGATGCCAGCGTTACCGTTCACATGAGCATCCATTGCGGCAATTTCAGGCTTTTGTTTCTGAATTGGGTTATCAGTACCATCACTTAAAACTGCACCAGGTACATTGAACGTAAAATTAGCATTACCATAAAAACCTTGGTCAGATTTACCAATACCGTTTAACGTATTCTCTACCTCAACAGGTGTACCGTCTTCTTTAAAAGCTTGGTCATATTGATAGCCGTTACCACAATTATGTTTAGTCGCCGTAATAACCCAAGCAGGACCAGCGTTAACACCAGAGAAGCCAAGGGTTCTAACAACCTCAAGCTGTTTGGATTGTTTCAAATATTCCTGTGCTATGTAAGGCAACTCGTATTTTGGGTATTGTGAACCACGGAACTTTTCGGTGTTAGTACCACCGAAATAAGCTTGGAATTCGCGCCAGTTTTCAATAGGAATTGGTTGGAATGCAGGACCTTTAACAGTCTCACCAGCCAAACCTAACGTAGTTATACCCAAAGACTTGGTTGCATATTGCACCTCAGTTTCCTTGTAGTAGATACCAGGGCTGACGTGCGCACGTCTTGAACTACTTCTTTTAGCCATATTATCTAAACTTTAATTATTATTTTATTTATATATTATAAATAGTTAGATATTTTCCAAAGTGCTAAAACAACAGCTCTAAATATTCAGCTGATTGAATTTTAAGATGGACTTTTTTACACTCTGAAAGTTCATCCTCAGTCAAACCTTGGTTATCTATATCTATAACACTGGACAAGATACCATTATATATAATACTTTCAGTTTCACTTATCTGGTATCCCTCTGTTTTCAAGCCTGGAATTGTGGTATACAGTCTCTCGATGACATATTGACAACTTTCATCTACACTTTTCTTTAATCTGGATAACTTTAAAGCCACACCTACACCGAGTTCTAGATTTTGGGTATAAAGTTCATCTAGAACATCTTGAATTTTAAACAGTTCGTTTACGGTTACTTGTTTCATAATAATTTTTGGCAAGGAAACCCCGAAATCTTCAGTTTCGGGGAGGAATTGCCATTTTCCTTCTTTTTAATTATTATAGTTATTTTTTATCTTTTTTTCAAATTATAATATGATATTTTTTAATTTTCTTTATATTTATATATAGAAAACGTTCCTTAAAACACGATGTACCTTACAACCACGGTCATACAATCCGAGCAGCATCACGAGGTCGACCTCTCGACCCTCCGTGCCCTGTGCTATCAGTCCGCACGTCTGTATAACCGTTCCCTTTACAACGTAAGACAGCACTTCTTCGACACCTCCAAATATCTCCCCTACGGCAGCAATTGGAAACAGACTAAGGACTCGGAAGACTACCAACTCCTCATGTCGGACATCTCCCAGCAAATCATGCGCCTTGTCGACCGCGACATGCAGTCGTTCTTCAAACTCCTTGTCCTCAAAAAAAGCAACAAATACTCCGCTC
>Ga0247611_10000102_pt1 | contig 167661 bp, 171 predicted proteins | sample 177DNAGHGhighgp2_FD_192422 | JGI IMG/M metagenome (GOLD analysis project Ga0247611, IMG submission 192422) | Sheep rumen microbial communities from Palmerston North, Manawatu-Wanganui, New Zealand - 1770 DNA GHGhigh gp2 | ecosystem: Host-associated > Mammals > Digestive system > Stomach >...
TCAAGTTATATATGCCGTGGTTATAGCGGTGAGGAACCACCTCTTCCCATTCCGAACAGAGAAGTTAAGCTCACCATCGCCGATGGTACTGCCCCACCAGGTGGGAGAGTAGGTAGCTGCGGTTTTTAGGAAGGCCAGATGTCTTACGACGTCTGGCCTTCTTTATATATTATAAGATGCTAATGCTGCTTTCAGGATTTCTATTGCTCTGGCTAAATCATCCTTTTTGAGGACATAGGCCATGCGGACTTGATTGCGGCCGAGGTTGGGGGTGATGTAGAAGCCGGCGGCGGGGGCCATCATGACGGTTTCGCCATTTAGGCGGAAGTCGGTGAGGAGCCATCGGCAAAAATCCTCGGCGTCGGGGACGGGGAGGCTGGCCACGGTGTAGAAGGCGCCTTGGGGCATGGGCGAATACACGCCCGGAATTTCATTCAAAGCCTTGATGAAGAAGTCGCGACGGGCCTTGTACTCCTCGAAGCACTCGCGGTCGTAGTCCTCGGTGCCTTCGATGGAGGCATCGGCCACGATCTGCCCCAGGAGGGGCGGAGAGAGGCGGGCCTGGCAGAACTTGAGCACGGTGTCGTGCACCTGCTTGTTCTGCGTGACCAGGGCTCCAATGCGGATACCGCACTCCGAATAGCGCTTGCTCACGGAATCGATTAAAATCACGTTCTCGGGAATGCCCAGGGTGAGGGCGCTCATATAAGGCTGTCCGTTGTACACGAACTCGCGATAGACTTCGTCGGAGAAGAGGAAGAGGTTGTGCCTCAGGACAATTTCCTTGATGCGCTGCAGCTCTTCGGGCGTATAAACGTACCCCGTGGGGTTGGACGGATTGCACAGCAGGATGGCCTTGGTCTTGAGCGTGATAGCCTCTTCAAAGGCCTTTACCGGCGGCAGGGCGAAGCCGTCCTCAATGCGTGAAGTAACCGTCTTCACCACCACGCCGGCCATGTGCGCAAACGATAAATAGTTTGCATAGCCGGGCTCCAGCATAATAATCTCGTCGCCGGCATTCAGGCAGGCCAATAAGCCCAGCAGAATGGCTTCGGAACCGCCGGTGGTCACGATGATCTCGTCGGGGCTCACCGACACGTTATACCTCTTATAATATTCTGTGAGTTTCTCTCGCAGGAAGGCATAGCCCTCCGATGGGCTGTACTCCAGCGTTGTGCGCGTGATGGTCTTGAGGGCGTCCAGACCCTTCTGCGGGGTAGGAAGGTCCGGCTGGCCGATATTCAAATGATACACCTTGACCCCCTCTTTCTTGGCCTGTGCGGCCAGCGGGGCTAATTTCCGGATGGGCGAAGAAGGCAGCTGAGCGCCGCGCTGAGAAACCTGTGGCATAGGACTAAAGCATGCCGAGCATGCGGCTGCGGACCAGGAGGGAAGCGCCGTAAGGGGCGGCCTTCTCCTTGAGCTGCGTTAACTTAATAGATGTATCGCGGTTGGCGATGTTAAGCACATGGCGCTTGATGGCGGTGCGGATGGGCAGCATCAGGTAATCGCCTGCCGCCACGGCCACTTTACCGCCGATGACCACCAGCTCCGGGTTAAAGATATTGATGAGGCCCGCCAGGCCCTTGCCCAGGTTGGTGCCCAGTTTCTCGACCATCTCGATGGCCAGGATGTCCTCGCTGTTGATGGCGGTGAAAATATCGTTCAGGTTCACCCGGCCCTCGCTCTTGAAGGTGGCGGCCAGGGAAGAGGCCCGGCCCGCGGCCAGCTTTTCGCCGATCATGCGCACCAAGGCACTGCCCGACGCACCGGTTTCCAGGCAGCCGATCTTTCCGCATCGGCACATCTGGCCATTGTCCAGCAGGGGGAAGTGGCCGAACTCGCCGGAGTAGCCCGAAGTACCGTAGTACAGGCGGCCGTCCATAATCATGCCCATGCCCAGACCCCAGCTCACGTTCACGAAGAGCATGTTTTTCTCCTTGAGGCCGTCTCCCAGGTATTCGCCGTAGGTCATGGCGCGGGAGTCGTTCTCCAGCACCACGCGCACGTTCAGGTCATCTTCCAGGATGGAGGCGATGGATTTGTGCTCGTCGAAGGAATAGCTGTTGCTGTAGCCGGTGACGGGGTTCACGCGGCCCGGAATGCTCACGCCCAGGCCCATCATTTTATTCCAGTCGATGTTCTCCATCGACACGTAGTCCCGGATGGCCCGGCCGATGCGGTGCACGGCGTCCTCGTTGGCTTCCATCCGGAAGGGGATGCCGTCCTGGAACTTGACCAGGCCGCCCTTGAAGTCCGTGATGGCGATGCTGGCGTGGGAGTTACGGATATCGATACCCACGAAATAGCCGGCTTCGGGGTTAAGGCCGTAGATGGAAGGCCTGCGTCCGCCCGAGGTTCCGGACTTACCCATATCAATCATAAAGCCCTCGTCCATAAGCTCTCCGATGAGCTTGGTGGCCGTAGGAACCGAGGCTCCGATGGCCTCGCTGAGTGCAGCTATACTGTGTTCTCCTCTCTCAATGCAAAGATACAGAATGGTCTTTTTGAGCAAGGAGTTTTTATTATCTTTCTTATCTAAAAAGGTGGCTCTCATAATCCGTTGGTTTAAATTCTCACAAATATATAAATTTTTTTCGAATTATGGGAGGCCTACGGAAAATAATTTAATAAAAAACTTATGCGGAAAATTCGTATCTTTGCGGTTGCTTATGTTTGTGAGATTTAGAAACTGGCTGCGGGAATTCCGGCTTTCCCTTCGCATGAAGATAGCGCTTTCACTCAGCGCCATCGCCGTGGTCCTGCTCATGTCCGGCATCATTTCCTTCCTGGAATATCGGCACATGTCCAACTATGTGTCGGAGCTCATCGCGGGCAATGTGAACAACATCCACCGTTCGCAGGAGCTGGTGAGCGCCGTAGACGCCTACAACCTGGAGATCCTGGCCGTCATCGGAGACGACGCCCTCACGCACGTGCCGCAGTTCGACCGCGCCGGCTTCCTCTCCAGCTGCGAGGAACTCAAGGCCTCCCTGGTCAAGGACAAGGCTTTGGAGATGGCCGATTCCGTCGTCTATGCCTATTCGGCCTATATGCTGGCTTCGCTGGAGCTGGAGGATGTGTACGAGAGCAGTTTCATCAATACGCGGGACTGGTACTTCAACCGCCTGCAGCCCATCTTCGGCCGCCTGCGCGCCTATCTGGACAACCTGTCCGCCATGATGTACCAGGAGCTGGAGCAGAACTCGCACGACTTTGACAGCGGCTTCTTCCGTTCCATCATCCCCAGCATCGTGGCCGTTTCCGTGGGTATTATCCTGGTCTTCCTGCTGCTGTTCTTCATCCAGGTGTACTATGTGACCCCCATCTACAGCATGCTGGAGGCCCTCAAGGACTACCTGGGCTACCGCCGTCGCTACACCTATACCTTCGACGGCAACGACCAGCTTAACGACCTCAATTCTTCCATCACCGAACTGGCCGAAGAAAACCGTACCCTGCGCAAGCGCATCTCGGACTTAAAGGATAAGCAATGAACCTGAAGGTGATATCGCGCAATGTGGGCGTCGCGCTCCTGGTGAGTGCGCTGTTCATGCTGCTGTCGGCCATCGTTTCTTTACGGGACGGTGGAGACAGCGCGCTGGCCCCGCTGCTCATCAGCTTTACCATCACCTTCATCGTGGGTATCTTCCCCTTTATTTTTGTCCGAAAGACCGCCCAAATCTCCCTGAAAGACGGTTACATGATCATTTGCCTGTCGTGGCTGCTGTCCTTCGTTTTCGGTGCCATGCCCTATGCCCTTTGGGGCGGGCCTTTTACGGTGGTCAACGCCTGGTTCGAGAGCGTGTCGGGCTTCACCACCACCGGCGCCACCATCCTGTCGGACGTCGAAGCCCTGCCCCGCAGCCTGCTTTTTTGGAGATCGGCCACCCACTTCATCGGCGGCCTGGGTGTCGTGGTGTTCCTGCTGCTCATTATTCCCACGTCCTCGCCGGTGCGCCTGAGGCTCACCAACATGGAACTGTCCTCGCTGTCCCGCGACGACTATAAGAGCCGCGCCAACAAGACCGTGTACATCTTCGCGTGGGTCTATCTGGGCCTGTGCGGCGCCGCCTTCGTGAGCTACTGGCTGGCCGGCATGAGCGCCTTCGACGCCATCTGCCACGCCTTCTCCGTGTGCGCGGCGGGCGGCTTCTCTACCCGCACCCTGAGCATCGGCGCGTTTGATTCCACGCTTATATCGCTCATTACCATCGTGTTCATGTTCCTGGCGTCCATCCACTTCGGCCTCATTTTCGTGACGCTGGTGGGCCGGACGCTCCGGCCGCTGCGCAACCCCGTGCTGCGCTTCTACGTGGGCTCGCTGGCCATTATATCTCTTATTACCTCGCTGTCCCTCAAGTTCCAGGGGGTCGATGCCACCTGGGGCGGGGCTTTCCTGGACGGCACCTTCCATGTGGTGAGTTACGCCTCTACCACCGGCTTCGCCATCAGCGACAACGCCAACTGGCCCATGCTGCCCTGCTTCCTGCTCATGATCGTGAGCCTGGTCTGCGGCTGCGCCGGGTCCACCACCGGCGGTATGAAGGTAGACCGTGTGATAGTGCTCATCCGTGCCATCCACATGCAAATCCAGAAGACGCTGTATCCCTCTTCGGTCTTCGAAGTCCGCGTCGGCCGCCGCGTCCTCCACGACGAAGAAATCTACCCCCAGATCCTGTACCTGGCCATCTTCGCCCTCCTCATCGGCCTGTCTACCCTCCTGTGCCTGCTGTTCGGAGACCCCAACGGCCATGCCCTCACGGGGTCGGTCTCTACGCTGGCTAACGTCGGCCCGTCCCTTGGCAGCATCGGCTCCATGGGCAATTACGGGGCCGAACCTCCCGCGCTCAAACTCATCTTCAGCGCCAACATGTTCCTGGGCCGCGTGGAAATCTTCCCCATTTTTGCGGTGCTCTCCTCCATCTTCAACCGGAAGTATCAGGGGCGCGCATAATGGAACGTTCGTCGTATCTCTATTCGGCTTTTTGCCGACACTTTCCCTTCGAGGCCACGCCCTGCCAGACGTCGCTGCTGCATTCCCTGGCCTCCTTCCTGACCTCTGACGACGGCGACATCCTGGTCGTGAACGGCTACGCCGGCACCGGCAAAACTTCGGCGATGGCAGCTGTCGTTGCCGCTCTACGCGAACTGCAAGTCCCGTCCGTGCTCCTGGCACCCACCGGCCGCGCCGCCAAGGTCCTTTCCCTGTACGCGGGGCACGCTGCCTCCACCATCCACAAGCACATCTACCGCCAGAAGTCCTTCGGGGCCGATGGCTTCGGCGCCTTCTCCCTCGCCCCCAACAAGGCCCGCGGCGCCCTCTTCATCGTGGACGAGGTGTCGTTGATCGGGATTTCCGCCTCCGAGGGCGCTGGCTCTTTCGGCTCCGGCGACCTGCTGGCCGATCTGGTCGATTTCGTCCGCTCCGGCGCCGACTGCAAACTGGTACTCATGGGCGACGCCGCCCAGCTCCCTCCGGTTGGCCTGGACGCCTCCCCGGCCCTCTCCCGCGACTACATGTCCCAGTTCGGAGGCGTCTCGTATGTCGAACTCACCTCCGTCGTCCGCCAGGCCGCCGATTCCGGCATCCTGGTCAATGCGACGCATTTGCGTGAAGTGCTCGTCTCCATGGATGGCCCCATTGCCTTTTCCCAGTTGGGGCTTTGCGTGCCCGGCTCTGGTTCCGGGGCTCGTTCCGGTCATGGTTCCCTTCGTTCCGGTTCCCCTCATTCCGGGCTTGACCCGGAATCTCCTGATATAGCTCGTATTACCGGCGGCGAGTTGCTGGAGACCCTCTCCGATGCATATTCCCGTTTCGGCGAGGACGAGGTGGTTGTCCTTTGCCGTTCCAACAAACGGGCCGGCCGATACAACCAAGGCATTCGCGGGCAGGTTTTGTACCGCGAGGAGCAACTTACTCGCGGAGAGAAGCTCATGGTAGTGAAGAACCATTATTTAGAAGGTCTCGAAGGGACTGACTACATCGCCAACGGAGACATTGCTACTCTGGTCTGGATCCGGCACTTCGAAGAACGCTACGGCCTTCACTTCGCCGATGCCTGCCTCGCTTTCCCCGATTACGGCAATCAGGAAGTGGAGATGAAAGTGCTTTTGGATACACTGAGTTCCGATTCGCCTTCCTTAGACTACGCCTCCTCGCAGGCCCTCTGGCAAGGGGTATGGGCCGATTACGAACACATCACCACCAAGAAAAAGCGCTACGAGGCCGTCCGTTCCGACCCCTTCTACTCCGCCCTCCAGATCAAATACGCCCACGCCATCACCACCCACAAAGCCCAGGGCGGCCAGTGGCAATGCGTCTTCATCGACAACCCCTTCTGGCAAGACGAACTCGTGGAAGACGACATCAAGTGGCTCTACACCGCCCTCACCCGCGCCGTCTCCCAAGTCTACCTCGTCAACTTCAAGGACGAGCTCTTCGGCGCCTAGCCTCCCACCCCCCACGACGTCACCACCTTTCCCAAGCCCGCTTAAAGCACAGTAACGATGCTGTGTGGCCGATTTCGTGCTTTAAAGGGGGCTGGGGAAGGTGCTTAAAGCACAAGAATGTGGTTCTGGGTGGGTTCGTGTGCTTTAGGCGTGGTCTGGAGGGGGTGTTAAAGCACAGTAACGATGCTGTGTGGCCGATTTTGTGCTTTAAGCGGGGTTGGGAAAGGTGGTTAAAGCACAGAATCGGGGATTCATGGGGGTTAGTGTGCTTTAGTGGTGGTGACGTCGTGGTTCACGGGTTAGCCGGCGCAGTATACGCGATGCGCCGGCTGAAGAAGTATGGAAACAGGGCACCGCCGGCCCTCACAACCAGGAGGGCCGGCTGCGGCTAGCCCCCGGGCTCCATCCAAGGGCCCAGGGGCTGCCGCTGCCCGCGAAAGGAAAGCGGTGGATCGCGGGCTTAGGCCCTCGACGCGTCAATCTCTCTTTCTGGGCTTGGGCCGAAGGCCCGGCACCGACCCCCGAATAAATTTATGCCGCCCCACGAAATTGGGGCATGTGATGTCCCCGCCTGCTTGATGAAGCTGAGGTGTATGTCAACTTGTTCCGGGCGCGCCGTTTGGAGGAACGCGTTCCTCCAAACGGTGTGCAACTCGCTAGCCCTGCCCCTGCAATTTGATTAATGTTGATCTGGCGTTGCACAGGCCTTCGCATCGCGTCCCTCATCGCGGGCCCAAGCCCAGAATGAGAGGTGCGTGTGTGGAAAGAAAAAAAATATTACGTACCTTTAGACCATGAAAACGAAGAAACTATTCACGGCCATGGTGCTGCTGGTGGCGGCAGCCCTCACGGCACAGGGGCAGAGCCCGATTCCTGCAAGTTATAAGTGGCTCAATAACAGGGAAGTAGCATTTAGCTACAACGGCACTTACACGGACAGTACCTGCTTCTCCCTTACGGTGGGCAAGGCAAACCGCAACGGCCTTCAGGTCACTCGCAAGGACGGTATCAGCGCTCCCGAAAAGTACGCCGATTTCCCGCTGCAGCCGGAGGGCGCCGTGAACCTCACGTACAGCCCCGACTCGACCAAGCTCGCCTTCACGCGCGCGAATGATTTATGGGTAGTGGACATCGCCACCCAAAAGGAGACGCGACTCACCACCGACGGCACGGAAACCATCATGAACGGCTACGCCAGCTGGGTGTACTATGAGGAAATCTTCGGCCGTCCTTCCAAATACCGCGCATTCTGGTGGAGCCCTGACAGTCAGACACTTGCGTTCTATCGCTTCGACGACACGCTGGTGCCGATGTTCCCGATCTACTCGCCCAAGGGCCAGGACGGGATCCTCCGTCGGACACACTACCCTAAGGCCGGGGAGCGCAATCCGGAGGTTCGCATCGGCTTTGCGAACATCGCCGACGGCAACATCACCTGGGCCGATTTCGACCCCACCCAGGATCAGTACTTCGGCACGCCCTTCTGGAGCGCGGACAGCCGGACGTTCTTCGTCGCCCGCGAGCCCCGCATCCAGAACACGCTGGACCTGTACGCTGTGAGCCCTGCCGATGGCACTAAGCGCGCCATCTACCACGAGGAAGTTCCCACCTGGTTGGACTGGATGGAAGATATGTTGTTCACCGACAAGGGTTTATATATGGTCCGGAGCTTCGAGACCGGCTGGCAGCAGATCTACTTCCTGAGCTACGACGGCACCGTCCTCAAGCGCCTGACCGACGGCCCCAACTGGCGCATCGGCCTGGTGCGTGCAGAGAAAGACGGCACGGTCTACTTCACCGCCGAGCGCGATTCCCGCGTGCGGCAGGCATTATATAAGGTATCGGCCAAGGGCGTCATCACCGCCCTCACCGACCCCGCCATGAACGTGGCCGATGTCAACTTCGCCCCCGACGGCAAGCACTTCGTGAGCCTGGCGTCCAACCTCCGCACCCCCTGGGAAGTGCGTCTGCACGACCTCAAGGGCCATTCCGCGCTGGTCGCGGCGCAGGAGGGTTCGGCCGATGGCATCGGCCAGCTCGTCTCCATCGAGGTCGACGGGCTGGAGCTGCCGGGCGTCATCTACTACCCCGACGGCTTCGACCCCGCCAAGAAGTACCCTGTGCACGTGGACATCTACGGCGGCCCCGACAGCCCGCAGGTGCACGACCGCTGGGTGGCCCCGGCCCGCTACCAGTGGTATCGGGAGAACGGCATCATCGAACTCATCGCCGACTGCCGCGCCGCCGGCCATAACGGTCGCGCCGGCCTGGACGCCATCTACAAGCACCTGAATACCGTCGAGGTAAGCGACTTCATCGAGTGGGCCAAGTGGCTGCAGTCCCTGCCCTACGTCAAGGCCGAAAAGATTGGTGTAGAGGGATTTAGCTTCGGCGGGACCATGACCACCGCTCTGGTGGCCACGGCCTCGGACTACTTCCACTACGGCATCGCCGGCGGCGGCGTGTACGAATGGGCCCTGTACGATACCCACTACACCGAGCGCTTCATGTCCACGCCCCAGGACAACCCCGAGGGGTATCAGCAATCTGCCGTGATGAAGCTGGTCAAGTCCTACCCCGTCCGCGTGGGCGCCTCCGACGGCTCCGTCATGCTCAAGATCACCCACGGCACCGGCGACGACAACGTCCACTTCCAGAACACCCTGCAGCTCATCGACGTCCTGCACCAAATGGGGGCCGATTTCGAACTGATGATCTACCCCGACGGCATGCACGGCTACCGCGGCTACCAGGGCAAGCACTTCCAGGAGGCCAACCACGACTTCTGGCGCCGGTATCTGTTGCAGTAGCTTCATTCCCTGAGCGGGACGTGCAGGACTGCCCTGAGAACGTCCACATCATTCCTCGTCAGGCGGGCTAACTGCTTGACGGAGGTTGTTTTCATGTCGGTCCAAAGCTTAACGGCCAGGTTAAGTTTATTGGCCTGAGTCAGCTTTGCCACCTCTTTGCCGAACATGGTCCGACTCATTGCTTCTACCTCCTTAAGCAGCATGCTCTCGTCCTTCTTCTCCAGGAAGGGGCGGGCGTCGGCCGCCTCCATGTCGGCCAAATCCTTTTTCCTCACATTCAAGAAGGCGATGAACTGTCGGGGAGAAACAAATACTTTGTTTCGAAGATACTCTTTGTCGATATAACTGGCCGGAACCAGCATCCCCTTTTCGTCATATTCCCACTCCGGCGGTAGCTTGACGCGTGTGCGGAATAACCGGCATGAATCCCTGTAGTCCAGGGATCCTACCTTATTATATGTACTCTTTCCCTCACGGCAATACACCTGTCCCGGTCCCCAAGGGTAATCTTCGGGCATGAATTCGAAACCAGCCTCCGTGCAGTTGCGGTACACGTAGATGATTTTGCGGCGCAGTTCCTCTTCATCCTTAATGCGGTCTACCTGGATGTCGATGGAGTTTTTGACTAAATCACCCAAACCGTCGCGTTTATACCGCTTGACAATCAGACGCTTTAGTTCTCTCCGGAACTTTTCCACCTTGTCTGGAGCCCCACGGACCACGACGTGAAAATGTGTACGCATCACCTCCAGGGCCAGGATTTTGAGATGGCAGAAGTAAGATGCAACTGCAATCTGATTCATCATGTAGATACAGTCTTCATCCGTGTCACAGAGCACGACTACGCGGGTTCCGTCGGAGTAAACATGGTAGCAATCATTTACAGGTTTAGGAGCGAATGGTTCCATAATCTTTTCCTTTTTGCAAAGTACAGAAAACTTATCCGTTTCTTCAAAAATGAAACGGATAATCGACAAAATGTGGTCCTGGCATAGTTCTATGGCCTATTCGCTTTTAAACAGGAAGCGTTTTTTTGCCTTAAAACCGCATTGCGTCAGGGTCTTTGGACAGCTTTTTTTGCTTAGGAACCCTCGGAAGGTCCCTGGTTATGGCAGGGACGGGTCTTTAACTGTGTCGCCGCCAGGGGTCGGAGCGGCGGTTAAAGCACAGTGACGAGGCCAGGTCGCCGATTTCGTGCTTTAAAGGGGGGTGGGAGAGGTGGTTAAAGCACAAGAATGCGGTTCTGGGTGGGTTAGTGTGCTTTAGGCGTGGTCTGGAGGGGGTGTTAAAGCACAGTAACGATGCCGTGTGGCCGATTTTGTGCTTTAAAGGGTGTTGTGGAAGGTGCTTAAAGCACGATGACGAGGCTAGGTGGCCGATTTCGTGCTTTAAAGGGGGGTGGGAAAGGTGTTTAAGGCACAGAATCGGGGATTCATGGGGGGTAGTGTGCTTTAGGCGTGGTGACGTCGTGGTTCGCTGGGGTTAGCCGACGCAGTATACGCGATGCGCCGGCTGAAGAAGTCTGGAAACAGGGCACCGCCGGCCCTCACAACCAAGAGGGCCGGCTGCGGCTAGCCCCCGGGCTCCATCCAAGGGCCCAGGGGCTGCCGCTGCCCGCGAAAGGAAAGCTGTGGATCGCGAGGGCTTGGGCCCGCGACGCGTCAATCTCTCTTTCTGGGCTTGGGCCGAAGGCCCGGCACCGATTCCCGAATAAATTTATGCCGCCCCACGAAATTGGGGCATGTGATGTCCCCGCCTGCTTGATGAAGCTGAGGTGTATGTCAACTTGTTCCGGGCGCGCCGTTTGGAGGAACGCGTTCCTCCAAATGGTGTGCAACTCGCTAGCACTGCCCTGCAATTTGACTAACGTTGATCTGGCGTTGCACAGGCCTTCGCATCGCGTCCCTCATCGCGGGCTTGGGCCCGCGATCTACCCCTTTTGGGAAAAGGAGAAGTTGGTTAAAGCACAAAATTGCGGTTCTAGGTGGCTTAGTGTGCTTTAGGCAGGGTCAAAAGGGGGTGTTAAAGCACAGTAACGATGCTGTGTGGCCGATTCGGTGCTTTAAAGGGGGTTGGGGAAGGTGGTTAAAGCACCGAATCGAGGAATCAGGTGGATTACTGTGCTTTAGTGGTGGTGACGTCGTGGTTCGCGGGGGTTAGCCGGCGCAGTATACGCGATGCGCCGGCTGAAGAAGTATGGAAACAGGGCACCGCCGGCCCTCACAACCAAGAGGGCCGGCTGCGGCTAGCCCCCGGGCTCCATCCAAGGGCCCAGGGGCTGCCGCTGCCCGCGAAGGGGGAAAGGAGCACGTGCTGGACAGAGGGGTATAGTTGCAAATAATGGGGAAAAGCGGTAACTTTGGACTTGAAAAAGGCAATAGTAAGGTAAAGCATGGAATCCGAGTACATATGGGACCCGCTGAGGAAGAAGAGCGTGAAGAATACGCCCGAAGAAGCTGTGAGGCAGTGGTTCATCTCGGTGCTGCATGAAGGCATGAAGGTCCCGGAGCACATGATGGGCAGTGAGGTGGCGTTTTCGCATGCGGGGAAGGACTATCGGGCCGATGTAATCGTGTACGACCGCCAGGCACAACCTCTAATGATTGTCGAGTGCAAGAGGCCGGAAGTGAAGTTGGATCAAGCAGTGGTGGACCAAGCCCTCAGATACAATAACGAATTGAATGTAAGATACATAACCATTACCAACGGCGAAAAGACATTTATCTTTCAGCGCAAAGATGATGGTTGGGAGTTCATGCAGAAAGCACCTTTGTGGGGTGAAATGATAGAAAGTTATGACCATAACCGAAGGATACTTAAATAATCCGGTGTTCAAACTGGTGAGTGAAACGGCCAAAGAATTGGGCGTGAGGGCCTTCGTGATTGGTGGCTATGTAAGGGATTGCTTCCTCGGGAAACCGAACAAGGATATAGATATTGTAGTAGAGGGAAGTGGTATTCAGCTGGCCGAAGCAGTGGCGAAGAAGACGGGCGCGAGAGTGAGTGTGTTCAAGAACTTCGGGACGGCGATGCTCAAGTATCACGGGATCGAGGTGGAGTTTGTGGGGGCGCGCAAGGAGTCTTATCACCGGGATTCGCGCAAGCCCATCGTAGAAGACGGAACGTTGGAAGAGGATCAGCTCAGGCGCGATTTCACGATCAATGCCATGGCGTTCTCGTTGCAGGAGGAGGATTACGGGGCGTTGGTGGATCCGTTCGGAGGCATCAAGGACCTTGCGAACGGGATCATCAGAACGCCGTTGGAGCCGGAGCAGACGTACTCCGACGACCCGCTCAGGATGCTGCGGGCCATCAGATTCGCCACGCGTCTCACCACCCCGGAGCACAAATTCGAAATCGTCCCCGAGAGCATTCAGGCCATGAAAAACATGGCCGGGCGTATGCAAATCCTGAGCAAGGAGCGCATCGTGGAGGAATTGAACAAGATGCTCATGACGGCCCAGCCTTCCATGGCCTTCGAACTGCTGGAAGAGACCGGGCTTCTCAAAGAATTCCTGCCGGAGCTGAGCCGCCTCAAGGGCGTGGAAACAGTCGACGGCAAAGGCCATAAAGAGAACTTTACCCATACCCTTCAGGTGTTGGACAACGTGGTGCTCTTCGAGAAGGAAGCAGAGAAGGAACCCAACCTCTGGCTGCACTGGGCGGCGCTATTGCACGACATTGGCAAGCCGGCCAGCAAGCGCTATGTGGCCGGGCAGGGCTGGACCTTCCACGGCCACGAGGTCGTGGGCGCGCGCATGGTGCCGCAAATCTTCGAGAAGCTCAAGATGCCCCTGAACGAGAAGATGAAGTACGTGCAGAAGCTTGTGAATCTGCACCTTAGGCCGATAGCTCTAGTAGACAACGAAGTCACCGACAGCGCCGTCCGCCGCCTCCTCTTCGACGCCGGCGAGGACATCGACGACCTCATGCTCCTGTGCAATGCCGATATCACCTCCAAGAATCCGGCGAAGGTAGCCCGCCTGCGGCGGAACTTCGAACTGGTTAAGGAAAAGATGGCCGAAGTCGAAGCTAAAGACGAAATCCGCAACTGGAAGAACCCCATCACCGGCGACTACATCATGCAGGTCTTTGGCCTGGAACCGTGCAACACCATTGGCCAACTCAAAGAAATGGTGAAAAATGCCGTCCTCGACGGCGAGATCCCTTACACCTTCGAGGCGGCCGACGCCTACATGAAGGCAAAGGCAGCCGATATGGGGCTGGTGGTTAAAGCACAATAACGGCCCTGAATGGCCAGTTCTGTGCTTTAAAGGGGGTTGAGGCGGGGGTCTAAAGCACGAAATATGGAATAGAAGCAGGTTAGTGTGCTTTAGGGGGGGGCGAGAAGGGTATCTAAAGCACGAAAAATGGAATAGAAGTGGGTTAGTGTGCTTTAAGCAAAATGATAGAAGACTACATCGCATACATCCGGGACGTCCGGCGGTACTCGCCGCGGACGCAGGTGTTGTATCAAGATGCGCTGGAAAGTTTTAGATCCTTCGTTGCTGGCGCTCCTCAGGATGACATTACCTCGGATCTCATCCCTTCACGCATCAGAGAATACGAAGCGCACCTGATAGAAATTGGCATGAAGCCGCGCACAGTGCACCTGCACATGAGCGCGTTAAGCGGTTACTGCAATTACCTTATCAAACAAGGCAAGCTCAAATCTAACCCGGTGCGCACAGTCAAGCGGCCGAAGATGGAGAAGCGGCTGCCGGAGTACTACACAGAGGGGGCGATGGAGCAATACCTAAGCCAAACCGAGCACGCGGCAGGGGAGGAGGAACTCCAAATCCTAAAGACAACGGACCCCAAAAGCAAAATAGCCAAAGACCTCTACGAACGCCGCCTCAGGCGCCTCATCATCAGCATTTTATACAACGCCGGAATCAGGCGCGCGGAACTTATCGGCCTCCAAAGAAAGAGCCTGGACGCCGGCCGGCAAACCTTAAGAGTAAGGGGCAAAGGCGACAAAATGCGAGAAATTCCGCTGATTCCTTCTCTTGTTCAGGAAATTTCACTATATTTACATGCAGCTAGTTTCATGGCGCCGGGGGTGCAAGGCCCCGAGGACCCGCTGCTCGTAACGGAAAAGGGCAAACCCCTGTATCCGGCATGGGTAGACAGGGCGGTGAAACAGGAACTGGACGGCCAGGAAGGAATTTCCGGGAGAAAATCTCCCCACGTGCTCAGGCATTCGCTCGCCACCGCTTTATTGGAGGAAGGAACGGACCTGAACGCCATTAAAGAAATGCTGGGCCACAGTTCCTTGGCAGCCACCGAGGTGTACACCCACAACTCCGTGGAACGGCTCAAGGCACAATACATGAACGCCCATCCCAGGGCAAAAAACGAAGACAAGAAATGATTAACATCAAGTCCCTCAAGTTCGACGCAGACGAGAAGCTGCTGGACTTCACTGAGAAAAAAGTTGGAAAAGTAGAGAAGTTCTTCGACAACCTCGGCGACATCGATGTCACCTTCAGTCTCCTTCCAGACGCCCAGAACAAATGTGTAAAGCTCCAAACTCACATGCCCGGAGAAGATATCGTCATTGAGCGTCACGCCAATACCTTCGAGGAAGCCGTCACAGACGCCGCCGATGCCCTCAAGGAGAAGATCGTCCGCATCAAGGAAAAGAAATACGCCAAATAAGTGGCCGGCAAGTCTTACATAGAGACCGACCGCCAGGTCAAACAAATTCTTGAAGATGTCCGCAGTGGCATCTTCAAGTGTATATACTTACTCATGGGGGAAGAGCCCTATTACCCGGAGCTGGTGTGCCAGGCTATCCTGGACAATTGCCTCCAGGAATGGGAAAAAGACTTTAACCAGACCGTCTGTTATGGGGCCGATGTAGATGCAGACACCGTCATCACCGCCGCCCGCCGCTTCCCTATGATGGCCGACCGCCAGCTGGTGGTGGTGAAGGAAGCCCAGCAGATGAAGTCGCTGGAGGACCTCGCCGTCTACTGCCAGCAGCCGCTGGACAGCACCGTGCTGGTAATCCTGATGCACGGGGCTTCGGCCGACAAACGCAAGGCGCTGTACAAGACCGTCCTCAAGACCGGCGTCATCGTGGAGTCCCTGCCCCTGCGGGACTACGAAATGCCCCAGTGGATTGCCTCCTACTACGAAGGCCGAGGGCTCAAGATCCACCCGGAAGCCGCCGCGCTGCTGGCCGAAAGTGCCGGCACCGACCTGGGCAAGATCGCGGTAGAGACCGAGAAACTCTTGAAGAACCTTCCCGAGGGCACCCAGGAAATCCAGGTGGCCGATGTCGAGAAAAACGTCGGCGTCAGCCGCCAGTTCTCCGTCTTCGAGCTCACCAAGTGCCTCAGCTACCGGCAGGCGGCCCAGGCGCTGAAGATTGCGGCGTACATTGGCCAAACCCCGCGCTTCGCCCTCCCGATGGTGGTGGCCCCGCTGTACACCCACTTCTACCGCATCCTGCGGTACCACGCCGGAGAAGTCCCCAAGGTGAACCCCTACTTCCTCAAGGAGTACGACGCCGCCCGCCGCAACTACCCCCTGCCCCAATGTATGCGCATTATCGGCCTCCTAACCGAATACGATTATAAAGGAAAAGGCGGCGATGTCGGCGAGGCCGACCCCGCGGCCCTCTTTACGGAATTAATCGTAAAAATATTGAATTTTTAGTATTTTTTATTGTTATTCAATAATTCCTTATTATATTTGCAAAAAAAGATTCTTCGGCCTTTGGCCTCAGAATGACAAAATGACTGTCATTGGCCTCAGAATGACAAAATGACTGTCATTCTGAGCGAAGCGAAGAATCTAAAAAACAAAAAGTATAAATGGCAATCATTGAAGTCAAAAATGTAACCAAGACCTTCGGGCCCAAAGTGGCACTGGATAACGTGTCGTTGGAAATCCCGGAGGGCAAGATCTTCGGCCTGTTGGGACCGAACGGAGCGGGAAAATCTACGCTCATCCGCATCATTAACCGCATTACCATCGCCAGCGAGGGTGAGATTCTGTTCCAGGGGCATCCCATCACGGAGGCCGACGTAGCCCGCATCGGCTACCTGCCCGAGGAACGCGGCCTTTACCGCAAGATGAAGGTGGGGGACCAGGCCATGTACCTGGCTCAGCTCAAGGGCATGAGTGCCCGCGAGGCTGCGGTAGAACTCAAGAAGTGGTTCGTCCGCTTTGACATTGCCGACTGGTGGAACAAGAAGGTAGAGGAACTGTCCAAGGGTATGGCCCAGAAGGTGCAGTTCATCACCACCGTGGTGCACAAACCGTCCCTCATGATCCTGGACGAGCCTTTCAGTGGCTTCGACCCCGTGAACGTAGACCTCATCCGCAAGGAAATCCTGCGGCTCAAGGACGAAGGCGCCACTATCATCCTCTCTACCCACAACATGGAATCCGTCGAGGAACTTTGCGAGAACATCGCCCTCATCAACAAGGGTAAACTGGTGGTGTGCGGCGGTACCGACGAAATCCGCCGTCAGCATGGAGAAGACAACGTGGAAATCGAGTACACCGACGAAACCCTGGCCCGCAAGACCATGGTGGTTGCCCGTCCCCAGGTGAATCCCACCCTGCACGACCTCCTGGCCAAGGACTACACCATCAACTCCTTCAAGGAAGTGATTCCCCGCATGAACGATATCTTCATTAAACTGGTAAAAGGAGAGGAGGAATAAGTTATGAACTTCAAGAAATTAGGCATTATCATTCAGCGCGAGTATCTTAACAAGGTTAAGAAAAAGAGCTTCCTTCTCATTACTTTCCTGGCCCCGGTCCTGTTCGCCGCCATTGCCATCCTTCCCACCGTCATCATGATGGGCACCAAGGAAGAAGCCAAGCAGGTGGGCGTGATAGACCGCAGCGGCATCGTGTTGCCCTACCTGGAGGACAACGAAGTCACCCATTACATAGACCTGGGCACCGAGGCTAACCTCGAAGAACTGAAGGCCGATCTGAAGGCTGCCGGGGTCGATATTCTCCTGAGCGTCTCCGAGCTGGACCCCGAAACCCTGAGCGTGAAGGCCGATACCTATAGCGAGAAACCCCTGGGCATGGATACCGGCAGCATGATCGAGAACCGCATCAACGATGCCGTTGAGGCCTACCGCATCGAGAAATCCGGCATCGCCAACCTGGAAGAAATCATGGCCGGCGTCAAGTCCAACGTGAAGCTTCGCAGCTACACCATTGACGAAACCGGCAAGGAAACCATCTCCGAAAGCGGTATCTACATGGCTCTGTCCATGATTCTGGGCATTGCTATTTACATGTTCATCGCGCTTTTCTCCGGCATGGTCATGAGCTCCGTCATCGAAGAAAAGAGCTCCCGCGTGGTTGAGGTCCTGGTGTCTTCCGTGAAGGCTGTGGAACTCATGTTTGGCAAAATCATCGGCGTGGCCCTGGTGGCCCTCACGCAGTTCCTGCTCTGGATCCTCCTCACCGGTGTCTTCATCGGGGTAGGCTACGGCATTATGGGCAAGGACAAGATGATGAATATGTTCGGGGAAGACCCCACCACCGAGATGGTGCAGCAGATGTCTCCTGAAGTAGAGATGCCCGCCACCCCGGATCTGAGCGAAGTAAACGATATGGATGTAGTGATGAGCACCCTGGGCAACATCAACCTGGCTCAGATTGGCATTGCCTTCCTCTTCTTCTTTATATTTGGTTACTTACTGTATGCGTCGCTCTTTGCGGCCATCGGTTCCGGCGTGGAGAACGAGGGAGACAGCTCCCAGTTGCAGCTGCCGGTGACCATTCCGCTCATGCTGGGCTTCTTCGTGGCCCTGTATGCCTTCAAGGCACCCGACAGTTCCCTGGTGTTCTGGTTCTCCATGATTCCGTTCACCAGCCCCATCGTGATGCTGGCCCGCATTCCCTTCGGTGTGGCTACCTGGGAACTCATTTTGAGCATTGTCCTCCTGGTGGGCACCTTCGTGGCCTGCGCCTGGGCTTCTGCCAAGATCTACAAGGTGGGCATCCTGATGTATGGCAAGAAATCTACCTTTAAAGACCTTTGGAAATGGCTAAAAATGAAGTAGTTGTGATACTGGCGCTGCTAGCAGTCTCCTGCACCCCCAAAGTTCAGTGGAAAACCGTCCCCATGGACGGACACAGGTCCGGGGTGGTGCCGCTCACGGCCGAGAACGTGAACACGGGCCTGGGTTACTTTACCGACAGTTGCTACGTGATGCCGTCGGGGGCTACCTTTGAACTGGATAGCCCGGCTGCCAAGGTGGCCGGGAAACTCATGAAGGCACAGGAGCGCATGGCCCCGCTCAAGACGGTCATCGGGCACAGTGCCCGCATGATGATGAACGACCGCGACAATCCGGATCTCCCGCTGGGGAACCTGATTGCCGACATCCTCAAGGACTACGGCTCCAACTACTTCGGCGTTCCCATGGACTTTGCCATCACAAACTTCGGCGGCATCCGCGTCCCGATGCCAGAAGGAGCCGTCACCATGGAAGACATCAGCTCGATGTTCCCCTTCAAGAACTATATGTGCTACTGCAAGATGAAAGGGGAGATGCTCACCGAACTCTTTAACCAGCTGTCCGGCACCAAGGCCTTCCAGGCCACCTCCGGCGCCCAGATTCGCATCAAAAAGCACGAACTGGAAAGCGCCCTGGTGGGCGGCGAGCCCATCGACCCCAAACGCATCTACAACATCACCACCATCGACTTCCTGCTGGACGGCGGTGACGGCCTGCGCATGGGTGCGCTGTCAGAGGATGTGCAGCTTACGCACGTGCTGCTCAAGGACGTGGTACTCTCTTATGTCAAGGATATGGAAGCCCAGGGGAAGATTATTGATTCCCGCTCGGACGGCCGTGTAATTATGGAGGACTAAGCCATGAAGAGACTTCTGATAAGTTTATTGGCCGTTGTGGTGGCCCTCACGGCTTGCCAGAACAACAAGCCCAAGCATAAGCTCACCATCATTCACGTGAACGATACCCACGCCAATCTGGAGCCTATGCGCGCCGGAGACATGGCTGGGATGGGCGGCGCCCTGGAGCGTGCAGCCTATATCGATTCCGTGCTCAAGGCCGACGGCCCGGAGAATGTGCTCCTGCTGCACGCCGGAGACTTCTCCCAGGGTACTTCCTATTTTGCCGAGTTCGGTGTCCCGCTCATGGTTGAGGTCCTGAACGCCATGAAGTACGACGTAGCCACGCTGGGCAACCACGAGTTCGACAACGGACTCGAGGGCCTGGATGCCGCGCTTCAGCAGTGCGAGATTCCCATCACGGTTTGCAACTACGACTTCTCTCCCTTCGAGATGGGCAAGATTATCAAGCCCTACGTGATTGTAGAGAAAGCCGGCCTCAAGATTGGCGTGGTGGGCGTGCTCTGTGACCTGACCAAACTGGTCCAGGGAGACATCTTCAACCGCCTGCCGGAGAAGGACATGAATACGGCCCTGCAGAGCACCGTGGACGAGATCCGGGACCAGTGCGACCTGGTCATTGCCCTAACACACATTGGCTTGGAAGAGCACAATCCCGGCGATAAGTTGGATACAGACCTGGCTGCCGCTACCCGCGGCATCGACCTGTTCATCGGAGGCCACTCCCACACATTCCTGGAGAAGCCCGTGTATGTAAAGAACCTGGACGGTAAAAAGATTCCCATTGTGCAGGACGGCTGGGCCGGCTCCTACATGGGAGAGATGCACCTGGAGCTTTAGAGGATATTCATCGATTGCTCACGCACTTTTTCCAGCTCGTCTTTCATCCGAACGACGAGCTGTTGTATTCCTGCGTGGTTGGCTTTGGAGCCGGTGGTGTTAATCTCGCGGCCCATCTCCTGGATAATGAAGCCCAACTTCTTGCCGGGATAAGGCTCGGAGTCAATCACCTCCTGGAAGTACTTGCAGTGCTGGCGCAGGCGCACCTTTTCCTCGTTAATGTCGTACTTCTCCAAATAGAAGATCATTTCCTGCTCCAGACGCTCCGGGTTCGGTTTTGTGGCTAATTCTGCCAGCGCTTTGTCGAACTTTTCCCGCACGGTAACGATGCGCTCGCCTTCCAGAGCTTCCACCTGGTCGTAGAGGTTCAGGATGCCCTGAACGCGGCCGGTGACGTCTTTGTAGAGGGCAATCCCTTCGGTGGCGCGGTAGGCCATGAGCTGCTCCAGGGCCTGCTCCAGGGCGGTCGCCACGGCGGGCCAGTCTTCCGTGGTAATGGCATCCGTCTTGCGGGCGTCCACCACATCCGGCAGGCGCAGGATGGCGCTTGCCAGGATGCTGCCCATCCCGGCGTCCTTGAGGCTGGCCTTGGCGAAGTAGGTTTCTCTGGCCAGGGCTCCCAGGATGTTGTTCCAGTATTCGTGGAAGGCTTCGGCGTTGATGCTATGTCCTCCGTTACCCACGGCCGGTTCAAAACTCACATAAAGGTCGATGGTACCCCGTACTAGTTTGTCTGCCAACAACTTGCGCACCTCCAACTCCTTGTCCTTGGGGAGGAGGGAAGACTTGATATTGATGTCTGCGCTTTTGCCGTTCAGGGTGCGGATTTCGAGGGTAAGTTTGCCGCTGGAGAGCAGGGCTTCGGCCTTGCCGTAGCCGGTCATGGACTGGATCATTTTTTAAAAAATTTTCGCAAATTTAACAAGTTGAAATAGATTTCGCAAATCTGCGCTAAAACTTGTTATAATCCTTTTTTTTGATTACTTTTGTAAAGTGATTCCACACGTGTGGATAGTAGGCAGGTAGCGCGTTCGCTGGATAGCAACAAACTATAGAAACCTGAACCTGTTTCGTCTGCCTCTCGTTACCTTGCCTGTCTTCATTTCAGACGGGTAGGGGAATTAAAGAAGTACACCCAATCCAAAGCAACAAAATGAAGCGTTCCCTTATCATCACCGGCGGCGCCGGTTTCATTGGCAGCCACGTGGTCCGGCTTTTTGTGAACAAATATCCCCAGTACAGGATCATCAACCTGGACAAACTCACGTATGCGGGCAACCTGGCCAACCTCAAGGATATCGAGGACAAGCCCAACTACCGCTTTGTGAAAATGGATATCTGCGACTTCGAAGGCGTGCTGGCCCTGATGCAGGAGGAACACGTGGACGGCATCATCCACCTGGCCGCCGAATCTCACGTGGACCGCTCCATCAAGGATCCCTTCACCTTTGCCCAGACCAATGTGATGGGAACGCTCTCCCTGCTGCAGGCCGCCAAGGCCTATTGGGGGCCGATGGGTTGGTCTTCTTGCAGATTTTATCATATTTCCACCGACGAAGTCTACGGTGCTTTGGAAATGACTCACCCGGAAGGCATTGAACCTCCTTTCACCACCAAGGCATCCAGCGGCGAACATCACCTGGCCTATGGCGAAAAGTTCTTTACCGAGGACCTCAAGTACCAGCCTCATAGCCCGTATAGTGCTGCCAAGGCTTCTTCCGACCACTTTGTTCGGGCTTTCCACGATACTTTTGGCATGCCTACTATCGTTACGAACTGCTCCAATAACTATGGCCCTTACCAGTTCCCCGAGAAACTGATCCCTCTGTTCATCAACAACATCCGGCATCGGAAACCCCTTCCGGTATACGGCAAAGGCGAGAACGTGAGGGATTGGTTGTATGTAGAGGACCATGCTCGTGCCATCGACCTTATCTTCCATGAGGGCAAGATAGGGGAGACTTACAACATTGGCGGCTTCAACGAGTGGAAGAACATTGACATTATCAAGGTGGTTATTAATACCGTAGACCGCCTCCTGGGCCGCAAGGAAGGGGAGGACATGGACCTCATCACTTATGTCACCGACCGTGCCGGTCACGACCTCCGCTATGCCATTGACTCCAGCAAGCTCCAGCGCGAGCTCGGTTGGGAACCCTCCCTCCAGTTCGAGGAAGGCATCGAAAAGACCGTCCGCTGGTACCTGGACAACCAGGCCTGGATGGACAATGTAACTTCCGGCGACTACCAGAAGTATTACGAGGATATGTATAAAAACAGATAGTTCATGAAAATTGCAGTAGCAGGAACCGGATACGTGGGCATGAGCATTGCCACTCTCCTGGCGCAGAAGCATCAGGTGGTGGCGGTGGATGTTGTTCCTGCCAAGGTAGAGAAGATCAATCGTGGCGAGAGTCCCATTCAGGACGAGTACATCGAGAAGTATCTGGCCGAGAAGGATCTGAACCTGACTGCAACTCTGGACGGCAAGGCTGCTTACAAGGACGCAGACTTTGTGGTGATTGCGGCCCCCACCAACTACGATCCCAAGAAGAACTTCTTCGATACTTCACACGTTGAGGAGGTCATCGAGTTGGTCTTGAGCGTGAATCCGAACGCCGTGATGGTGATCAAGAGTACGGTTCCCGTAGGCTACACCAAAGGAATAAAGTCCAAGTATCCTGCTGGCAAGTTCCTCTTTAGCCCTGAATTCCTGCGCGAAAGCAAGGCCCTATACGACAACCTGTATCCCAGCCGTATCATTGTCGGTTACGATGATTGTCATTCTGAGCGAAGCGAAGAATCTAATCTTTGCGAGGCTGCTCACACCTTTGCCTCAATCATCAAAGAGGGCGCCATCAAGGAAGATGTTCCGGTACTGTTCATGGGCACAACGGAGGCAGAAGCCGTCAAACTCTTTGCCAACACCTACCTGGCTCTCCGTGTCTCTTACTTCAACGAGCTGGATACCTATGCCGAGATGAAAGGTCTGGATACCCAGGCCATCATCGATGGCGTTTGCCTGGATCCCCGTATCGGAAGCCACTACAACAACCCGTCCTTCGGTTATGGCGGCTATTGCCTCCCGAAGGACACCAAGCAGCTGCTGGCCAACTTTAACGATGTGCCCGAAAACCTCATTAAGGCCATTGTGGATTCCAACCGCACAAGAAAAGATTTCATCGCAGACCGCGTGCTGGACCGCGCCGGTTATTACAGCTACACCGGCGTCAATGCCTACAACGCTGCAGAGGAGAAGGAAGTGATCATTGGCGTGTACCGCCTCACAATGAAGTCCAACAGTGACAACTTCCGCCAAAGTGCCATTCAGGGCATTATGAAGCGCATCAAGGCCAAGGGCGCCAAGGTCATCATTTACGAACCTACCCTGGAAGACGGTACTACCTTCTTCGGCAGCAAAGTCATTAACGACCTTGCTGCTTTCAAGGCCCAGAGCCACGCCATCATTGCCAACCGCTATGACTCCGCCCTGGACGACGTCCAGGACAAAGTCTACACCAGGGACATTTTTAAAAGAGATTAACATGATAAAGTATACAATCAACCCCCATGGCGCCGAACTGCAGTCGCTGCAGAAAGACGGCCGTGAATACTTGTGGCACGGAGATGCCGAATACTGGAACCGCCGCAATCCCATCCTGTTCCCCAATGTGGGTAAGGTGTTCGAAGACACTTTCCGCGTAGACGGTAAGGAATACCACATTGGACAGCACGGCTTTGCCCGGGACGAGGAATTCGTTTTCGATGGAGAGCGCTATGTGCTGGCCGGCGGCCCTAAGGATAACTATCCGTACAAGTTCAATCTGTCGGTGCGTTACCGGGTAGAGGGTCAGCGGTTTTATGCCGAATGGGAAGTGCTTAACTGCGATAGCCGCACGATGCATTTCCAGATTGGAGCCCATCCGGCCCTGATGCTGCCGGACTACAAGGAAGCCGATCCAATCCACGGTTACCTGCAGTGCCTGGATGGCAACGGCAAGGTGGTAGAGCAGCCCATGATTCCCCACGGCCTGGACAGTGGCTACATTACCGAACTGAAAGCTCCGGTTAAGATGCCGGTAGAGAATAGTCTACTTCCCCTGATGGCCGATACTTTTGCCATTGATACTTTTGTCCTGGAGAACGGGTCGGTAAAGAGCGTGCTGATGCTGGACAAGGACAAGAAGCCGTATTTGGAAGTGGGAAGTGACCAGACTGAGGCCTATGGCATCTGGGCTCCGCACAAGCCGGGTTGTCCTTTCGTTTGCCTGGAGCCCTGGTGCGGCATTACCGATTTGATCGGGTTCAAGGGAGACATTTCCCAGCGCTACCTCATTCACGCGCTGGAGCCCGGGAAGAAGTTTGAATTTACTTATTGGATCCATATTTTTAACATTTAAAACGAACCATTATGAACCTCAAAGGAACCAAAACTGAGAAGAACCTGATGGAAGCCTTCGCCGGCGAATCCCAGGCCCGTAACAAGTATACTTACTATGCCTCCAAGGCCAAGAAAGACGGCTACGTGCAGATCTCCAAGATCTTCGAGGAAACCGCTGCCAACGAGAAAGAGCACGCCGAAATCTGGTTCAAATACCTGCACAACGGCGTCCCCACCACCCTCGAGAACCTGGCCGACGCTGCCAATGGCGAGAACTACGAGTGGACCGACATGTACGCCCGCATGGCCAAAGAGGCCCGCGAAGAAGGCTTCGAGGAGATTGCTGCTAAGTTCGAGATGGTAGGTGCCATCGAGAAAGAACACGAGGCCCGCTACCGCAAACTCCTGCAGAACATCAAGGACGGTATCGTCTTCTCCCGTGACGGCGACTGCATCTGGCAGTGCTCCAACTGCGGCCACATCGTCATTGGCCCCAAGGCTCCGGAGGAGTGCCCGGTTTGCAATCACGCGAAGAGTTACTTCCTGCTCAAGCCCGAGAACTACTAGTATGTTTACTCTCATAGATCTTCCATACAAGTCTCTTGCACCCATTATCAGTGATGAAACCCTCTCGTTCCATCACGGTAAACACTTGCAGACTTACGTGGATAATCTGAATAAGCTGATTGCAGGTACAGAGTTCGAGAACAAGACCCTGGAGGATATTGTTGCCAAATCATCAGGCGCAATCTTTAACAATGCGGGCCAAATCTTGAACCATAACCTTTATTTTGGTCAGTTTACGGCTTCTCCTCATCCCGGGCTTGACCCGGGATCTCCTCTTGGCAAACAAATAGTCAAGCAGTGGGGGAGTATTGATGCTTTTAAGTCAGAGTTCGAATCCCAGGGCGTCACCCTCTTCGGCTCCGGCTGGGTCTGGCTCCAATCCTCTCCTTCCGGCGAACTCTCCATTGCCCAGTACTCCAACGCCGACAACCCCGTAGCGCACGGGTTTAAGCCGGTGCTGACTTTTGATGTGTGGGAGCATGCGTACTATTTGGATTATCAGAACCGCCGTGCCGCCTACCAGGCTGCCTTGTGGAAAATCGTGAACTGGAACGAGATTGAAAAGAGATATTTATAATCGAGTAGAATTGTCATTCTGAGCGAAGCGAAGAATCTTGTAAAATGACACAACGGCAGAAAATACAACTGTTCGAGGATAAGAAGGTGCGGACCGCATGGGACGACCAGGAAGAGAAGTGGTACTTCTCCATCGTGGACGTGTGTGCGGTGCTCTCTGAGAGTGAGAACCCTCAGACCTATTGGCGTGTCCTTAAGAACCGTTTAAAGAAGGAGGGGAATGAAACCGTTACAAATTGTAACGCTTTGAAGATGCTTGCCCCCGACGGCAAGATGCGCCTCACCGACGTTGCTAGTACAGAACAACTCTTCCGCCTCATCCAATCCATCCCGTCCAAGAAGGCAGAGCCCTTCAAACAGTGGATGGCACAGGTGGCCAGGGAACGGTTGGACCAGATGGCCGACCCGGAGCTGGCCATAGACCAGGCCATTCAGGACTGGCGCCGAAAGGGCTACTCGGAGAACTGGATCAACAACCGTGTGAAGAGCATCGAGGTGCGCAAGGCCCTCACCGATGAGTGGGACCGTGCAGGTGTTCAGCAAGGACAGCAGTATGCATCGCTCACCGACATCATCACGCGCGAGTGGAGCGGCAAGACCACTCGTCAGTACAAACAGTACAAAGGCCTGAAGAAAGAGAGTCTGCGTGACAATATGACCAATACCGAGCTCATCCTCAACATGCTGGCAGAGAGTGCTGCTACCGACCTGTCGCGCGAGCAGCATCCGCAGGGCTACAGCCAGAGTGCCAAGGTGGCCAAGAAAGGAGGCAGTGTGGCCAAGGCCGCAGACTACCTCCCGCCCACAGAGGACGTGCAGGCCCTGCCCAAGGACGACAAGAAATAACTTTCACCTGTCACCTTTCACCTATCACCTGTCACCTATCCTTTATTCCCTCAAACCCGAGAAAACAAACAGACAATGACACAACTATCAGATAAAGACCATAAGGCGCAGATGGAGGACATGAAGTCCTTCGACGAGCAGATGCCCTGCGTTGGAATTTTCTGGTACGACCAAGAGGAGCATAACTTGTTTGGGGTATATAAGAAAGAGATTACTCCTCGCGACGTTGAAGAGGCGGCTGAGAAGGGAATTCCCTTTATTAATTACCCAAAATTACACCGTCAGATTTGGGCCCAGCAATTCTTCCGTGCACAGGCCAAACACATTGATACCAAGTTCAAAGGTGACTATACTCAAGTCCCTCGTGGCCGTGTTGCTTGGAATGTAGATAAGTTTATTGTGTTAGTAGGCCATTGGGCCGAACCTATTTTAGATGAACTGACCGAATTAGTGGAGAAAGAGTTCTCCCTCCCGTACTTTGAATTCGTCTACGATGAGCACTGGGACCTTGGCCATGGTTGGAGTGGTGACATGCCTAGGTAATTATATAGATATGGGTGTATACGAAGATAACATAGTTCCTGTCAAGATTGCCAGTCTTGCCGAATACGTCTCAGAGAGAAAACGAGTCTCCCTGGAAGAGGCCCTTGTCTACATCTATTTTAATGATATGTACAAGGAACTTTACAACGAAGGGCCCAAGTGGTGGTATCTTAGTTCAGAGGCTTTGTACGATGAGTTTGAAGCCCGTCGCAAGGAGAAAGCAGAAACGATCTCCCGAGAAGCATTCGAGTTCTATGTATATACTCTTGAACAGTATGCGATTAGCAAGCGAATGGGTGGATTACAAGCCCTGGCGCTGTTCAAGGAGTATGAGGCCGATGAGTTCCTCCTCAAGCATTACGATTTGCTTCACACCCAGGGAACCGGTTACGTTATTGACGAAGTCCAAAGATTTATAGATAGGAGGAAGAAGAGATGAAACTATATCACGGATCAATAGTCGAGGTACGTAAGCCAAGCCTCCGTTATGGTAGACAGAAGACAGATTTTGGTAAAGGATTCTATACCACAACGCAGGCAGAACAGGCCGAAAAGTGGACAAAGATCAAGCAAGATAGAACAAAAGCCCAAAAGAGGATCGTCTCTGTTTTTGAAATCGACGAATCGTTGCTAACCAACCCCGATATTCGTATCAGAGAGTTCCACGGTGTGGATGAAGATTGGCTTAACTTCGTTGTCAATTCCAGAAAGGGTATTAAGCATGACTATGACCTGGTCTTTGGACCGGTAGCTAACGATAAGGTATTCACCACAGTGAACTTATACGAGAGTGGTGTTTTGGATACCCCTGCCGCTATTGCCCAGTTAAAAGCCTACAAGACTTATGACCAATTGTCTTTTCACACTTCGCGTGTGATTGTGGCTTTGAAGTTTGTTGAGAGTTATGAGGTCGTTGAATAGTTTATGGCACAGTTAAGCGATAAAGACCATAAGGCGTAGATGGCCGAGACGAAAGCCTTTGACGCTTGATAGCATGCCACGACCTCTCGACTACCAGAATCGCCGCGCTGCGCATCTAAAGGAACTCTGGAAGATTGTTGATTGGGAAGTGGTTGAGAAACGCGTTACTCGATAAACAAAAATGAAGCATTCAAGAGTTTGCTAGTTAGGCAATGTGAATCCCTCTTTATTCGTGATATTTTTGATTAACAAATATACACTCATATTATGGCAGCAATTAAAAGATGTTCAAATGCGACGAGTGCTAGTCGCTTGATTAAAGATGTGTCCAAAAGAGTTACATCATCTCCGTCCTCTGCTCGTCAGTTTTTAAAGTCTGCGGGTATTATGACTCCTAAAGGAAATATCTCACCGAAGTTTAAGTAATGGATACATTATACTCCAGAAGGTCTCAATTTATTCTGGGCTTTCACGGTTGTGATTCTTCTCTTGCTGAGCAGGTGGTGCTTGGAAAGACCATGTTAAAACTAAGCGACCATGATTATGATTGGCTTGGACATGGAATGTATTTTTGGGAGAATAATGCTCAAAGAGCCCTTCAATGGGCTATAGAGAATGCGGGAAGAAAATCATCTACAATTGAAACCCCTGGAGTATTAGGTGCCTTTATAGATTTGGGTAATTGTTTGGATTTGACGGATTCTGAGAGTCTACTGCGATTAAAAATGGCGTACGATACCCTGCAAAAGACTTTGTCTCTTTCGGGGCTTCCTCTCCCAAAGAATGAAGATCCGTTGCATGTTAAACCGCGTGATCGAGTGTTAAGGAAACTCGATTGTGCTGTAATTGAAACGCTTCATGAATTAAACAGACAGGCAAACCTTCCTCCGTTTGATTCTGTTCGAGGTGTCTTTTGGGAAGGTGAAGAGTTGTATCCTAATGCTGGTTTCATGCAAAAAAATCATATTCAAATAGCAATCATTAACCCTAATTGTATTAAAGGTTTTTTCCTACCGAGAGAAATTGATCCTAAGTGGCCTAATCCGTAGTGCTTTAGCGATTGTTTTACGCTGTAACGTTGGGACGTTTATTGATCAGATTGACAGATGGTCGCTTAGAAGGGTTCTCAAGACAATTGGAACTGCCAATGCGTAAACATTTTCTAATCGCATGGCTCTGAAGTATATGTATCCCGCCAATATGTGTTGACTGTATTATCAAATATGTATTGGCTGTAAGATAAGACGCTGGATAAGGTTAGTTTGAATAGTATGAAGACAATCGATATGGCACAGATTCTCTCGACCGATTTGAAGAGCCGAATGCAAGCGCAGGACCTTAAGTTATATATGGAGAACAGTGAGGGAATAGCTTTTGCTCTGGATTTTTGCCATGTGAAGTTTGCGACACGTTGCTTCATGGACGAGTTCTATAACTTGTTCCTTAAGGATTCTAAAGCGAATGGTTTTTCTGTAGAGATTACGAATGTGCCGGAAGATATCAAAGCTTTGCTTGATGCTGTGAGTCGCACTCAGGTGAAAACGACGGTTGTCCCTTCGAGTACGCCCGAGGTGACGTTTAAAACTGTAAAGGAATTCATGAGTTTTCTTGGGAGCGCAGCGTTTTGATGTTTGCTGCCTGGATAATCAGCACTGCCGCGCCGCTCACCTGAGCGCCCTTTGGCAGATTGTGAATTGGGAGGAGATAGAGAAATGTTATAAGCTATGGTAATACGCAGAATTGGTCAATCTCCGTTTTTTTGTTTTCTTCCGATGCTCTAATGCTTTGAGCACAAACCCATCAATTAAAGATGCAGTTTTAAGACGAAACTAGCTATTAACGATATGTAAGATAATTGCGTGCATCGACCTTCCACCCATCTATTATTGCAATAATCTCTGTCTAAGGCCCCACTCCCTTTACCAGTCCAACCGTATAGTGGCCGCTCTGATCTTCTTTAGCCCAGGGGCTTTCTTTAGGTTGGTTCGGAGGTATATCAAGATAATAATAGCACGGGTAAGTTTTGATGTATTTGAACGAACTGCCATGTAGCAAAAAAATAGGGAAAAACGATGAAGAAATCGGTAATAGAACTTAGAAGTATCATCGCTATGGGAGGAAGCATAGTTGTTAAAGCCGGAGACTATAGCGTTCTGGAGTTACGAAGTATTGCGGCATCTGCCATAACAGATGGAGGGAAATTGATTATTCAGGAAGCCTCTAAATTGAATCAAATGGAATGCCGGGCAATTATTACTGCCGGGATTAAGGGATGTGTTATTTTTAATTTTGTTGATTAAGAATGCAAGAAGATGTATGTAAACCTTCCGAATGCGCCCATTATATAGGTAAAGACCGAATAGGTCTATATCGCGGGAAGTTCATATGGACCATTATCGCTGCAACGGTGCTTGTGGTGGTTGTTTTCGTGCTATTTTCCTTTTTTTACTCTCGTTCCATTGGAAGTATCGTGAACCAGCATAGGTTGGACAGCGAACAAATTCTAAAGGCCCTTCAGCCGTTGCAAATGTCTGCTGACAGTTGTCTGTACGTGAATGATCAACTGGCTGTCGGGATTCAAGAGCATATGCACTCAATGGAAGGTTTGCTTCAGGTGCAAAGCCACAGAATTGAGTCGGACTTCTCTCTCCTTTCTATTTGGGCCGGGATTCTTATGATCGTTTTTTTAGTTTTCTCCATCTACTCAATGTACAAGACCGATGAACTCATCAAACAAGGCCGTGAAGGAGTCAAGAGTATCGAACAGTCACAATCAGCCGTCAATGAACACATCAAAGAAATTGATAAGCACGTAGAGACCGAGATGTCCAAAGTTACTTCTACCGCATCCCAAAAAACAGAAGAATTGACGGTAGGTGCGGCTCAATCCATGAATGATATCCAGCAGAGCGTAAATCAGATGAAGGAAAATTTCCGTGAGATGATTGTCGAAAAAACGGAACAATTCCAGCATATATATGATACTTATATTGAGAAGTTACAGGACGCGACCAATGCGAACCAGGAAGCTTTAGATGGTTTGTTGGCGTTTTTGCAGTCGAGACAACCGTCCGTGCAAAAGAGTTCCACAACTGTTCAGAAAGAAGAAGGAGGTGAGAAATGAGTGATGCCGGCCAACTCCAGATGATGGTTAAAACACATAACATTCTTGCTTCACTACTTTTCGAATATCTTGTAAAGTATGGCCAATCTATGAAAAAGGCAATGAATTCATTGCCTGAGGAGCGAGCTAAGGAGGACGCTATAAGTGAGGAGATTGATCTTCCTGCCGAAACACAGAGTAAGATTGACGAAGCAACGCTGAACATGCTTCGTTTAATCTCTACTGAGGACGAGGAGTGCTTGAAGTCCGTTAACAGTTATATAAAAATGCTAAAGGAAATTGCCGATACTTTTCCAAAGCACAAACGTAAAGAAATGCCAGAAGGGACGCGCCGCATTTTTGATTCACTCTGGCAAAAGCGACCCGCAAAGCCTTCTATGGATGACACCATGACTAACTTTTCGAATACTCTGGACTCTTTCTATTGTCTCGCAGAATGAAAAAAAATTATTTGTTTGTTTATGCAGACTCGTTGGGAGATCGCGAAGCCGTGAAGAAAATCATCGATTCTATTCCTCAGATTGACAATTGGCTATATGATATTCCTAACAGTTTTTATTTGAAGTCGGAGAGCTCGGCTGATCATTTGGTAGATCTGATAAAAGAGAAAGTAAAAGCCGAGCATCTTGTGTATTTTATTACAGAGATTCATTCTAACCGGCAAGGGTATCTCACTAAAGATGTTTGGGATTTTCTGAATCAAAAATAATAACACATGATCCCGATAGAGAGAATATAGAGTTTTTTCGGTTAATCCGGGGCAGATTTACTGCGAATCCTAAGACTCCCAAACGATAACAAAAAGCACTAGATCATTGCCCCTCTCTGATCTCCATTGAGGGCAAGACAACAAGATAATAATCATAACAAAAATAATATGTCTGTATTCAAAGGCAAAGTCCTGTTAATCACTGGTGGAACAGGTAGTTTTGGTAACGCAGTGTTGAACAGGTTCCTTAGAACCGATATCGGAGAGATCCGCATCTTCTCGCGCGACGAGAAGAAGCAGGACGATATGCGTCACGACTTCCAGGCGCGTATGCCGGAAGTGGCCCATAAGATCAAGTTCTACATTGGTGATGTGCGCAACCGCAGCACCCTCCGCTACGCCATGCAGGGCGTGGACTACGTCTTCCATGCCGCCGCCCTCAAGCAGGTGCCCAGCTGCGAGTTCTTCCCCATGGAGGCCGTCAAGACCAACGTCATCGGAACCGACAACACCCTCGATGCCGCCATCGATGTCGGCGTCAAGTGCGTCATCTGCCTCTCCACCGACAAGGCCGCCTATCCCATCAACGCCATGGGCATCACCAAGGCCATCGAGGAGAAGATTGCCGTGGCCAAGAGCCGTATGAGTGGCGACACCAAGATCTGCTGCACCCGCTATGGCAACGTCATGTGCAGCCGCGGCAGCGTCATCCCCCTGTGGATAGACCAGATCCGCAAGGGCAACCCCATCACCATCACCGAGCCCTCCATGACCCGCTTCATCATGAGCCTGGAAGAGGCCGTGGATCTGGTCCTCTTCGCCTTCGAGCACGGCAAGAATGGCGACATCCTGGTCCAGAAAGCCCCCGCCTGCACCATCCAGACCCAGGCTGAGGCCGTCGTCGAGCTGTTCAAGCACCAGTTTGGGACCTCCTTAAACGCCCCTCATTCCGGGCTTGACCCGGAATCTCCGGAGATCCGCGTCATCGGAATCCGCCACGGAGAGAAGATGTACGAGACCCTTCTCACCAAGGAAGAAGCCGCTAAGGCCATCGATATGGGTAACTTCTATGCGGTTCCTGCGGACAACCGTGACCTCAATTACGACAAGTATTTCAAGGATGGCGACACCAAGCGTGTGTTGATAGAAGAGTTTAACTCCAACAACACCCGCAGACTCAATCTGGAAGAGACCAAGGAGAAGATTGCTTCTCTTACCTACATCCAGAACGAGTTGAACGGTATACCTAACTTGGTGTAACAGCTTACGCTGAGCTTGCCGAAGCGCTCCAGGCACATTTGCGGAACAAGTCCGCAAAAGAGCCTTCCGCTAAGGAAAGCGGTCCAGCCCGTGGCTCCGTAAACTTCAATAAACTCAGGCTCCACTCCGCCACCGGCTGGAATTTAGAATATTATGTTAGAAAATTAATTGTGAACAATGAGAGATAAAGGTAAGCATCCGATAAACCACGTCTATTAGGACTGCCAGGTAGTGGCTACCTTTGCATCAAAGACTGTAAACCATGATGACAAAGGAAAAAGTTGCGGAGGTCGTTGCTTACTGCGATGAAAACAAGATCAGTTACAAACAGCACCTGTCGGAGCTTGGGATAAGTAATTGGTCATTTTATAGCGCCAAACGCAAGTATGCGCCCAAACAGGAAGGCGATAACGCAGGAGACTTCCTGCAGTTGATCCCAGGTGGGACATTCCTGCCCAATCCCATTAAGCCGGCAAGGTCTAAAAGCGGGAAACAGAAGGATGCAGTGTCTGTATGCATCGAGCTAAGGACTCCCACCGGAACGATGAAGCGGATCAGCGGGAATCTGACCAGGCACGAGTTGCTCCGGATACCCGGTAATGAAAACAATCGGAAAGCTCTACAAGAGTAAACCAACATCAGTTTTAAGTTAAACCAGAGTCAATTTTGTTCAGTCTTAAGACAAAAAGTAGTTAACCAAAATCCTGAAACTACACGACAAGTGGACTAAAAAATTAACTAGACCCAACTTGGCCCAACTTGGCCCAACTTGAGGCAACTTGGCCAAGTTGGGCCAAGTTGAAATCAAATATACAAGACGTCTTTTATCGGAGGCTTACGAAACCCGAAACCCGAAACGTGGATGGTGACAGGTGCCGTGCAAAGCTTGCGATTCTCCTTGATGGAGCAGGATGCGGTCACGAGGGAAAGGGCCGCGAGGGGAAGTAAATAAGTTTTACGCATAAGAATAAAAGATTTAAGGGTTGATTTGGATTTTGTGGATTATTGTTTACCTTTGCAGAAAGGAACAAATCCGGAAATAGCGGAGTTCAACTCTTTGCGCCGGTGAGTTTCTTTTTTGAAAAGGAAGCAAATCCGGAATCAGCGGAGTCGGAAGGACTCTTAGCGTCGGTGAGCTTCTTTTTTCGTTTGTAAAGTGTACTGGTGGCCAGTTCCGAATGGCCTGGCCGGATTTCTTCGACCAAAGAAAATGTTTCGTCATTTATGTCTTTTGTATAGACGGCAGCCTTATTACCGTTTGGACAAAGACCCAGTGTGAGTGAGTCGTAGTTATTGACGATAAAAGGAATCAAGTAGAAGTCTATTTCAGTGACTGGTATTTGTCCCCTAAGGATTTCTCTCTTGCTACCATGCCGATGACGAATATGATTAACTGCAAAGTTGTCCAGGCCCTCATCGAGAACAACGACCTCCGCGCCAAGCGCCTGATGGAAGATAGGACGATGCCGATAGCTGCATAAAAGGTTGAAATATAATATCTAATAATATCATATAGGCCGAAGGCCGAGCATGAATCCCTCCGAATGAGGGAATAATTAAGGTGAGTGAGGGAATAAACCGAACCCAAAATAATCCCTCATCACGACCACAAATAATAAACAGTATTATTACAATTTATAACATAGAGCCGTTATGGTTAAGACAGATCAAATAGTAACATTGATTCGCAGTCATGTAAACAATGACGACGAACAGTTCCGTCGTGTGGCCTTGCAAATATCCGCTGCCGAGGCCAAGGCTGGTCATGCCGTGGCGGCAGCCTCCATCCATGAGGCGATTACCTCCAAGCCGACTAGGCCGATAATGAAGTTGACACCTGTCAATAGCGATTTGGGCGAGTTGTTTATGGTTTGCGATAAGCGCTATCGCCTTAAGGATTTGATTGTTTCTCAAGAGATAAGAGAGAAAGTAGAGCGGGTTATCAAGGAATACATCGAGCAGGATAAGTTGCATAAGTACAACCTCGAAAACCGTCGCAAGATACTCCTTTATGGCGCCTCTGGTACGGGTAAGACAATGACGGCTGAGATATTGGCCTCCGAGTTGAACTTGCCTTTTGTAGTGGTTCGCACCGACAAGGTTGTTACAAAATTTATGGGAGAGACAGGTCTGAAACTCGGTCGTGTGTTCGATGTGATTTCCAGTAATCCAGCTGTTTATTTGCTCGATGAGTTTGACGCAATAGGAACACAGCGTGGGTTGGACAATGAGGTGGGCGAACAACGTCGTATACTGAACACCTTCCTTCAGTTGTTGGAACACGACCATTCCGGCAGCATCATTGTGGCTGCCACTAATAATTTCTCCGCACTTGACAAGGCGCTATTCCGTCGTTTCGATGATACAATAGAATATAAATTGCCTGAACTTGCCGAGATTACTGAGATTCTGAAGCGTGAGTTGTGTCGGGTAAAAGACATCCAGTTAGACACGCTTGCCAATTATTGCCATGGTATGAGCCATGCCGAAATAAAGATGGCTTGTGCCGATGCTCGCAAAGAGTCTTTGCTGTATAATAAGAAGATTGACGAGAGCCTACTCTCTACCATTATAAAAGGTCGCAAATTAGCATAATATCACTGTATGGCAGACCATTCACATCTTTTCCTGAACGACGGAAATGTAAAGAAAATTGAGTTTACGCCTAACAATGGCGGGGATAGTGGAGCGGCCATCGAACGCGATGTTCATGCGCACGCTGCTGCAATCCGTTCTCAGTATGAGGCAGGGGTGGCTCAAGCTATGCATCGACTGCAAGACCGACGTGATAATAATCAGCCCACCGCTGAGGGAATATATCTTGATGTAGAAGTCAAGGGAAAGAACCCACCATATAAGAGCCTTGACGGAAAGCTTGGAGCTCAATTGATGAAGATTAGTGAGGGTGAAAATGAGGACACATCAGTGGCCTCTGTTTATCTTCCAGTGAAGAACAGCTGCTGGCTTACCAAGAAACTTGACAAATATGAAGAGCCGGTTGCCGAAGGGAAAAAGCCTAAAAACCAGCCTCTCATCAACTCCATAGAGTCTATAAACACTTCCACAGCTCGCTCGCTGTTTCCCGATAAGGGGGAGTACGATGGATTACAGCCACAGCAAGAAGGCTGTTTTGAGATATGGCTTGATGTGGTGGATGATGAGGAGATTGAAAAATCTGTGCGTGTTCTGAACCAGTTGGGTATCAGCCTTACTCAGGAGACTTGCCTGAAGTTTGAGCACGTTACCGTTCTTCTTGTAAACGCGACCAAGGAGGCACTCGATGATATACCATTCTCGTTGGATTATGTAGAAGCCATCCGATGCTACTACAGTCCCAATGCCTTGTTGGCAAATGATGAGGAACAGCGTGAGTGGGCAGACTTGATTTTGGACGATGTTGTACGAAATATCAACGATGATTCTGTCATTGTCGGAGTCTTGGACCAGGGAGTGAATAATGGCCATCCTATGCTGGAACCGTTCCTGCCCGATGATAGACGGGCTACGGTTCTGCCAGGCACGAACGTCTTTCACGAAGGCGACCATGGTACTGGCATGGCTGGATTGGTGGAATATGGCGACTTGACTGATTTTCTTGGCCGTCGTGGGCATCTGGTAATCAACCATGCTCTTGCCTCGGTTAAGATTCTTTCTCGGATTCCGAACGAGAAACATCTGTATGGTAAGATAACCGAGGATGCAATAGTGAAAGCAGAAGAGTTAGGAGCTAAGATAACTTGCATGGCAGTGACCGAGAACAACGAGCGCAATAACGGTTCTCTTACTTCTTGGTCCGCAGCCATTGATAAAGCCCTGTTCAATAATGGCCAGTGCGACCGTCTTATGGTGGTTTCTGCTGGCAATACAGATCCCAATACCATTGATGCGGTTGACTATAAGACTTCACTTGTGAATTCCTCTATTCAGTCACCAGGTCAGTCTTTGAATGCTATAGTTGTTGGCGCATGCACTAGTCGAATCGTATGTGAGCATGATGGATATACTGCAATTGCACCGCCTGACGGAATCTCTCCTTATACAAGGACACGTTGGTTCTGGAGGCGTAACACCCTAAAGCCGGATATCGTGATGGAAGGTGGCAATGTTGCACATCATCAGGTGTTGGGCAATTGTTCACTTCCAGAGTTGGGCGTGGTTACTACATGCCCCGACTTTAACCAGGAACCCCTAATGGAGTTTAATGCCACCAGTGCTTCAACTGCACTTGCTGCGAGGTTGGCGGCCAGAATTAAAACAGCAAATCCTGACATTTCAGCCTTGTCAATCCGTGCTTTGATGATACATTCTGCAACCTGGACCAACGAGATGAAAGCCTTGGCCCAGAATCCTGCAGGTATCATGAAGTATTGTGGATATGGCGTGCCAAACGAGCAACGCGCTATGGTGAGCGATGACACTCACGCCACATTCATTGTAGAAAACGAGCTCGTCCCCTTCAACGCAGATGGCACGTATAAGGAAATGCACTTCTACGAACTTCCTTGGCCAAAGGAGTTGTTGGAGCAGATGCACGACGAGACCGTTAAGCTTCGTGTGACGCTATCCTATTATATAGAACCGTCACCAAGTTTCAAGAGCGATTACGACAGATACCGCCTTTCTTCTGCTGGTTTGACCTTTGACGTGAAGACTGCAAGTGAGACAAAGGAACAGTTCATTGCCCGTAAGAATAAGCTGAAACCTGTTGAAGAAAAGAGTAAGAACGAACCTAATCGATGGAAGATAGGTATAACGTTGCGTGGCAATAGTACGGTTCAGTCCGACTGGTTTGAATGTACGGCACGTGAACTGGCTGACTGCAACGAGATAGCGGTATTCCCTCAAAGCGGTTGGTGGAAGTTCCGCAAGATAGATAACGTGCATAACAGGATAAAGTATTCGCTGGTGGTCAGCATAGAGACAGCCGAAACCGAGATATACGATGCTGTCCGCATTGCCGTTGGGCAAGCTGTCCCGATTGCCGTTGGTCAGTGATAATGGTTCGCACTTAATCGAAAGATCCGCTGGTGCAAGAACCTTGCAACTTTCTATCTTACAAAATTTTCAAAGGATTATTTTGATTTTTAAGTGGACACTAACGAAAATAGAAGATGACCAACACTTAAATGGTTACGGTTTATAGACTTGCAATTTTGATAGAACGTCAGCTACTCCGTGGACATATCAAAAGGAAGGCGCTTCTCAAGTTTACTATTGATTAAGGAAACAATGGATTTGAAAACTATTGATTGTTATTGCCCAGTATGCAAACATAGGACGCGCCATCAAGTCCTGGGAGAAGGTAAAAACATATCTCCTGAGGATGACTATTATTATAGTGCGACCTATCGTGTTGTTAAATGCTGTGGCTGTGACCATGTATCTTTCGATTTGGAGATTTTTGAGGAAGGGAATGTTGAGTATGACCAAGATGGCAATGAAATGATAGTGCCGGTTCATACCGCTTATCCCGTAAAGGAGAATAGCATAGAACCGCTCCGTTCATGGGAAATACCTTCTCTTATTTCCAAAGCTTATAGCGAATCGGTTGAGGCATTGAATAATGGCAGTTTGCTTCTTGCGTCCATTGGCTTTAGGGCAACCATAGAGGCTTTATGCTTGGAGAAAGGCATTTCAAAAGGTAATCTCGAAAAGAAGATAGATGAATTAAGCAAGAAAGGAATAATAACGGCTCTTGATTGCGAACGTCTTCATGCGGCAAGATTTATGGGTAACGAATCTGCCCATCAGATGGAAAAGCCCGACAGGGAGCATGTCTTGACAGTATTGGAGGTAATTAATAACATTTTGAATAACCTCTATATCATCGACAAGAAGTTCAAGGAAGTTATTGAGTATCGTTTTAAAAACTATGATGATTTCCAATCCTTGCTGGAAAAAGGTATAGATGAACACAAAAAAGGTGATGAAGGAACTGTTTATTTGTTCCTACCTGAGCGAAAGTACCGTAAGGAGGAGTTGGATAAATATGAAGACGAATTGCAGCAACGTATTGCCAATAAAAAGTTCACACGCCTCTCTGTTTTACCAAAGAAACCAGAAAGTAAATTCCGTCAAGGTTATAGAGTAGAATAAAAGCGGCTCTCGGTCTATACGCACAGCCGTAGTCGCACAGAGACGGAAGGGCTCCACCACACGTAAGCATCCGATAAACCACGTCTATTAGGACTGCTAGGTAGTGGCTACCTTTGCATCAAAGACTGTAAACCATGATGACAAAGGAAGAAGTTGCGGAGGTCATTGCCTACTGCGATGAAAACAGGATCAGTTACAAACAGCGCCTGTCGGAGTTTGGGATAAGTAATTGGTCATTTTATAGCGCCCAACGCAAGTATGCGCCCAAACAGGAGGGCGATAACGCAGGAGACTTCCTGCAGTTGATTCCAGGTGGGACATTCCTGCCCAATTCCATTAAGCCGACAAGGTCTAAAAGCGGGAAACAGAAGGATGCAGAAAGAAATGTGGTGTCTGTATGCATCGAGCTAAGGACTCCCACCGAAACGATGATGCGAATCAGTGGCGACCTGACCAGCCACGAGTTGCTCCGGATACCCGGTAATGAAAACAACCGGGAAGCTCTACAAGAGTAAACCAACATCAGTTTAAAGTTAAACCAGGGTCAACTTTGTTTAGCCTTAAGAAAAAAGTAGTTAACCTCAATCCGGAAACTACAAATATGCAAGTCGTCTTTTATCGGACGCTTACGATTCGTCAGTGATATGGGATGGCTCCCGCACAGCTCAAACAGAAAACATTTAACGACAATCCCTATTTAACAATATATGAAGAGAGTCATGCTGGTCTTTGGCACAAGACCGGAAGCTATTAAGATGTGCCCGCTTGTTAAGGAGTTTCAGAAATACCCTAATATTTTTGAAACCATCGTTTGCGTCACGGGTCAGCATCGCGAAATGTTGGACCAAGTTTTAACTATCTTTGATGTCAAGCCGGACTACGACTTAAACATTATGAAGCAGGGGCAAGACCTATATGATGTGACTGCTCGTGTGCTCACTGGTATGCGCGATGTGTTCAAGGAGTGCAAGCCCGATGTGGTGCTGGTTCATGGTGATACCACCACCAGCACAGCTGCAGCCCTGGCAGCCTTCTATCAGCAGATTCCTGTGGGTCACGTGGAGGCCGGCCTCCGCACCCACAACATCTACAGCCCCTGGCCCGAGGAGATGAACCGCCAGATCACAGGCCGCATTGCGACTTATAATTTCTCACCCACACCTCTGAGCGAAAGCAATCTGAAAGAGGAAAAAGCCCAAGGCCAAATCTTCGTGACGGGCAACACCGTCATCGATGCCCTCCACATGGTGGTCGATAAGCTGAAGAGCGACAAGGCACTGGCCGATGAGCAAATCAATGTACTGAAAAATGCCGGTTACGATGTCACCCGTCTCAACGACGGCAAGAAACTGGTGCTGATTACAGGTCACAGAAGAGAGAACTTTGGTGATGGCTTCATCAGCATGGTCACGGCTATGAAAGACCTCTCGGAGAAATATCCTGAGGTGGATTTTGTCTATCCTATGCACCTCAACCCCAATGTGCGCAAGCCCATTCACGAGGTATTTGGCGAGGATTTGACCCGTCCTAATTTCTTCTTCATTGAGCCCTTACAGTATCTCGAATTTGTGTACTTGATGGAGAAGAGCACTGTCGTCCTCACCGATTCTGGCGGCATTCAGGAAGAAGCCCCTGGTCTTGGAAAACCCGTTCTGGTGATGCGTAACACCACCGAGCGTCCCGAGGCCCTCAAGAGCGGCACCGTCCACCTTGTGGGCACCAACCACGACCTCATTGTAAACGAAGTCTCCACTTTACTTGATGATGAGAAAGCCTACGAGAAGATGAGCAAAGCCGTCAATCCTTATGGTGATGGCAAAGCCTGCGACCGCATTGTGAGAGCCCTCAACGGTGAAGAGGTTGACCGCTATGAAGTGCAGTAAACCATTATCGATTTATCTTGAGTTCTTCAAAGGACTTTTACATCTAGGCTTGTACCAAGGGGGTAGAAAGGGAGTAGCAAGAGGGAAGCATAGGCCGCTTCAGGCACAGATGACTTGTCAGCCATCAGAGCCTTTCGCTCGAAGATAGGTAAAGCCCGTGGCTTCGTAAACTCCGTCACCGGCTGGAGTGCGATTATGAACACTAATACTTAGCACGATGATAGTATCAGATAACCAAGTGTCGGTAACTTACTCCGACTCAGAATTTCGTATCCTTGTTGAGGAGTACATCACTCAACAGAAAACCGAGTTTACGCTCAAAGGCGTATGCTCTTACGTCCTCTATTGGGCGGTTGAGGACGGCAAGGTGGCAGAGGGCAAAGTTTTGATTGAGAGTTACGAACTTCACTCTGGCGACCAAAAGAGAGTAAAGCAATTATTGGAAACTATAGCACAGGACGGCAGAATTAAGGCTGTCACTGGCGACGAGACATAATACGAGATAAAAAGAACTAATTTCATAGGATGACTTTCTTTGCTCCCGACGAAGCGGTCAGAGCCGTTAAGTCACACGCCCATATACATATCAGCTCTGCAGCACAGTTGCCATACTGCTTACTGCAAGCGCTGGATCGTCGTGCAGATGCCGGTGAGATATCCGACATCCATTTCCATCACTCCTACTCTGACGGGCCAGCTCCATTTGATATGGAGAAATACGAGAATGTCTTCTTTGACCAAGCATTCTTCGTTGGTCCTTCTGTTCGGAATAGTGTGAAGTTGGGTGTGGCTGATTATGTGCCTATCAACTTCTCGCAGACCCAACAAGTTTACCGCAAGGGCATTGATGTTGCTATGGTGCTGGTTTCTGAACCAGATGAGAAGGGCTATGTGTCGTTGGGTGGTGATGTTGTCTGCTCTGTTGGAGCAATTGAGGTCGCTAAAACCGTAATAGGCGTAGTCAACAAGAACGTACCGTTTACATACGGTGATTCTATTGTACCTGAAAGCCGTTTTACTCATTTTGTAAAACATGACAGAGACCTGCTGGCTACTCCTGTGGCACAACCCACACCAGAAGAGATTAAGATAGGAAAGATATGTGCTTCGCTCATTGATGATGGAGCTTGCTTGCAGATTGGTATTGGAGGCCTCACTAATGCCCTTGCGGCACAGTTGGAAGACCACAAGAACCTCGGCTTCCATTCCGAGACATTTGCAGATGGTGTGCTACACCTCATTAAGAAGGGTGTAATCAACGGACACAATAAGGTAATTGATAAAGGCAAGGTAGTTGCTTCTTTTATCCTGGGTTCACGTGAAGTCTTTGACTTTGTTGACCACAACCCAGGAGTGATGATGATGGATGTGTGTTACACCAATGATCCTTATATCATCAGCCGTAACCCTAAGGTGGCCTCTGTGAATACAGCGACTCAGATTGATATTACAGGTCAGGTTTCAGCCGACTCTATTGGTTCAAGAATCCTTTCCGGAACTGGTGGTCAGCTGGAGTTTGTGCGTGGTGCCTTCCTGAGTAAAGGTGGCATTTCTATTATTGCCATTACATCAAGGGCTAAGAACGGTAAGAGCAAGATTGTTCCCGCTTTAGATATGGCTTCTGGTGTTGTAACACCACGAGCTGATATACAGTGGGTAGTGACAGAATATGGAGCAGTTAATCTGATGGGTAAGTCCTTGCAGGAAAGAGCGAAGTTGCTTACAAGCATTGCTCATCCTGATGATCGCGAAATGCTGGAACTTGCAGCATTTGAGCGGTATGGGAAGCATTATTTGACTCTTGGGTAAATGCTATGTCAATTTTACTAACGCAAATTATTTCAAAATGCTAGATAATTCTGCATCAAATAAACGAATAGCGAAGAATACATTGCTCTTATATGCAAGGATGCTACTGTTGCTTGTAGTGTCTTTGTATACTAGCCGTATCGTTCTCGCAACTTTGGGTATAGAGGACTATGGAATCTACAATGTGGTAGGAGGAATTGTAACGATGTTTACGTTTCTTAATGCTGCTATGGGTAATTCTTCACATCGTTTTATTACATATGCGATAGGTAAAGGGGATGAAGAAAATCTTCGAGCAATAGTTGGAACAACCTGTACGATTCATTGGCTGATAGCTGGTATAATATTGCTACTTGCTGAAACTGTTGGTCTTTGGTTTCTTCATTACAAAATGATTATACCAGAAGGGAGAATGGTTGCCGCAGAATGGGTTTATCAATTCTCGGTTTTAGCTTGTGTTATAACAATAATAAGCGTACCATTTAATGCAATGATAATAGCCCACGAGAAGATGGGCGCATTCGCATCTATTTCAATAATGGATGCTGTTTTGAAGTTATTGATTGTATACTTAATACAAATAACTAGTTTTGATAAGCTTATTTTCTATGCGGCACTTATACTGTGTGTAAATATTCTAGATAGGGTAATATATCAAGTTTATTGTATCAGACATTTTAAAGAGGCTCGTAATATTAAGCTCTCTACAAAATTTCCGCAGTTCAAAGAAATGACAGCATATGCGGGATGGAGTTTAATTGGAAATCTTGCATATGTAGGGTTTACTCAAGGTCTTAATATTTTACTGAATGTTTTTTTTGGTCCTGCAATAAATGCGGCTCGTGGAATAGCGGTACAAGTACAGGGCGCTGTGAAAGGCTTTGTAACAAATTTTCAAACGGCTGTTAATCCACAGATTATAAAGTCATATGCACAAGGCGAATTCGATAGGTTACATACATTAATTTATTCGAGTTCGAAATTTTCTTTTTTTCTATTGTATTGTATGGTTTTGCCCATCGCAATAGAAGCGGAGACATTACTAAGCCTATGGCTAAAAGAGGTGCCAGAAGGGACTGTTATATTTACCGTACTAACCTTGTTGATTTTGCTTGTTGACACATTATCGAATCCTATTGATAAGGCAAATCAAGCAACTGGAAAAATTCGTACATATCAGATTGTTGAGGGTGGCTCCCTTCTACTGATTCTTCCTATTGCTTATATTGTGCTTAAGTTTGGAGGTAAACCATATTCGGTATTTGTTGTACAAATGATTGTTATGTATTGCGTTCAGATTGCTCGCCTATTTATAGTTTGCCATAAAATTAGGATGTCCAAGAGAGAGTATGCGAAAAGGGTCTTGGTTCCAGTAGCGATAGTGGCGATAGTCTCAGCTATCCCTCCATTAGCCCTTTATTATGTATTACCTAAGACCATTACTTCTTTCATCCTTACAGTTGCAGTAGCGGCATCAAGTGTTCTTATCTTCGCTTTTTTTATTGGCCTTAATAATAGTGAGAAACAAATGGCTGCGGAAAAGATACATGAAATATTAAACAAATTTACAAGACGTAAAGACAAATAATACAAAAAGAAATACTATACAACGTAAGTGTGATATAATTTTGAGATAAAAAAGAATTATTAACGTCTAAATACCTCCATAGGGGCTATATTGAAATGAAAGAAAAAAAAACAATTGTATTCCTTTTTTATAGAGAGTGTTTATGTTTAACCCCATTTTTAGCAATGATTGATGGGTTGTGTAAGCATTATTCGGTAAAAGTCATTAGCTGTGAGAAACCAGGAGACATAGAGAAACTGGAGAAGATGTATGAGAATAAAGATGTTGAGTTTTTAAGTAAAGTAAGGCAGACACAATTGCCTAAAGTGCTTAGATCAATAAGGGCGCGAATTAACCATAACCCATATGTCTCTCTGGACTTTAAGAAGGAAGCCAGGAAAATCATAGAAACAATTCCATATGATTTACTTTGGGTTGTACATGAGTATACCTTGAATGAATTTAAAGATTTTCTTAAAGATAAGCAATATGTTGTTAGTTTATATGAATTGAATGATTCAAACTTAAAGTTCTTATATGGTATCAAAGAAAGCCTACATAAGGCTCAGGAGGTAATAGTTGCTGAATATAATCGTGCATGTATTACGCGCACCTGGCTACAATTAGAAAATACGCCAACCGTAATTCCGAATAAGCCACTTAATCATCCAAGAGAAAGGTTTATAGAGAATGATTTCTCAGTTGTATTAAAGGACAAAAAGATTATTATTTATCAAGGCAGTATTGTAAAGAATCGGAATTTGGATAAGATTTGCGAAGCACTAAGTGATATGCCAGAATATACATTAGTTCTTATGGGAAAGGATAATAGTGATTATGTCAAGGATCTTAAGCAAATTAATCCGAATATTATATTCATTAGCCATATAGACCCTCCAAAACATCTATATGTTACTAGTTATGCGCATATTGCTATTTTAAAATATGATTTTGTTGTTTTGAATTCAATATATTGCGCTCCTAACAAGACGTGGGAGTATTCGGGTTTCGGAATACCCACTCTTTGCAATGCCATACCTGGTCTTCAATATACTATCGGATCATATCACGCAGGTGTATGTACGAATTTAGATGATGTTAAGTCCATAAAAGATGCGGTAATTGAGATTGAAAAAAACTATAATTACTATAGTAAAAATGCACTTCAATATTTTGAGAGTGTTGATCTGGAAAAAGAGTTATTAGCTATAGCCAACCGAAATAGTGTTAAATGATGATAAGACCGTTACATATTATCATGCCTATGGCGGGCGAGGGTTCCCGCTTTCTGAAAGAAGGGTGGACAACCCCCAAGCCATTGATATATTTGAAGGGTACTCCGTTGTTCCAGCGGGCCATCAGCAGTGTTAGAATCGAAGGTGTACCGATGAAGTACAGTTTCATTGTCCGGCAGGAGCACATTGACAAATACGGTATCGACAAGGGTATTAAAGCCTTGTTGCCTGAGGCCAATATTTTCTCTGTACTTAAAACAACTCGTGGAGCCGTTGAGACCTGCCTGATGGCAGAGTCTGCCATTGCAGATGAAGACGGTGTTGTAGTGATGGACTGCGATTTGGAGTTCTGTAGCAGACGCTACTTGGATATTATCAAGGAAGCACTCAGCACTCAGCAGTCGGAGTTAGGTGGTGCGCTTGTGTCTTTTGAGTCAGATCTCCCCAAATATAGCTATGCTGAGACAGATGACAAAGGTAATGTTATCCGCACAGCAGAGAAAGAAGTCATCAGCAACCATGCCTTGTGCGGTGCTTACTTCTTCAGTTCAGGGAAGCGATTTAAGCAAATTGCCCATCAGTTGCTCAACGAACCTGAGTTCAAAAAGCCGGAATATTATGTCTCTCTTCTCTACAACTATCTCTTGGAGTCTGGTGAAAAGGTGCAGTTGGCAACTATGGAGGAGTATTGTTCATACGGTACTCCTGAGGAACTAAAACGCTACTTATGATAAAGGCAATCATTACCGATTTTGACGGTACGCTGGTTGATACTTTCGAGGCCAATCTGAGGGCTTACCAAAAAGCATTTGGTGATGTCAATTTGAGTCTTACGGCAGAAAAGTATAGGGAATGTTTTGGCTTTCGCTTTGAGCGTTTCATGATGGCTATGGCAGTCCAGGATGATAGGACAGCGAGCTATATCAGGGAAGCAAAGAAAGAATACTATCCTAAGTATTTCGAGTTTCTAAAACCTAATCATGCCTTGGTAGGTTTGATAGAAAGTTTCCATTCAATGGGTGGCAAAACGGCCATTGCTTCAACAGCCAGAAAAGTGAACCTGATGAACGTGGTGAATTACATGAACCTTGCTGACAAATTTGATTTGATATTTGCAGGTGTGGATGTCAAGCAGGGAAAGCCATCACCTGAGATTTATCTCAAAGCTATGGAAGCCTTGAATGTGAAACCAGAGGAAGTGCTGATATTTGAGGACAGTCCAGTGGGGATTGAAGCTGCAAGAAATTCTGGAGCGCATGTGCTCATCGTGTCGCAAGAAGATTTTGAATAATGAATCATCTCAAAATAGAGAATTATGAACATTGAAGTCAAGGGACATTCTGGATGCCAGATAGATGTAGTGCCTGAAGGAGAGGATATCTACGTCTATAAGTCCACCAAGGATCCTAAATACCTGAACCGCTTGGTACTTCAAGCGGAGAAACAAAAAGCGGCTGGACGCGTTGAATACCAGCATATCCGAGTGCCGGAGGTGCTCGAAATCAACAAGGAGGCAGATATGACTGTCATCAAGATGCAGTATGTCTATAGCAAGAACTTTATTGAGTTCTTCGAGCAGGCCGGATTCGAGCAAATCAATTACCTTATTGGTGCATTGAAATACTTCTTGGAGTATGAGATTGACCAGTGCAAATTGGAGAGTGTACCCGCCAGCATCTTTCTGTCAAAGTTTGCTGAGGTGAAAGGTAAGACGGAAATCAACCCCTATTGCAAGGATGACGAGGAGATTAAAGACATTCTGGCAAAGGCAGGGAAGTGGTTCCAATCAATTGAAAGCCTACTGATTCCTGTAGGTCTTTGCCATGGTGATTTGACCTTCAGTAATGTGCTGTTTAACGGCAACAACTACTACCTGATTGACTTCCTAGATAGTTTCGTAGAGACACCGTTACAGGATATAGTCAAGATTCGTCAGGATACGCGCTATTATTGGTCACAGCTGATGTACACCAAGCAGTATGATGCTGTTCGTCTGCGGATTGTATGCGATAAGATTGACAGTGAGATAGACTCCTACTTCCGTGGTAAGTACCAGTGGTATGCTGACAATTACAAGACCGTGCAGCTGATGAACATCCTCCGCATCTTACCCTATACGCATGAGGAAAGGGTGGTGACTTATTTGATGAACATCTTAAAAGAATTGCTCCATGAAATATAGTCTTATAGTACCGGCTGCCGCTGACAAGGTAGAATACAGCGACAAATTGCCCTATATCTTTGGCTTGGACAAGGATGGTGTCATCATCTGTATTAAGAGTATTATGGGCCTTGATTTGAGCCGCTTCGATGACATCTACTTTACGGTTCTTAAGAAGCACGACGACCGTTTCTTTGTTGTTGATTCACTCAACCTTCAATTCAAGCGACTGGGTTTGCACAATGCTCATGTCACAGTTCTTGTCAGCCCTACACGCGATCAGGCAGAGACCGTGTATCAAACCATCCAGAAGGAACAGATAGAAGGGGGCATATTTATCAAGGATGCAGACAGCTATTTCAAAACCGATTTCAGCAGCAACAATGGCATAGCCATCTTCCCGATAGAGGAGCTGGACAACCTCTCTCCGAAGGACAAGAGCTATGTGGCTGTTGATGACATGTATTATGTAACCAACATCATTGAGAAGCGCATCGTTGGGCATTACATCGGTGCCGGTGGCTACATGATTGATGATGTCGTGAACTTCTGTGATTATTACCACCGTCTTCGTGATTACGGGAGGCTTTATCTCTCCCATATAATCTACGCTATGTTGCTTGACAAGAAGACCTTCCGCCCGATGATTGTGGTAGACTACAAGGACTGGGGAACTCAAAAAGATTTGTATCGCTATGAATGATTATAATATAGTTTTTTCTGTCCCCGTTCATGAGAAGTGGGATGTTGTATTGGACCTTGTTATAAATTACATACATTTCAATCCTGAATGTGCTATCGTTCTTCATGTTAGTAAAGACTTCAACGAAAGTGAGAGTATTATGAAACGTGAAGAATTTGAGAGTGCTATTCATCAAATTGGTAACGTGTTTATAAATCCAGTGAGTCTGAGAACGGGCTTTGCTGATATTATTCAGGCGCATATATCTAATTTCAAATATTTATGCAGCATATCAGAATTCCATTTTTTTGCCATGTGTGCAAGCAATGAATTATTTGTAAAAAAAGGATTATATGAACATATAGAGGATTATGACTGTGGCGTTGATATCTTCTTCCCAGAGGATAGACCTATTTGGCGGGTTGGACACTTTGCAAAAGAAGACAAAGACTTAAAATCAATGCTTGTTGAGATGGGAGGGGATAGAATAGTTGCTTCTCATATTGAGGGCACTTTTTACACACGAAAGATTTTTCAGTCAATAGTTGCGATTATTGAGAAGTGCTATGATTATAACACAATGGAAGTACCTTACCCAAGAGAAGAAATTTATTTTTCCACTGTTCTTTGGAATATTGCACAACAAAACAAATCCATAAAAGTTTTGAATCCGGGGATTTTTACACTTGTTAATTGGAAAATCCGTTATAATCGCATGACTATTAGTATCGATGATGTAAAGAGGAGCCAAAATGTAGAATCTTTTTTCTATAGTGTAAAGCGTGTTGACAGAAATATTAATGATTATATTAGAGCATATATCAGACAAGTTTCTGGTTATGAACAGGCAGAAAAAACCTTTATACATTTCAATCATTATAACAAAGTTTTATTGTATTTGTTTGATTATTGCAAAAAAATCAAACTGATTGTCAAAAGAATTAGGTTTTTAGTTAATAAAAAGAAAAATAGAGCCATTGTAAACCTTCGAGATAAAAACAAGAAATTTTAAATTTAGAACACTTTTAAACCCGATGGAAGATATAGTTTTCAGAAAAACAAATACACTTTGGCAGAACGGGCACACCCCTTTAGTAACCGTTATCACCTCAAATTACAATCGGAGAGAGGTTTTGTTGAGGTGCATGAAATCAGTTGATGCCCAAACTTTCAAAGAAATTGAATATATCGTAGTTGATAACGGTTCGTCTGTGAGTTTTGATGACATTATGGAAGACTTTATGAAAGAAGCCTCCATCCCAGTAATGTTTATCAAACGCTCAAACGGAATTGGCCGCCATACAGGACGCAACTCTGCCATAGAACAGGCAAGGGGTGAATATCTTTGCTTGATTGATTCCGACGATACCTATCTTCCTCATGCAATGGAGACATTAGTAAATGCATGGAATACAATACCAGAAGATAAGAGGTTAGAGTATCGCGAGGTGGTTGCACAATGTCAAGACGAACACGGAATTCGCTGTGGAGCACCATTCCCGGATGGATTAAACGATTGCTCTATCAAGGAAGCGTTTCAGATAGTACAGCGCCCAGAATTAGGTTATGAGCACGCCAATATGAGTAGGACAATCCTTTTGAAAGAAAATCCCTTCTTGAATCCGGAAGGAGTCACTGATTCCACAGAAGCCATCATTTGGTGGCGTTTGGCGAAAAAGTATAAGTCATATTTTATAAATGATATTGTAAAAAACTATTATACAGAGTCTGGAGATTCTATTACAAATCTTTACAAGAAGGGGCTGACGAAAAATGCATGCATTAGTTCTTTATGGCGTGAACAATATTATTTGAACCATTGGAACGACTATATGTTCTCTTTTATAGAAAGGATAAAGTGTATAGTCCATTATACAATCTGGGGTAATATTTTGAAAAAACATAATATATATCCTTCGTATGAATGGGCAAAAGAAGGATTAAAAGGTCTTTTGAACAACTCCCTTTTTTACTTGCTTTGGATACCAAACAAAATTGTAACGAAATGGTATCTCAAAAAACACGAAGATATGATTATATTATAGTAATATAATGGTTTTTGATATTAACAATCTGCGACATGTACTATTTGGCGCATTCCAACATATAGCTCTTATCCCTAAGCAGCCCCAAAATTCTAGTGTTGAAGAGCTTTTTTGTGAACAGAGTGATATAGAATTGCGTTTTGGTAAGCACCATTTGACAGCGCATAATCCAGTTCACATTCTGAAACCGCAAGGCTACTTTCGCGAATGTCGAAAGCATGAGGCATTCTCGAAATATATTTTACGAGCAACCGAAGAATTTGTTACAGAAGTAATACCCGTTCTAAATGTTTCTAATTTCAATAATTGGGGGGGGCATTTTATAGATTATAGCAAGCTTGTAGATGTTGCGCGTAATAATAAAACATTAGAAAAAATGCGTAAAATGGGCAATAGTTCTGATGTGAATTCTCCTTTGATGCAATTTCATCGTAATGGTAATTATTATGTGCTAGGATTGTCAGCAATAAAAGAAGTTTATCCTCATGAAATTATTCACAATTATGTATGGTATATTAGTTCATACATAGATGCCTATAATGTTTCAAGATATTGGATGAAAAACAAATGGCAAACCTATTTTGCTTCAAGAGGTATTGCGACTTATCGTTTGAGTGAGCTATTAGGGTTGCAAGGATACATCCCTCGAACCAAGTATGTAAACCTTGAGGTTAAGGGAGGAAGAAACCGTTTTGGCTCTTTTATGGATGTGGCGTATGGTGTTCATTATGATGATTACAGTAAGTTAGATGCAATGCATATTATTACTCCAACTCTTCAGAGAAGTCTAACATCATTGAATTTGTTGGATGCTTTAACATACGAGAAAGATCACCGGCTCAATAACTACAATGTGGTGTTGGATGAAAAAGGGTACGCTACAGGTGTTTGCGCATACGACAACGATGCTCCTTTAACTTTTTTCGTCAGTCCTTCTGCCACATTCCAAACGTATGCAGGATGCAGTCCCTTTGTCAAAGATAGCAAAATAAATCGCCCGTATCTTGATAAGAGAATTGCAATTAAATTCTTGTCGTTAAAGGACAATGACATACGCAATTGCTTAAAAGATTATTGCAATTCTCTGCAGATATGGGCAGTTTGTCGACGATTGAAAAAGATACAGAATGCAATTAAAGTTACTATGGATAGCAAGAATGATTTCTTGATTGATAATGATACATGGAGCGAAAACACGATTAAAGAAGAACTGTCCAACAAGTACGGAAGAACATATTTAAGTTTAATCAATACAATTTATCAGAATAAAGACTAACAAATATAATACTTGCAAAATGAAAGTCGTTCTTTTAGCAGGCGGTTTTGGCTCCCGCATATCTGAAGAGTCTGTCTATAAACCTAAACCGATGATTGAAATCGGTGGTATGCCCATTCTGTGGCACATTATGAAAGAGTATACTCACTTCGGACATAATGAGTTTATCATTTGTGCGGGCTACAAACAGGAATACATCAAAGAATGGTTTGCCAACTATTTCCTTCACAATAGCGACGTGTCGTTTGATTTCCGCAACGGCAAGAATGAGATGACAGTTCATCACAGTAAACTGGAACCCTGGAAGGTTACAGTAGTTGATACCGGCTACAACACCATGACTGGTGGTCGTATCAAGCGCGTGAAGGAGTATGTGGGTAACGAAACCTTTATGATGACCTACGGCGATGGCGTGTGCGATGTGGATATCAATAAACTCGTTGAGTTCCATATGAGTCACGGAAAGAAAGCTACTCTTACAGCTGTTAAGATGAAGCAGGAAAAAGGCGTTCTTGACATCACCAAGGATATGAACGTCCGTGCTTTCCGTGAGAAGAACTCTATGGATGGAGCACCTATCAACGCAGGTTATATGGTATTGGACCCCTCTGTGTTCGATTACATTGATGGTGACTCGCAACCTTTCGAGCGCGAACCCCTGGAGCGTTTGGCTAAAGAAGGAGAGTTGATGTCCTACATTCACGAAGGCTTCTGGCAGTGTATGGATAATATTCGTGAAAAGAACCTTTTGGAGGGCCTACTCGCTAATGGTACAGCACCTTGGAAGCGTTGGGAACGTGAAATACCTAAATATTAGGAAACATGATTGATATATTCAACAATTTCTATAAAGGCAAGAAAGTCCTAGTTGCCGGCCACACGGGTTTCAAGGGCTCTTGGCTCAGCATCTGGCTCCACGAGTTGGGTGCAGAGGTGGTAGGCGTAGGTTTGGAACCCTACAGTGAGAAGGATAATTTTGTCCTCTCTGGCATTGGTAAGAAAATCAAGGCTGACATCCGTGCGGATATTCGCGACGGAGAGAAGATGAAAGAAATCTTTAAGCAGTATCAGCCTGAAATTGTCTTCCACCTTGCCGCACAACCTCTGGTGCGTCTCAGTTATGAAATCCCCGTTGAGACCTACCAGACCAACGTGATGGGAACCATCAACATCATGGAAGCCATCCGTGCAACGGAAAGTGTAAAGGTTGGAGTGATGATAACCACCGACAAGTGCTATGACAACAAGGAGCAGATGACCGGCTACAAGGAGGATGATCCCTTTGGCGGTTACGACCCCTATAGTTCCAGTAAAGGTGCTTGCGAGATTGCCATCCAAAGCTGGCGCAGGAGTTTCTTTAATCCTGATGACTATGGCAAGAAACATCACGTAAGCCTTGCCAGTGTACGTGCCGGTAATGTGATAGGAGGTGGTGACTGGGCTAAAGACCGCATCATCCCTGACTGCATCCGTGCTTTGGAGGCTGGTAAGCCCATCGAGATCCGTTCACCTAAAGCAGTACGTCCCTGGGAACACGTGTTGGAACCTCTGAGTGGTTATATGCTCCTTGCGCAGAAGATGTGGGTCAATCCTACAGGTTATTGCGAGGGTTGGAATTTTGGACCAGAATCAGAGTCTGTCCTTACCGTATGGGAGGTAGCCTCAGCCATGATTAAGAACTTTGGCTTTGGAGAACTTAAGGATGTGTCTGACCCCAATGCTCTTCACGAGGCCAACCTCCTGATGCTTGACATCACCAAGGCCAAGACCCGTTTGGGCTGGAACCCGAGGTTGGATGCTACTCAGTGCGCAATCCTGACTTCTGACTGGTACAAGCGTTATAAGAGCGAAGACGTATACAAGATTTGTGTAGACGAAATAAACAAATTCATTGGATAATATGGAGAAAGTAATCATAACTGGTGCTGATGGTTTTGTTGGCAGCTATACAGTAAAACATTTCCTTAACAAAGGAAAGACCATTTTGGCTCTTGATATGGGAGAAAAAGCTCGCAGGCTAGACCCCCACAAGAACCTTACCTATATGCAGTGTGACATCACTGATATAAAGGGGATGATGAAAAAGATTCCCCAAGGCGAATATGATACGTTCATCCATTTTGCGTGGGAAGGATCTGCCGGCCCTGCGCGAGTGGACTATAATCTCCAGATGCAAAATGCGCTGAATACAGTTGAGTGTCTGAAAGCCGCCAAAGAGCTGGGTTGCTCTCGTTTTGTGTGTGCTGGCAGCATTATGGAGTATGAGGTGGAAGCTGCTATTCATTCGCAGGGGAGCCACCCTGGTATGGGATATATCTATGGTATGGGGAAACATATTGCTCATTGTTTGTGCAAGAGTGTGGCGGCAAACATTGGAATCGATTTGCTGTGGCCTATGATAACCAATGCCTATGGAGTAGGTGAGTTCTCCCCCCGTTTTGTGAATACCACACTCCGCAAGATTATAAATGGCGAGCCTTTGCAGTTTACTGCTGCTACCCAGAATTACGATTTCGTGTATGTGAGCGATGTGGCCAAGGCCTTCTATCTGGTTGCTGAGAAAGGCAAACCTTTTTGCGAATACATGATTGGCAGCGGCAACGCACGTCCTCTGAAGGAATTTATATTGGAAATGGTAGCAGCCTGTGGCCCCGATTCCAAACCACTCTTTGGAGATGTGCCGTTTACGGGAACTAATATGCCGTTAAGCACATTTGCAATAGATGCTATTAAGAATGATTGCGGATTTGAGATAGATGTTCCTTTTGACAAGGGAACTAAAATGACAATGGACTGGTTAAAAACTATAGAACAATGATAACAAAATTCAATTTTGAAGAGTTAGATCTAAAAGGAGCATACAAGATTCAACCGTTCTACGCAACGGATGAACGTGGTGGGTTCGTAAAGGACTACAACATTGATATGTTCAAGGCCAATGGTATTGAGCATGAACTGAAAGAGGTTTTCTATACCATCTCTAAGAGAGGTGTTATACGTGCCACTCACTTCCAGTTGGTGAAGCAACAGGCCAAACTGGTGCGTTGTATCAGCGGCCACGTCTATGATGTGATTGTTGACCTGCGTCCCGATTCGCCCACATTTGGACAGTGGAGAGGTTTCGAATTGACTGGAGAGAATCAGGTGGAGCTTTATATCCCTCAGTACTTTGGTCATGGCTATTTGGTCATAGAAGATAGCATCGTCAGTTACAAGTGCGGTGAAGTGTTCTATGGCGAGGGTGATAGCGGTATCATGTATAACGATCCTGATATCAATATCAAGTGGCCGTTTGAGTTGATAGGCGGTGAAGCGAATCTGATTATTTCGGAGAAAGACAAACAATTAATGAGTTTTAAAGAATATGGCAGGCAAATACAGCATTAAGAATGCATGGAACTTCTTTTTGCATAGAATCCTTCATATCAGTATTGGAAAAGAGCACTATCTTCGTTTAGTGATAGATATAGAAGATACCAATAAGCGTCTTGAGGGATTTGATCTACCTGTAAAAGAGTTGGTATTTGAAGATTTTTTGCTTGGAGATCCCAAAGAGTTCACTCCTTCGAAGTTGAGTTTTATTAAATCAAGACTAAATGATCCTAACTATAAGTGCTATGGAATCATGGAAAACGGAAATCTTGTATATTCAACATGGATATCATTGCATAAGTTAGGTCTTTCTGTAGACACAAAACCTATTTATCTTGCAGATGATGAGGGCCTTCTTGAAGATTCGTATTGTGCACCTTCTGCTAGAGGCCGAGGTATTCACGGTAAGATGAATATTTTTCGTATCAAGAAATTATACGAATTTGGAAAGAAGAAAGTTATCGTTATAATTTTAGATGGTAACACGCCAGCAATGAAGGTTCAATTAAAGAACGGTTTTGAGGATTTGGGCACATTTTATAATGGATATTTCTTGGGATTCAAAGTCAATACATTGAAAAAAGAGAAATTTGATGGGAAATAGAGTGCTAATTGTCGGTGGGAATCACCAAAATCCATTGGGAGTAATTGAGGCATTTGGCCAAAAAGGGATTAAGCCCGATGTCATTATAATGGGTAAGTATAAAAAGAGTTTTGTACTTAAAAGCAAGTATATTGACAGAAGATGGATTTGTGGGACTAACGAGGATGTTATTTCCACCATTTTAGAGAATTTTACCGACTCTGATTGTAAAGCTGTCGCCATTGCTTGTAGTGATGACGCTGCATGTCTATTGAATGATTTTCACGATATTTTAAGCAGCGTTTTGTATCTGCCAGGGACTCAGAAACAAGGTTCTCTTAAACAATGGCAGGATAAGCAATTCATGACAGAAACGGCTGCAAAAGTGGGAATGACAATACCCAAGACGTGGATTTCCAAGAACAAGGAGATTCCATCCGATGTAGAGTATCCTATCATTACCAAATCTCTGACAAGCGTAAAGTATGGTAAGTCAGAATTCTCGCTTTGCAATAATGAGCGGGAGTTGAAAGATTTCCTTGAAAACAAAGCATATTCCGGAACAATCCAAATACAGCAGTTCATTGACAAAGATTTTGAGTTCCAATTTCTTGGTTGCTCATTGGATTCAGGCAAAGAAGTCATTATCCCGGGCGATACCTATATAGAGCCTGGCAACGGCTTCAACAATCTTACCTTTCTTAGATACAAAAAAGGTAAGATTGTTGAAGCCCCAACGACATTTCAATTTTGTAAGGATTTTGTTCGTGAGACCGGCTATTCAGGGTTGTTCAGCGTTGAGTATATGCAAGGGAAAGACGGCAAGGATTATTTCTTGGAGATGAATTTCAGGAATGATGGGAATGGAGCAGTAGTGACAGCTTCTGGCACCAACCTTCCTTATATTTGGTACCTGTACTGCACTGGGGGCGACTATCAGAATGAAATACGACAGTCTGTGGTGAAGGAAACATATTCGGTCCCTGAGGATTCCTATTTTATGTCTATGGTGGAGGGACATTTATCCTTCTCTCAGTGGCGTAAAAATATGAAAAAAGTTGATAGTTATATAACTTATTTCCCTGGAGACGCGAAACCTTTCTGGGCGCTAATGTGGCTTCAGAAGAAAGCTATTGCTGCCACATTAGTAAAGAGGTTGTTGAAGTTTTTTCATATAAGGTATTAAAAGATGAATTTACTTAGGAAAATCCAATATAGTCAGTATTGGAACATTGGTTTCTGTGAACTAACTCCAGAGGAATTTGTACGAGAAAAGAAATTAAGACCAATAAAATGGTTGAAGCACCCCTATCGTGACAGGTGGTTCGCTGACCCTTTTATATATAAGGTCACGGAGCATGAGATTATTGTGTTCGTAGAGGAATGTCCTATGGAAAATCCTAAGGGTATCATCTGTGAGCTTGTAATAGATCGGGAGACTATACGTTTAAAAGAACGCTATGTTCTATTGGAACTTGATACTCATCTCTCTTATCCGGCAATTATCCGTTACGACGAAAAAGTTTATGTCTATCCTGAGAATGGTGCTTCTGGCAAGCTGAATATATATGAATATGATTGGATTAACCACAAGCTGGTTAATCCAATCAATATTCTTGATGAACCTGTCGCTGACGCGACTATCATCAAGAAAGGTGACTACTATATGATGAGTGCAACAAAATTTCCTAGGACAGAAGAGAATGCTTATCTCTACACTGCTGATTCGGTATTTGGCCCGTTTAAACAAAAGGCCGATTTACCATATCAGTCAAGTCTTGCCTGTTCAAGGCAAGGAGGTAATTATTTTGAGGCCAATGGGTGTATATATCGACCTGCTCAGAATTGTGTAGATGGCTATGGTCGAGCGCTGAGTGTCATGAAATTATCGATGAATCATGGCCTTATAAAAGAGGATGTATTATGCAAAGTTGCCCCAATAACTGGTCGCTTTGGACTTGGATTACATACGCTTAATTTTAATAAGGGTGTGTGTGTCATAGATGGGTATGGGTATTTTTCTCCTCTATTGGGTAAATTCTATTATTCAATTAGAGGGCTTATAGAAAAGAATAGAGCATGAAAGCATATTATTTTGTATTTGTTCTTACGCTATTGGTTTCGATATTTTACGAAGCTAAAACCGATAAACAGTGGCAATGGAAACTGTTTTGGACATTCCTGCCCTTATTTATATATGCAGCTATACGAGTTGATTATGGCAATGACTATTCAGCTTATGAGGGCATATATAATGAAATACACACTCAAGGTTTTTTTCAATTTGATTATGATGCCCATTCTGAGTTAGGTTTTCAGTTTTTAAACCGTATTTTACCATCGTTCCGTTCATTGTTGGTACTCAGCGCTTTCCTATTAGCATTGTCAATTGGCGTTTTCTGTTATCATAATGTGCCAAGGAATTATTTGTGGCTTATAATCATTATGATATTCTTAAATCCTGAAAAGAATATTTTTGGAATTCTGGTTCCAATTAGGAATGGATTAGTGTGTTCTATATTTCTTTTAGGATTTGTATGGTTTCAGAAACGAAAGTTGTTAAGAGTATTCATTCTAACAATTGCTTTGTCCTATATACATACAAGCGCAATTGCTTTTTTGCCAATAGCATATTTGGCGGCTCAAAATAAGACTTTTACAAGGAAGGAGTTGATTATTTGGATTGGAGCCATTGTTGCCCTATTTGCTTTTTCAATGTCTCAGTTGGCAGATCTCTTTACTATGTTGACTGAAAATGAATTCCTAGATAGATATCAAAACCATTTCGATGTGTCGGAAAAACACCGAGGGTGGCTTATGATTTTTGCTTCTCTGCTTTTTATTATATTATATGTTTTTTACTTGTTGAAGCGGTCGAAATTTCTGGATGCCAATACTAATTCTTTAATGCGCATGGGGATGCTGTATAGTGTGATGATGCTTATGGGTTCCTTGTCTATGCGTGCATCTTATTATTATGATATGTATTTGCTCGCTTCTTCAACAATAATTTTTGCAGATAAAAAAATGCCAGAATGGCTACGTTTTGGTGTAGTGTCTCTAGTGTTGGCTACATCTTTATACTCTATGCAAGTATGGATGAATTCAGATTGGTGGCATCATAGTGTATATCATAGTTTATTGGGTGATTGGTAAAAACTATCTTTATGAAGAAAAGAATACTGTTTATAGTAACTTATATGGACACGGGCGGGATTAGCCGTTCTCTTCAAAATTTTCTTAACAGGTATGATACGTCAGAATATGATGTGGACGTATTCGCTATGGTGCACCAAGGAGGCTTTAAAGGGGCTTTCGCGAATTGTACTGTCCTGAAAAGAAACCGTCTTATAGAAGCATCCGTTGCGCACTATGAAAACCAGCGAGGCTTTGCAAAAATAGAAAGTTTGGTTTTGAAACTGGCTGATAAGTTGACAAACTATAAGGTTCAAATAAGTCTTTTTAAAAAAACAGGAAAGAAACTGCTTCAAGAAAGGAGTTACGATGCGGTGATAGGTTTCTCTGAGGGACTGCCGACGGTGTTTGTTTCAATTATGTCTCATCCTAATAGAATTGCATGGATACACTGTGATTATGCTAACTATATGATGGTGGGGACTGGAGTTCCTGGGATTAGTGTTTATAAGAAGATTCATAAGATAGTATGCGTTTCTGAGTTCACTCGTACCACATTCGTAAATATCTATTCGTCTTTGGCAGAAAGAACACGAACGGTTTATAATATCATAGATTCAGAAATGATGCAAGCAAAGAAAAAAGAACTCATATCAGAAGACTTTGACGAAGGTTGCTTTAATATTGTTTCTGTAGGCCGCATAGACCCTGTGAAAAGACTCTCAGTTGTGCCAGAACTGGCAAGGATTGTATCTGATGCTGGCTGTCGAATACGTTGGTATGTGATAGGCCCGAAGGAATCAGATGATGAACAAAGACGGTTCAATGCTAATATAAAGCAGTATAAAGTGGAAAAGATAGTACTTCCTTTAGGTGAAAAAACTAATCCTTATCCTTACATCTCAAAGGCCGACTTGCTGGTAAACACTTCCATCTCAGAAGCATGTCCTTACGTAATCAACGAGGCGAAGATATTGGGAACACCGGTGGTGTGTACTGATTTTGGCTCTGCCAAAGAATTTATTGATTACGGCAAAAACGGCTATTACGAGCCCATAGAAAAAATGGCAGAACGGATAATCTGGCTCATTAATAATCCATCAGATTTGTTCTCTTTGAAACAAAATCTAATGAGTTTTAGGTATGATAATCAAGAAATACTAAATCAGATATCGAAGTTAATCAATTAATTGTTATGCGAATAATATATATAGGACCATTCCGCTTACCAAATTATGATGCTGCAGCTGCAAGAGTGCTGAATATAGCTCGTTCGTTGCGTTTAGCTGGTCATGAAGTCTCTTTTGTAAGTTGGGGGGGTAAGTATAGAGAAAAGGATAGGTGTAAAGACGAGATTTATCGAGTAGATGGGTTTCCATATATTGTAACCAATGAAATAGGTGTAGCGGGGGGAATAATTAAAAAAGCAATCGGATGGTTGACATTGGGGCGTAAAACAAAAAAAATACTGAAGGATCGACTTAATCAGTATGATGCTATCATAACATATGATGGAGGTCTTGCTCATTGGTTGATTGGTTTCTCAAGGAGAAATAATAAGTATCTAATCTGTGATTGTTCGGAGTGGTTCTCATATAAAGAACAGAAAATTGTTGAGATACCTTCTCTATATATCAAAATGCATTATCTATTGCATCAGATAGATAATAAAATTGTTATTAGCACTTATTTGGATAATCATTTCTGTAAATCACACAATATTATAATCCCCGCTACATGTAACGCTTCTGAAGAAAAGTGGCATACAGGTAAAGAAGCTGCACTAGAAAAAGTTGGTTCGTTTGATGGCATAACCTTAATTTATGCAGGTACACCAACGGGAAAAGATGCATTGCATTATGCTGTGAGAGCCGTTAATTGTCTTATTAGTGAAGGTGCTAACATAAGATTCATTATTTTAGGCTGTGAACTTAACGACTACCTTAATAGTATAAAAGTTCAACACCCTAATGATGTGCTGAGCAATAGAATAATGTTTTTAGGCAGGGTGCCACAAGATGATGTGCCGTCATTCTATGCCATATCTGACTTTATGATATTACTTCGTGAACAGACCCGAAAGAGTAATGCGGGTTTCCCAACTAAATTCTCAGAGAGTTTTACTAGTGGGACACCTGTCATCGCAAACCTCACCAGTGATTTGGGAAAGTATTTAAAAGACGGAGTAACAGGTTTTGTTGTTCCAGAACCATGTGAAGAATCTGTTTATAGAACACTAAAAGAAAAAATATTGCCGCTAAGTAATACAGAAATTGAGAGATTGAAGTATAATGTTAAAGAGGCTTCGATGCAGCTAGATTTTCACTCTTTTATTAAGCCTTTAAAGTTATTTATGGATGAGCTTAAATAGTCGCCCCTGCTTTTTCGCAAATAACTGATATTCAACGAAATAAGTTCAAATAGTACTTGATTTATTTGCGGAAAATGCTTATCTTGCAGGAAGAAACCTGCAAATAATTGAGAGCATGATAGGCAAAAAACCAGCGGAACATCAGATGTCCATCTTTGACGTAGCATTGGAAAGTTTCATCGACATGAACCATGAACTGGCCCTTCTGTCCAAGCAGATAGACTGGGAGGCGGTGGAGTCGGAGTTTGCGGAGTACTACTGCGCGGACAACGGTCGCCCGAGTGTCCCCATCCTTACATGCAGTACTTCACGGGTGAGAAGGTGCTCCAGAAGCGCCCTCCGATGACCCCGATAGACATGACAAAGTCCCGTAAGCGTATCGGTGAGAAAGGCGCTGAGAAGATCTTTAAAATCAGCCTGATGGTGAATGCAAAGGAGATAACGGAGAAGGAGTTGAAGCAGGTGATGATAGACAGCACGGTACAGGAGAAGAACATCATGTTCCCGACGGATGCGAAGCTTTATCGGAAGAAGTTCTGCAAGCGTGCGGGAATCGAGCCGGTTATCGGCCACCTGAAATCCGACCACCGGATGATGTGGAACTACCTCAAGGGAACCCTTGGGGATACCATCAATACGATGATGGCTGCCGCAGCGTACAACATGAGGCATTGGATGAACAAACATGCCTTGTCTTCTTTTTTCTCCTGGCTGCTGACGCTGGTCAGACGCCTGGAGAATGTGTTATTTGAGAATGAAAACCAATATGTCTGGAAGGACTCCACTCTTGCGACGGTCGCGAAATAGGGGTTTGGCAGGCTTGACTAAATAGAAAACGCGCAAAGTATATAGCGCAATTTTTAAATAACGAAAATTTAAATTTCGCAAGTGATTTAGGCCGCCAGTTGTAGGGCCTCGAAGGCTCGTCGGACGGCATTGAGTTCTTTGTTATTGTTGTTAATGATGGCACGCATCATCTCGTCCTGGTCGAAGTTGAAGGCTTCAGCGATGGTTTGGATAACCTCCATGAGGATGCCCCAGATCTTCTCGGTGACAGTCAGTTCTACGGAAGCCTGCGTCACATCACGGAACACGCCACCGATGGTCTCGTATGACTCATACCGTTTGACGTATCCGAGGATGTTGTACTGGAGCATGCAGAGCGAGATGGATGCAATCTGGGACGCGAAGTCGCGGCACTGGCATTTGCCAAGGTTCAGAAGCCTTTTGGCTTCAGCGAACGAGACCTCGATAGCCCAGCGCATAGAGTATATTTTGTACGCTTCATAGGCACCAAGGGCGGTATTAGTGGAAAGCAGCGCATTCCATTCACCTTTGCGGCCATTGCGATAGAAAAAGAGTTTAACGGGTGTCCCGGCAAAGGTTGCCGCCACCTCACAGTAATAGAAACGATAATGTCTGGAGTATTTGACATGACCCTTCCGTTTGGATTCCTTGGCTATGATGGCATTCGCCGTCATGGCCCCCTCGGTCGTGTCATACTTGGTCTTAGACATCTTGATCATGCCCAGAAGATGGCAGCCTATGTGTCTGGACTTCACGAACTGGACCAGTTCCTTGTTTGTGAACCAGCTGTCCACAAGCAGGTAGTCAAAACGGATTCCTTCCAGGATGGCCCGCTTGACAAGGTAGATAAGGTTGTCAATCTTGCTCTGGAAGTACTCTCCTGCACGCTTTGCCGCACGGCTGTCCGTATCGCGTTCCTTGCTATATCTGGCATCCAACTGCTTCTGGGACAAGCCCTGAGGCTTGGCCGGCTTCTTGCCCATCTCACCCTGGAGTGTGAAGTCTGCGAAGGTCTGTGTCTTTCCGTCTGTATACAGGAGGAACAGACCCTTGTAGCCCAGGATGCTCTTGTGTTCAATATGGGAAAAGACGCGGCCCAGCAGTTCGCCTTTACGGCCTGTCTTCGGGAAGTCAGTGTCATCAGCAATCAGGCAGCGGGGCTCTTTGCTCTTAACCGAGTCACTGCGCATGGCAATGCGCCTAAGGAGCCTGCGATTGAAGCTGTACACAATCTGACGCCAGTTGATGTCCGCATTGGCCAGAAAGCGGTAGAACATATCCTTCCGGCAGGCAAACATCTGCCCGAGGATGCTCTTGGCAAAGTTGTGTCCGTTTTTGACGGCGAAGAAAGGGAACAGAACCATCAGCTCAAGGACCTGCCCGGCCGTGAACTTGCAGTTCGCAGCCATGGCAAACTCCATCTGCCTTTGGTCAAGCGTGATATGAGACATTACGTTCATGATTCCCTGAATCGCCTTCGTATTGTTACTTTCAGCATAAAAGCTGTTGAGTTCCGAGATTATATGCCTATCTTTGTTGATGCTAAGGTTGACTGTATTAAGTTGTTTTGCGACACCAATACAGTGATAATCAATGAGATATGCAATAACTCTCAAAGATTTCAACCTTAGCTTTTTTCTTTTTTAGCTACTTGCGAAACTTAAATAACGAAAATATATAAGAAGATGAAGATAGTTCTTAATCTGATTATTGCAAAACCGGCTGCCGCAGGAGGTTTTAACGTTGCTATAAATTTCTTCAAACAAACGTTGGATGATAAGGGAAATGAATGGATATATTTCGTTTCCAAAGATTTTGACAGAGTAATGAGGGGCAAAGAAAAGGGTTTAGATGAAAAGCATTACTTTGTATTTCACACTCAGCCTAATATTAAATTCTATAATGCTGATAGGAAGATTATTAAGCGCTTAGAGTTTGACATTAAACCAGATGTCATTTTTAGTTTATTGGCCCCCTCTTACCATATGTTCAAAACAACCGAAGTGATGTACCATGCAAATGCTTGGGCAGTCGTTGGGGGCGTAAATAAATTTGTTTTGAATGTTACTCCATTTAAGCAGAGGATTACTTATAGGATTAAGGCAATGCTCACGCGTTGGCTAATGAAAAAAACAAAGTTTTTTATAACTCAAACTCAGATTGCTAAAAAATGCATTCTTAACACTGTCGATACAACTGCAGATAATGTTTGCGTTGTTTCAAATGTGCTGCCGTCAAGTTACTTCAATATAAGTAACGAAAAAAAACAGCATGAAGGATTTAATATGGTTTATGCATCTTCGCCAGCCGTACACAAAGACTACTTAATTCTGCCAGAAGTCGCCTCAATCTTAATAAACAGATTTGCGATGAAGGATTTTAAAATTCATTATACATTGCCAGATAATGTTAAGGAATATCCTATTCTCATGAGTCTGATAAAGCATTATGATGTAGAGAACTACTTTGTCAACCATGGTTATCTTAATCAGAGTGATCTTGCTGAAGTTTTTAAGCAAAGTGATTTAGGGTTATTTCCTTCATTGTTAGAAACCTTTTCGGGGACCCTTCTAGAATATATGTATTTTAGGTTACCAATTATCGCATCAGACTTTGATTTTAATAAAGAAGTTGCAGAAGATGCTGCAGTGTACTTTTCTCCACACAATGCCGAGGATATGGCAAAAAAAATTTATAAAGTATACAGTGATGATAATCTGCGAGTCTCATTGTTAAAGAATGCAAAAGAACGTCTAATAAGGTATTCTAACAATGCAGACAAATATGGAGAAACAATAGGTTTTTTGAGGAAAGCCGCTGAGTTGAATAGAAAATAAAATACATAGATATCACTGCTATCCGGAGAAATTTTACCATAACGTAAGTTGCCCAACCGAACCCGTCTCCGGAACAATTACTGGAACAGTCGGTTGATTATAAAGATCTCGGATATCCGCCCTGTTGAAGAGGACCTGTCCGATTGAGTTAGAGATAGAATGAAGACTTGGAACAAGACCATATCGCTTCTTCGCAATGATGAGCAGAAGGTAGTCGCAAACGGCTATCCAGATTTGCGTGTACACCGCGTTCTGGGTAGTTCCATAAAAGGTCTTGATGTGCAGATGTTGCTTGATCCATTTGAAGAGTTCAATCTGCCAGCGCTCGCGATACAGTTCTGCAATGGTCAGTGGGTCTTCAATCGCGAAGTTGTTGGTCAGGAAGCGATAGACTTTTCCGCTCTCAAAGTCCTCATACACAACAAGTCTCAGCGTGTCAGGGTACTTCCTAGTCGAGTAATAGCCGGTGAGTCGGATAGTCTCGTCCGAAAGAACGCCCGAACCGATGTTGACCGGTCTGGACTCAATCACCTCATAAGACATGTTGTCTTTAGCCCGAGTGACAAAGTACGCTACTTTCATCTGGAAGTACTTGTAAAGCTTCTCAAAAGCGACATAGCCTTTGTCCATCAGGTAGAATGCACCAGCTTCGACAGGGATCTTGTCCATGACCTTGGCGTCATTGACCTTGCCTGGAGTGAGCAGGACAAACGTGGGAATCGATCCGCGAAGATCCATCAGCGTATGCATCTTGAACGCGCCCTTTCCATGGTGGAACTCTGCCCAGGGGCACAACTTAAGACACAGTTCAATGGTACTGCTGTCAAACGCATATATCATCTCTTCAAGACCAATCCGCAGCTTTTCATCCTTGTAAAGCTCCGTGGCTTCCTTCACCAGGGTCATCGCAAAGTCTTGATAGATACGCCAATCCTTCTTCTCATTGGCCTCCGCAAGCGTGGATCGGGGCATCACCTTGATCCCAGAACGGTAGAGGTCTCCGCAGAGGTTAAGTGTAGTCTCAATATCTCTCAGGCCAGCCCTGTCGGTGAACTGAGCATAGCTCATCACCATGAACTGGTCGCGGCAATTGAACTTGATGGCGTGCCGGTCACCTTTGTAGCGGTCGACACACTTCTTGAACTCGTATTCGTTGAAGAGAGACATGATCTGAGCGAAGATTGTTTTTCCTTTGTTCATGGCTTGCGGATGGCCTCTTGATGGCTACCGCAAAGTTACCGAAGTTCTAATCGAAAAATTTTCTGATGCTTGTAAGTTATTGATGTTAAACAGTTAAAACCCTATCGGAGGAAATTTCTCCGGACACTAGTGCATAGATATATTTATGGAAGCACTGGATATTACCGCTATCATACTGACATATAACGAGGAACTACACATAGAACGTTGCGTGAAGAGCCTACTAAATGTAGCTAAAGAAGTATTTGTTATAGATTGCTTCTCGAATGATCGTACAGTTGGCATTGCTAAGGAATGTGGTGCTACAGTATTGCAGCATGAATACATAAACCAAGCACAGCAATTCCAGTGGGCGTTGGATAACTGTCCCATAAAGACAGAATGGACTTTGAGAATGGATGCGGACGAATACCTAACGGAAGAGTTGTTAGATGAGTTAAGAACGAAGCTGCCGACATTGCCCGACGATGTAACTGGTTGCATACTTCCTTTAAGAGTTGTTTTTATGGGAAAGATGCTAAAACACGGGTTACACCATCAAGTACAGATTCTTCGGTTGTGGAGAACGGGTACAGTTTACATGGAACAACGATGGATGGACGAAAGATGTGTGCTGAAAAGTGGTACTTCCATTACATTGAAGAATAGTTTTGTTGATCACAACTTAAAAGGTCTTGGGGAATTTACAATTAAGCATAATGGCTATTCGAATAGAGAAGCCTTTATGGAGATTAACAGGCAATACAATCTGGTGGATGATGGACAGTCAACAGAATTGAAAGGAAGAAATAGTCAGAAGTCGGGATATTACAAATTGCCTCGATTTTTCCGAGCATCAATGTATTTCTTCGTGAGGTATATTGTCTTCCTTGGTTTTTTGGATGGAATAAGGGGTTTTGTATGGTTGACTTTACAAGCTTATTGGTATCGTTTCCTTGTGGATGCAAAACTGCTTGAAATGGAGAAGAGGCTTGGGAAGGAACCGTCCAAAGAGCAGGTGGTAGAGTATGTGAAGCAATATTTAAATATAAAAATTGATAGCGGTAAATAATGAAACGCGTTTTAATTCATACACTGATATTTAGCCCAGATGGAGTCTCCACGGCATATCTGTATAATGATATTGCTTTGAGACTCCAGAAAAGAGGGTATGAAGTGGTGGTGTTGACCACAACACCTCACTTCAACATTGTGCCAGAGCAAGTGGAGAAACAACCCATGCGATGGAAGGTATGGGGTTTCTGCAAGGTAAGCCAGTTCAACGGCATGACGGTACTGCATGTGCCACAGAAGAAATTCAAAAGTACACTATTACGTATTCTGGGCTTCTGCTATTGGCATGTGGTTTCGTTCTTCATAGGATTGACCATCAAGCACGTTGATCTGATTCTTTCTCCGTCACCTCCTCTTACTGTTGGCTGGATGAATCTTGGGGTGGCCAAGTTGAAGGGATGTAAGGTAATCTATAATGTGCAGGAGATATATCCGGACATCCTGAAGTTGAAAGGCGGGGTTGTGCTGAAGTTCTTGCGTAGGATGGAGAGCAAGGTATATAACCGCTCGGATGCCGTTACGACTATTGATAAGGTGTTTAATGATACCATTGCTCCAAGATTTAAAGATCAGAGCAAATTGCATATTATACCGAACTTTGTTGATACGGAGTTATATCATCAGGTAGAATGGGAAGGCAAGTTGAATCCTGACATATATCCTAAGAATGATAGCATCAAATTCCTCTATGCAGGAAATATTGGACACATGCAGGCTTGGGAACCACTGATAGAGTTGGCAGATAAGACCCGTGATTTAAATGTGGAATATATTGTCATTGGCGAAGGGGCTCAGAGGGGATATGTGGAAGAAGAGATTAAGAAGAGGAACTTAGATAAACTTCATTTGTTGCCTTATCAACCACGTGAATTGATGCCGGCTATCCTGTCTTACTCAGATGCTTCATTCATCTTTATGGCTCCAGGCCAAGATGGTGATGGTTTCCCATCGAAGGTTTATACCATTATGGCTTGTGAACGGCCTATGCTGATTCTCTCAGGAGAGAATACACCGATAATCAGCTTCCTAGATGGTAAGGGTTGTGCCAAACTCATTACAGAAAAGGACTTTGACAAGAAAGTGGAATTGATGGTGGAGTGGTTGAGAACCATCACTAAAGAAGATTTGGTTCAGATGGGCAAGAATGGTCTCGCTGAGATTCAGGCGAAATACACAAAGGAAAAAGTCACGGATATGTACTGTGACTTGGTAAAAGACTTAATTGGAGAATAAACGATGAAAATACTTATTACAGGAGTTCACGGGTTTGTAGGAACGAACATTGTGGCGGCTCTCTCAAAGGAGCATGAAATATACGGTTTGGACATCATCGCACCAGAAAAGGAGGGTGTTGTAAAAACCTATTCCTGGGAAGCCTTGGATGCAGGTCGTGTGGCTGAAGTAGATGCTATTGTTCATCTGGCAGGCAAAGCCCATGATACCAAGAATCAGGCAGCAGCTGAGGTTTACTTCAAGGTAAACCGTGACTTGACCATTAAGATTTTTGACTACTTCTGTGCACATCCTTCTATCAAGAAGTTTGTTTTCTTTAGTACAGCCAAGGCTGCTGCTGACAAGGTTGATGGGGTGCTGACAGAGGTTGTAGTTCCGGCACCGGTTGGGCCTTATGGGGAGTCTAAGATTGCTGCTGAGAAGTATATTCTTAGCAATATGAAAACGCGACCGGAAGAGTTTACAAATAGGGGAGTTTTTATTTTCCGGCCTTGCATGATTCATGGTCCTGGGAATAAGGGAAACTTGAACTTGCTATATAACGTCGTGAAGAAGGGTATTCCTTGGCCGTTGGGGGCATTTGAGAACCGCAGGACATTCACTTCGGTAGAGAACATCTGTTTTGCTGTGAATGGGGTGCTGACCAAGGATGTGGAGTCGGGCATTTACAATATGGGTGATGATGAGGCATTAAGTACTAATGAGTTGATAGAAGAAATTTGTAAGAGCCTGGGTAAGAAAGCGCATATCTGGAAACTGCCCAAAAGTCTGATGAATGGTCTGGCCAAGGTCGGTGGCTGGTTGCACTTGCCGTTGAACCCTGAGCGTTTGCGTAAACTTACCGAGAGCTACATATCTTCAAATGCCAAGATCAAGAAGGCACTTGGCGTTGAGAAAATGCCTGTGGACGCAAGGGACGGATTGAAGGTTACGCTTGATTCCTTCAAGGGAGAATAGTTTAAGGCTTATTAGCTTACGAGAATACGAATGAGCAAAGATATTCGTGAAAGTTTTTTTCAGTTTGTAAGGTTGGGAATTGGACATCTCGCAACTGCCCGTCTTGGCGATGTGGATTGGCAGAAAGTGAAAGACCTTGCAGAGAGGCAGGGGCTTTCGGCGGTGGTGCTGGATGGGATTGAAAGGCTTCCTAAAGGGCTTAGACCTCCTAAAGTGTTCCTGTTAGAATGGATAGGTGAGACACTACAGGGGTATGAGTACCGCTATGACTTGTATTGTAAGACTATGGCAGAAATGGCAGGGTTCTACAACAAGCATGGCTTCAAAATGATGATACTTAAAGGCTATGCTTGTAGCCTGGACTGGACAAAGCCAGAACATAGACCTTGTGGTGATATTGATATATGGTTGTTTGGGGCGCAGAGAGAGGCTGATGCTCTGCTGGAGGCTGAAAAGCCAGTTCAAGTGGTTCAAAAAGGTCAGAAGTTCAAGGTTGACACTTCTCACCATCATCATACCATTTTCTACTGGGGTGAATTTATGGTGGAGAACCATTATGACTTCATCAATATCCATCAGAACAAGACGAATGCAAAATTGGAGAAAGTGCTGAAGGAGTTGGGGAAAGATGATTCTCGTTCAGTTGATGTTAATGGTGAGAAAATATACCTGCCGTCACCAAACTTACAGGCACTCTTCCTGTTGAAACATACGATGCTTCATTTCGTGTTGGGTGAATTCTCATTGAGACAATTGTTGGATTGGGCTTTCTTTGTGAAGAAACAGGGAGAAGAGGTGGATTGGAATTGGCTCATTGGTGTATTGGATGAGTTTGGGATGCTGCCGGCTTTCAATATCTTCAATGCCATCTGTGTAGAGAATTTGGGCTTTGAAGCAAGCATTTTCCATCAAGTGCAATACAGTCCGACATTGAAAGATAAAGTGCTTGACGAGATAATTAATCCCAAGTATGAATCACACGATCCGAAGGGACTTGTTCCTCGGTTAATATACAAGTACAAACGCTGGAATGGAAGTGGCTGGAAGTATGAACTATGCTATAACGAGAGCCGTATGAGTTCGTTCTGGAGTGGTGTTTTGAGTCACATAATTAAACCGTAAAATAGATGAATAAAACACTAATTGCTCGCTTAAAGCAATTCATAGAAGATGAAGCTATATCCTGCTCTATGGATTATGGCTGTATAACTCCCCTATATGTATACAGAATGTGGGGCGGACAGGTGCCGCTCAAAGAGATTGAAGAAGCATTCAAGTGTCAAGATTCACGTCTCGGGATTTAAGGCGGAGCTATGATAAATCTTAAGCGCACATTTCATCCTGCCGGTCAGGGAGCATTCTTCACGGAGCAGTTTTATGATGCTGTCCTGGAGAAAGTTCTTTATAATGTGGTGTACGACTGTGGTTCTTTAAGTTCTGGTATAAAGACTCAGATGGAACGTGACATCAGGAACTGTTTCCACGAGAGAAAGAAGATAGATGTCTTGTTTCTCTCGCATTTTGATGATGATCACGTGAACTATGTGAAGTTCTTGCAGGATAAGAACTATCTCCAGGGGACAAGGATCTTTATTCCTATGATTGAGGCAGAGAGATGGCTAAGAATAAATCCATACGCAGCGAACTATGCTTATATAATGTCGTTAAATCAGTCGGCCCTGGCGGAACGAAAGTCATTCAAGTAGATTTTTACAAAGATGAGCTTGAAGAATCAGCAAATAGCAATGACCCGGTCGTAATAGAGGATATAAAAAGCGATATTATACCAAGTGGAACAACGTTGATGCCTAAAGGTTTAGATGGTTTCATCTGGTGTTACACACTCTTTAATGTGAGGTTTGATGCTCTGATTAATGAGTTTAAGAACCAGCTGACAGTTGCTCATTTAGATTATGATCAATTAGTAAACCCAGGTTATGTGACAAACCATATAGGGGAGTTAAGAAAAGTATATCGACAGCTCGGAAAGAAACCGACAAGAGGTAGTACATCCATCAATCTGAACTCTCTGCTGGTTATGTCATATCCCAAGGATCAGGAAAACTGCCATTGCTTCGATTATAGGACAATGGTGGACTATTTCTGTGATTGGCCTGTGAGAAGGAGCGACGTTTATAATGGCTCGTGTCTTTATACAGGTGACACCTCTGCTAATGATCCGGTTGTCTGGCAAAAGATAATTCAAATGATAGCCCTTTGCTTGGGTCAGGATAACAAGTTGATGGCTCTTCAGGTCCCACACCACGGAAGCAAGTACAGCTATGACCAGAATCTGCTAGACTCTGACAAATTCTCGAACGGTTTTATGAATTATGATCCCTACTACAAGCAGCATATCTTTGATGACAATCTGCCAATGACGTTCGCCGCCAAAGAAAAACCGCTTTTGCTAGTAACAAGGGAGTATGGTTCTCAGTTTGAGGAGTATTACAGGTTGAGTTAGAGTGTGAGGACGTTGGATGTGCAGTGTGGGTCGGGGTATTAGTACATAATGATAATACGTAGCCAGATTTTTCGATTATATGACGCAAAGGCTTGATCACAAAAGGTGGAAAACAAAGGAGTGGAGACAGTATAGGCATAGTTTGTCTCGACTTCATCGATGCCATCCTAAAATGAAAAAGCATCAAAAAACAGAGCCAAAGAAAAGGGCTGAAGGTCCAGCATGGTTCGCTAAGAGAATAACTAGAAATCAGTTTTCACGCCAACAAAAACATCCCGCAAAGCTGCAAGAATTGAAAATCAATGTTATCAAACAAGCTCTGACAAAAAGAATATCAAGATTCTTACTGACAGATCCAGACAGCCCACTTAACATTGATAGGGTAAAAAGTGCTAATTACAACTCTCATGGCAGAATTGAAATGCCTGAGAATTTTTCGGTAACAGAGAATCCGAAGGAGAGTTACGCAACTTTACAGAGGATTATTTCTGCTTTAATGTTAGAGCATTATGATTGTTTGGTTCTAGATTATAATAGTTGTCATAATGTTGAGTTAGGAACACAGGTTCTGCAAGACATTATACTCAAAGATTATACGGTATTTCAGAAATGGTTAAGTCGGAAAAATAAAAGATTGCTCCCACATTTTACAAGTACTTTTAAAGCTGAGCACATATATGATGAGAGTGTAAGTAAGATGACGTTCTCAGTCGGCTCTCCAGTGACCCTGAATATACGTGAGCGGTCTTACGAAGATGTGGAGAAATCAAAACTCCGTATTCACGATGAATCAACTTTTGCAAAGCTTAAGCGAACTAGCGAGGAAGAAACAGAACTTGAGATTACATCATTAGGAGAGTATGTAGTCAATAGTCTCTTAAAAGTCAATAGAGAATTAACGGATGAGGAAATAGAGACACTATATGACGTTATAGGAGAAGCTTTAGTTAATGCTGATGATCATTCAACAACAAAGTATAGATTCTCAATTGGCTATTTTGAAAAGAAAATGATTGGAGGCAGGGAAGTTGGTTTGTTTAAAATGGCTATATTAAATCTTGGAAGAACAATCTATCAAAAGTTTCATGACGCTGATTGTCCGAACAAGAAGCATGTAGAGCGTATGAAACAATTGTCTGATAAATATGCGCAAAGAAGTTGGTGGCAGCCAAAGAGGTTTGATGAAGAAACACTGTGGACGTTGTATGCTCTGCAGGATGGGGTTACCTCGAAAAAGGCGAAAAGGGGATCGGGCACGATATCCATCATTGAAAGCTTCTTCAAGATTAAAGGTAATGATGATAATGATAAAGTGTCAAATATGATGCTTGTTTCTGGTTCTGCTTGCATAAATTTTGATGGAACATATAAGATACAAAAGAAAGAAGATGAAAATGGAGAACCAATGTCAGTTATGACATTCAATAGATCAGGGAGTATAGAAGATAAACCCGACAACACTTTTGTATATAGTAACGACAGTTTTTTCCCTGGAACACTGTTAAGCGTTACACTTTTGTTTGATATTTCGGATTATAATAATTGAATCTCTTATGAGTAAGGAAGTTATAGATCTAGAGAATTTTAGAGTCGTAGACACAGAAACCGGTTCTAAGTCAAGAGTCTTTGCCGGAAGACCAAGAGGTGAGAAAGTACGTGACTTGTCTAGGATTGACGAGTTGGTAGAGAATAATGATCAGGTTGAGGTTATAGTACCTGATGATATTCGTGCATTAAATCCTTCATTCATTGAAGAGTTTCTCTTTAATGTTGTGGAAAAGTATGGCCCGACTGGATATAAAGAAAAGGTTGTCTTTACTAGTCCAGGTGGATTTAAGTTTGAATCAAAATTGATAGAAGGGGTCAACCGCATAATGCGCAGAATGTCTGGTCTTGATTCATAAAATGGAATGATATGACAGGAAATGTGATTGAGGTAGATTTAGTTGAGTCTTGGTGGGATTATTTGCAAGATATAGTCACGTTAGTATTGGCTATCGTCAATGTTATTCTGATTTATATCATTTACAAGTGGCAGCATAAGGATTCTAGTGTTACTGAGGAACGTCAAAGACGAGTGAATCAGTTTAATAATATTTTCCTCATTCCCCGTTTGGAGATTCTAAAGAGCACGTTTGATGAACTAAATAATATAGCTTTAGAACTAGAAAAGGGGAAAGATGATGAAGATGAAAAATCGAGGATAAATGAGGAAATTGATAAGATAATCAGGGGGTTCGATGATGAATTCGTGAGTTTTATAATGGGGATTGATTCTAATCTTTATGAAAGAGTACATTCCATAATGGAAGATATGAGAGATGGAATCGCTCATGATATTTTTGACACAGATACAAATCGAATTAAGGGAGGAGTGTATATCAAAATCGTCCAGACTAGGATTAGCGCAAGCTATAAGACTCTTTTGACTGCACTTTTTAGTTATGATGGTAACCTGATAGATAAAACAGAAAAAAGGGAGAAGAGTTCATTTGTGCCTTTATACATACTTTGGGGGCTAATTGTTATTCTTCTTGGTACTTTGGCGTTTCGTAATAATTCTTCTCCTATCCAAGAAAAAGTAACGATACAACTGGATTCGATTCAACTTAAATCAATTATTGATGCCGTCCAAATTGATACAATTATCAAACGACCTTAGTTTTGGGGACAATATGTATCTAAAGCGTTATGTTTGCCTCGGATTGAAAAGGAAATAAGATAGAGAGCACATAATGCTCGCGAAATAATTGGACTAAATGGCTGCACTATATCCTTATAAGTTCTTGGACAAAATAGACGTCAAAGATATTGGGGAACCTGCTTATAGATATACGTTTAAGTTTGAGAATCATAGGAGAGAAATAATACACCTTAAACATCACGAGAAAGATTTTCTCTTTCGCACTCTTAAGGTAATGCAAGATGCCGAAGGAAAAAATGCTTACGACTTATTTAAAATACCAGAGGCGAAGGAGTTTTTGTTCGATTGGATTATCCTTACTCATGCTAACCAAGTTATGATTTTTGATGGCCCCGTTCATGGGCCTTATGGATTATTGACGGCTGCTGAAAAGAGGCGTAATAAGAGGTTCTTCTATGAATACTTGAACGTTTGGAAGAATCAAATTAGAAAAGGAGAAGGTGCATACTGCTCAGTAATAAAACCAGAGGTAACAAAGAAGATTAAGGGTTGGAATAAGTGGGCAGGTAAAAATAAAGAAAGAGTAAAGCTTTTAAAGAAAAAAGAAGAGTATATTTACGCCACATTCTTTCATATATACTATCACGCGAAACTATATTTTGATGAGAGGTCACACCCCTTTGTCGTTAAAAGTATTGGTGGCTTTGATGTGGTTTTTAATGCTTATTCTTTTGTCCATATTCTGTCAAGGCACTACTACCCCAATATGAATAAGGATATAGGGATAACGCTAAATATAGAGCTTGATTATATGGATTTAGACTATTTGCCAGATGAAATATTCCCATTGATTGAAAAGTATAATCTGAAGTGCCCACTTACAAAAGATACCGAATATCTTTTATACTCCTACAATACAGATGTCTATATTCTTTGGATTAAATATAAAGTATTGAGTGAAACCAGGAAAGAAGGATTTGAGATTCGGTCATTTTATAAATGTGAGGTACAACGCGATTTAGACAAATTGAATGAGCCTAATGCATGTATTGTCGCAATTTAAGGAAAAAAAGTGTTGCTGCTCCGTTACGGCGACATCTTTACAGGGATTGGAAGGCTCTTTTGCTGGCCGGACTGCAAGTTCGCCTGAAGCTGGTGTCTCAAACAAGTATGTTGGATGGAAGACCAATCTAAAGTATCACTTTATCATCTGTTTCGCTGCATAGAACGACGCTATGCAGAAGAGATGGTTAATGATGGGAGCCTGTTTTTCAACTATCCCATCAATTGGATAAAACAGGCAGAAATAGAAGGGAAAGAGGGACAAGGTGACCGGTTGGAAGGTGTATTCGCAGAAGATACTCCGGATAATCGTCATTTGAGGGATGATCTAGAAGTTATTGATGTGGATGGGAAGAAGTTTCTTCGTTCTCCGTCCACGGTGAATGACTGGATATGCCTCTGCTTTTATAGTGTCAATGAGAACAATTTGAAGAGGAAACCAGATGGTACACTTCGGCTCAAAATGACAAAGGATTATATTTCCGCATTCAGCAAAGGGTATGAGCACGAGCCGTTGGAAGATGTCTCTCCAGACAAAGAAATGGCAACTGTCGTCATTTGGGAACCAAGTGTTTTTATGCAGAAGATAAAGAATCACCTTGAAGATGAAGGCCTTGTAAAGGATAAAGACTTCTTTGTGAGTATTGTGCAGTATAGGGAAAAGGGGGAAGAGATTCATCCGTTAAGGTATCCATTTGAACTGTTCAGCAAAGATACTAGATTTAAGGATCAGCAAGAAGTCCGTATCATCTTGAATGCCAGAAGTGAGGGCGCAAAGAAGGTGTTGGTTGATGGACACAAGATTATTGTGGGCTCGTTGAAAGACTGCGCAGTGATCAAGAAGTTCTATTACGAAGGAGCAATCATAACGGTGGATGAAGAGAGATGTGTCCTGAATATGGTTGAACCGGCACCTATGAGCGGGATGCCTATTGATAGGTTTAAGTTAGCCCCGCTTCTTTGTCTTCTGCAGTTATCCTCCTATAATGTCACAGTATCGCTGGATGGTCGTGATGTGGGCGGCGTTGAGTTGCAGAAGCTAGTAAGCGATATTCTAGCTCGCAAGTATCGGATAATTACATTGTGTGATGACAATAGAATGCGAATAATATACTCATTCTGGTCAGAGGAAGAAATTAGAAAGAACGAGGCAAAAGATACGTATTACTTTATTAAACAACCAAAGTATAATTACAAAGCACCTATATTGGATAGTCTTAAGGTCTGGCCTATCCCTGAACTGATTCGGGTAGAGAATACGGGAACTTAAGAGATATTTAATTCAAGCATAAAAACGTGTATTTATATGATTTGGACATACATTATCATCGCAGTCCTGCTTCTTGCCGCAGAACTAGCGTATTTTAAGCTCGCAGACACCCTCAACATTATCGACAAACCCAACGAGCGATCGTCCCACTCCACCATCGTCCTTCGTGGCGGCGGCATCATCTTCATCCTCTCTATGATCGTCTGGGCCGTCCTTATGCTTATCCAAGGGAACTCCCTCGTCCCGTACCTTCCCTTCCTCATCGGCCTAATAATGATCTGCGGCATCAGCTTCTGGGATGACGTCCAGTCACTCCCCGACAGCGTCCGCTTGGCCGTCCAATTCGTCGCCACCGCCCTTATGTTCTGGAGCATCGCCCTGGGATCGGACCTAATCATCGGCCTGCCCTGGTATTGGCTCATCGCACTAGGCATCGTCGCTCTAATCGTCTTCGTCGGCGCAACCGACATCATCAACTTTATGGACGGAATCAACGGGATTACGGCAGGATATTCGCTGGCGGTGTTGGTTCCGCTTGTGCTGGTGAATATGATGATCGGCTTTATTGAGCCGTCGTATTTGATTATAGCTATCCTGGGTGTGTTGGTGTTCAGTTTCTTCAACTTCCGCCCGAAGGGAAAGGCGAAATGCTTTGCTGGGGATGTGGGGAGTATCGGCATTGCTTTTATTATGCTTTTTGCCATTGGCTCCCTGATCGCCAAGATCGGCGACGTAACCTGGCTGGTCTTCCTCCTGGTGTACGGCGTGGATGGATGCTGCACCATTATTCACCGCATTATGCTCCACGAGAACCTGGGTGAGGCACACCGCAAACACGCCTATCAACTGATGGCAAATGAACTGGGAATTTCGCACGTCGTCGTTTCGCTGGTTTATATGGGGCTGCAGCTGGTTATGTCTCTGGGATTCATTTACCTTTGCCCGGACTCAGTTCTGGCGCACTGGATTTACCTGGTCGCCGCCGGTCTTGTACTAGTGGCTGCGTACGTCCTGTTTATGAAGAAGTATTATCATCTTCACGAGGAATATTTGGCGTCTTTGAAATAATAGCGTTATGAAGATTACACAAGAGTTGCTTGATGGGTTAACGGAACAGGCCAAGGCTTCGCCGCGTTTGCGAATGAATATGGACTTGCGGAATTCGGCTGAGGACGGTTCCCAGCGGATGCTCAATGCGATTGAGCCTGGTTCGCCGCTGCCCATCCATCGGCACCGGAAGACTTCCGAGACGGTGGTCGTGCTTCGCGGTCGGCTGGTGTGGGAGTTCTATGATGAGTTGGAGAGGATTTGCACGGAGGCTATTGAAGTTTCCGCCGGCGGGGCAGTGTGTGGCTTGAACATCCCGGCCGGGCAGTGGCATACTGTTCGTGCCTTGGAATCCGGGTCCGTGATTTTGGAGATGAAGGAGGGGAAGTATGAGGCTATCGGGGCGGAGGATGTGTTGACGGTATAAGCTGTTCTCGGTATTTGTTAAATGAGGTTTACACGGGGTTATCATATATCTCCGAAATGCACTTGGAGGGAATTGAGCAGAATGTGGTATTGATAGATTCATTTTAGTGTTGAGGGATATCGCGGATTGGGTAGTGCGGCGAAGGAGGCTCGTGGATTGAGATGCTTTCAAGGCAAGATGCAAGGCGTTTAAGTTTGATAAATTCCTGGCGTTGATGGATGCCTTGGCAGATGTGGTGGAAGGCAAGATGGAATACCAGGATCTCCAGCATTCGTATCAAGAGATATTTGATGAGATATTCAAGGTCCCGGTGGCAAAGAGCTCTCGCTCTTGGTTCGGAAGACGTGTAGGGTTGTTTTTCAGCATCCTGCGCAACGGCAAGAAGTACCAACAGTTTGGTTACACCTCTATGCCGTCTTTCCTTTTTAATAGCGTGTGGACGCATTTCTATGATAAGGAAGTGAGGCTGTAGAGGTTACGACGTTTACTGCTTACTGCTTACGGTTTACGGTTTGGGGTTATGACTGATACGACAATGATTGATAGGCTTAAGCAGTTTGTCGAGAGCGAAATGCGCTCTTGCTCAATGGATATTGGAGGCATTACACCACTATACGTTTACAGGATGTGGGGGGGCGCAGTGGCTATCGAAGATATTGCCACTGCGATGGAAGAGGTAAGAAGGATGAGGTAAGATAATGTTTCCCATGAATAAATTCATGAAGTTAATCCTGCACAGGAATATTTTGAAGGTATGCTTTGGGCTGCATTTGGAGAAGATTTTTCAGCGATAATGTGGCGGAATGGCAAATTGAAGCGGTGAAGAAGTCTGCCAAAACGCTGAAAGATGAAGAGGTAGAGCACTCTGAAATGGCCCCAGCAGAGAAGGAGAATCAAATCTTAAAATCAAATAAACAAGTCGTCTTTAATCGGACGCTTACCGAGAAGTTTACGAAGCAGGAAAATATATAGATCTTTATTATCATCATTAGTATGGATTTCTACAAAATAAATGCTTTTAAGTATTTTGTAAAGCAGCTTTGTATTTTGAGAAAAGAGATAAAATTCGATGCTCCTTTTTCGCGTACACAATTATTAAAGTTGCTATTCTTTGTGTCGGCTATTAAAGTAAATGGTCAAGATCTTCTGGATATTTTTAATAGCTTTTATGCGATGCAGTTCGGACCTGTAGAAAGTGATGTGCTCAATGCTATGAATAGTGTTGGTATTGATGTTTCTCATATTCAACTCGATGAGACAACAATGAAGCGGATTGATGCTTCTATCTCAGAACTAAATAGTATTTCCCCTTCTTTGTTTAAGAAAAGCGCTTCCGAGCTGGTCGAAATAACACATAAATGGAGTTGCTGGAAAGATTCTTTTGCATTTGCGGAATTTATTGGAAAAGGGAGTGCGAAAATGAGTGTGGAACTTATTCGTCAATCTAATCAAGTATTTGAATAATGAGTGGTTTTAAACTGACAGGTATTTCCTCGATTTTTCATAGCTTTTTCCCTAAGGGATGGGAGGATGGTACAGATTGGACAAATGAGGAAGAAAAAAACCAAGCAATTGAGAAGTCATTGAGTAATCTTAAAAAATATGAAGATGAGGTTCTTCTTCGTATTGGTTATTCAATGTTAACCGGAGAGTACATTGTTAGAACTGATGTCCAGGGTGTACTGAATACAATTTTAGATGATTTAAGCATAGATTCACCGCCCGAAACTGGAACTCGTGAGTTGGATGATTTGGAAAAATATATTCAATTCGTTTTAGGTTATACGCGTTTTGTTGTTAAACGTTATAAGCATTTTATAGGAACTATACGTAATCAATATTCGCAAACTGAACCGGTTCTTGCATTAAATGCGTATAGCATTGATGAGGGGTTTGTACGTAACAGCCATTGGCATTTTCTGTACGACATATTATTTGAAGTAGTCTCTTTTGATCATAGATTGTCCTATGATAGAAAGAAACTGAAGAATTTGATATTACAACATTCACGATTGGAAGATTTATTGAGTGAAGGAACACTTTCTGGTGATTTGCGCTTGATGGTTAATGTGCTCAAAGATAAGTGTTTCTTTCTACTGAAAAAACTTCTTATATACGACAAGTCTGGGATAGACTATATGGTTGACTTTGAACTCAGGCATGTTAGTGTTGAGGACAGTTCTCCGGCATGGTTAATTGAGATGGATGATGCGTTCGAATTCTACAGAAAGTCAGATACCAATGGCGACCGTTATGGGAAAAAACTTGAGAACGAATCTTTTGATAAAAAGCTACGTTTAAGTTTTTACCCTTTGTTAATGAAGTATTGCAAGGATTATAAAAATACGAGTTTGGGCCAAATAGATAATATCATTAAAGAGTTTGAAGACAAGAATAGAAAAGTTAGAAATAGCATTTCAGATTGGAGAATTTTTGACTTGTATGCGTTAAAGACAATTAAATGTTATTTATATAATGCTCGCTTTGATTATTTAATCTCTTCAAAGAAGGATTATTCATATGAAGAGATGTTGATTGATCTTTCGCAAATTGAAATGATTCAAAACGAAACTCATATAAAAGATTTTTATCCGTTATGGAAGGCTGCATGCTTTGTTGAATCTCTATTGAAAGAAAGATCTACGCTTTCACAGAAGGCCGTTAATGATTATCTTGCAAAACTTAAAGAATTGTTAGATAAGTGTTCTGAGGCTCTTGCAATATGTAGAAGCCATAGTTTTTATCCGATTCAGAGTTGTTATCTTGATTGCTTAGTTGCATATGAAGGCTTTGGCAATATTTTCATTCCCTCTTCATATTGTCGGCCTTTACAATATGATAAAATAGAAGATAATTTGGCCGATTTAAAAACTAGTATTCAGTTTTATGAGAATGCGATTCGTTTAGATGCAGAAAGAAAAGAAATAGAGAATATTAAGAATAATATTGACCAGTCAAGAAAGTATACGATTGAAATAATTAGTGCTTTTACCGCAATCATCACCTTCTTGTTTGGAACTATCGACTTTTTTGCAGATAAAACTCAGGAGAATCTGTCGGAGAGGGTGTTTAATGTTTTGTCTTTAGGATTAATTCTTTTGCTCTTTGTCAGTTCTGTTGCTATGGTAACTATGCGAAGAGAGCTGTCTTGGAAACTGTATTGGAAAGAACCGCGTTTTATTTTCTTTGTAGTTCTGTCATTAGTTGTAACGCTAATGTTGGGCTATTTGATATTTTGTATCTAGTTTATTCGTCGTGTGTGACGAGTTACTTTGATTCGACATTTTTTTGCAAAGGTAAATCGACAGATTTTCGTAAAGTAAAATATACATCCTAACCGGAAAGACTCCGCCCCACCCCATCGGCCAGGATGATCTTCTGACGGTGTGAGTTGTACTCTGGGCACCAAGGTTCGTATCGACCCGTTGTTAACGGTAACTACGAGTGCCGCAATTTCGGTAAGATAACGTGCAGCGTTTTCGGTAACAATAATACTTCACTATATGATTAAAGAATGGAAATTAAATAATTTTAAGTCAATTGACCAAGAGAATGACTTGGAATTCAGACCATTGACAATATTTACGGGCGCAAATAGCTCGGGTAAGAGTACCATATTGCAAAGTATTCTACTAGTGACTCAGACACTTCAAAGCCCAATAGCATCGAGGTCGATTCTATTGAATGGATGGTTTAAGAAGTTTGGAAGTTATAGCGACCTGGAACGAAAATGACCGGGAAGCCCTCCGGAAACTATTGCCAGACAAGTGGGCTAAACAAACCAACTAGAATCAACTTGACCCAACTTGGGGCAACTTGGTCAAGTTGCCTCCAACTTGAAATCAAATAAACAAGTCGTCGTTTATCGGCTTACGGCGATCCGATGAACGGTGACGTATACTTCTTCGTGAACAAGCGACGCAACCGAATCAAACTTCTCCACTATGGGGCTATATGACCTTTTGCAGTATCCAAAAGATGAGAAGATTGATGCTTCAACGAAATTGAGAAGTAATTGTTCACATTTGCTGAAGCCGGTTTCGATTTAGAATACTGAAAACGGTCAAAGAGAACGAGAGGTTGGTATCTTGGATGGGAATGAAGATGGAGTTGAGGAAGATGGAGGGGCTACTTATACTGTTTGGGATATTTTGAGATTCACAGAGAATAATTATATTTGCAAAAACAACTATAATTATGCGTGCTTTATTTTTACATTGTGGCCCTGCAGGAAAACCTCCTGTGCCTAAACGCCCCCTTTGATTATTATGGATGGAAATCCTAGAGTGCTTTTTGAGAAGGAGATTAAAGAGTGTGCTGAGTATAAGTATGCCCAGTCCTCTAAAGTCTCTTCTTTGTGCAGGTATATAGTCTATGCCGTGCTCGCATTGGTGTGGCCGTTATCGTACGAGTCAGATCAAGGCTTTGTACTTACCAATGTTTTCCTAATAATAGTATTATTAGGTTCATTATTGTATTTGCTGTTAGATATTGTTCATTATTATACGGATTCCATTGCGTATCATTCGCTTGCGATGACTCTACAGAAAGGGAAGGAAGATGAACAATGTCTCAGGCGATATTATGAAGTTAAGTCGGAAAAAATTGGGCGTAGAAGTACGCGTTTTCTTACTTACAAGTTTGTTTTCATGCTGGTGATAGCGTTGTGTTTTATTGCCGGGATGTGTGTGAGGTTTTTCTCTGGGGGGTGCTGAAGGGTTGGGGGTGTTCTTTGTCGCGAGGCGCGCGTTTGGATGCAGCGGGCGGGCATCGGCCCGAAAATGATTATGAAGAGTCAACTAGAATTGTTCCCTGAGTCCGGAATACAGGATAAAGAAAGATTGTATGTCATAGGTAATGGTTTTGATATACATCATTGTATTGATTCAAAGTACTGGGATTTTAGAAAATGGGTCCTGAAAAACCGAAAATACTCTAGTCTTGTAGGTTTGATGGATACATTTTTTAGCAATGATAGGAATTTTTGGGGAGATGTTGAGAATGCTTTAGGAGAGTATGATGAAGAAGGAGTAACTGATTTTTGTGAACCAGAGAATCCCGAGGATTTTAAATATGAACATCCGGGGCAATGGCAGGATGGAATAGAAGATAGTATTCCTTGGGTATTTGGTCAAACCATGGATAAATTCCGTGAAGCTTTTGAAGCTTGGGTGAAAAGTATAGATATTAGAGATCTTGAAGCAGATTTGTTTTTACCACGGAATTCATAATATCTGACATTTAACTATACAGAGACACTTGAGGAGGCATATAGAATACCAAGGGCTAATGTACTACATATACATGGAAGCAGATTAGTCCCTGGAGATGAGTTTGTGATTGGACATATCAACGTTCGGGATGAAAAAGTGCCATTACGGAATGAAGATGTTCTTCTCCCATATCAGAATGCGTATAGTGAAGTGATAAGGATAATGAATGAATGGGCGAAAGATCCTGAAACTATTATAAAGAAAAATGAAAAGTTTTTTCTTTCGCTAGAAACGACAAGGGCGGTTTGCGTTATGGGGCTGTCATATAATGACATTGATGTGCCTTATTTGAAGAAGGTGGCATCATCTGTCGCTACTGATTGTAAATGGTGGCTGTATTATTTCACAAAGAAAGATTATGAAAGGGCGACAAATGTTGCTCGTGAATTAGGGATAAACGATTATTGCTTGACGCCGTTTGAATAGTTGTTGCGCGGAAGTTTAATTAGTCGTCCCTGCTTTAGTCAAAACTGATTGATATTCAATCAAATAAGTTGAAATAATGCTTGTTTTATTTGCAGAAAATGCTTATATTGAGGTCAGAAACCTGCAAATAATTGAAGCAAAATGATTGGTAAAACACCCAAGGAGCATCAGATGTCCATCTTCGAAGTAGCATTGGAAAGTTTCATCGACATGAACCATGAACTGGTCCTTCTGTCCAAGCAGATAGACTGGGAGGCGGTGGAGTCGGAGTTCGCGGAGTACTACTGCGCGGACAACGGTCGCCCGAGCGTCCCCATCCTTACATGCAGTACTTCACTGGTTAGAAGGTGTTCCAGAAGCTCCCTCCGATGAACCCGATAGACATGACAAAGTTCCGTAAGCGTATCGGTGAGAAAGGCGCTGAGAAGATCTTCAAAATCAGCCTGATGGTGAATGCGAAGGAGATAACGGAGAAGGAGTTGAAGCAGGTGATGATAGACAGCACGGTACAGGAGAAGAACATCACGTTCCCGACGGATGCGAAGCTTTATCGGAAGAAGTTCTGCAAGCGTGCGGGAATCGAGCCGGTTATCGGCCACCTGAAATCCGACCACTGGATGATGCGGAACTACCTCAAGTGAACCCTTGGGGACGCCATCAATACGATGATGGCTGCCGCAGCGTACAACATGAGGAATTGGATGAACAAATATGCCTTGTCTTCTTTTGTCTCCTGGCTGCTGACGCTGGTCAGACGCCTGGAGAATGTGTTATTTGAGAATGAAAACCAATATGCCTGGAAGGACTCCACTCTCGCGATGGTCGCGAAATAGGGGTTTGGCAGGCTTGACTATTTAAACTCAAAAAAAACGATTTGTAAGAGGTGAATCATGCGAACGATTGATGGCAATAAACTGATGCAGATGAATGAGGCATTAGCCTCTTATTTGCAGGAAGGTAGGCTTGAGGAGGCTGACAAGCTGGATGCAGAGATGATTCAGTACTGCGGCACCGACGGACGTGTTGTCATCAATCGTGTGGTAGCTCCGCCACGACTGATGTATATGTACGCCTTTAACAGAGCAATGTTACAGATGAGGCATTGTTATGTTCAAGAGTCTGTACTGAGTATGATAGATGTGATGGAGACATTATACTTCGGCGGAGTACAAGAGGATATCTATTTTGTTTTTGATGTGCTTGCGGAGCAGCGGGGCAAGCGCGACCGCTTCCGTCAACCATTTGACTTGGCTTGCGACTATCTGTTGATAGGTACTCTGTGTACTCTTCGCTTTCCTGCAATATCGCTTTCTTTCTTTTGGAAGGCAAAAGTGATATTCAAGGGTGCTGGGTTACATAATTTGGAAGAGTTTACAGAATCATTTATCCGTACCCAATATGAAATCTTATCGTCATTATATAAAGATGCGGATCCAGAAGGAGCAGAGATGTTCCGTGAAGCCGCTGCGAAAATAACTGCTGTTTGTAAAGTCCCGCCGCGAGAAACTTGCCACTATCCGAATCTGGTGCCTCTGTATATGACGAAACGGGGTGTACAGCCAACAGATGAGCAGAAAAGGATTCGTGAAGCTGTTAAGGATTACGAACATCGTGTCACCACATACGAAGACATAGAGGCGATTAACCAATTGCTGCCACAGTTTGATTCAAATCAGTCGATGTTGCTCAAGAGGTTCAAGAATTTGGACGAGAGTAATCCGGATAGTTTGCCAAATATAATGGAAGTGCTTGATGTGGTGTGCTATGACGAAGAGCGCTATTCCATACATTTCGGTAACGATCAGCGAAGTTTGATGCTGTTTGGTGACGTACATGAATCAGAAGGGTTGATAGATACCGTAGTCAATCCGGATGGCAGGTATGTATATTCCAGCCAAGGAATTATTCCCCACGTGTTCTATCGAGGTCAGACAGTCAAGATAGACCCCTGCAAGCCCTCCTTGTACAGAGGATTGACCGGAAAGCAACAGTTCGTTGAACGCCTCAAACTTTGTGAATTCTCTTTATTGCTACAGAAGCATCCATCATCAGCTTTTTTTGAAGAAGGACTGACAAATGAGCTGAATAATGGAACGAAAGAGCATCACAGCCTGTATATTGACGATGAGGCATTGGGGCAGCATTATGGCATCAAAACTCAGTATTTGGATTTGACAGCAGACAAGTGGGTGGCAGCGTTCTTCGCCTGTTGTGACTACAAAGCCAGCCCCGCTTCAGTACGCGATGTTTACGAGAGGCATACCGAGGAGACCGTAGGTGTATTCTATGAGTATCAGGCATCACCCGATTATAAGTCAGACGGCAATTTGCGTCCGATAGGATTACAGCCTCACTCACGCCCCGTATTTCAAGCCGGTTACGTGAAGAAATTAAACGAGAAAGATAATTTCAATAACGTAGCTATAGCCATTCCATTCAGATTCCATAGTGGTTGCACAAGTATTCTCTATTGGCTATTCAACCAGAGTGGACATATTCAGCCACCAGAGATGATAGAGTTAAAGGCCAAACGAATAGTTCTAGAAGAGCGTTGCTTTTCTGACGCCGCCTATAGATTTGCACATCGCCGGTATTATAAGGACTTGACAGATGATGAGTTTGCTGATTTGGTGAATGGCTATGGCTTGAAGAGTCAATCAGCTCCATTGGTATATTTTTCAGAGGAGGAATTACTTCAAGCCAATGAAGACAGGAAACAACTGGAGCCTTATATCAGAATGAATCTTCGTGCAAGACAGGTTTTCTGTATGAAGTTTAGCAATGGTGACTGACAGCTGATTAGTTAAAACGAATGGGGACTAAGGGATTTTCAAAGGAGGAGGTTGCCAAGCTGCCCACACTTCTGGATATTGTGAATCATTATCTGGAGAGAGAGCGCCATATAGAGCAACAGCACGAAAGCGGACCTTTTAAAGGGCTTTTCCCAACACAAGCATACAAAGGAATGTTTGAACCTATGCGTATGGAGGACGGCACACACATCCTTATGCCTCTTTCTCCTGCGCAACACTCCTATTACCGTGGTGAAAGCTGTTATCACGAGGATTGTCGCCCGTCACTTTACCGCAAGGAGATGACTGATGCTGACATTTTTGTGGAGCGCATCAAACGCTGCGAGATGGAGTTGATGATGCAACAATATCCTATCACCGCCCTTTTTGCCAATAGCATACAAGCACAGGCACCTGATAAGACATGGATTCCTATCCCTTTTCGTATTGGTTATGACGGTATGGCTCAGCATTACGGCATCAAGACTGAGTTTATGGACATTACACTTGACCCTTGGACAGCCGCTTTCTTTGCTGCAACCAAGTACGATGATGCAACCGACACCTATTCAGTCATAGAAGATACTGATGAATATCAATATGGGGCTTTCTATCTCCGCAATGAAATACCTCTTCCCAATCCAAAGTTTTCCCGTATAGATGCAGTTGGGATGCAACCGCTTTCACGCCCAGGCCGTCAGAGTGCATACGTCTTTCGAATGAATCAGGGAGAGAACTTTAACACAATGGCACAGAAAGATTTCTTTCGCCATGATGCCGATGTGAACAGAGCTATATTTGAACACGCAAACAGAGGGAATCAACTCTTCCCGAAAGAATTGATAGGTGATCGAATTCGTAAGGAGATAGTAAAAGGAGATGAATTCTCTCGTAAATCTTTCACATTGGCCAAGCAAAGATATTTCTCTGCGACAAGTGAAGAGGAACTGCAACGCTATTTGAAAGATAAGCATATTTCGATTAACACTACTGATAAACAGTGGTTCAATGATGCTGAAAAGAAAGCAGCCATTGAGTATTGGGAGACCTACCAACAGGAGTTGTTCAGTAAGATACACCTACGTTGGTCATATCGTGGGCCTTTAGAATTTGTAGAAGGGAAAGAGTTTGTTTAGTTGGTGAGGGATAGAGATAATAATACGAATCAAGAGTAAAGTATGAGGCAAGAGTGCCGCGAAAACGATAACAAAAATACAGGAAATAGTTGTTGAGGTAAAAATGACCCGTGAGGGTTTGAACGATAAGGTGGTAGGAGAGCAACTTATCATTGATATTGCCAATTACAAAAAGCACCCAAATTGCAAGCAATTGTTTTGTTTTGTCTATGATCCTGATGGTAGAATACGAAACCCAAGAGGATTGGAAATCGACCTGTCTAAAGAAACGGATGGTATACATGTTTTTACTTACATTTATCCAAGATAGATGTGGGTTAGGATTGGCAGGTGGTGCTGCTGCACAGCGGCTGCACGACCTGCGCGGGGAGCGGAAGGCTCTGTTGGCGACAGGCAACTGTGCCTGAAGCGGGGGTATAAAAACAAAGAATAATGAAACTGGTTTTTGATACAAACATTATCCATAAGGATTTCCATCTAATGGGACCACGCATAAGTAAGTTGACAAGCGCAGCAAAAAAGTTGGGCTATGACTTGTTGATTCCTGAAGTCGTGGTTGATGAGATGGTGAGTCAGTATCGAGAAGAATTACTCAAACACTTACCCGGCTACAGTGAAATATTGAAATTGGACGCTCGGACTCAAGGTGGTGATAGTAAGTTTGACCGGGATTCTTTTGTTAGTGACAAGACGAAAGAATATGAAACATACCTTAGGGATAAATTAAGAACCCTTGGGATAAAAATAATAAAGTACCCCAAGGTTGATATCAAGGAATTAGTTTCCAAAGAATTAAATGTTAAGAAACCTTTTAAGGCGATAAAAGAAGGAAATATTGGCTATCGTGATGCCTTGATTTGGGAAACCATCAAATCGGTATGTCAGACACCTACCGCACTGATAGAGGACCCTCAGGTAGAGTTCCTTTCAGAGAACACAAGAGATTTTGCAGGTGCAGATAACACTTTGCATCCTGATTTGGTGCAAGAACTAAATAAAGCTGGCCTTGCAGATAATTGCGTTACGTTGGTACCAGACGTTAAGGCTTTTTTTGAGACCAGGATTGATACCGAATTAGAAGAAATAGAACAGATTAAAACAGCACTGGAAAAGACAGGAAAATATAACAGATTTGAACTTAAAGAAGAGGTGTCAAGAGTGTTGACGGAAGACTATGTGACAGGAGTTTTGACAGAAACGGATTATGATAGTGGTGAGCAGTACCACCTGCCCAGATATATGGAAGAACCAACCATCAGCAATGTGAACATTCCCAGTGTTGAGGATGTTACGGTACGGCGTCTTTCTGACCAATCTGTTTTGATTGAAGTCGAAGCTTCGGTCTTGGTGGATTTGAATTTCTTCGTATTCAAATCTGATTATTACCTGTTAGATGAAGATGATGCACCGTATATTGTGGATCATGATTGGAATGACCACTATATGTGGTGTGAAGACTCAGTCAATGTGCCATTCCATCTCGCATTCCGCGCAACCCCGAAACTTGGAAAAGTACTGTCTGTGGATGTGCAGGTAGAAGAAGAGATGTAATAATAGCGTATGACAAACAAAGAAAAACCAGTCTTCGGAACCACTGAATGGGCGGCCTCAAATGTTAACTATTTGAAAGGCTGTAGCAACGACTGTAAGTACTGCTACAGCAAAGAAATGGCCATCCGTTTCAAGCGCAAAACGCCCGACACTTGGAAAAATGAAGAAATCAACTGGGCATCCTACAATAAAAACATCAAATACCGCGAAGGCTACATCATGTTCCCTTCCACCCACGACATCACACCCGAACACCTCAATCTGGCGATAGACTACCTGAAAAGACTGCTCAACAACGGTAACAAAGTTTTAATAGTCTCAAAACCTTCGTATATTTGTATAAAACAAATCTGCGACACCTTCACCGACTACAAAGACAACATACTGTTCCGCTTCACCATAGGCTCAACCAGCAAGAAAACCCTCAAATTCTGGGAGCCCAACGCCCCCGACTATGAAGAGCGGAAACAAGCCCTGATTTATGCCTACGAAGCAGGCTACCAGACCAGTCTGTCGTGCGAACCTATGCTGGACAACAGGATAGATAAAGTGATTGACGAGCTGTCTGCATACGTGACAGACGCCATCTGGCTGGGGAAAATGAATTTCGCCATCCGCAGGCTCAGAACCAACGGCCACTTGGACGCAGAAAACCAAGCCGCCGCCGAGCAGTTGCTGGAATGGCAGTCGGACAGCGCCATCAAAAAACTATACAAGAAATATAAAGACAATCCCCAAATCAAGTGGAAAGAAAGCATAAAGAAAGTCGTAGGACTGGAAGTCTCAACCATAAAAGGAGAGGATAGGTAAAATATGTCAGCAGACAACGATTTCTTTAAACATCAGACAGATTCATCCCGCGTAAAAGCGAGTATCGTTTCGGAGTACTTCCCGCAGTATTGCAGGATTATACGGAAGAAACACGAACCGGAAATGTTCCGCTACATAGACCTGTTCGCAGGACCTGGCATCTATGAAGACGGCAACGTTTCCACTCCCATTATGCTCGCACGTAACATTGCCCAGGACGTAACGTTGAAAGACAAAGTACAGTTTGTGTTCAACGACTACTATCTGCGGGACGATCTGCAATCTAACTTTGAGGCAGAGTTTCCCAATGGCACATTCCCCAAGGGCGTGGCATTCCTAAATAGGAAAGTTGGTGACGATGAATCGATATACAGGGCACTTGAACGCTCCACGATGCGGATGGACGGGAGAGGGAAATGGTGGAATGAAAGTCCTGCGTTACTGTTCTTCGATCCCTTTGGCTATAGAGGAATGCGTACAGAACCGCTGGCTAAGTTTATGATGAACTGGGGCAATGAAATCTTCCTTTTCATTAACACCAAGCGTATCAATCCGGCGTTGGAAAATGAGCAGTTTGAGGACTTGATGCGGCTTTGGTTTCCGAGGAGCTTTGATAGCCTGAAATTAGAGGTGAGGAAACTCAGGTCGGTGCCTGAACGATTGGAGTATATACTGACAAGCCTCCGTCAAGAGTTTATCACGCTGATGAACGACCGCTGTGTGCATTGCTGTGCCTTCCGCTTTCAGGAAGAAGACAGCCGTACAACCAGCCATTATATCCTGCATATCACAAAAGGATACAGGGGTTATGACCTTTGCAAGAGCGTGTACAACAAATATGCGAATGAAGATTTGGTGCTGCACAATGGCAGTAACACCTACACATTCGATCCCAAGAAATGCGCCAATGAAATCTCTCTGTTCGGCGACTCGATAGGAGCGGTAGAAGCGCTTAAAGACTTGTTGTGCGAGGAATTCAAAGGAAGAAGAATCTGTGCGCTGGATTTGTTTGAGACGCATCAGAAGACCTCAAAATACAGTCGTGAGCACTATACGGCGGCATTGCGCAAAGCAGTGAAAGACGGGAAGGCGGAATCGGAATACACCGATGGTAAGAACCACAAGGTGTCGGTGCTGATTGATGCTTCTTGTATAGTTCGTTTTAAGTAGGGACATACGGGCAAGTACGGGTATTAGCCGCCCTTGTAAGGTAAATGGTCAAGACTACTCAGAGCGCGCCTGATCAGGAAGCTGATAATGCGGATTGACAAACTTTTAAAGACTTTAATCCCTTTACCATTTTTATCTATTTATGACAGGACCGGATTATCTCGTCTATATTATTCGTGAAGGCGGACTTCCTCGATATTTGTACAAGTATACCACTGTAGAGAATTGTTTGCGAATGCTTAGGGATGGAACGGTATTCTTTGCCGATTATCATTCGTTTAATGATCCATTTGAGTGCAAGGCAGTTATTGATAAGAATATCAGTTTTGAGGAGTGGAAGCAGTTTTTTATTAAACGTCAGGGAATGTCGGATGTTAAGGCTGCAAGGATGGCGGACTTGTTTATGAAGAATCCGGATAGTATTGTCGGTGGCCTTGTTAAAGAATTACTTGTTTTTAAACGTATAGCGGAATGAACTATCTGCTTCTAGACACCAATATCTATTTGCATTGTCAATCCTTTGAGAGCATTCCGTGGAAGACTCTTGCAGGTTGTTCAGATGAATATTGTATTCTTCTTCCAATGCAAGTGCTGAGAGAGTTGGATGGGGTAAAGGATCGGGGAGAAGGGACAGTAAACAAGCGCGCAAGAACGATTTGTTCAAGGCTTGGGGAAATCCTTATTGATGGTAAGGATGTTGCCGTTCCAATCATAACGTGTGAGATGCCTCCAAAGGAGGACTTCGTTTTGGGACTCTCTCCCGACATCGCGGATGATATTATTATTCAGTCAGGGATTAGCTTTATGGAGAAGCACGAAGGCAAACTTGTCGCGATAAGCAGGGATATCCCCTTTATTGTAAAAGCTAAGCAAGTAGGCCTCCCTTTTATTAAAATGCCAGAAGAGTATTGGTTAAAGGTGAATTTGGCGGAAGATAAAGAAAAGATAAGGATGACAGAGGAACTTAAACGTCTTAAATCGAGGATGTCGGCTCCAGTCATTACCTTTGAAGATGGAAGCACAAAACTCCATTTAAAGCGGGTCGTGCCAAGAGAACCTAATGTAGACCAATCATTACCAGAAGAAGAGAAATCGTTCCTTTTGCTTCAAGAGAATGAATCTATTTCAAAAGAACGTTTCTTCATATTAGAGTTAAAACTTACCAATCGGGGGACTGCGCCTACAGGAATTCTTACAGTTCATATAGATTCAAGTAAGTTAAAGACCTGCAAAACCACGTTAGATACACTATCAAGGGACATCCCAGAGTCTTTACTGAGTAAAGAAGACAAGGAAGCAGATTGGGGTTTTTGTGATCCATATAGAATATTCCAAATCCAGAGTATTGATGAGGATACGCTTGAATGGGAGGATGTCGACAATGAGTATGATCCTTTGACGCAAGGGTTGAGTATGTTCGTGGGAGACTACATAATAGATCGCTATAATGCAGAAAGCGGCTCTATTGACTGGATTATTTATGATCCTGCTCTACCAGATCCCGTGAAAGGCACATTATATGTGATTGTGGAATAAGTCCTACGGATTTGTTTTTTTTGTGTTTCTTTAGTACCTTCGCCACAAGCACCCGCGGGACTATTGATTTTGGCTGTGTATCCTGCAGCTATTACGCCAATGCTTAGACACTGTCGCTTGCGTTGTGTCAACTTGCGTTCCTCGTTTTCGTGGGACATAAGAGGAATAGCGGGTGCTTTTTATTATGTTTTCTGAGTATCCATCCAAAGCGGCCATCGCCAGTATGTTAAAGGTGTCTGAACGGCACCTGAACTTCCTGCTTTACGGGTTGGCACGTGAAGGAGATCAATACCGTTTGTTCCCGATACCCAAAAGAGATGGCGGAAAACGGATGATTGAGGCACCGGCACCTGCGTTAAAAAAGATTCAGCGTAAGCTATCGGATATTCTTTATGGAAAAGTTTCTATCAAACCTTGCGCATATGCTTTCTGTAAGGGGAAGGACAAAGGGATAAAGTGGAATGCAGATCGGCATAAGAAAAAGAAGTGGGTTATAAACATCGACTTGCAGGATTTCTTCCCTTCCATTCATTTCGGCCGTGTAAGGGGCCTGTTCTTGTCGGAACCGTTTAATTGCACGGAAGAAGCGGCAACAATCCTGGCTCAGATGACTTGCTATAATGGACATCTGGCCCAAGGCGCGCCTTCTTCTCCAATTATTTCCAACTTGATATGCCGCAGATTGGATAATGAACTGATAGATTTTGCAAGAGAGAACAAATTAACTTACACCCGTTATGCGGATGACCTTACTTTCTCCACGAACTTAAGAGATTTGCCTGCTGATCTTGGTTCATTTGAGGACGGGAAGTTGATTCTTTCAGAAGAGCTTCGCCATATTGTAGAAGTCGAGAATGGCTTTCAAATCAATGATGACAAGATTCATTATTCGACCAGACAAAACAGGCAGAACGTTACAGGACTCGTGGTAAACGAGAAAGTAAATGTGACTCGTCATTATATTCGAGAAATCCGTGGGATGCTGTATGCCTGGAAGACTTTTGGTAAGAAGGCAGCAGCGGTGGAACATTATCGTTCATATCGACCTATGGAAGTAACGAATCCTGAAGAGCGTTTTGGAAGGGAGTTACAGGGCAGAATTAATTTTGTCGGGTATATCAGAGGAAAGGAAGATAAAACTTACGCTATCCTATGTCAGAAACTTTGGGAATTAGAGCCTAAGGCAAAGCTAAAAGTCAGATATAATGCGTTGTCTTGTGACGTTGTGGTATTTTGTGAAGGGGAGTCGGATTCATATCATCTCAGGACCGCATTACAATCATTCCAGGACAAGGGCTTGTTTACGGATCTTCGTGTTGTTTGGTATCAGTATGGGAAAGATCAGCATATGAATAATGCTGAACTAAAGAAACTGATGCAAAATCGAGCCAGGTGGAAACAACGTGATACTTTGGAATTGTTTTTATACGATCGCGATGACCCGTCATTTCTTGATATGGAAGGAAAAGATGGCTCTCCCATTTCATATGGCCGTGGGGTATACTCAATGCTCCTACCCACAGTTCCTCATCGGAAATCTCCGCGGGTATGTATAGAGCATTTGTATGAGAACGCAGACTTACTAAAGAAGGATAGCAAGGGGTACCGTATTTTCCTAAGCACAGAGTTTGACCCATCAACTGCTTATTGCGCGAAAGAAGATGTGACCACGTCTAATAGGAAGGCTCTACGGTCGGACTATGAGTACATCATAGATGATAATGTTTTCAATAAGTATAATCAAAATGTCGCTCTGGCAAAAGTGACCTTTGGGAAGAATGTATTTAATAGAGTCCCTCCATTTGATGTAATGAATTTCTCACATTTTGCTCTCGTGTTTGAGAAAGTGCGAAATTTGATTTTGTCGACGAAAACGAAGTGACTGGTATTAAGGTCGTTTAAACCTGATGTGGGGAAAAGACCTCATCGCCCCGTCATCTTCCTTCCGCGACAAGCTGCCCCCTGGCACCCAGATTCGCATCGACCCTCCCCATCGACCCTCGCCCCGTATGCCCCGCAACATCCTCGAACTGAAATCCATCCGCATCGCCCCGGAAAAGGTGCAGACGCTGGCATCGGCAAAGCGAATGCCCAAATTAAAAGACTTCGACCTTCGAGAGGAATTCTTCGACCCGGTGTATCACCCCGAAGATCTGGTCCAAGACATCGCCTACTATGTGGAAGGAGACACCTATGAAGCAAACGTCCGGGTGGCAGACATCAAAGGCACACTCCATCCCAGTTATTACGGAAACAACTGGCTGGTGATGATGATGAGCCTTCAGCGTCACACGGAGGACTTTGACGTTGAGGCCGTGAGGGCAGCTATTCTAAATACAAAGTGTTTTGAACCCATCCATCTCCGCAAATACGGCTCTATATATTTCATCGACGGCGGCGGCAACCATCGGGTTTGCCAGGCAAAGTTCCTGGGGATGGAAAGCGTGCTGTGTGTGGTTACGGAGTACGCGTTTTACGAAAAGGAGGAGAAAGAACGTTTTTTGTAGTATTTTTATTAAATTTGCACTATAAAGGGGTTATATCCCTTTAAAAGGTATTATGGCACTTGAAATGTCATCATATAAGGTTTATAAGAAAACCTTTTTATCATCGGTCAGATGGCTTTTTAGTTATTTGGCGAACGAAGAGGGTTTTGTTGAACGTTTTGTCAACGAAATGTCATCTTTGTCTTTTGAGAAATCCGTTGAGGAATCAAAAGCCGTAATGATGAAAAAGCCAGGCATAACCGTCTTGGCTAATGCAGAGCTCGTTTTCATCAACTGCGCGGTGGATGTGTACCAAGGATTTGAGGCGGTGAAAACAGAGTTGAAGAATATTCTTGTCGCTCTGAATAAGTTAGGTGTCCAAGAAATAAAAAACACGACCTGCGTTAAAGAGAATTTGTATAGAGTGGACAAGACTAAGGTGAGGTCTACCGTTACGGATTCTCAGTTTTCGAAGATTCTTTTCAACAGTAATTTCGCCGCCAATCCCTTCTTTGCAGAGACCCGGGATAATATCCAAGTTATTGCGACACGCTCTTTCTCAGATTCTATCACCGAGGCCAAGATGCAGTTGCTAATTACGGCAGGTTTAGCAGTTGAATTGCCTTTAGAGGTCGTGGCTGAAAGGTTGCAGGAGATTGATAAGGCTTCTTATGATGCCTGGTCATTTGTCGTTTCGGAAGGATTAAAAAGAATAATGGAGGGATAGAGAAATGGAAGAAGTATTATTTGCTATAGAAGTTGTTAATCCAGAAGCGAACGAGGAAGGCATCCTTGAGTGTTTCTTAAGGAACGCGCGCCATCTTCTGTTGACTGGATTCATCGCGACTACTCTATTGGCATCTGTGGCTAGCCTCCAGAGTGATTATTCCCGTCTTTCCTATGAACCAGTGACGGAACTGTTTTTACAGTCCGAATCTATGGACAAAGCGCATACGGAAGATATGATGAATCGCTTGGCCGCTTTTATCTCACTAAAGGCCGGATGGAATAATGATGAGCAATCACAGCCAATAGACCCTGCTGTAATCGACTTCCTGGAACAAGTGATTGCCAGTTCAGACCCTGTTGACTGGCAAAAATGGCTTGTGTTCCCCGAGCAGCGAGGCTCCGTGATGCTTGACTATGAAGCAGAAAATTGCCGTGCCAGTATAAGCGTCGGGAATGACGGTTTTTCATATATGGCATATGGCACCGGCTACTTCGATACCGCAGAAAGAGTTGGACTGTCCGGTGTTGAGTTGTTGTCGTTCGTGAGAAAGGTTAAGGAATATGGAAGAGCCTAAAGTCGACATCCCGAAAGCCGTAGATGATGCTGAGTTAATCGACAGAATGGTGTATGAGCCCTCATTCTTTTGCGAGGGAAGACTCGGCCCTGCAGCGTTTGATTTGACAAAGAAAGGCGAAACATATATATCCGTTCTCAGAAACAAATACTACAAATTCTCGGAGATTACGCCGCCAAAAGCGCGTAAGGAAGGTGATACTTTCGCCGGTATCGCCCAATTAAGTGTAAAGGATGTTAGAGCGATTCCTTCTCCAACACCAATCAACTCTGTTATGGTAAAGGTAGAAGCAAGGGGATCGGCCAAGTTACCCTCACACGCCGGGATTTTCACTACAATTGACGGGAATCCAGTTAAAGAAGGGACAAAACATACTACACCTTTGTTTATGTATGTTCAGAAGGAGTTAGTTAAACTGTCGTCATATATTCCCCTTGCACAACTTAAACCAGAAGTGGTTACGGCTTCGCCCAATCCAGATAGTTGCTAAACTTGTAAGATATTAGGATAATAATAAAGAATTGAATTAATATATGAGCGTTTTTAAAGACAAAGTGCTGCTCATTACCGGTGGTACGGGCAGTTTCGGCAACGCGGTCCTCAACCGCTTTCTTCGCACCGACATCGGCGAAATCCGCATCTTCTCCCGCGACGAAAAGAAGCAGGATGACATGCGTCACGACTTCCAGGCTCGCATGCCGGAAGTGGCCAATAAGATTAAGTTCTACATCGGCGATGTGCGTAACAGGAGCTCATTGACATATGCCATGAAAGGCGTGGATTATGTGTTCCATGCTGCTGCATTGAAGCAAGTCCCTTCTTGTGAGTTCTTCCCCATGGAGGCCGTGAAAACCAATGTGATTGGTACGGACAACACTTTGGATGCCGCTATTGAAGCAGGCGTGAAGTGCGTGATTTGTCTCTCGACGGACAAGGCCGCATACCCTATTAATGCTATGGGTATTACCAAGGCCATTGAGGAGAAGATTGCTGTTGCCAAGAGCCGTATGAGTGGCGATACCAAGATCTGCTGCACTCGTTATGGCAACGTGATGTGTTCTCGTGGTTCGGTTATTCCCCTGTGGATTGATCAGATTCGTAAAGGCAATCCTATTACCATTACCGAGCCTTCGATGACTCGTTTCATCATGTCTTTGGAAGAGGCCGTCGACCTGGTGCTGTTTGCCTTCGAGCACGGCAAGAATGGCGACATCCTGGTCCAGAAAGCCCCCGCCTGCACCATCCAGACCCAGGCAGAGGCCGTCGTCGAGCTGTTCAAGAACCAGGCGCCCAATGCCCCCGAGATTCGCGTCATTGGTATCCGCCATGGCGAGAAGATGTACGAGACTCTGCTTACCAAGGAAGAGGCCGCAAAGGCAATTGACATGGGTAACTTCTATGCCGTGCCGGCAGATAACCGTGATTTGAACTACGATAAGTATTTCAAGGATGGTGATATCAAGAGGGTAACCATTGAAGAGTTTAACTCGAATAATACCCGTCGTTTGAATCTGGAAGAGACGAAGGAGAAGATTGCTTCTTTGACGTACATCCAAAACGAGCTTAATGGTATTCCCAATCTGGTGTAATATGAAGATTCTCGTTACTGGCGCAAAAGGGTTTGTGGGTAAAAATCTCTGCACGAATCTGCGCAATATACAGGATGGTAAGGACAGGAGGTTTCCTGGGCTGAACATCGAGGCCGTGTATGAATATGATTTGGATTCTACTCCTGAGGAGTTGGATTCGTGGTGCGCGTCGGCTGACTTCGTGTTCAATCTGGCGGGGGTGAATCGGCCGCAGAACCAGGAAGAATTCATGGCTGGCAACTTCGGCTTTGCCTCAACACTGCTGGATACTTTGAAGAAGCATGGGAATAATTGCCCGGTGATGTTGTCATCGTCACAGCAGGCTTCTTTGACTGGACGGTTTGGGAATTCTGAGTACGGGCGGTCGAAGAAAGCGGGGGAGGATTTGTTCCTTTCTTATGGCTCGGAGACTGGTTCTCGTGTATTGGTGTATCGGTTCCCGAATTTGTTCGGCAAGTGGTGTCGGCCCAACTATAATTCGGCAGTGGCTACCTTCTGTAACGCTTTTGCGAATGACCTGCCTTATACGGTGAATGACCCTTCGGTGGAGCTGGAACTGCTCTATATTGATGACCTCGTTGATGAGATGATCGCTTGTCTTAAGGGTGAAGAGCATAAGTGTGAGTTTGAGGGGCTGGACGTGATTCCTTCTGCAGCAGGGCGGTACTGCTATGTGCCTACCACGCATCACGTCACTCTTGGAGAAATCGTAGAACTCCTCAAGTCTTTTGCAGAACAACCCAAGACGCTGATGATACCTGAGATCCCTGCCAATAGCTTTGCCAAGAAGCTTTATAGCACTTATCTCAGTTACCTGCCTAAGGAGAAAGTTGCATTTCCGCTGCATATGAATGTGGACGACCGTGGCTCCTTCACCGAACTGGTTCACACTCTCAACGCCGGACAGGTGAGCATCAACATCTCCAAGCCCGGTATTACTAAGGGGCAGCACTGGCACAATACCAAGTTTGAACAGTTTATTGTGGTGAAAGGTCATGGCCTTATTCAGCAGCGCAACCTCAACGACCCTGAGGGTAAGGTGCTTGAGTGGGAAGTGAGTGGAGATAATATTCAAGCTGTTCACATGCTTCCTGGCTACACGCACAATATCATCAATCTGAGTGATACGGAAGATTTGGTTACGGTCATGTACTGCAACGAAGTTTTCAATCCTAATAAACCAGACACATTCTTTGATCCCGTAAAATAGATATGGCAGCATTTAAAGATAACGGGAAGCTGAAGCTTCTCATCATTGTCGGCACTCGCCCTGAAATCATTCGCCTTGCCGCAGTAATTAACAAATGTCGCGAGTACTTTGACTGTTTGCTGGCACATACTGGTCAGAACTACGACTACAACCTGAATGGTGTGTTCTTTAAGGATTTAAAGCTTGCAGATCCTGATGTGTATATGGAGGCCGTGGGTTCAGATCTGGGCGAGACCATGGGCAATATCATTGCGAAGAGCTACCAGCTGATGGTTGAGGTACAGCCGGATGCTGTTCTGGTGCTGGGTGATACCAATTCGTGTTTGAGCGTGATTGGCGCCAAGCGTCTGCATATTCCCATCTTCCACATGGAAGCCGGTAACCGATGCAAAGACGAATGCCTGCCGGAGGAGACGAACCGTCGCATTGTAGACATCATCTCCGATGTGAACATGGCTTACTCCGAGCATGCTCGCCGGTATCTGGCAGATACGGGTCTTCCGAAGGAACGCACATACGTCACCGGCAGTCCAATGGCCGAAGTACTCCACAACAACTTGGCAGAGATTGAAGCCAGCGACATTCATGCCCGGCTTGGGTTGGAGAAAGGGAAGTACATTTTGCTATCGGCCCACCGCGAAGAGAATATTGACACGGAGAAGAACTTCCTGTCGCTCTTTAATGCGATTAACCAGATGGCGGAGAAGTACGATATGCCTATTCTTTACAGCTGCCATCCCCGTTCCAGGAAGAGACTGGAGGCATCTGGTTTCAAACTTGATCCTCGTGTTATCCAGCATGAACCTCTTGGTTTCCACGATTACAACTGCCTCCAGATGAATGCCTTCTGCGTGGTGTCTGATTCTGGGACTCTGCCGGAGGAGTCTTCGTTCTTCACTTCTATCGGCCATCCGTTCCCGGCTGTGTGCATCCGTACCTCGACTGAGCGTCCGGAGGCCTTGGACAAAGGCTGCTTTGTTTTGAGCGGCATCGACACCAAAGGTCTCCTGCAGAGCGTTGACGTGGCTGTGTCTTTGATTCGCGACGGCCTTCCGGGAATTCCTGTGCCGGACTACGTGGATGAGAATGTGAGCACTAAGGTGGTGCGTATCATTCAGAGCTATGTGGGCGTGGTGAATAAGATGGTTTGGAGGAAGTTCTGATTTTGCGTTTTTGACAATTCGTCCCTTTCTTTGTTGAGGGGAAAGACCAACCGAATAGGCGGTTCAGTCGTTGGACTGAGCCGCCTGTTTTTTGCGACGGATGTTCATCGGCCTTAAATGTGTCTGATGGGAAATTTGTGTATTCCGCTCGAGTTAAGCGAGGAAGGGGATTATCGGCCTGAAATCTTGCGATTCTTGTCGGGATTTATTATTTTTACAAGGCGTTGTACTGGATGCAAAGCTCCGATGTGCATGTGAACATCGGTCCGAAAGTTACCTTCCTCACAACCGGACACCCATCGGCCCACCCTTTGGACAGCGACGTTGACATCGGCCCGCACTAACATCGGCCTAATTAAAACTATAGCTTATGACCCAAGACGAAAAATGGCAAACCCGGTACAATGAGGTGAAGACCTTCATTGAGACGAATCAGCGGAACCCGTCGAAGCATCGGCTGGAGGAGCATGACATGCTCAATTGGCTCAAGGCGAACAGGAAAAGGATGAATGCCGGGGAGATGAGGGAGGACAGGTTGGCACCGTTTAGGGAGTTACTGGAACTGATGGAGAAGTATAAAAGAGTGAATCAATGGTAGAAGAACTAACATCATATTCATCTCAAGACTTGGCAGACCTGGATGCATTGATGCAGGAGTTGTCGGCTACGAGTTTCTGCAGCGAGGAACTGTTGTGGAATGTGCTGAACGATGCGAATGTGCACGTGTATGTGATTCGGGAGGAGGGGCACATTGTGGCCACCGGAACGCTTTGCATCAAACACACGCTGGAATTCACCATCGCGGATATTGAGGCCGTGGTGGTTGGTTCCCGCTGTCGAGGGAAAGGATATGGGAAGGAGATGATGAAAGCCCTGGTCGCTGCAGCAAAGGCCTTCAAGGTGCATCACATCCAGTTGACCTCCAATCCCAAACGGGTGGCAGCGAATCAGTTGTACCAGTCGCTGGGATTTGAGAGGTACGAGACCAACAACTACAAGTTCTACTTCCTCTGATAAATATACCGCTTGATGCTGCGCTTGGGGGTGCGCTCGAAGTCCTCGGGCATGAAGCAGATGCAGGTGCGCACCCAGTGGGGCAACATGGCGGCGGTGTACCGTCAGTTTAACCAGACGCTGAAGAAGGGTTTCGAGGGGCTGAACGGCAAGATGAACGACTACAACGCGTTTATCCAGGCGAACACCAACATGGTGAAGGTGTACGTGCCCAAGAGCGTGCGGCTGAACGGCGGCAGCGTGCTGGCTCCGTATCAGATCACCCGCGGTACGCTGCCCAGCGTGGCGATGGTGAAGAACAGCGGGGGCGTGCTGGTGAGCGACATCGCGCTGGGGGCGCTGGTGATTGGCGCGGAGACCACGGTGGCGGACCTGGCGAGCGCGGTGATTGCCTACAACGCGGGCTTTGAGGCGAGCGACCAGCTGACGTTCTTCTACGGCCAGCAGACCACCGACGCGGTGACGGGCATCCCCCGCGCGAGGATCTACGGGTACAAGGTGATGCTGAACCCGGGGGATAGCAGCCTGCTGTGGGAGGTGGTTTCTGCGGTTGGGTTTAGTTCCGTGGCTTCCGGTTCTGGCTCGGGCGGCTCTGATGCTTCGGGGTACAAGCTGGGTATGAGTGTGGCGATTGCGGATGGTGCCGCTGTGTGGGTGCACTCGCGTGAGGACTCGGCTTCTGGCGGCGGCGGGCTGAGGGTTTCGACGCAGTTCCTGTATGTGGATTCTTCTGTTCTGGCGGCTTATCAGGGTTCTACTGCTTTTGCGGGCGCCGCGAACAGCTACGGCGGGATTAATGCGAGCGCGGTTTGTTTCAGCTACGGTGGTACATCTCAGAGTGATACGCCCGGTACATTTGAAAGTGATACAGGGGGTACATTAAATCCGCTGCTATCACCTGCGGGCCTTTTTTGTCTTGGAAGTGTGAGAAATGGCGTCGGTTCTATGGGCAGCAGTCGCTGGACAGACAATGAAGAAAAAACAAGCAGCGTGTTGATTTTTCGGATTCTTTTACTACCTTTGCAAAAATAAACCTGGCGGTTGATTTATGGAATATGATTTGTTATATCCCGAGAGTGAGCGAGAGATGCTGGATGCCCCTTGCATCGTGGCCGCAGTTTATTTCAACAAGGATGAGCTAATAGAGATAGGGGTTACCCAAGATGCTATGGAACTAAATGATGCATTCGTTGAAGAGAACGAATTCATCAAAGCGCTTAAGTTATGGCGCTCCCCGCTCTATTTGAGTGATTTCTTTGATAAGTATCGTTCGTTCTTTGAAGTTGACTATTGGCACAGTATTACCGAAGAGGACTTTTTAAAGGATGTCAGCCGTTCGCTGAACAGGAATAGAGATGAACTGATCGAGAAGATGAATAATAATGAGTTTCCTTCCCTGGTGGAACCATTAGATGATATTGATGAAGCAAAGAGGCTCTATGACAGTATAAGGGTGAAGATTAAGCAAGGAACGATTGGTGGACATTACCCATTTCGGTTCTATGCAATTGAGGTTGAAGAGAATAAATGCTATATCATTACCGGCGCAACCATCAAAGTGCATAAAGATATGGGGAAGGCGACAAATACTAAACTGGAACTAGAAAAGCTTCGACGGGTATATGAAGAACTGGCGACGAACGGGGTGAAGGATAAGGAAGCGTTTATTAATTTCTTGAATCCGATTGAGTAGACAATAACCACAACACACAGACACATGGCACAAGGCAAATTGAGAGCGGTTTCAAAATGGATAGAGGAGGCAAAGCACGAAAGAGAGATCGAAGAAGATCTCCTTGCGTGCAGGCTCATTGTCCTCAAGATTGTCCGCTATATGAAAGATCATCATCTTTCTCAGAAAGATCTGGCGGAAAAGCTCAATGTCAGTCCGCAGTACATCAACAAGTTCCTCCATGGTCAGGACCTGGATATGAAGGTTTCCACGGCCCTTCGTTATGGAAGAATTCTGGGGATCAAGCTTATTGATGTGCCGGGCCAGAATGAAGGAGAAGAGATAATGCGCTCTTTCGTATCTGCTCAGTTCAATATGGGCACAGTCCAGCCGGATTATTTTGATTATGTCGGCAATCCTTATGTTGTCCCTCGTTTTAAAACAATTGTCCGTAAGGGGGTTGTTCGTTCGAGCCAATCATATTCTTAATACAAGATGACAGCGATGAAAGATATCAAGTACTCGTTAAGGGGCGTTTCCATTGATCAGTTTGCAACGCCTTTTGAACCTGCGTCCAATGATTTCGTGGTGAATATCAACATCCCCATCAAAACCAACTATCAGGAGCACGCAATTGCTATTGGTGCTAATGTCCAGTTTGTTGAAAAAGGGAAAGTGTTCATGGTCGCTGAGGCGTTCTGTCATTATCAGATTGAACCTGATTGTTGGCGCGAATTGTCCGAGGCGGATTCTAAAGATGTCGTTTTGCCGAAAGGGTTTATTAACAGCCTGGCAGGAATTGCTGTAAGTACGGTCCGCGGTGTGTTATGTGCCAAGACGGAAAATACTCCGTTCGCTAGGTTTTTTGTTCCTTTGATTATGGTTGATCTTAACCAAGGTGAAGATCTGAGGATTGCAAAACCTGAATGATAGCCGTTGTAGATTCATTTGGGGGCTGGTGCTTAGGCATTGGCCCTTAATCTTTTTCGGCTGATTTCCAAATCCTTGCAAACCTTGCAAAGATTTGCAGAGGGCTAAATGCCGCATTAACTTTGCCCTTGGAAATGCCGGGGATGTCCCCACCGGTTCCGCTTGTTGGGGGGATACTAATACATATAGATATGGCACAGGAAAAGATGAACGTAACGCTGGCGAAGGCCGAGCACGAGCGGGCGGTTTATACGGAATCGCTGCGCAAACAGGGGGAGTTCTTCAAAAGGAATCCCGCTTCATTCAAAGGTGAGAAGAAAACTTTCCACGCGGCTGAAGGGCAGCTGGAGGACCCGACCAAGATGGGGCACACGGTGGTGGCTACTACGGTGTCCGAGGAGATCAAGCGACTGGTGGACGGGGCTATGCTTCCTTATCTGAAGGACCAGTTCGCCATTGAGGCAACGAATGCGGCCGGTTCGGCCAGGGTGCCGTTTGTGGTGGACGGACTCAACCTGGGCAGTCTGTCGGCAACGGAGCTGCTTCGGCTCAAGAACATCCTGACCGATGAGAACCTGAAGAACCTGGTCGCGAACATCCCCGTCCGGTCGGATTCGGAAATCTGGAAAGCTAGCGCGAATGAGGACTACCAGGGCCGGGCCGATATCTTTGAGACGCCACGCCTGGAGGGCGACAGCTTCACCACCATCACGGATACGGAGATCCTGCTGGATCCCAATATCGACAAGGAGCACCTGCCGTCCAGCTATCGGCCTATCACAAAAGAAGTTAAAACTACGATAAAACGGGGATCCTACACGTCCCAGAAGTTCTCGGGAGAATGGACGCTGCGGCAGAAACAACTGGTTCAGGAGCGAATCAGCAAATTGATGAATGCCGTGATTGAGGCAACAAAGACCGTCAATGATACTCCGACTATGGAACCGAATCTGGCTGCGGACAAACTTCTTGGGTATATCTTCTACGGGAACGAATGATTCCCGATTGGCAGATCAGCGTAAGCATTATGTATCAGCTTTATCTGCATCCCGGTGGGATGCGCGTCAGCTTCAGCATCGTGCCAAAGCATCTGCTTCATGGTTCAAAGTATAGGCTCTTCGGAGGTTAAGTGTTTCGACAAGAGAGCCCACAATACGGGTTCAAATCCCGTATCCCCCTCCAAGTCAACTGTATTATATGGGGGATTAGATTAATGGTAGATCATGGGCTATAAAGCATCAGCTTGAAATACTCCGAATCCTATCGGCCAACCTGGGGGCCGGGAAGAAGGATAAGAATTCCGGCCCAGGCCGCGTACCTTAGTGGTTAAAGGACAACACTTGCAAATGTCGAAATCGTGGGTTCGAATCCCACCGCGGCCACGAAAACAATAGGCGAAAAAGCCGAATAATTATGAAAATAGTATTTTTTGCCTAATTAAGTTGCCAATGTAAGGGAAAAGTAGTATAATTGCATTGGCTATGGAAAAGATATATGCTACAATATCGGCCGATGTGGTAGATTCTACTTCGTTGTCGGCAGAGGATACAATCAAATTGAAGGAATCACTGGAAGGTTTCTTCCCCGTAATGCGTTCGCTCTGTGCTGAGGCCTGGGGGAGAGTCGTTCGCGGAGATTCTGTTGAGTGTGTAATCTCAGATGTCTCAAAGTCACTGCGGATAGGTCTACTCTTGAAGTGCTACGTCCGCTCGCTTGAGCTTTCTTCGGCAAGCAAGATCTTTAGGAGAAGGGGGGTACGCGTGGCTATAGGTATAGGAGCTCTCAGAATTGCGGACGAACAAGTGGGTATCATCGACGGAGATGCAATTTATGCTTCTGGACGTGAATTGGATACCTTGTCGGGTTCGGATTCGGTGACGTTGTCAATGGTTTCGGATGTGCCTGGCGTAAAAGGATACGCTGCACTGTGTGATGTGCTTGGTTTTGTGGTTGACGGAGCTACGAACAAACAAAGTGAAGTGCTCTATTATCTGCTTCAGGGGTATTCTCAGAAGAGGATTTCTCAGGTATTAGGGTTGGAGCCTCCTACGGTGAACCAGCACGCTGCTGCGTTAGGATGGGGTGCCATTCAACGGGCATTAGTTAAGTTTGAATCTGAAACGTTCTGATTATGGAATTGTTTTTGTGTCTTTTGCTGGCTCACCTTGTGGCCGATTTCATTTTCCAGACTTCCGCATCCTGCAAGAGCAAGGCGGAGAAGCACTGGCGAAGCGTACATCAGTATCTTCACGCGCTGATTGTGTTTGCGCTGGCGTGGCTGGTGTCCTGGGATTTGCGATTCTGGTGGGGGGCGATGATAATCGGTGTTGCTCATCTTTGCACCGATATCTGGAAGTCCTATCGGCCGGAAAAGGTGACATGGTTCGCGCTGGATCAGGCGCTGCATGTGGGAACGCTGGCCCTGGTGGCTTGGATTTGGACGCATGGGCACGAGTGGAGTATGCCTCTTAGCATTGAACCGAAGTATGTGGCAGCTGCCGTGGCGGCCATGGTGTGCTGGAAGCCTGCGAACTTCTTTATCAAATTGATGCTTAGATACTATAGCGTGAATATGCCGGAGGAGAAAGAAAGCGGCTTTAATGCTGGCGCATTGATTGGGACGATTGAGCGTTGGCTGATTCTGATCTTTGTGTGCCTGGGGCGTTACGATGCGCTGGGCTTGCTGATCGCGGCAAAGTCAATTATCCGGTTCAGTGAGAAGGACACCGCAAAAACAGAGTATGTGCTGGCTGGAACGCTGCTGAGCATATTCATTGCGGTGCTGGCTGGGTTAATGGTGATTGGGGTGAAATAGAACAACATTACATATGAATAATCCCGAACAAGATCTCATTAAGGAACTGATGCGCCTTACCGGGCGTGGTGAAGAGGAGGCGAAGGCCTTTCTCGATAAGTTAACGCATAAGATGACGGCCGAAGCGGCGGTTGAAAAAGCTGCACACAGTGATGGCTTTTCGCGGGATGATTATCCCCGATATCTGCCTGCGGACGTTGTACGAAAGTATACTATTCGTATTACCCTGAAGGGCATCACACCGGCTATCTGGCGCAAGGTTGAGGTGCCGTCGAACATCTCACTCCGACATCTGTCGGAACTGATTATGGCTGTGATGGGCTGGAGCGGATACCATATGAACCAGTTCCGAAAGGGGCTCGATACGTATTATGAGCCTTGCTATCAGCGGGATGGAGATATGGAGGATTTCTCCGATGTGCGCATCCGCCATTTCAATCAGGAGGAGTTTTCCATTGGCCAGATCCTTGAGGAGAAGGGGAGGAGTTTCACCTTTGACTATGATTTTGGCGACGGCTGGGAGCACGAAGTGCGATTGTCGTCTATTGCCGAATATACCGATGGCGAGCCCCGGAAGATTCGCTTTGTCAGCGGCAAGCGTGCGTGCCCTCCGGAAGACTACGGTGGGCTGTGGGGATATGATGAACTTTGCGGCATTGTCCGCAAGAAAGCTTCCGGAAAACGGCTGACCAGGGATGAACGGGAGCGCTTGGTGTGGTACTCCGGTGATTATGATGACTGTTTCGACCCGGAACTCCTTGACCTGGATGCCTGTGCCGATGCGGCTGAGGCGTTGAATGATTAATTAAGCTAAACTTGTTAGACAACGCCGGATGGCAGCCTGGACCTCATCCCTGCATTCGGCAATGTCTTCAGTCAAAAGATAACCCTCTGCCAGCAAAACACTGGCTCCGGAGAGCATCATGGAGTTGCTGTAATAGTTCTCCCGTTGCATCGCTTCTTTGTAGAAGTCGCGTGAACGCTTCGTTATCTCCATGCACCGGTCGAAGGCATTCTCCTGATCATCATATTCTTCATTAATGAGCTGGCTTGTTTCTTTGAGCCACTGCTCGCATCGGCGCAGGATCCCGCGCTTGATGAGCCCCTTTAATTGCGCCATATCGGCCTTGGTCAGTTCCATGTCTTTGCGTTTGTCTATTGCAAAGATAGTGACTTAGTATCGAATAACCTGCCCTTATACAAATATCTCTGATTTCCAAATCTTTGCAAACCTTGCAAAGATTTGCAGGCGTCGTTTGGCCGCTTTACCTTTGCACAAAATTGAATGCGTATGAGTATCGGCCAAAAATGGATTAATGAGGACGGGACGTTCTATCCGGTGAGCGGGGATACCTGTCTGTTGCCGTCTCCCGGTAACGGTGTGTTTGTGGTGAAGGAATCGTCAAGCCCGATGATGACGCGGATTGGTCTGCAAAAGATTGCCGACAAGTTCGAGTTTGATTTCAAGATATATGAATTAGGGACGGAACCGATGATCCGGCTCATTAAACAGACCTGGGAGTCGGATGTGTTTTCCGTTGGCGGGAAGAACCTGGGCGTTATTTTTAATGGCATAAAGGGTACGGGGAAGACATTGTCGGCCAAACTTCTGTGCAATGCGATCGGCCTTCCGGTGGTGGCGGTGCAGAGCAATTGCAAGGGGCTGCTGCCTTTCCTGCAATCGCTCAATTTCGAGTGTGTGGTGTTCATCGACGAGGCTGAGAAGACCTTCCCGAAGGGTGAGGACGGAGATGTGCTTCTGCGGCTGATCGATGGTGCGTTCAACGTACGTCGGAGGCTGTATGTCCTGACGACGAACCAGCTGACGCTGAATGAGAACCTGCTCGGACGGCCCGGCCGCATCCGCTATCACTTCGAGTTCACCAACCTGCTGCCATCAGCCATCGAGGATTATTTGGACGATAATCTGCTGCCGGAGCATCTGGGGCAGCGGGAGAAGATCCTGGAGCAGATAGACCTGCTGGAGATTTCCACCATCGATATCCTGAAGGCACTGGTAGATGAAGTGAATATCCACGGGGCGCTGCCGGAGAAATCGTGTCTGAATATCCCCACGGCAAAGTACGCCTATGAGGTGCTGGAGTTCTATCACCGGGAGAGTTATGGCGATAAGGGAACAATTATGGATTTCTTGCGAGGCAGGATGGCTGGCAGTGGCTATGCCTCATTATATGAATGGGTAAAAGGATGGAGATCGGAAGATGAAAAGACAGATGCGGAGGACCTGCTCTCAGAGGAGTTTGGCTATGTCTCGGTGCACAAGATGACCTCCTCGTCCTCATCCCTCTGGAAGGAATCGACCACATCACAGGGAACCATCGTTCAGGAGCCCGATGCCGATGGATTCTTCGTCCTCAGACCCAAGTATGAGGATACGGATCACCTGTGTGTGCTCCTAAAGCGCCGGGAGTCACCGTCGCTGTATAGGGGGATGCTGGTGTGATTTTTGTAAATACATCATTCAAAAGAGAAAGACTTGTTAAAGTCTAAAATAATCCATAGATTTGCAAAGAACTAGTAACTAACGAACGAACTGCTATGTTAGGAATGGACAATAATACTCCGGCTGTTGTAACCGGAAAGTATGCAAAGGAGATGCGCGAGGCGATTCGTCGTAAGTACACGAATCAGCCAAACGAATCCGACAAGCAAGCAAGTGCACGTTCTGAACAGATTAAGAGCGAGTACCATGCTGTCTGGAAGTAAAGAAATCACACTGAAAGATTTAACATTTGAGAGGGCAACAAATTTGGCTGCCCTCCAATTGTTTAAATGTGGGCAGGATGAAGTGGATAAGATTATCAAAGAAGACCTTTCATCCCTTCTGCCCACTAACGACCTTTGGCTGGTGAAAGATAGAGAAGAAGTAGTGGCCCTGTTCTGTCTTCAAAGAGACCCTTACTGTCTTTTCCTCTCTGATGACGTAAAAGAGAAGATGAAGGAGGGGGAAAAGCCCAAGCCCATTGCCGCTCGCAAAGAAGGTGAGGCCTTTTGGGATAAATTCTTCTACGAATCCAAGGAACTGACACTTCTGGCCGTCAAAGAGGACCGTCGTAAACAGCATCTTGGCGCGTTCATCATAGAGAGTATCGTTGAGATGTTGGTAAACAGCGAAGAAAAGAAAGAACTGTTAAGCGTCAGGGCCATGAACATCGACGGATACTCTGCGATTCCGTTCTATCTCAAATGCCATTTTATCCCCGCCAGAGATCAAGTTCCTGGGCAGAATCTTATCATGTATCGGGTCATTCCCCGGGCGGAAGGAGATGCTAGAGAGTAGTGATACATTTTTTTTTCTCTTTTTTCACGTTAGTATTCCGGCCACGCCGGTAAGATAGCATATTCGGCTCCGGCTTTCGCCAGATTGAACCAGGGATAGGGGCAGAATCGCTTGAGCCAGTATTGCCAGCCGTTTTCTGAAGGGATACGAATAAGACAGCGGTCTTGCTCATCGTCAGTGGGGAAAATGTCTTCCTTGCAGGGATAAAAGACAATCTTCGCCCGCTTGTTGGCAGTGGCGATGGTGTGGATGTCCTCGAAGTGCTTCCAGGTGATGAGGCCGATGGCCTGCTGAATTTGCTCTTCAGTGACTCCGTCCTCGCCGGGATAGGGGAGCTGGTGGTCGCGCTCGTCGGGGGAGAAGTAGATGGTGTCTTCGCCAAGAATGGCATCGACCTTGTCCTCTGCGCCCATAATGGAGAAGGGGATGCCGGCCTGCTCCAGGGCGAAGGCAACGCGGAAGCCTTCGTTGGCATAGCAGCTAAGGCCAAAGGCCAGCTCGAAGTGCCATCGGCCGGTTTCCTCGTCCTGCTCCGGGTACAGCTGCATGCGCACGTAGGTGATATCGTAGCAGTGGTAGGGATAGCGGTCTTTGTCCCAGCGGGCGAAGTCTTCCGGGGAGTCCAGGTTGTATTCTTCCAGCGCCCGACCGCAATTGGAGTGGCGGAAGACTTCTTCCGCGCTTTCTTTCTCCAGCGAGGTGGAATCGCAGAATGCGCAATAGGCCACCTTCCATGCCTCGATATATCGGCGGAGGGTCATGGTTTCGTAGCCATCGGCCGGGATTTCCTGCCGACGTTTGAGGATTTCCAGCACCTGCTCTCGATTGGCGATATCAATCTTGATGCCGGGCAGGATGTCCTGAATTTGTCCGCGGACGACATAGCCCTCGCGCTCCTGATAGGGGATGTGCTCCTCCAGGTAGCGGGTGTAGACCCTGGGATCTTGGCCGACCTGATGGACCACATCGGCCAGATACTGCCACAGCTTGTCCAGGAACTTTTTGCAGTTGTGGCGAACGGGATTCGGGTCCTCGTTCAAGTGCTCCTTGTTGGTGAAGTAGTAGCGCTCGCCCTGGTAGGAATGCAGGTAGATGCCGTGCATATCCTTATAGATGTGGACCGTGACGTCGTACCAATAGATCTTGTTCTTGGGGCCGATGGTTTCGATGCGGAGGGTCCGGACATCGTCCATTCCCTCCGGCTCCAGCCGGCGCAGTGTCTCCTGGACATAGTACATGGTATCTAGGCTTTCATCGTCCAGGAGGATGGTCTCCCCGTCTTGTGGGAGGCTCTCGAAGTCCTTTATGGTTAATGGGTTCTTGCAGAAGGTAGTGGGCTTTTTCTTGGGCATGGCTATTCCTCTGTTCTTTTGGTGAGTTCAATCAAATAGTCATAAAAGGCATCAATGTCACTGACATTGTGCTCCACTTCATCTAGGTAGCAAATGGCTTTGTTTTCAGGGGCCATCTCAAGCCACCAAGAGAGTTCGTTTTCTCCATATTCGTCGTCCTTTAAACCAAAAGCCATATTGAAGGCCTTGTAGATGGCATCCCAGAAAGGCGATATGTAGAACGGAACATATTGCGCCTGATCATCGTCCCAAATTAGCTCGAAGGCTTTATCCAGCTTATCCTCCTTCTCTTGCGCGTACTTGATGGCGGCAAGGAAGTCTTTGAATTGTTCGCGTGAGGGTATCATGATCGTTAGTTATTCAATTACGGCATCCCAATAATTCCCTTGATAAAGTCAATAGCCCGCTTTGACAGCAGCCCGTTGAGGGTCTTCTGTTCTTGTTTGGCCAGGTTGTTATAGTCCTCCGCGTGCTCTTTGAGGAAGTCTTCCAGGACGTCTTTGGCCAGGAGACCGCTTACTCGGCCGAGATCCTTGGGGAAGGAGACTTCGCCGATGTGGCTCTTGACGTTGTCCAGGCGTGGGACGGTGAAGTAGGCTTCGGTCAGGGTGAATAGCTCCGCCACATCGTCCGGCACGGCTTTAGGCACCTTGGGCGCGTGTTTGACGCCTTTCTTCTCCGCGAAGCGGGCGTTCTTGCTCTTGATGATGATGCGGGAACCGTTCGGGATATAGAGTGGATCCTTGGGGCGGATGACAACGCCCTCGCAGATGTTGTCCTCGATTTCCGGGATGCCGAAGTGCTTGTAGAGGGTGCTGGGGAAGGCGTTCGGGTAGGCGAGGCACTCGTCCAGGGTGCCCTCAAAGAGGGTTTCGGCGTATAGGAAGCCGGCCTCGGCGAAGATGTGGTTGGTAGTGTCGACGTCCAGGTAGAAGGCCTCGTCGGGCGTGTAGACGTAGATATCGAATCCATAGAAATCGTGCCCGGGGCAGTAGTAGACGCCCTTCTGGATGGCCGACATGGCGCCGATGCGCTTGACCTCCTTGTGCGGGTAGGCGCCTCCGAACATCTCGCCATAGACGATGATGGATTGGAGGTTGGAAAAGCACTCCTTGAGCATCCCGTATACCTTAAATATGCGCTCGCGATAGCGTTCGTCCAGCTCCTGCCACTGGTAGAAGTCTTCGCCCTCCGCCACCACGGCTGTGCGTTTGGCAAACTGAATCTGCTGCCCGTCGCAGAGGAAGCTGCAGTTGGAGCCATGGACCTTTTCCTGAACTACGAAGCGGGTTCCGGCGGGGGTATGGTTGCGAACCTTTTCCATGAAGGCTCCGTCGAATGAGTTCTCGATAGAACTGTATTTTTTGAATGTCAGCATAGCGATACGTTTTCGACAAAGGTAGGGTGCTTTTGAGCGCTTGGCAAATCTTTGCAAGGTTTGCAAGAATTTGGAAATGAGAGAGATAAGTGTAATAGAAAAAGTATCGAGATATGCAAACCTTTGCAAACCTTGCAAAGATTTGCAGGGGGCGAAACAACGACCTACCTTTGCTTCAAACCTTGCGGGGTGACGCAGTGGTAGCGTGGGAGTTTCATAAGCTCCTAGTCGCGGGTTCGATCCCCGCCCCCGCAACAATTAATATAAGAGATATATGCGAACTCAGTTTGAAATGGAATCTGTACTGTCTTTCACGGCATTGTCTGTACTTGCCATAATCATGATGGTATTATGGTCGTTAGTCCTTGCTTGGCCTTTTCAGCTACTTTGGAATTGGCTTTTACCAGCGATCTTCGGACTTGGAAAGATTACTTTCTTTCAGGCGTTTGGGCTAAAGCTTTTGTTAGCGTTGGTTTTCGGACGGATGTCCATAGAGGATAAGCGAAAGAAAGAATAATGTTGTGGAAGAAATGATGATTTGCAATGTTAAACGATAATCGCTATTTTTGCCTATGATAGAACAGATTGTTATGGCAAAGAGATATCCAATGAAAGAGGAGCATCCGCAGGTCCTTGAAGAGTCGGCGGTAGCATACGGTATCTCTACCCGTGAGCGCGTGATGGCAAGTACGGTGTCGGTTGACGAGTACTTTGATGAGCTGATTGAAAAGGTGCGCCAGGACTATGCAAATCTATGAAGTCCGCCGGATGATATCTCATAACTGGCGGTGGATTTATGTGTTTCACATAAAGGATTGCTTTGTGATAGTGGACAGGATTATCCCCGCGAAGATGAATAAGGGGTAAGTGCTTTGAACTGTAGTTAGAACAATTGCCGATAGGCCTCGGCCTTCTTCTCCAGCGGCAGGGGATAGGCGCGGGAAGTGGATGGCATGCGCCAGAGGCGGATTTCCCGGTCGGCTATGGAAAGGTCGATGAACCCGCCCACCGGCGGGGGCGTGCAGCCAAGGCTGGCGGCAAGGGTTTGGGCGGCCTTTTCGCCGGTGACTACGATGTGGCGGCAATCCTGGATGCTGGCGAGCAAGGCCGGCACATCCGTGGGCGTGACCACTTCCAGAAAGGCGTCGGAGGCGTTGTCCTTTAGGCGACGGACCTCGCAGGCGGTATCGTAGAAGGCCAGGCTGGCATCGGCGCAGAATTGCCGAATCAAAGCCTCGTCAAAGCGCTTTTCCCCAACCAGGCAGAAGTGGTTTTTGTTCCCGAAGTGAATCAGCCCCATGATGCGCCAGAAGTCGTTAATCCAATTCGGGTAGTAAAACGGCATGCACCACCTATGTTCCTGCGGCGGGAAACTGCCCAGGAACAGGATGCGTGCACCCTCCGGGAGGAAGGGCTCAAAGGGGTGCTTTTCGATGGGCGGGACGGCCATGGGCCTTAATATAGCATATTTTCTCAAACCTCCAAATTCTGGCAAGCCTTGCCAAAATTTGGGGTCGCGGGGCGATGCGCTTACCTTTGCATAAAAGGACCAAAATGAACGCGTCGCTCACTCATACCCGAAGGCTGGTTTGCCAGATGCAACTCTTGGCGGAGGAGTTGCAAGGGGCAGGCCCTGGCCGGGTGGCAATGAGCTGGCGTAAAAAACAAGTGATTCTACCGGACGAAGGGGCGCAGGTGAGACTGAACCCCATGGAACGCACGCTCTATCGGCTATTCCTGTCGCACCCGGAGGGAATATCGGCCGATAACATCCTACTTCACTGGAAGGAGCTGCAGGACATTTACGCCAAAGAGTCCTGCTTCGATGATCCGGACATCCGGGAGGCCAAATTGGAGTCGCTTTGTGGAGAGTCCAAACGGGTGTTTTACAGCACGGTCTCGCGCATCAAGGGCAAGCTCGCGACGGCACTAGACCCCTGGCGGGCAGGTGCCTATATCATTAAAAATGAAGGAGGTGTGTATAAAGTGAAAGCGATACTTACAGAAATCTGACTGGCTGCAGTTTTAAAAAAACAATCGACAAATCCAAAGACGCACTTGTGCACAATCCGTTTGAAACGGATAATCCTTGTAAAGTGTTCAGAATCAATGCGTCCTGAATGGGGGTGTGCGAATTTGCTGCAATTATCCGTTTGGTTTCGCTTGTAACTATCTGAAAATGAGCGCATTGTAAGTTAAACGTTTCATTTTGTGATGAAACGGATAACTATGCTTAACTTGCCCCCAGAAAAATATTGGTATGCTGGATGTGCTGAATATTTGGAAGCGGGAGTACGGCCCGGGGGCCATGACGCCCGTGCAGGAGGAGGTGATTCGGCACATCATGCGAGGGCGGGATGCGCTGGTGGTGATGCCCAGGGGCGAGGACCGGGAACTGTGCTTCCAGGTGCCGGCACTGCTCATGCGCGGGTGGAAGGTGGTGGTCTCGCCCCGGCTGAGGGAACGTAGGGAGGGCCGGACGCTGTACGTGCGGCCCGAGCGGCTGCCGCGGGCACTGGCCTGGCTCCGCGGCCGCGAGGTGGGTCTCTTCGTGGTGGACGAGGCACAATGCATGGAACCGTGGCGGGAGGATTATCGGCGGGTCTATGACGGGCTGGGCGAGGTGCGAAGGCACTACCCGTGGGTGCCGTTCGTGGCTTTTACGGGGGCGAGGGACCAGTGGACGAAGGATTATGTGTTCACCCAGCTCTGGCTCCGCGGCTGGGCTTGCTTTGAGGTGCCGGAAGCGTCCCAGGACGTGCCGGTCCCTGCCGAAGCTTCGCCGGAGAATTATTTGGTCCGGCAGAAGCGTCTGCATAGGAACGCCTACGCGAAGTGGAGTCCGGAGGACGACCGCCTGCTGCTGGAAACCTACCGCTCCGGCGCCTCTGTCCGCGAACTGGCCGCCCTCTTCTCCCGCAACGAGGGCGCGATAAGGTCCAGGCTGAAGAAAAAGGGGATATTATGAACGCATTCAGAAACATAGACGCACTGCTGCGGGTGATTGCACGGGAGAAGGAACTGATCAAGTTCCTCTTCACCGGCAGGAAAGCCCCGTCCCTGCGTCCGGAGCAGGCAATGGAGCATTTCCTGGAGGGCGACGAACGCCGATTGAACCTCCTCCTGGATCATGGCGTCATCCGCAAAACCGAGGAAGGTGGCGTCCTGGTGCTGGAAGAAACGTACCTGCGTTTCTTCGAGGAAGTGCTGGAGGTGAATGAGGAAATCAATGTCCAGTCGGTGAAGCAGCACATCGACGCGCTCAATGAGAACATCGAGCTCTGGCTCACGGCCGGCACGGACCCGCAGCGTTTCCGCTATATGGGGGAAATCCTGCGTATCCTCCGGAACATCTCACTCTCCACGCACCGGAACGTCATCGACCTTAAGCGCAACATCGACAGCACTTACAAGAACGAGCGGGATTATGCCCTCAAGCGCAAGCGCCTGGAGATTCTGGACCGCAAGCGGGCCGACATCGCCCTCCTCATCAAGGAGGCGGAGAAGGTGATAGAGAATGCTCCACTGAAAGAGACGGTGACTGAGGTAAAGACTTCGCTTACAGAGTCTTATCACAATCTTCTAGAGCTTGACCGGCAGATTATCCAGTACCTGAACAAGATTGAGGCCGAGCAGAAATTGGTGGAAAAGATCCGACGCATCAAGTATCTCAAGGACCAGCTGGTGTGGGAGCAGTCCACCGATGTGCTATTCTGTCTGCAGACCCATCGGCCCGCCTTCCTGGAGAAGCGGCCCTGGTATAACTTCCTGCCCTCGCTGGAACTTATCACCAATTCGTCCGATGGCTTGGCGGCCCTAAAGGAGGCGCACAAGGCGCTCAAGCACCCGGTTGCCAAGCGGAAAGTGGAGACGGAGCCGCTCACGGCCGAGGAAACAGTACAGAGAACCCTGGTGCAGGATACGATGAATACCTATGAGATCCGCAATGCCTTTCTGGGAAGTTCCCAGGACTTGATGTCTTTTTTAGCGACAGGAAAAGAGTTTCCTCTCTCTGAGAAACTGTCACTTTTCTGCCGCCTGGCCGCCGAATATTATGAGGACTTTCGTATTACGGATCAATATGTAGAAATGAATGATTATTCCTATCCCTTGATATATCCAAGATGATTAAAACCAAAGAAATATTTGAAATCCTGTCCCGCGGCGGCTTCATCTGCCAGGACAGCGCCAGGGTGGAAAGCAGAAGGCTGTACGACCTCATCGAGGAGCATTTTGATGAGTATAAGGCTTATTATGAGGGAATTGGCTTCCTGCTGGAGGCCGGGAATGGCTACTTCCACTTTACGCGCGAGGACTCCAAGACCGAGCTCACCCGGCGCTTGACGAGCCTGGGTGTTTGGATCGACCGGCTGGATTTCATCAAGACCTTCCACGGTGGCTTCTCCACGGGCATGCGTTTCAGCCCTTCCATCATCACGCAGGCCGCATCGGCCGATGTGGAGCTCAAGGAAAAGGCCCGGAAACTCTATGAAAGCGCGCGTAGCGTCCGGGATGCCGTGCAGATGCTGGTGGAAGATATGGAGAAGGCGGGGTTCATTGAGCTGGAGAACGAGTTTGAACAAAAGTATAAGGTAACATCGGCCTTCCATTTTCTGGAGGGCCTGGTAGAAATGCTGACCATCAGCGAGGAGGAGGCCCATGAGACAGCTGAGTAAGATTGTTTTTATCAACAGTGCCAATATCCGGTATGGGGAAGTGCGGCTGGACGGCAACGTGCATCTGATTGGTACGCAGGGCGTTGGAAAGAGCACCGTGCTGCGGGCCATCCTGTTTTTCTATACGGCCGAGAAGAATAAACTGGGCATCAGCCGGGAGAAGAAATCCTTTGACGATTTCTACCTGCCCGGGGCTAACTCCTACCTGATCTATGAGGTAGAGAGCGAGTTCGGGTCCTTTACCGTGCTGGTTTTCAGGCGCAATGCCCATTCGGTATTCCGCTTTATCAATGCGCCCTTCCAGAAAGAGTGGATCATTGACGAGAACGGGGATGTGACGGCAGACCCTTCCGTCATCCGGAGAAGGCTGGGCTCCGCCTCCATGACCCGTATCGTGGACGAATACCAGGAGTACCGGGACATCATTTACGGCAACCGGCGGGTAGCGGGAAAAGAGTTTGCTCGCTACTGCATCATGGAAACGGCCAAGTATCAGAATATTCCACGGTCCCTGCAGAACGTGTTCCTGGGCGCCAAGGTAGATGCCGATTTCATCAAGGACATCATCATCCGCAGTCTGGGGGACGAGGAACCTGGCATCGACCTGGTGTATTTCCGCAGCCAGCTGGCGGGTTTTGAACGGGAATACAACGACATCCAGGCCTGGTTCCAGAAGAACAGGCAGGGAGAGGTGACCGTGCGACGGCTGGGGGAGAAAGTGATTGAGCAGTACAGGCGCCTGCTGTATCTGGACGATGAACTGACCAGCGCCCTGTTGGAACTCCGCTATGCCCGCAGATATGCCCAGGAACATATCCCGCTGCTGGAGAAGCAGGCCGAGGATAAGGAAATCGAGCTGAATAAGCACAAGGAGAAACTCTACGAGTTACAGAATAAGTTCAATCACGAACTCTCTGTGCTGAATCAGGAATATGGTGCAGTTAAGGATAAACTGGATCGGATTCCTGAGCTTAAGAAGCAATACGAACAGCTTAAAATTCAGGAACTTATCGAGGAAGATGGCCGGGAGACGGCACTGAAGGCCCAGTTGGAATCGGTCCGGGCGTTAAGGGAACGGCTCACGCGTGAGTATGCCGATATATCGACCAAATATGCCGCTTTGGAACGTGAACAGCAGGTGGGCTTCGATGCCTGGAAGGCCGCCATGGAAGGGCGGAAGGCGGAAATTGGGGAGACGTATAATGAACAGATGCGGAAGGTGGCGGAGTCCCTCCGGACGGAACTCGGCTTCATCGAGGAGGCCTTCCGGGAAAGGGAAGAAACGGTGAGCGGGCAGCTGGAAGACCTTTCCGAGCGCATCAGCGAAGCGGACAAACAGCTGGCACTGGCCGGGATGCTGGCACCTTATGCCTCCGAAATAGAGGCTGCCAGGGCAGAGTTGAGTAAACTGAATGGCGAAGACCGTGCGCTGAAAGCATCCGAGAAAGAGATGCAGGCCCGTATCGACGCGGCCACAAAAGAGGCACAGATGCTGCAGGCAACGCTGGTGAGGGACTATGACGACAAACTGGAGTCCGTCCGGAACCGAATTGCGGATCTTTCATCGCAAGTTGCAGGCATAGACGAACTGCTCTCTTCCATGGACGGCTCGTTGTTGCAGTGGCTCAGCCAGAACAAGCCGGACTGGACCAATAACATAGGCAAGGTGGCCGATGAGCGTACCGTGCTCTATGCCAAGAACTTATGGCCGTCGGAGGGGAAGGGGGATTCCCTTTATGGCGTCGATATCGACCTGAGCGGCCTCAGGACGCGGGTCCGTACTCCGGAGCAGCTGATGGAAGAAAAGCAGAAGCTGGAAAAGGAGCGCCAGAAGCAAGTGGCCGAACAGGAAAGGCTGCTGGCCGAGAAAGAATCCGAACTTTCCGCCTTTCGGAAAAAGCACAATGCCCGCATCAAAGACCTTAAGGAGCAGCTGGCCCAACTGCAGACGGCCAATCTGATGCTCCCTACCAAAATCGAGGGCGTGCAAAAGCAGATATCGGCCTATGAACAAAAAACGCTGGGGGAGCGGGCGGCCGCCAGGGACCGATACAAACAGCAGTTGGAGGATTTGCGGGCGCAGAAAGTGCTGACAGCTGAGCAGCGAACAAGACTACAGGGAGAAAAGGCGGCAGAACGCAAGCGTTCGGAAGATAACGATGCCAAGAGGAGAAAATCCTTGAGACAGCAGTACGATGCTGCCGTTGCTTCCGTTGTAAAGGAGATTGCCGGGAAGGAATCGGCTTTGCAGCAGTCGCTGGAGGTGCTTGCCAAGGAGCGTTCCCGAGAGCTGGCGGGTCAGGGGGCGGATACGAAGGCACTGGAGAAATGTGAAACGGAAATCCGGGAGCTCACCATCCGGCTGGAGTGCATCGGCAACAATAAAGAAATCCTATACAACTACCGGAAGGACAAGGCGGAATTTTTGGACAAGCGGGATGTCTTCCTCTCCCGGAAAAAGGAAATCGAAGGGAAAAAGGACTCGCTTTCAGAGCGTTATGGGCTTAGGAGAAAGAAAGAGGAGGATGTCGTCGGGCGCTTGAATGAGGCGCTCTCGGGCATAAGGGATCAGCTGAAAGCCCTCCGGGAAGGCCTTCAGGAGGCCGACTACTTTGAGCAGATCAATGCCCTGCCGTTGCTGCCGGACGGCCGTGAGCAAAAGACCGACAAAACCTGCCGTCAACTCATAGACCTCATTCATCGGTTACTGGGTGAAAAGCGGAATACTGAACAGGCCTTTTCCCAGAGCGTCAACAGTTTTACCGGCAATTTCAGCCCCGGCAACATCTTTGGATTCAAGACGGATAACCACACGGACGAGGATTACCGGAACTTCGCTGCTTCACTGGCCGAATTCATTGACAGTGACAAGATTGAGGAATTCCGCAGCCGCACCAGCGGGCACTATACAGACTTGCTGTTACGCATCTCCCACGAGATGGACGAAGTCTCCCGCAATTCCTCGGAAATCGCCGGCATCATCAAGGCTATCAACTTCGACTTCCGGGAAAAGAACTTCATCGGCGCGGTCAAAAGCATCGAACTCCGAACAGTTCCATCGGCCGACAAAATGGTCGTCCTGCTCTCGCAAATCAAGGAATTTGCCGATGAACACGGCTTTGAGCTGGAAGGCATAAACCTCTTTTCCGGCAATGCGCACGACCGGGTGAACGGTGCGGCCGTCGGGCATCTGCTTTCGCTGATGAAACTGCTGGTGGGGGAGGATGCCGCCCGCAGCCGGCTCACCCTGAGCGACACCTTCCAACTGCAGTTCCGCATCACGGAAAACGACAACGACACCGGCTGGGTGGAGAAAATATCGTCCGTGGGCTCCGACGGCACGGATGTTCTGGTGAAGGCGATGGTGAACATTATGCTTATCAATGTGTTCAAGGAGCGGGTGAGCGGGCGGTTTTCGGATTTCCGCATCCACTGCGTGATGGACGAGATTGGCCGGCTGCATCCCCGGAATGTCCGCGGCATCCTGGATTTCGCCGGCGCGCGCAACATCTTTCTGGTGAACGGGTCGCCCGTGCCGTACAACGTGGCCGATTACAAGCACACTTATTTGCTGTCCAAGGACGGAACGCGCACGGTAATTCAGTCACTGCTGAGCCGGAAGGAGGCGGCAGCAGAATGAGAGCTTCTCTGATTCAGGCGTTTGCCGCATTACGGCAGGGGGAGACGGTGCCTTTCAGCCGTTTCCCGCCGGAGTGGCTGGATGAAATCCTCTCCGAAGGTGGGGTAACCAGCATCGTCCGGGGCAGTCGGAAGTCCTTGAAGGTAATTTCCAGGGCTGCATTTGATGTGTATCTCAGGAGCAAAGGTTTGCAACCGGATAAGCTGGGAGAGACGTTGTCGGTCCTTTCGGGGGCCGATTCCCGCGCACAGCAGGTGCAGCTCCTCGGGGACTCTAAGGCGGTAGCCGTCCGCTCCTGTCCGGGCTTCCCGGTGAACGTCATCGGCCCGCTTAGCGTGCGCCTGGGAGAGCGAAAACTCCTGCTGTGCCCTTGTCCCGGCAATTTCCTCTATATCAGTGACTTCCTTCAGTTCCGAATCCCCTCCAACGCCATTGTGGTAGGCGTGGAGAATATGGAGAACTTCCGCCTGCCGGAGCGGCAGACGGCGGTGTGGGAACAGATCCTGGACCAGTTCGGCGGCGACGGCGTGCCGCCCCTGCTGCTGGTGTCCCGCTACCCCCAGTCGCGGGACCTGGTGAACTGGCTGCAGTGCATCCCCAATCCTTATGTTCACTTTGGTGACTTCGACCTGGCGGGAATCCATATCTACCTTACCGAGTTCTATCGCTACCTGGGCCCCGAGCGTGCGGCTTTCTTTGTCCCGGAAGACATCGAGCAGCGCCTTGCTATGGGTAGCCGTGAACGCTATCAGACTCAGTTTGAGCGCTTTGGAAAGATGGATGTCCCCGATGCCCGTCTGCTCCCGCTGGTGTCGCTCATTCACCGCCATCAGAAAGGCTACGACCAGGAAGGCTATGTGGAATGAGCGCGTTCCTTTTTCTGTTCTTCCAGGCCGCCCCAGGCTGTCTCGTTATTCCAATCGACAGTCCAGCCGTCAAGAGTATAGTTGCGAAAAAGCCTTTGTCGTATATACTGGAAAAGTCTAAAGAGCGCACTTCGCCGTTGCTGAAGGTGAGCTTCAGCAGGTAAAAGCGGTCGGCCTCTGGCCGGATTTATTCCCTCCGTCAGACTTGGTGGGGTGGCGCGGTGGTTAGTGTGGCAAGGGTTCGGTATAGGCCCCCCCTTGCCATTCCCGGGAAAAGACGAAAAATGGCTAACCCGTTACAATGAGGTGAAGACCTTCATTGAGACGAATCATCGGAATCCGTCGAAGCATCGGCTGGAGGAGCATGACATGCTTAATTGGCTCAAGGCGAACAGGAAAAGGATGAATGCCATGGAGATGAAGGAGGAGCGGTTGAGTTTGTTTAAGGAGTTGATGGAGTTGGGGGAGAAGTACAGAAGGGTGAATCAGTGGGATTGATGAGATTCTATGTCTAGTTTGCATTTTGATTGTTAAATTGCTACTTTTGCAAAAGAAATGAGGACGAAAGATGAAATATTGACTCTTAAGGCGGTTATTCTCTACATTATTGAGAATAGCACGCCCAAGCGTCGTGATGTTTATAGCATTGTGAAGACGGCTTTCTACGCCCAGCAGATGCAGTTCGCAAATTCGGGGATGCCTCTTTACAAAGATGACATTTGTGCACTGCCTTTCGGCCCTGTTCCTTCAGATATTTATAATATCTTGAAAATCGCCCGCGGTGATCAAAGTGAGATAGAATTCCATAAGACTGACGGTTTAATTGAGATTGCCCGTTCAATCGGGTTTGATTCTGAGAATTTCTATTCTAAAGAGAGCCCAGATATGGACTATCTTTCAAAGTCGGATGTGGAAACTATTGATTCTGCTATAAAGAAAGTGGCTGAGATGAGTTTTGCTGAAATTAAAGAGGATACTCACAGCCAAGAATGGGATCGCGTCTTTAATGGTAGAAAGGGAAGGAAGGTAATGGATAATCTGAACATTGCCAAAGAAGGGAATGCTAGCCCCGAGATGTTGGAATACCTAAAAGAGTATTTTGCCCTTGAAGATGCATTGAGATGATGGAGTTGGAATCATTCCCCGAGGAGTTGAGGCGTCGGGCACTAGAGGTTGGTCAGGTTCTTCGGATGGAAATGTTCCCGGAGGATTCTGTTCGTCCTAAAAAAGGTAAATCAAGTAAAGAAAAGCGCTTTGTTATCATTGGTAAGAATGGTGATGAAGTTGTTGCTGCGTTATTGATTAATTCGGAGATTAACGACAGGTCTCGCAGCATTTTTCAGACCTGCGCCAAATAATGCGGGACCTGCGCCAGCCAACCCTCTAGCCAATCACGCCTCTCGGCCACCCTTACTTCCTCTGATAAATATACCGCTTGATGCTGCGCTTGGGGGTGCGCTCGAAGTCCTCGGGCATGAACTCGAACTTCTGGGAGTAGTTGGGGAGCTCGCGGTTGATGGCGGGGAGCAGGGAGGTGAGGTGGGCCTCCAGGGCGGCCTTGTCCATGCCCTTCTGGGTGGCCAGGGGCAGCATGGACACCACGGATTCGCCGGCGTGGAGGTCGGGGAAGAGCTGGAAGCCGAACTCCAGGTTGGACAGCAGCGCGCGGTAGGGGACCATGACGCCTTTGGAGAAGCCGGAGGTTCCCGACGTGTAATTGATGAGCGCCAGTTCGTCGGGGGAGTCCACGTAATAGTTCAAGTCGGAGGGGCCGAACTCGGCCGGATATTTCTTGCCGAAGCTCTCGTTCATGTGCTGCCGCACGCTCCACAGTTCGTCAGATTCGGCATACAGGAACTTGAGGGTATTAATCTGGACCACAACCTGTAGGGACGGCATCTCCTCGATGTTGAGCCCCTCCCACACCACTTCATCCACGAATAGTACACGGGCTTCGGAATGGTTGATTAGGTTATGGCTGCCAGAAAACTCACGCCCCAGTTGGCCTGGTTGCGGGAGCAGATCGCTACTTTGTCGCCATTGTTCAGGCCGCACTGCTCGAAGGCGATGTGCAGTTTCTCGATGCGGCGGGCGACGTCTCCGTATTTTAACGTAACCACTTGGTAATTAGACAGCGCAGGCTTGTCCCAGTTTTTGATGAAACTGTCCTGCAGCAAGAGGTTCACAGAGGTATAATTCATACTACTAACTTTCCGTTTGGGCCCCGCAAAGTACAGTCATTTTTTCGCAACTAACAAATGAATAGGAAAAATTGCATAGTATTAGTGTTATTTTTTCTACTTTTGCAGCATTATGGAGAAAGTTAACTATACCGACGGCGACATTGTGGTGGTCGACAGCCTGGACGCTTTCGAGCAGGCCCTGCGCTTCTCGGACCGCTCCATCAAGGGAATCGCCGTGGACTTCGGCTTCACCAACCTCTCCACCTTCGGCAAGTTCGTCAAGGACAATCTGGGCGATTCTCCGCGCGCTTTTCGCCGGGCTAAAGTTTGCTAGCGATTTTTCAAAAATTTTAGTAATTTTGCAAGACAAAACACAAATCACAAAATCACTATGGTAAAAATCGGTACTCCGCTCACCAAAGTCGCCAAGAAGGCTTTGCTGTGCGGATCAGGCGAACTGGGCAAGGAAGTTGCCATTGAATTGCAACGTTATGGCGTAGAGGTCATTGCGCTGGACCGGTATGAGAACGCACCGGCCATGCAGGTGGCCCATCGCAGTTATGTACTGTCCATGCTGGACGGCGCCAAGCTTCGGGAAATCATCGAGAAGGAAAAGCCCGACATGATCATCCCCGAGGTAGAGGCCATCGCGACGCCCACCCTGGTGCAGCTGGAGAAGGAGGGATACAACGTGATCCCCACGGCCAACGCAACCTTCCTGACCATGAACCGCAAGGGGATTCGTCAGCTGGCGCACGAGACCCTGGGCCTGCCCACTTCCAATTACCGTTTTGCCGCCACGCGCTCCGAGTTCGATGCCGCCATCGCTGCCATCGGCACGCCTTGCGTGGTCAAGCCCATCATGAGCTCTTCCGGTCACGGACAGAGCGTGTGCAAGACTCCGGCCGATGCCGACAAGTGCTGGGCCATCGCCCAGGAAGGCGGACGTGCCGGCGCCGGCGAGGTCATCGTGGAGGGCTTCGTCAAGTTCGACTATGAGATTACGCTGCTCACCGTCCGTCACGCCGGGGGCACCACTTTCCTGAATCCTATCGGCCATCATCAGGTGGACGGCGACTACCGCGAGTCCTGGCAGGCCCAGCCCATGAGCGAGAAGGCCCTGGCCCAGGCGCAGGACATTGCCAAGAAGATTACCGACGCCCTGGGCGGGTACGGCATCTTCGGCGTGGAGATGTTCATCTGCGGGGACGACGTTCTGTTCAGCGAGGTCTCCCCGAGGCCGCACGACACCGGCATGGTTACCATGATTTCGCAGGATCTGTCCGAGTTCGCGCTGCACGCACGGGCGGTCCTCGGCCTGCCCATTCCCAAGGTGAACTTCTTCGGCCCGTCGGCCTCCAAGGCCATTGTGGTCGAGGGAGATACCACCATGGTCGAGTTCGAGAACCTGGAGGAAGTCCTGGCCGAGCCCGATGTGCAGATCCGCATCTTCGGCAAGCCGTTCATCAAGGGCCATCGCCGCATGGGCGTGCTCCTGGCCCGCGCCGAGACCGTTGAGGCGGCGCTGGAAAAGGTCGAAAAAGCTTACGCTAAACTGAAAGTGCGAGTCCTCTAAAGGATTTGTGCGGCGGCGTTCTTGGTGTCCACCTTCTCGATGATGCGCTCCAAGATGCCGTTCTCGTCAAAGATAAACGTACGGCGAAGGGTGCCCAGCACCGTTTTGCCGTACATTTTCTTTTCTCCCCAGACCCCGAAGGCCTGCAGCATCTCGGTGGACGGGTCCGACAGCAGCCGGAAGGGAAGCTCGTACTTGGCCCGGAATCCGGTGTGTGACTTGGCGCTGTCCTTGCTAACCCCTACCACGTTGTAGCCCTGCGCCGTGAGCTCGGCATAATTGTCCCGGAAACTGCAGGCTTCGGCCGTGCAGCCCGAGGTATTGTCCTTGGGGTAGAAGTAGATGATGGTCTTTCGGCCCTTGCCGATAAAGTCTTCCGAGCGGACGGTCTGTCCGTCCTGGTCCACCACTTCGAAGTGGGGCATCTTGTCTCCAATCTTGAGCATAGTGTCTGTGTTTCCCCAAAGGTAGTGATTATTTGGGGAATTTTCTTACCTATTGCCAAGTATGAAGAAGTTTGTATTTGTTTCTCTGGTCCTATTGGCCCTTACCGCTTGTCACGACAAAATCTGGGACAAGCTCAATGACCACGAAGCCCGCATCGCGCGGCTGGAGGCCCTATGCAATCAATTCAATACGAATATCTCGTCCCTGCAGTCCCTGGTCGATGTCCTGAACGCGCGGGACTACATCAAGGACGTCGTGCCCGTGATGGAGAACGGCAAGACCATCGGCTACGCCATCACTTTCTCCCGCAGCAATCCCATCACTATCTATAATGGTTCTGACGGCGCTGACGGCCATACGCCCATCATTGGCATCAAGAGCGACTCTGGCGTCTGGTACTGGACCCTGGACGGCGACTGGCTCCTGGACACCGACGGCCAACGCGTACGGGCCGATGCCACCACGCCCCAGCTCAAGATCGAGGACGATTACTGGTGGGTGTCGTATGACTCCGGTAAGTCTTGGGTGCAGCTGGGGGCGGCGATTTCTGGCGGTGGGTCGGGTTCCGCTAGCCCTGGGTCTGGCTCTGGCTCGGGCGACTCCATGTTCCGCGAAGTGCGTCAAGACGACCACTACGTCTACTTCATCCTTGCCAACGGCGAAGAAATCAAAATTGCCAAGGGCGGCACCCTCACCTGGGTGTATGTTTAGCTAGCTTCTCTCATTCCTCCCTAGCTTCTCTCATTCCTCCCTAGCTTCCCTCATCCCTCCCTAATTTCCCTCATCGCGGGCCTTGCCCCGCGATCTCCTTAAAGCACGCAAACTGCCATAGAGGGCCGTTATTGTGCTTTAGACGGGGGTGCGGATGGTGTTTAAAGCACGATGACGAGGCTAGGTGGCTGATTTCGTGCTTTAAAGGGGGTATGAGAGGGTGGCTAAAGCACCGAATCGAGGAATCAGGTGGATTACTGTGCTTTAGTGGTGGTGACGTCGTGGTTCGCGGGTTAGCCGGCGCAGTATACGCGATGCGCCGGCTGAAGAAGTCTGGTGACAGGGCACCGTCGGCCCTCACAACCAGGAGGGCCGGCTGCGGCTAGCCCCTGGGCTCCATCCAAGGGCCCAGGGGCTGCCGCTGCCCGCGAAAGGAAAGCGGTGGATCGCGGGCTTGGGCCCGCGACGCGTCAATCTCTCTCTCTCTGGGCTTGGGCCGAAGGCCCGGCACCGACCCCCGAATAAATTTATGCCGCCCCACGAAATTGGGGCATGTGATGTCCCTGCCTGCTTGATGAAGCTGAGGTGTATGTCAACTTGTTCCGGGCGCGCCGTTTGGAGGAACGCGTTCCTCCAAATGGTGTGCAACTCGCTAGCACTGCCCCTGCAATTTGACTAATGTTGATCTGGCGTTGCACAGGCCGTCGCATCGCGCCCCTCATCGTGGGCCTTGCCCCGCGATCTCCTTAAAGCACGCAAACTGCCATAGAGGGCCGTTATTGTGCTTTAGACGGGGTTGCGGAAGGTGTTTAAAGCACGATGGCGAGGCAGGGCGGTCGATTTCGTGCTTTAAAGGGGTTGCGGAAGGTGTTTAAAGCACGATGACGAGGCTAGGCGGCCGATTTTGTGCTTTAAAGGGGGTATGAGAGGGTGGCTAAAGCACAGAATCGAGGATTCATGGGGGTTAATGTGCTTTAGTGGTGGTGACGTCGTGGTTCGCGGGTTAGTCGGCGCAGTATACGCGATGCGTCGGCTGAAGAAGTCTGGTGACAGGGCACCGTCGGCCCTCACAACCAGGAGGGCCGGCTGCGGCTAGCCCCCGGGCTCCATCCAAGGGCCCAGGGGCTGCCGCTGCCCGCAAAGGAGGGGCCTGCAGCACGAGTCAGGGCAAGATTTGCCCGGATTTTTGCCCCAGCTGATGCTGGAGCACGAGTCAGGGAAAGAAATGGGCACTTTCTTGCCCTGACTCGTGCTGACCAATCTTTTCCTGCCGCTCAATTCGTGCGATTTTGGCCTTTTTCGCCCGATTTCACCGGCACCTGTTGCTCAATTCGTGCGTTAGGCGAGGGAAACGTGGCCGGAGAGGTAGGCATGGCGCTCGGATTCAGGGAACTTCTCGATGGCGTAACGGAGCATGGTCCGGGGCATGACAGTGTATCGAGGGGATCGCGGTTCTGAGCCCGCGATGAGGGGAGAAGGACCCTGCAGGTAGGTGACGAGGGCCGATTTGTCCTTCTTGCCGGCTTCGCGGAGGAGCCAGCCCACCGCTTTGTGGATGAGGTCGTGGGGGTGTCGCAGGAGGATGTCGGCGATGGCGAAGGTGTCGGAGAGCTGACCGTGCCGAACGAAGGTCATGGTACTGACTATGCCGATACGTTGTTCCCAGAGGCTTTTGCCGTGCCGGGCCAGGTCGTAGAGGAGAGAACGGTCTTTGTCCAGGAGCCAGACACCCAGAAGCGGGTAGCAGGAAAGGTCTACGAGGTCCCAGTTGTTGATGAAAGCGGTATGGGATAAGTAGAAGTCAATGCAGTACTGTTTGATAGATTCTTCGCTTCGCTCAGAATGACAGGAATTTCGCTCAGAATGACAGGAATTTCGCTCAGAATGACAGGAATGGAGATCGCGGGTCTGCGCCCGCGATGAGGGAATCGAGTCCAAGAGAAGGGAAGAGGCCTTCCTGGCATGACTGAAAATCTCAACCAAAGTAAGCAATGCCGCGAGGCGAACTTCGTGGTACGGGGAGGAAATGCATTCCTCCAGGTCATCGAAGGTAACGGATTTCCAGCAGGAACGAACTACCTCTCGAGTCACGGGGACTTTGATACCAAGAAACTGATCACCCTCACCGTACTGCCCCGGTCCTGTTTTGAAAAAACGTGATAACCCCGGAACCTGTGACGGATCCGCGTGGCCAATCATTTCTTGTAGTAAAATGTTCATCCTATTGTCTTGTTAACAGTCGGAAGGGGGGTAAAAAAGTCAATAATATATCCAACAAATCAAAGAGGGTAGGCAAACCATCCCAAAGAGAAGAGGATAAAAACTATTCCATCAAATGATTGGTGTACAAAAAGAGCATTTATATTAGCCTAACCTCTTTCCCTTTCAAGTACTTCTCCAACAAATCTTTCGTGTGGAGCTTCACGAAGCAGGTGGGGGTGCCGTCGGTGCAGGCGAACCAGTCGGCCGAAGCGAGGGAGGCGTCCATGACCAGATGAACGCCAGAACAGGCGGGGTAGGCGGCGCTGAGGATGGTGGTGGCGCCGACGTGAACGCCGGTGAGTTCCCAGAGCTTGTCGGATGAAGCGAAGGAGACGCGGGGGATGCCGAGGGCACTGCAGAAGTCGCGGGTGACGAAGGGCTTGTCGTGCGAGGTCACGTAGAGGTAGAACTCGGTCTGCTGGCGGTTGCAGAGGAAGATGGTCTTGACGATGTTCACGCCAATCCGGGCACTGATGTGCGCGCAGTCTTCCATGGTAATGCCGGGGTCAGTATCCACGCGCTCAAAGTTAATCCCGGCCGATGCAAAGGTCTCATAGATAAGTCCTTGCAGCACCGTCTGGAAGTTTGCCGGAGGCGTCGGGAGGGGTTCGCTCACGTAGAACCCGAGCAGTTCGATACGTAGGGTCGGAACACTGGGAACATTACGGAAGGCCGAGAGTTCCTCGGCGGTCCGGTAGCCCCAGGTCACCGCCAGGGCCTCGATGCCGCCGTTGGCGGCCGTGCGCATGTCGGTGGGGGAGTCGCCGACCATGAGGGCGTCGGCGGGGGCCACGCCGGAGCGGGAAAGGACTTCCTGAACAATCTCCGGGGAGGGTTTCAGGGGAGCTCCGGGACGGTTACCCAGAATGGCAACAAAAGGAATATCCGGGAAAATCTTTTGCACCAGGTATTCCGTTCCTTCCTGGAACTTGTTGGAAGCAACGGCCAAAAGAACTCCACGGGAATGGAGGTCCGTTAACAGTTCAGGGATACCCGGATAGGGGTGTGTATGAACGTCTATATGTGACTGGTAATAGTCCTTGAAGTCTGCCAGGGCGGCGTCTACCAGTGTTTCATCTGATCCATCAGGTAGCGCCTGCTGCACGAGATTCCTCACTCCATGCCCCACCATGTGTCGGTATTCGTCAAGGGTGTGGAGGGGGAGGGAGCGGAGGGCGAGGGTGTGGTTGACGGCCTCGGAAAGGTCTTCCAGGGTGTCCAGGAGGGTGCCGTCCAGGTCAAAGAGGATGAGTTTTTTCATAGTTTATTGCATCTGCCGGATGCGGACGTCGATGCCCGGAAGGGCAGCGGGGATGCCGGTGATGTCGGTTTGGCTGTAATGGTAAGGGATAAGTACTTTGGGTTGAATGACCTGCGCGGCGGCGATGCACTGAGCCGGGGTCATGGTATAAGGCTGATTCACAGGGAGGAAGGCGACGTCAATGTCTTTCAAAAAAGCCATTTCGGGGACGTCTTCGGTGTCGCCGGCCACGTAGATGCGCAGGCCGTCGAGGGTGAGCACGTAGCCGTTGCCGTTGCCCTTGGGGTGGAACATTTCACGCCCCGGGGTGGTGTTGTAGGCGGGCACGGCCTCCAGCAAAATGCCCCCGGGCAGTTCGCGGCTTTCGCCATTGGCGATAGCCTGGCCCCGGCCGATGATCCCCCGGCTCTTCTCATTGAGCAGCAGCACGGTGTTGTCCCCGGTGAGGGTGGCGATAGTGGTGTCCTCCAGGTGGTCGCCGTGTTCGTGGGTGACCAGGATGACATCGGCCTTGGGGAACTCCACGGCGTAGTCGGTGGGTTTGCCCAGGCCGGACACGGGGTCGATCTGGATGGAGAGGCTGCGGTAGGCAATTTCCAGGGAGCCGTGCTTGACCAGGGTGATCTCCACGGGTTCGCCGGAAGCGGTCCAGAAGCGCTCGACCTCGTACTTGCTCACGCGCTTGCCGGCGCCGGTCCAGGCCAGGATGCCGCCTTTCATATTATAGGCCTTGAAGCCCAGGCCGTCCAGGACGGCGGCGGCCTCGGCGCTGCGTCGGCCACTGCGGCAGTAGAGCATCACCGGACGGTCCTTCGAGAGGGTGGCTTCGGCCTGCTGCGCGAAACCGTCGGCCTTCCAGTCGATGTTGGCGGCGCCGCCCAGGTGCCCCTCGGCAAATTCTTCCGGCGTGCGCACATCCAGCAGCTGCACGCTCTGGTCCTTGGCGAGCATGGCTTCGAACTCGCTCACAGACAGGTCTTTATACCCCTTGCAGGAGAAGAGGCTAAACAGGGAAAAGGTCATGAGAATCAGGAGTCGTTTCATGGGTTTACAATTTTATAGCAAGAAGAACAGCGCCACGCCGGTCATGGAGACGGTAACGCCCAGGATCTCGCGGAAGCGGATGCGCTGCTTGTAAATGAAGGCGTAAGGAATGAGGATTAAGACCGGCGTCAGGGCCATGAGGGTAGAGGCGATGCCGGCGCCGGTGAACTGCACGGCCATCAGGGAAAGGGACACGCCCAGCACCGGACCGAAAAACGTCATGATGAGGGCATAGCGCATGCCCACGCGGTCGTGGAGGGCCGATTTCAACTGCGGAAGACCGCGCTGCAGCGACATCAGGGTCAGGAAGCCCGCGGCGCCGATGATGGCGCGGATCATGGTGGAGGCGAAGGGGAGCATGTCGGCCATCAGGCGGGGGGCGTCGGCCGGAATGTCGGCGGCGTAATGCTGCATGCCCACCTTGCTGAGCACCAGGCCCACGCCTTGCCCCAATCCGGCACCCAGGCCCAGGAGCACGCCCTTGAAGGGGAGGGTCAGTTTCACGTGGTAGCCTTCGCCCCGGCTTAAGATGGAGATGGCGATACCGCCCAGGGTCACGGCCATGGCCAGGGCGGATTTCCAGCTGAGGCTTTCCCCCAGGATGGCCCAGCCGGCGATGGCGGCCATGGGCGGCGCCAGGGTCATGAACAGCTGGCCGAAGCGGGCGCCGATCGAGAGATAGCAGTTGAACAGGCACCAGTCGCCGAAGACGTACCCCACCAGGGCCGACAGCGACAGCCACCACCAGGCCTCGCGCGAGGCGTACACCGGGTAGGGATGCCCCACGGTGATCCAGAGCAGGGCGCCCAGGAAGAGGATGGCCATGGACAGCCGCAGCACGTTGGCGGTCATGGAGCCCAGCCGGTGGCTGGCTTTGTCGGCAAACAGCGCCGTCACCGTCCAGGAAACGGCCACGACCAGTGATAGTATCTCTCCCAAATGCGGCGGCATTACCAATCCATTATCAAAAGGATTACAAAGTTAACCCGTTTTTTGAAATATTTGTATATTTGCGGGATTCCATAACACTGAGATATGCATACCTCATCCTGTTGCCCCCGCTGACGTAGCCGGACGTGGTATAAACCGCCACAAGATTTGTCGCCGGAGTAACGCATTATTTAGGAAAAATCACTACCTTTGCAGACAATGTGTACGTGCGTATGAGATTTCTGCGTAAGATTTTTTCGTCCAAGGTACTCCCTTCATGGGTCATCCTTGTGCTGGATATCGGCATTGTAGTGGCTTCTGTAGCCATTGCATTCATGTTAAGGTATTCACCGTCGGAGGTTTCCCTCCATAGCAATGAAGTGCTCACAGTCCTGGGCCTCACGCTGGCGTTTAACACCCTGTTCTTCTACGTGTACCACACGTACTCCAACGTGCTGCGTTTCTCGTCCTTCATGGACATCATGCACGTGGGAGTGGCCCTGGTATGCGGCTACTTCTGCTGCCTCCTGGTGTCGGTGGTGTCGCTGTACGGCTTCCGCGTAGATTTGGCAGACCATGGGGTGCTGACCATCTCATACATTGTGATGTTCGTGCTCATGTCGGGCCTGCGTATGACCATCAAGACCGTGTACGATTCCCTGAACGAGGACCGCTTAGAAACCTACAACACCTTCGTCTATGGAACCAAGGTGGCCGGCATCAACATTGCCAAGGGCATCCGCGTGGGCCATCCCAACAAGTTCCACCTCAAGGGTTTCGTGGCCGATGACCCGGCCATGAAGGGCAAGGTGATGATGGGCGTGAACGTGTACCTGAACGACGACCACCTCATCGACCACATCCACGAGAATAACGTTGAGGCTATCATCGTATCGCCCGCAAAGGCCGACCGCCTGAAGCAAACCGATATCGCCGACCGTCTCCTCCAGGAGAACATCACCATTTACCTGGCGCCGGAACTCACCGACGACTGGCAGGGTGTGCAGAAGGTGGGCCAGATCCGTCAGGTCCAGATCGAAGACCTCCTGGGCCGCGAACCCATCCATATCAACATGCACAAGATTGCCTCGCATCTGGAAGGCAAGCGCGTGCTCATTACCGGTGCGGCGGGTTCCATCGGCAGCGAAATCATGCGCCAGGTGGCCACTTTCAATCCCTATCAGCTCATCCTGGTAGACCAGGCCGAGACTCCGCTGCACGACATCCGTCTGGAGCTTCACTCCAAGTGGAGCTACCTGGAGGCTCCCACCATCGTGGCCGACATCTCCAACCGGCAGCGCATGGAGGATATCTTCGAGAAATATCGGCCCGAATATGTGTTCCACGCCGCGGCCTACAAGCACGTGCCCATGATGGAAGACAACGTGAGCGAGGCCATCCAGAATAACGTACTGGGCACCAAGGTGCTGGCCGACCTTTCCGTGAAATACGACGTAGAGCGCTTTGTGATGATCTCTACCGACAAGGCCGTGAACCCGTCCAACGTGATGGGCTGCTCCAAGCGCATCTGCGAAATCTATGTCCAGGCCCTGGCCAAGAAGATCCAGCAGGACGGCAGCGCCAAGACGCAGTTCATTACCACCCGCTTCGGCAACGTGCTGGGCAGCAACGGTTCCGTGATTCCGCTGTTCCGTCAGCAGATCGAGCGCGGCGGCCCCATCACCGTTACGCACCCGGAGATTATCCGCTACTTCATGACTATCCCCGAAGCCTGCCAGCTGGTGCTGGAGGCCGGTTCCATGGGTAATGGCGGAGAAATCTTCATCTTCGACATGGGCCAGCCCGTGAAGATTGTAGACCTGGCCAAGAAAATGATCCGCCTGAGCGGCCGTACCGACGTCAAGATCGAATTCACCGGCCTGCGCCACGGAGAAAAACTGTACGAAGAACTCCTGGCCACCAAGGAAAATACCAAGCCCACTTCCCACGACAAGATCATGATTGCCAATGTGCGGGAGTACGACTTTAAGGATGTGGCCGACGATATCACCCGTCTCATCGACGCCAGCTATAACTTCGATTCCATGAGCATCGTAGCTCAGATGAAGGATCTTGTGCCCGAATTCAAGAGCCTGAACTCCCCGTACAGCGTGCTGGACAATCCCGGGGGAGTCAAAATGATAAAAACTGAAGAATAATAAATACCAATAAAAGAAAATGGGACTTTTACATGCGCGGCTTGCAAAGTATGACCTGCCGCAGAAGATGATGGAGAAGGGAATCTATCCCTATTTCCGCCAGATTACCAGCAAACAGGGAACCGAGGTGACCATGGACGGCCACCAGATTATGATGTTCGGTTCCAACGCCTATACAGGACTCACCGGTGACGAGCGCGTGATTAACGCCGGCATCGAGGCTCTCAAGAAGTATGGCTCCGGCTGCGCCGGTTCCCGCTTCCTGAACGGTACCCTGGACATCCACGTCCAGCTGGAGAAAGAGCTGGCCGAATTCGTGGGCAAGGACGAAGCTCTGGTGTTTTCCACCGGCTTCACCGTGAACAGCGGTGTTATCCCGCAACTGCTCACCAAGGACGATTTCATCATTTGCGACGACCGCGACCATGCTTCCATCGTGGATGGCCGCCGTCTTAGCTTCGCCAAGGGCCTGCACTACAAGCACAACGACATGAAGGACCTGGAGCGCTGCCTCCGCCGCTGCCCCAAGCAGAGCGTAAAGCTCATCGTGGTGGACGGCGTGTTCTCCATGGAAGGCGACCTTGCTAAACTCCCCGAAATCGTCGAACTCAAGCACAAGTACGACAACGTATATATTATGGTAGACGAGGCCCACGGCCTGGGTGTCTTCGGCCAGCAGGGCCGCGGCGTCTGCAACCACTTCGGCCTGACGGACGAGGTAGACCTGATCATGGGCACCTTCTCCAAGAGCCTGGCTGCCATCGGCGGATTCATCGCTGCCGACAAGGTCATCATCAACTGGCTGCGTCACACCGCCCGCACCTATATCTTCCAGGCGTCGGATACGCCCGCTGCCACGGCATCGGCCCGCGAAGCCCTGCGCATTATCCAGGCCGAGCCCGAGCGCATCACCAACCTCTGGGACGTGACCAACTACGCCCTGCGCCGCTTCCGCGAGGCCGGCTTCGAGATTGGCGAGACCGAGAGCCCGATTATCCCGCTGTACGTACGTGACCTGGAGAAGACCTTCATCGTTACCAAGCGTGCCTTTGACGAGGGTGTGTTCATTAACAGTGTTATCCCGCCGGCATGCGCCCCGCAGGACACCCTGATCCGCTTCTCCCTCATGGCTACCCACACGCGTGCCCAAGTAGACCGCGCCGTGGAGGCCCTGACCAAGGTCTTCAAGGAAGAAGGTATCATCAAATAAACAACTGTGAAAAGACTTTTGACTTTGGTTCTGTTGCTGGCTTCGGTAAACGCCTTCGCGCAGGACCCCGTTACCAAGTATCTGGAAAAACGCTTCGGCGGCCCCGACAGCCAGACTTTCATTCCCAAGGGCAGCCGCGCCCTGGGAATCAAGGGCGGCTTCCGCAGCTTTAACGCCGTGGGAGATGACGAAACCAACACCGGTTACGCCCTGCTTTCCCTGCTGAATATCGGCAACGGTTCCCTGAAGGTGTGGAATGTGTCTCCCAGCTTCTCCTGGTTCATTGCCGATGATCTGTCCCTGGGCTTTTCCCTCAATTACAACGGTTATGCGGCCAATACGGATATCCGGCTGGACCTCCGCGACGTTGTCAATTCCACTTCTGAAGGCCTGAATCTGCTCGTTTCCAGCCGCAGCCTGCAGCACCACGCCGTGGGCGCATCGGCGGTTCTGCGCAAGTATGTGCCCCTGTTTGGCAGCCAGCGCATCGCTATTTTCGGAGAAGGACGCCTGCAGACTTCCTACGGCTCTACCCACAACGTTCCCCGCGACGAAAAAGACTTTAACCGGGAGCGTCTGTCCGGAGTTATCAGCGTGGCCCTCAAGGCCGGCGGCGGTTTGGCTTTCAAGATGGGAGACAATGCCATCACCGTGAGCATTCCTCTCTTTGGCGTTGGCTACAGCTACACCTCGCAGGACAGAACCACCACCAAGAATATCCTGGACGACAAGGGCGAAGTGATCGGAACCGAGATCATCAAGTCCCGGACGCACCTGTCCAACTTCAACGCAGCCCGCAACCTGGACCTGCTGGGTATCCAGTTTGGCTTTACGCGTTATATTGCTCCTAAGAAGAAGTAATTATTTCAAGAGTTCGGCGGCTTTATCGACGTCGTCGGCGGAAACTACCAGGGAAATGGAGAGTTCTTCGCCGCCCTGGGCCGAAGCGATGATGTTGATGCCGGCTTCTCCCATTTTGCCGTAGACGGCGGCCGAGGTGCCGGGGAGGTTGCGCATCTTGCTGCCGAAGACGGTGACGATGCCCACCGCCTGATTGGCCACGACGACGTCGTCCAGCGGGAGGAGGGGATTATCCTTGAACAGTCCGCGGATGGCGTCTTCGGCCTTGTTCTGGTCTTCTTCGCGCACGGCGAAGGAGATGCTGTATTCCGAGGAAGTCTGGGCGATGAAGCGCACGTTGACGCCGGCCTTGGCCAGGCAGGAGAAGATGGCGCCGGACATGCCTACGCGACCCAGCAGGCCCGTGCCGTACACGGTGATGAGGGCCAGGTCTTTGTCGGACAGCACTGCCGTCTGGTGGCCCGATCCCGTGGAGATTAGGGTGCCGGGAAAGGCATCATCGGCAATATCCTTGACCAGGATGGGGATGCCGGCGTTCTTGGCGGGCCAGATGGCCGACGACGAGAAGGGAGCCTTGGACGAGGCGCAGTAGTGCGCGGCTTCGTCGTACGTCATGGCGCCGATGCCGTTGACCCCGTGGTCTTCGATGTGGAATTCGATGGAGGAAGCCTTGAGGACCTCTGCGATGAGGGTGGCCATGAGGTGGGAACCGTCCTTACCCACGCGCACGATGTAGCCGGTGTCCAGGCGGCCATAGCCGCCGGAGATGATGACGGGCTTGGGGGCATCGGCACAACGGGCCTTGATTTGCTGGCGGCTGGCCTGCCAGTCGAAGTGCTGGTCTCCGTGGGCATCGGTGCGGCAGAGCATAATCTCCGTGCCGTCGATGAAGGCGGCGTTCACATGGGCATTCACGGCCTGGGCGCACATGCGGGCGCATTTGGCCATGACGTAGTCCTCTACGGCGTAAGGGGAGGTTTGCACGTACATACCTTCGCGCAGGTAAGTGGCGATGGATTCCACCGTATTCTGCACGGTCTCCTGATAGGCCTGGGCGGGCGACATCTCCAGGAAATAGGCCTGGATGAGCGCGAGTTCGTCATCGGCCTGCTTTTTCTCCTGAAGCGTTTTGCGGATAGCCTCCCGGAACAGGGCCTCGATCTTGCGCTGCGGGCGCACTACGGCCACGGTATTTTCGTCGATAAGGCTGGCAATCTTGTCCAGCGACTGCTGCTTGAGGACAAAAGACTTGACAATCATAGCAAATTCTCCTTTAGGTCTCACAAAATTAGCGAAAAATTCGTAACTTTGAAAGTTATTTTTAGAAACTATGGAAGAGCGTAAACTCAACTTTATTGAAGAGATTATCGAGAAAGACCTCGCAGAAGGTAAGGTAGACAGCATCATGACCCGTTTTCCCCCGGAGCCCAACGGCTACCTGCACCTGGGACACGCCAAGAGCATTTGCCTGAACTTCGGCCTGGCACAGAAGTACGGCGGTAAAACCAACCTGCGTTACGACGATACCAACCCCACCAAGGAAGACACCGAGTACGTAGACTCCATCAAGGAGGACATCAAGTGGCTGGGCTTCCAGTGGGAGAAAGAGCTGTATGCCAGCGATTACTTCGACCAGCTTTACGAGTGGGCCGAGGAACTTATCCAGCGCGGCCTGGCCTATGTGGATGACCAGACGCAGGAGGAAATCCGTGTGAACCGCGGCACCGTGGACAAGCCCGGCACCCCCAGCCCCTGGAGGGACCGCAGCGTAGAGGAAAACCTGAAGCTCTTCCGCGAGATGAAGGCCGGCAAGTATGCCGAGGGAGAGAAGGTGCTGCGCGCCAAGATCGACATGGCGCACCCCAACATGATGTTCCGCGACCCGCTGCTGTACCGCATCAAATTCGCGCATCATCACCGCACCGGGGACAAGTGGTGCATCTATCCCATGTACGACTACACCCACGGCCAGTGCGATTCCATCGAACATATCACGCACTCCATCTGCACGCTGGAGTTCGACGTCCATCGGCCGCTGTATGACTGGTTCATCCAGACCCTGGGCATCTATCCTTCGCATCAGTACGAGTTCGCCCGCCTGAACCTCACCTACACGCTCATGAGCAAACGCAAGTTGCTGGAGCTGGTGCAGAAAGGCCTGGTGAGCGGCTGGGACGACCCTCGCATGCCCACGCTGTGCGGTGTGCGCCGCCGCGGCTATACCGCCAAGGCCCTGCGCATGTTCTGCGACAAGATTGGCGTTTCCAAGCGTGACCAGCTCATGGACATCCAACTGCTGGAGTGGTGCGTGCGTCAGGACCTGAACGAGCGCTCCAACCGCTATATGGTGGTGCAGGACCCCGTGAAACTCACCATCACCAACTGGCCCGATGGAAAGGTGGAGTGGTTCGACTGCCCGCTGAATCCGGCCGATCCGGAAGGTGCCAAGCGCAGGGTCCCGTTCACCGGAGACCTCTTCATCGAGCGGGCCGATTTCATGGAGGACGCTCCCGCCAAGTTCTTCCGCCTGAAGCCCGGCGGAGAAGTCCGTCTCAAGTACACCTACATCGTCAAGTGCAACGAGGTCATTAAGAACGAGGCCGGAGAGATTGTGGAGCTCAAGTGCACCTACGATCCTTCTACCGAATATCGGCCTGTCAAGGGTACCATCCACTGGGTTAGCGCCGCCCACGCCAAGCAGCTGGAACTGCGCAACTACGACCGCCTGTTTACGCTGGCCGATATGTCCCAGGTGCCCGAGGACAAGGACTACCAGGACTTCCTGAACCCCGAATCCCTGGTGCTGGGTCAGGGTTGGGCAGAGCCCGCCCTTCTGGAAGACGCCTCCGGCATCGCCGTCCAGTTCGAGCGCACGGGTTACTATGTGATGGATAAGGATTCCACGCCCGATCACCCGGTCTTCAACAAGACCACGGCATTAAAGGATTCTTACAAACCGGAATAATTCGCTACGCTTTTTTGCGAATCTTGTTTAGAACGAAGCAATATCCCTTGCTTCGTTCTTCTTTATTGAAGCCTACCAGCAGGATTACCAGGGCCGTGACGGCCAGGGTAATCATGAAACCGGCGGCATGGCCCCAGAAGCCGGTCCATTCCAGGTTCCTGTAGAGGAAGAGGTAACCTACCATGACTGCAGAAATCATGAGGGGACGCAGGTAGGCGTGTCTGAGGAAGTTGCCCACGGGGAAGCGGAGCTGGAAATGCAGCAGAATGAACTGGATGATGCGGTTCAGAAGATCGGCCGCCACGAAGGTGACCAGGATGGCATAGGCCGATGCCCCCTGGCGGAACAGGATGTATCCGACGGGCAGGCACAGCAGATACAGCACCGAAATCTCAATCTTGTACCATTTGATGCGGCCGAAGGCGTTGATAAGCTGGACCAGGCCGGCCGATGTGGTGGAAACGGCTGCGATTAACAGCGTCCAACGGGCCATGAGAACGGTCTCGGCGGGCATGTTGCCGCCCAGCCAGAGGCCCATGAGAAAATCCAGTTCGCTCCAGAGCGGGAAGAACAGCAGCAGGAACATGAGCAGGCAAATCCGGCAGGAACGCCGGGCCAGTTTGATGGCCGTTTCTGTCTGCCTGGCGCCCACGTTCTGCGTAATCTGAGGGGCCGATGCCGCGTCGAAGTTGCTCACGAACTGATTGACGTAGTTCTGCAGGGTAAAGGCGTAAAAGTAGGCGGCGTTGGTGGTGGTTCCGAAGAAGGCGTTGATGAGCATATTGGAGCCTTGGGAACGGGCGATGAGGGAGGAGGAATGGAGCAGGTTGTAATTGTTGAAGGTAAGGACCTCCTTATATTCCTGCCAGCATCCCACCCATTTCCAGCGAACGATTTGGGGCCAGCGGCGCCTGCTCATCGCGCGATAGGCAACGAACGAAATCCAGGTGGCGGCGCTCATCATCACGGCATAGATCCGGAGACTGTACGGGTTATCCTGCAGGAAGAAAAGCAGCAGCACCAGGCCCAACTTGACCAGCGTGTTGACAATGTCGACCAGGGCCACGGTGCCGAACTTCTCGTGTACGGTGAAAAGACTCTGGAAGGGGACGTTGGAGATGCCCAGGCAGGCCACGATGGTGGAGACCTGGAAAACGAACATTGCGTCTGCCTCCTTGCCCGGCGGGACGTTTAATTGGGTGTTTATGTACCAGATGCCGATGGTCTCCAGGATGAGCAGGATGAGCGCGGCCCCGCCGATGTGGATGGTATGGCAGATGTTGAACATCCGGTTGGGATTGCCGTCGGGCTTTCCCATCTCGATGTTCATATACCGGACGGTGGTGGTGGACAGGGCGCCCGTGATGACGCCCACCAGGGCCACGGTGCTCCCGACCGCACTGTACAGTCCTACGTCGGACGCTCCCAGCGCCTGCAGCACCAGGCGGCTGGTGATGAGCCCCACCAGGATGGTGACGGCCATCCGGATGTAGATGATGACCGTATTCTTGACGATGCGGATGTCGGAGGACTGGGGCATAGGATCCTAACGGGCTTTGCGCTTCCCGGCAAAAGGCAGCCGTGCGCGCACTTTGAGAAGGAACTCCAGGAAAGAGAATTTTCCGGGGACGAATCCTTTTCTGAGATCCCAATAGCGCCGGGTTGTCATAAATATCATATCGCTTTCATCGGCGAGATAAGAGATCCGGGAAATTCCTTTGAAAAAGTCCTCTGTAACAGCTGTGACTTCGGCGGGGAGGTCTTCGGAATTTCGAATCTGTAAAAGGACCGGGGGATTGTGAAGCAGGAACAAGGGACGGCTCCCCTTTCCGAAGGAGCCGGCAAAATAGTGAAAGATGATGGCTTCTCCCATATGGCGCACGCCATAGGGAAGCTGGCAGTTCCATTTCCCGTCCAGTTGACCGACGGGGCAGGAGGCCTTTTTCAGCGTTACCGCAAGGGAGGGTTGGTCGAAGCGGATGCCTTTTTGACGTCCCTGGATGTAGTTCCTCTGCCATTCGGAAAAGACAGCCCTGACCTGGGGCGTGTCTTTGGCGAGAATAACCCCGCTATTGTAGTAGAATTCACTTTCTGACAGGTCTTCTCCCAGTAATTTGCCGTGGTCAATGTGGCTTTTCTTTTCGGGGTTTTCCTGAAGCGTGCAGTGATGGTCCAGGCAAAGGGCCAGGTCTTCGGCGCAGGCGTCTATTCCGTCCAGGGGCCTGACGATGAGGGTATCCGTGTCGATGAACAGAAAGTCGCCGTCTACGTATTGCCTCATCCCGGTCTTAAGCAGCCGGGAACGGTATTCCTTGGTGAAAGAAGGGTCCAGTGGAGTGACAACCCAGTTGTCGGCAGCCTCCAGAAGCCGTTCTCCCACCTTCCCGCGACCGCGCAGGCCGCTTTGGGTGATTTGATCGGTGAGCACGGTTACCGCCGCTCCGGGAGAGTTTTTGCGCAGGGAAAGCAGCGACACGTACAGTTGCTCGGCATAGAAATCTTCCGAGTCGCTTGCCAGAACATATAGAATCCTTGTCTTCACACCTACAAATGTAACATTATTAATCGTTCTAAGCAAATGCTCCTGGGGCTTGCGGGGCCCGGCCGGTTTGTTTTTGTCTCCCGAAAGCATTACATTTGTATATAAAGCCTGAGCCTATGATTCCCAAAACCTTACACTACTGCTGGTTCGGAAGGGGAGAGAAACCCGCTCCGGTCCTTGCCTGTATCGATTCGTGGAAGAAGTATCTTCCGGACTATCAGATCATGGAGTGGAACGAGGACAATTTTGACTTTGAATCCTATCCCTACGCCAAGGAAGCTTATGAGTGCCGGAAGTTTGCTTTCGTGAGCGACGTAGCCCGCCTGCATGCCCTGTATACCACAGGCGGGGTGTACATGGACACGGATTTCGAGGTCCTGAAACCCCTGGATCCGTTTATGGAAGACGAAGGTTTCATGGGCTTCGAGCGGGATGGTTTTGTGGCAACCTGCATTCTGGCGGGAAGCCCGCACTGTGCCTGGGCCAAGACGCTGCTGGACCGGTATTCCCAGCTGCACTTTATTCAGGAAGATGGGAGCTATGACCTGACTACCAATGTGGTACGCGTTACGGAGTATTTATTGGAACTGGGACTTCGGCCCGACGGCTCCCGGCAGAAACTTCCCGGCATCGGCACCATTTATCCCCGCGATTTCTTCTCTCCCTTGCATCCGCTTACGGGCCGGATGACCATTACACCCAATACGGTTGCAATCCATCATCTGGAGGGCAGCTGGAAAGAGAAACCTTCCCTTGCCGTCCGGTTCCGGAAATGGGTGATGTATCATTTTGGAGAGCAGGCTTATTACAAATTGCGATCCTTGAAACTCAAGGTTTTTCCCAAGCCCTGGTGATTTGTGATTATTCGTTAAATTTGTAGAGAATATGCCTGCTGTAAGCATCATAGTGCCTGTTTACAACGTCGAGCCTTATATGGCCCGGTGCGTCCGGTCGTTGTTTGGCCAGACGCTCCAGGATGTCGAGTATATCTTCGTGGACGACTGTACGCCGGACCGCTCCATTGAAGTGATGCGGCAGGTGTTGGAAGAAGAGTTTCCGGACCGGATTCCTCAGGTCAAGGTATTCCGTATGCCCCGGAACAGCGGACAGGCCAAGGTACGTATGCAGGGCTTGGCTTTGGCCACGGGGGACTACATTATCCACTGCGACAGTGATGACGAGGTCGCAGTCCCGGATGCCTACGGGAGATTGTATGAAAAAGCCGTCCGGGAGGATCTGGACATAGTGGTCTGCAATTTCTTTTTGATGAAAGATGGAGGCCAGGAGATACGCTCCCAGTTTGCGCCGGCCGGGAAGGAGGTGAAGAGTATCCTTACGGGAAAGACGATGGGCTCTCTTTGTTGCCGTATGTTCCGGCGTAGCATTCTGGAGGGGATCGAACCGGCTGTCGGGGATATGACGGAGGACTTGGTTATTGCCGTTCAGGCAGCGTGTAATGCCAAACGGATTGGCTATCTTGAGGAACCGTTATACCGATATTATTTAAGGAGTTCTTCCGTTTCTGTCTGCCCCGGCATTCAATCCGATTTGTCGCGTTGGAGAAGCTCGTATGCGAATGCGCGGGTACTTATAAAGGTGCTGACGGACCGTTATGGCTACAGGGAGAAGGATCCGGCCATCGTCTATTACAAGTATCGGCACAGAATGTCTCTGAAAAGTTATGTCAAGATTCCCGAGTATTACCAGAAGTGGAAGAGTACTTTCCCGGAGATAGACCGCTATTTTCTTCTGACACCGGGAATCCCGCTTAAAGAGAAGTACAGGTATCTGTTAATCCGTTTAGGTCTGTGAGTGATTACCCGTCATATTCCGTTGCCATCCGCACGCTTGGTACTGCCGGAGAAAAGTACAGGCAGCTTATCCTTAGCCTGAAGAGCCAGACTTTGCCGGCAGAAGGGATTTATGTGTATATAGCCCAGGAGTATCCCTTACCCGCGGCCGTGGCAGACGAGCGTTATATTCCCTGCCCCAAAGGGATGGTAGCTCAACGGGCCTTGCCCTATCATGAGATTCAGTCACAGTATATCCTGTTTTGTGACGACGATGTCTTTTTCCCGCCCGATGCGGTGCGTGTTTTATTCGATGCTTTGAAGGCCGGTAAGGGAGATGGCATTTCTCCCAACGTTTTCCCGAATCATACCATGCCGTTCCCGGAAAAACTGAAGGCGGCCGTTTTTTCCGGTACACTTCCGGCTTTATCCAAAAGATTCGCTTTTCGGGTCCGGATGAACGCATGCTACAGTTACTGTGCGAAACCATCGGACGTGATGCCCACCCAGTCTTTTGCCGGACCGTGTTCCCTGATATCCAGGGAAGCTTTCCTGTCAATCCATTTGGAAGATGAGATTTGGATGGACAGGTCCCGATACCCTTTGGGCGAGGATCAGGTCCTGTCTTATAAACTGTATGTTTCCGGGTATCGCCTTCTCGTGCATTTCAATTCCGGCATTGTCCATTGTGACGCCCGCACGGGGCGTGTCTCAAACAGGGCCGAAAGGTATTACGCGGCTGCCTACCTGCACTACCTGATCTGGTATCGTACCATTTTCCAGCCGCGGGCTGGCAGATGGAGCAGGATTTGGGCGTCCTGTTCTTACTCCTTTTATTTCTCGGCTCAGATGCTCCTTGCCCTGTTAGCATACTTGTCCGGCAGGAGCAAGTACAAGCCAGGCACCCTGATTAAAGCAGTGAAGGACGCCAAATCGTATGCTGTCTCTGAGGAGTTTCTTCGTATTCCCCTATGGCCCCGGAACTAAACCGTGGGAGTGATTGTGCTATTTTTTTGGATTAAACAGCATTAATCCTTTGTGAATCCGGAACAGTTGTTTGGGGAAGATCGCGAGCAGGATTCCTTCGATGATGAATTTCGCTTTGGAGGAATTTAGCAGCGCTCCTTTGACCCAGGTCTCCTGGTTGAGGGCGGCTTCAAATTGGGCCTGGCTGGCTTTGTCTGTGCGGGAACTGAGCTTGCAGGCATAGTTGACTGTATTGGCGACGAAGGTATCCAGGGCCACGCGGGTTTTCCCGGAGTAATCCCGGGAAAACTGATTGAGACTTTTCATGCCAACAATCATGTCCAGCGGGCGTTTGGGATTCACGGTAGAGGTGATGGAGCCGCTGCGGATCCTCCTCTGATAGTAGGGATTCTGGCAGGCGGCGATGCTTTTGGCCAGCGTTACCGCCCTGGGTGTGAACTCGTTGTCTTCGTGGTAGATCCCCGGGTAAAAGGAGAGCTTGTTATCCAGGAGGAAGGCCCTTTTGAAGATGTAGAAGGGGGTGCAGGCCTTGAGCTGATCCTGCCATCTTTCCATGAACTTGCAGCCCGGGATGGGGGAGGTCTCAGGGTAGGAAAAGAGGGTGTTTCCGGCCTCGGAAATGTTGTTTGCAGCTATGGCCAAAATGTCCAAATCCTCCATCTGCCGGCAGATGCTTTTGAGGCAGCCGGGGGCAATCCAGTCGTCGGCATCCACGAACCAGATGCTGTCTCCCTGCGCCTGGGCCAGGCCGGCGTTTCTGGCCATGCTCAATCCTTTGTTCTCCTGGGAGATTATTTGAGCGTTTGGATGGTTCGCACAGATTTCCTGCGCAATATCTAAGGATTTATCGGTACTGCCGTCGTTAACGATGATTACTTCATATTCATCTTCATGAAGGTCCTGGTTCCAGAGGGATTTCAGGCATTCCTCCATGTAAGATTCCACATTGTACATGGGGACAATGATGGAAATGCGTGTATTAGAATTAGCGTTTGGCATATTTTTCAAAATTAATAAGTTTTTTCCTTTCCTCAAAGAATCTGTTGGATTATTGCTGCTTTCGGTAGGTTTAAAATCTGTTGAAATTTTACGAACATTAGGATATATCAATCCATAATTTACGCTTTTTGTCGCGCGCGTTCGAGTGATAGCGCGCGTATATATTTGCGCGTGAGGGAAAAAATGCTTATCTTTGTTTGATTTTTAAAAATATTAAGAAACTCAAAATGGCAATTGCAGATATACTCAAATCGATTTTCGGCTCCAAATCAGACCGCGATATGAAGGCTATCAAGCCGGTCCTGGATCAGATTCTCCAGGTGTATCCGGAGATTGACGGGCTCTCCAATGACGAACTCCGCGCCAGGACCCAGGCCCTGAAGGAGCAGGTCGCCGCTGTCGAGAAGCCCTTCGAAGACCGTATCGCCCAGATTAAGCAGGAACTGGAAATGGAACTCCCCATCTCGCAGAAAGAGGCTTTGGCCAGCGAGAGCGACAAACTGGTAAAGGACGAGGACGAAGCCATTGAAGTAGTTCTGAATCAGATTCTTCCGGAAGCCTTTGCCATTGTGAAGAGCACCGCCCGCCGCTTCGCCCAGAGCGAGAGCATCGAGGTCGTCGCCAGCGAGTTCGACAAGAAGCTGGCCGCCGAAGGCCGCGACTTTGTGAACATCGAGGGAGAGAAAGCCATCTGGCACAACCACTGGCTGGCCGGGGGTAACGAGATTACCTGGGACATGGTTCACTACGATGTCCAGCTCATCGGCGGCATTGTCCTGAACGGTGGTGTAAAAACCAACAAGGAGCAGCGCGGTATGATTGCCGAAATGGCAACCGGTGAAGGTAAAACCCTGGTAGCCACGCTGCCGGTGTTCCTGAACGCACTGGCCGGCAAGGGCGTGCACGTGGTTACCGTGAACGACTATCTGTCCAAGCGTGACTCGGAGTGGATGGGCCCGCTCTATATGTTCCACGGCCTTTCCGTGGACTGCATCGACAAGCATCAGCCCAACTCCAACTCCCGCCGGGAGGCCTACAACTGCGACATTACCTTCGGCACTAATAACGAGTTCGGCTTCGACTACCTGCGAGACAACATGTGCTCCCGCATGACCGACCTCGTGCAGCGCAAGCATCATTATGCCATTGTGGACGAAGTTGACTCCGTGCTAATTGACGACGCCCGTACGCCCCTCATCATCTCCGGTCCCATGGAGAAGGCCAGCGGGGACGAGCAGTTCATGGAGTATCGGCCCTATGTGGAAAACCTGTACAACAAGCAGCGCGCCCTCATCAACACCACGCTCAACGAGTCCAAGAAACTCATCGCCGCGGGCAACGAGGCCGACGGCGGCAAGCTGCTGTTCCGCTGCTACAAGGGCCTGCCCAAGTACCAGCCCCTGATCAAGTTCCTGAGCGAGCCCGGCATGAAGGCCCTGATGCAGAAGACCGAGGCCTACTACATGCAGGACAACGAGCGAGAGATGCCGCAGGTTACCGACGAACTCTACTTCGTGATCAACGAAGTGCTCAATACCGTGGACATGACCGACAAGGGCCACGATACCCTGGCCGGCAGCGTTAGCGACCCCAACTTCTTCGTGCTGCCGGATATGGGATCGGCCATCGCCGAAATCACGCACTCGGATTTATCGGCCCAGGAAAAGGCCGAAAAGAAGGACGCCCTCATGGAGGACTTCTCCCTCAAGAGCGAGCGTGTGCACACGGTAATCCAGCTCCTGAAGGCCTACGCCATGTTCACCAAGGACATCGACTACGTGATCGTGGACAACAAGGTGAAGATCGTGGACGAAAGCACCGGCCGTATCATGGAAGGCCGCCGCTGGAGCGACGGTCTGCACCAGGCCGTGGAAGCCAAGGAAAACGTGAAGGTGGAGGCTGCCACGCAGACGTTCGCCACCATCACCCTCCAGAACTACTTCCGCATGTACCACAAGCTGGCCGGTATGACCGGTACGGCAGAGACCGAGGCCGGTGAGTTCTGGGATATCTACAAGCTGGATGTGGTGGTCATTCCCACCAACCGTCCCGTGATTCGCGACGACCAGAACGACATTATTTACAAGACCAAGAAGGCCAAGTTCAACGCCGTGATTGACAAGGTGGTAGAACTGTCCAACGCCGGGCGTCCCTGCCTGGTGGGTACCACCGACGTGGAAACCAGCGAACTGCTGGCCCGCATGATGAAACTGCGCGGCATTACGGCCGATGTTTTGAACGCCAAGGAGCACGCCCGGGAGGCCGAGATTGTGGCCAAGGCGGGCCTCAAGGGCCACGTGACCATTGCCACCAACATGGCCGGCCGTGGTACCGATATCAAGCTGTCGCCCGAGGTTAAGGAAGCCGGCGGCCTGGCTATCATCGGCACAACCCGACACGATTCCCGTCGAGTAGACCGTCAGCTGCGCGGCCGTGCCGGACGTCAGGGAGACCCCGGATCGTCCTGCTTCTACATCTCGCTGGAAGACGACCTCATGCGTAAGTTCGGCAGCGAGCGCATCGCCGGCGTGGTAGACAAACTGGGCATGGAAGAGAACGAGGCCCTGGTGAGCGGCATGCTCTCCAAGAGCATCGAGAATGCGCAGAAGAAGGTGGAAGAGAACAACTTCGGCTGGCGCAAACGCACCCTGGAATACGACGACGTCATGAACTATCAGCGAGAGGCTGTGTATGCCCGCCGCCGCAACGCCCTGTCCGGCGAACGCATCGAGATTGACGTCCAGAACATGATGACCGATACCGCCACGCTGCTGGTGCAGCAGGCCGAAGGTATGTCGTACGAGGAATTCGAGGAATTCATCATCGGCAAGCTTTCCATCGACCCCGGTTTCGACGCCGAATTCTATGCCAGCGCCAAGCCGCAGGAACTGGCCGACAAACTGGCCGCCCACATGAAGGAGGTGTACGACCGCCGCATGAACTCCATGATTGAGAAAGTCAATCCCGTGATCAAGACGGTGTTCGAAAAACAGGGGAGTATGTACGAGAATATCGCCATCCCCATTACCAACGGCAAGAAGCAGCTCACCCTTAGCGTGAACCTGAAGAAGGCCTACGAAAGCGAGAGCCGCGAGATCGCCAAGGCGCTTAGCCGCAATATCATCCTGTACTATATCGATGATTACTGGAAACAGCATCTGAGAGATATGGACGACCTTCGCCAGAGCGTGCAAAACGCCGCTTACGAGCAGAAGGATCCGCTGGTGGTGTACAAGCTGGAAAGCTACAACCTGTTCACCGAGATGCTGGAAAAACTGAACGAAGAAGTGCTAACCTTCCTGCTGCGTGCCTTTATCCCGCTGCGCGATGCCGCCGACGCCCGCGAGGCCCGTCCGGCCACCCAGCCCAACCGCAATTTGCAGCAGATGCACACCAACGACCCTTCGCAGCTCTCTACTAATGGGGAACAGCGCTCGCGCATGCCCGTCCGCGTGGATAAGACTGTGGGACGCAACGATCCCTGCCCGTGCGGCAGCGGCCTCAAATACAAGAACTGCCATGGCAAGGGCCAGGTATAACAGACGACTGATAACTCAATTTTTATATTTATGGACAACAACGTAAATCTGAACGAAGTCAGCCGCATCAGTGCGGGCACTGCCTTCAAGGGTACGATCATCACCACCGGTGACATCCGCATCGACGGACAGTTCGACGGAACCCTCAGTTCCAAGGGCCGCCTGGTCGTGGGCGAAAGCGCCACGGTAAACGGCGACGTAATCTGCCAGAACGTGGATTTCAGCGGCAAAATGGGAAAAGGCACCATCTATGTGGCCGACACCCTCTCTCTCAAGGGTGGCTGCAGCGTAGACGGCGACCTCCGTTACAAGAAGCTTCAGGTAGAGCTGGATGCCAAAATCAACGGCAATCTCAAGGTACTTAGCGAAGCAGAGTTCAACAAAATTGCCAACCAGTCGGTTCCGGCTGCTGCCGATAAACCCGCAGCACCCAAGCCGGCACAGCCTGTCGTAAATCAAAATGCTGAGGCTGGGAAGGAAGAGTAATGTCCCGGAAACACCGTCCGAGAAACCTGTAGAACGAATAATACCAAGCACCATGTCTGTAACATCAACTGCTTCCAATATGAACGACGTGAACCGCATTGCTGCCGGCGCCAAATTAGTCGGTGACCTCGCAACAGAGAACGATATCCGCATTGACGGCGATTTCGAAGGCCGTCTGTATTGCAACGGTCGCCTGGTGGTGGGCGAAAAGGCCACCCTCAAGGGCGATATCTTCTGCGCCAATGTGGACTTCAGCGGCACCATGGCTGGCGGTCACATCTATGCCCGCGAGACCCTGTCCCTGAAAGCCGGCTGCACGGTCCAGGGAGATCTCTACTTCCAGCGTTTCCAGGTAGAACTTGAGGCCAAGTTCACCGGCGCTTGTAAAGTGTTGGCCGAAGGGGAGTTTGCCAAGGTATCGGCTCCCGTGTCGGCTTTGCTCAAATAGGTTAGTTAGGTATATCAAGAACACGCACGAATAGTACTATGAAAACACTTTCAAAAATCCTGGCAGGAGCCATGGCCGTGATGGCGATCTCCTGCGGCACTGATCCCCTCCCCGCACCGGATCCGGCAAAAGAGCTGGACGTCTTTGCCAAAGCCGTCCCTACCGGTTATTACGCTGTGGCTAACGTCACCGTCCCGCTGGCTACCGATGTCGTGTACATCGAGTACAAGGGCGCCGATGGCCACATCAAGACGGTCTCCCAGGCCGTGAGTCCCAAGATGATCACCCCCGAGGATGGCAAGGGCGCCGAACCCTTCGGCACCGTGAGCCTGCTCCTGCAGAGCAAGAAACCCTGCAAGGTGAGCATCTGGTACAAGCCCCTGGAAGGCGAGGTCAAGGGTTCAGAGGATCACAAGGAACCCATCGTGGAAGACCTGCCCGTGAGCCAGATCACTGCCGGCGAGTTTGGCAAAACCCGCTATGTCATGATGGAATGGAACTATGGTTGGGAAAACAGCCAGGCCACCGGTTGGGTGAGCCAGCGCACTTTCCCGGCCGACGTAGTCGTGTACGACGAGGAACACAACCACACCCTGCTGTACCGCTATGTTTATTCCGGTGTCCAGAGTGAGGGTTATATGCTGGACGAAGCCTACAATATCGAAGACCACGTGGCCAAAAGCGTGAAGTACCATTATGGTCACTGCGGTGACGGCTGCGAGTTCTGCATGCCCTGGGGTTGCTCCTGCGGCTGCGGCGGTTGGGAGGACGATGCCCATACGAAGGCTGTCGTTACACCTAACCCCGACTTCCAGCCCAACGGCAACAAGGTTAGCGAGTATGTGGCCGGCGGCGCCCAGACCCAGGCTCCCCAGATCCCCGGCGATGTGACGGTGGTGGACTTCCGCCAGGGTTCCCTGCCCGAGCCTGCCACTTACGTGACCACCGACGGCGATTTCACCAACTATCACTCCAGCGGTGTTGTGATGCTTGACGACACCTGGCCCGAACCCCCGCATGTGGGAACCCTGGGTCAGTTCATCACCGACTACAACGACGTTGTGGTAGATTATGATATCGAGGCCGTTACCGTTTCCGACGAGCGCCTGGCCAGCGAAGGCTGGCGCGAGCAGGTGAAGGTTGTCCTGCATCTGCGCGCCCTGGGCAGCACCAGCATTTACCGCGTGGGTATGTCCCTGGACAACTTCAACACGGAATACGTGCAGTCTGTCTCGGAATACAAGACTCTGGACAGCTGGCAGAACGAACATGGCCAGCTTCCCGAATGGGCCCGCAGCCAGCGCTTCCAGGAGAACTCCGTCCACTATGATGCCGTCTCCGGAACCGAGTTCACCCGCAACACCAACCGTCCCGCCGTGGAGATTGGAAAACTGCAGGCCTTCAACGGTGAAGCCTTCGCCAACAACACCTGGCCCAAGGCCGCCGGTCTGCACGAGTACGAGTATATTAACGGCAGCCAGACCGTGACCCACGTGATGAATCCCGGCCTGAAGGTCTGGAGCGGCTGGCCCGCCCCCGACGAGAGCCAGTATCTTCCCGGCCTGAAGGATGTGACCGAACCCGAGAACCTGGCCAGAATGCAGGGCTTCGGCTTCTTCAACACCGCTCCCGGTTATGTGAATGTGGCCGGCGGTCTGTACACCTACACCGTGATCTATCACATGAAGCCTCGCGCCCAGATGGATCCCGCTACCCGTGAAGCCGCCAAGCAGAATATGATTGACGCCGTGATGAACAACATGCAGCAGAACTTCTTCGCCGTGAAGAAGGATTACACTCCCATCGGCCTCAAGGGCTATCAGCCCCTGGACTACAAGACCAAGGACAACCGCTGCTATGCCGACATCTATGAGCAGAAGTTCAACCAGAATAAGGAACACCTGGTGGAAGGAAACACGTACGTGGGTGCCAACGGTGAAGTCTGGGGCTTCAAGTGCCCTGTGCTCACCCGCCACACCTGGGAGCGTATGTACTTCTCCAACGCCTACCCGCACTTTGCCGAGTGGATGCTCTCCAACGGCGAGCAGGCCAAGGACTGGTATAAGAACGGAGTAGACTATACTTATTTAACCTGTGAATGGTAAAATAAGACAAAAAGAGCGCGATGGAATATTATGTGTTAAGCAGATACGCGTACTGGAAGTATTACATCCTGGTACTGCACTATCAGCTGGCGGAATATCCGCCGGCAGTGCGGGTGTGGGCTGTATTTGCTACCGTGTGCACCCTGCTGCTCGTAGCCATCGTACTGGGTAACGTTATCCGCGTGCTGCGCTCGGCGGCCGACAACCGTGTCGTCGAGCGTAACCGCGAGCGTTACTGGGACAAGATGCTGGAGGTGGCCACCACGCCCCGTACGCTGGAGCCCGGCGAAATTGCATCGGCCCTGGATCTTCCGAAGAACTTCAAGATGCGTCCCCGCCAGAACCGGCTCTTTGTTCCGCTTTTAATCCAGATGTACCGGGAACACGCTCCCGAAATGTCCAAGGCCAACTGGCAGCGTCTGTTGCAGGCGCTCAAGATGCCGGCCTATTTCGAAGGAGAGGTGCGCTCGAACAGCACACGCAAGCGTATCGTCGCCTTCAAGAACGTGGCCGATATGGACGCGAACCTGAAGGAAGCCGTGGCATCCCGTTACCTCTTTACCAAGGACCGTAAGCTGCAGAACAACGCCCGTCTGCATGCGGGCCGCTTCGGTACCTCCTATCCTTTCAAGGTGTTGCTGGACGACCCTAACCTGGTGTTTACCCAGGAGCTGGTTGTCAAATTCCATAACGTGATGGTGTACCGTCAGGAGAACGGCATGTCCCTGCCCAACTTCATCCACTGGTGCAACCGCACGCCTGTCAACGAGGAACTGCGTATCTTTGCCATCAACGAGATTCGCCTGTTCGAACGCCGCGAAGACTGCCCCGAAATGTTGTCCATGTTAATCAACAGTCGCGACGAACGATTCTCCTGCGCCCTCATCAAGGCCCTGGGAGCCCTGAAGTACGTGCCGGCCGAAAAAGAATTCTGCCGCCGCTACAACTCGGCTTCCTATGCCGAGCGCCAGGAGCTGGCCGAAGCCCTGGGCCAGATTAACTCGGGGAACCCCGAGGTTCTGAAGTTCCTGGAAGACGACTTCCTGCACACCACCGACTATGTCACGCGTATGATGCTCCTGCGCGTGATCCACGACTACGGCACCATCGGCCTGCAGACCTACGAAAAGCTCAAGGCCGAATCCCCTGCCAAGTACGCTATCTACTTTGAGCATATTGAGTGTGACCTTATTGATAACCGCAAGTATGCCTGAGTGGATTTACGACTTTTTCGAGTACTTTATCATCGTGTATTCCGGCATGGTGATCTTCAGTTATGTGCTCTTTGCCTTCATGGCTTTCCTGGAGCACAAGAAGCACTATACCTATCACGACGATGATTACACCATCGGCGAACTGAAGAAGTCGCCCTACACGCCCGGTATCTCCATTGTGGCTCCGGCCTACAACGAGGAAAAGACCGTGATCACCAACGTGCTGTCCCTGCTTAGCCTGGACTATCCGGACTTCGAGGTGGTCATTGTGAACGACGGTTCCAAGGACAAGACCCTGGACCTGCTCATCGAGAACTTCGACCTGGTGAAGGTGCCGTATGCGTATGTAGAGAAGATTAAAACCAAGCCGTTCAAGGGCCTGTACAAGACTCGGAGCGACAATCCCTCGTTCAAGCGCCTCACGGTGGTGGACAAGGTGAACGGCGGTACAAAGGCCGATGCTTCCAACGCAGGCGTCAACGTGGTGTCCAACAAGTTCTTCGTGTGCACCGACGTGGACTGCGTGTTGGAGAAGAACGCTCTGTATCGAATGATCTGGCCCACCATGGCCAGTACGCGCCGCGTGATTGCCGTGAGTGCAACCATGCGTATGAGTAACGGCTGTATCGTAGAAGAAGGTAAGATGGTGGAGACGCATCCTCCGCACGACTTCATCCCCCTGTTCCAGGACCTGGAGTACACCCGTTCCTTCATGATTGGTAAAACCGCCCTGAGCCACATCAACGCCATGCAGAACGTGTCCGGCGGCTTCGGTATGTTCGATACCGAAATCGTTATCAAGGCAGGTGGCTACGACGGTGACTCCTTTGCCGAGGATATGGATATGCTGGCCCGCATGATCCGTTATACCTGCGATGCAGGTGAGGAATACCGTGTGGTCCAGATTCCCGAAACCTGCTGCTGGACAGAAGGTCCGCCTACCCTGGAGGTTCTGAACCGCCAGCGTACGCGCTGGGGCCGCGGTCTGTTCCAGTTCTTCACGGTGCACCGCGATATGCTCTTTAACAAGAACTACCGGCAGTATGGCCTGTTCACGCTGCCGTACATCCTGATTTTCGAGCTGTCGGCTCCCGTGATCGAGTTCATGGGCTATCTCATGGTGATTTCCCTGATTGTGCAAATGGCCATTAACTGGCACACCATCTGGATCGCCTTCCTGGGCCTGTATATCTTTGCCCAGCTGCTTACCGTGACCATCATCTCGTACGACGTATGGGTGGGCACGTCTTTCAAGAAACGCTCCGAGTATCTGTGGTTCGTCCTGGCTTCGCTGCTGGAGCCGGTGTTCTATCACCCGCTTAACGTCTTCTTCAGCCTTCGCGGCTATGTGAAGCAGATCCTGGGTACGCAGATGGTTTGGGGTAACATGACCCGTAAAGGTGTACAGGGCGCCCAGCCTACCGTGGCTTCTACTTCGGTAGCCGAGGCTAAGAGCGCAGAGACTGCCGCTGCAGAGGGACCCGTCGAAGAGACGGTAGAGAAAGAAGAGAAGGAACAGGCTAATGCGTAAATGGATGCTCGTTTTGCTATCGTTGCTGCTGGTACTGCCGGCAGCCGGGCAGACGCGTACCCGGCAGTCCCGTAACCAGACCCAGGAAACGAGCGGCATTTTCAAACGCCGCCACCTGCCGTCGTACTACGTGGACCAGATTACCAATTACTTCTCCCAGCACCGCTGGGCCAAGGGTAAGGAGTTGTTGGACGAGAGCCTGGAGATGTACCCCAACGACTTCAATCTGCAATATCTGGCCGGCCGCTATTGGTGGAACGGTAAGAACTACGACCGCGCCCGCTACCATCTGGTAAAGGCGTGCCAGCTAAACTATCACTTCGTAGACGCCAAGACGCTGCTGGTGAACGTAGAGGAAATCACCGGCAACTATTCATCGGCCATCTGCTATGTGAACGAGCTGCTGGAGGTAAACCCCTACTGGAAGGGCCTGTGGCTGCGGAAAGTGGACCTGTACAAGAAGATGGGCAACTTCGAGGAAGCCAACGCCCTGCTGCAGCGTCTGTCGCAGATTTACCCTTCCGACGTATCCATCAACGGTGACTACTTCGACGTTCTGGAAAGCACCTATCAGCAGGCGCGCCGCTCCGGTGATGTGAAGACCGCCGAAACCGCCCTCAAGGAGATCGTGCGCATTACGCCGGCCGATATCGACTACCAGCTGGCCTATGCCAACCTGCTGATTGCGCAGGGTAAGAACGCCGAGGCCCTGGACGTGCTGAACTTCGCTATCAACACCACGCCGGGCAATCCGGCGCTGGTGCGCAAGGCCACCGACATCCTGATGTCGGAGGGCAAGAGCATGAGCGCGCTGGAACTGGTGCGTGCCCAGATGGCCATTAAACCGGATCCCGAGCTTAGTCTGCTGTACAACCGCCTGCTGGCCGAGAGCGCCCGCATGGGGAACGATGCAGACCCTTATGCCTTGTATAAACGCGTGTACAACACCTCGCACAGCATCGACGCCCTGCAGTACCTGCTTAGCATGAGTACCCAGAAGGGTTACTACGACGATGCCATCTATTATATTAATGAGATGCGTCGCGTGCGTGGGGACGCCCCGCGCTGGTACATGCTGGAGCATGAGGTTTACTTCCGCATGGGCCGCAACGAAATGGCCTGGCGTGCGCTGGAGAACGGCCTCAAGCTGTATCCGGACGATTACGACCTGAACCTGGCGGCCTGCCGGCAGCGTCTGTCCGACGCCGGCGAGGAAATGAAGGAAGGGAGTTTCGCCCAGGCAATCCCGCTGCTGGAGTTCGTGCGCAAGCGCTCGGTAGATCCCGAGCTGCGGGCGGCGGCCGTACGTCGGCTGGCAACCTGCTACCGCGAGACCAACCAGATGGACCAGGCCGAACTGATGCTGCGAGAGCGTCTGAAGACCGATCCGGAGTATCAGGTGACCGTGGATTACGCTTCGCTGCTGGTGAAGCAGGGAAGGCCCGAGGCCGCCCTGCAGTCCCTGGAGGCCTCCTACAGCGATGCAACCGATTCCCTGGCGCTGCGTGCGCTGGGCAATGCCTATAAGGAAACGGCCTATCCTTACTTGAAAGAGAAGCTGGCCAACGGCGTTACAACCGGCCTGCAGCCCATTACCGATATGATTCTGGCCATTGACCCGGAGGATTACTGGGGCCTGCGCTATTCGCTGAAAACAAGCGAGGATCCGCTGCCTTATGCCTTCCGCGGCATCAGCCTTTACCCCGACGACCTCACCTTCCCCATCAAGGCCGCCAACATCCTGGCCGAGCGCGGACATCAGGAAAGGGCGCTGAACATCCTGCGCACCTACCTTTCCGAGTTCCCGGCCGATGACGACCTGCAGAAGGCCTATGCCGGCATCTCCGACAGTGTGGCCAACCGCCTGTACAAGGAAAAGGAATACGCGCGGGCCGAGGCCGTGCTGGATTCGGCCCTGGCGGTGCGTCCGACGGATCCCGGCGTGCGCTACACCCGCGGTCTGCTGTACGAGAAGCGGCACAGGTGGGATTCGGCCTATGTGTATCAGAGCAAGTACCAGCCGTCGCTGCTGGAGGAAGGGGAGTACAAGGCCCACATGTACGGCCTGCGCGCCCGCACCCTGCACAACACCCTGGACGCCGGCGTGGATATCTTCCGCTTCACCGATTCCCAGCACCTGATGGCGCTGGCCACCGTAGGCTACACCCATTACTGGGAGAACGACGAGGCCGAGTTCCGCATTAACTATACCGGCCGCGACGCCGACTACGACGACACCGAGCTCATGTACAATTCCGTGGGCGGTCAGGGCCTGCAGTTCCAGGCGGGCTGGATGCATAATTTTGGTCCGCTGTTCTCCCTGAAGGGTACTGCAGCCGTTTCTACGGCGTTCTTCCCGCGCTGGACCGCCGACTTAGACTTTACCTGGCATGCGCCCCGCGACTGGGATGTGCAGTCCATCTTCTCTTACCGCTACATGCGCGACCGTTCGCACATGTATGCGCTGAGTCTGGGCGGCTTCAAGAGCTTCGGCAGCCTGTATGCGGGCGGCAAGGTCACTACGGGCTTCCTGCACAGACTCTTCTTCTTTAACACGCAGGCCCGCTTCCGCTTCTATCCCGTGGAGGGAGGACGCTCCTACGTGGAAGGCCAGTTCGGTGCCGGTACGGCGCCGGAGCTGAACTTCCTGAACTACTACTACAATTCAAGTATCTACAACAACTTGAATTCTTTCGTCTCCGTTACGGCATCGTGGTCGCTTACCTACAACCTGGTCTTCCAGCTCTCCGGAACCTGGAACACCGTGTATGACCAGCGTAACACCGTCACTTACCGCAATATGTTCCTGGCCCATGTCTCTCTCGCGATTTCTTTCTAGTCTGGCCGCCTGTCTGCTGCTGACCGCCTTCTCCTGCTCTTCCATCACCGGAGGCGGCAAGGCGGTGCAAACCTACTACTTCCGTCCCGAGATTCCGGGCCGGTCGTCGGACACCAAGATGGCCGAATACATGAAGAAGCACATGCAGAACCGTTCGTCCCACACCATCCTGGACAAGAGCGGCGTGGAGGTGACGGTGCATGTAGGTCCGGATATTGACGGAGACTTCGCCTTCTTCCATACGCCCGAGGGCTATTACCTGGGCGCCAAGGACGAGCGCACCTTTATCTGGCTGGCCTACCAGTTTATCAAGATGGCCGGTCGCACAGATCCCGATTTGCGGGTCGACGACCTTCCGCCGCTGCTCCTGAGCGGCAGAGATACCGTGGTCACTTTCCCCTTCGAATACAGGGACCTGTACATGCCCACCAACCAGAATACGGACATGACGTATCTGCTGGCCCTGAACAACTTGGAAATCGACTGGGGCCTCTGGGGACACAACCTGCCCCGCGTGCTGGGTTCCAACGGCGATATGTCCTACGGTTACCAGAACATGGACCAGGAGCTGCTGGCCCGTTCCAACGGTATCGCGAACCAGAGCCAGTTCTGCTTTTCGTCGGAGCGTCTGCTGGACCTGACCGTCCAGTATATCCTGGACCAGTACGGAGACGGCGAGAAGATGCCCCTGCGAATGACCATCGGCCCCAACGACAACGACATCGTGTGCCTGTGCCGCCGCTGCGAGCAGCTGGGCAACAAGCCCGGTAACGCCACGCCCGCCGTGGTGAACTTCGTGGAGCAGCTGGCCGCCCGTTTCCCGCTGCACACCTTCTTTATTCCCGGATATTCCACCACGCAGGCCCTGCCGGACCACGAGCTGCCCGCCAACGTGGGCGTGTTCCTGTCGGCCATCGACTATCCGCGCGCCTGGACCACCCAGGAAACGCCGGCCAGCAGCAAGTTCTTCAAGACGCTGGAAGACTGGAAAAAGGTGACCAACCATGTGTACATCTGGGACTATGTGTGCAACTTCGACGACTATCTTACGCCCTATCCCATCCTGTACGTAATGCAGAACCGCCTGCGCGAGTACCGCAAGCGCGGGGTCAAGGGCATTTTCCTGAACGGCAGCGGCTACTTCTATTCCAATCAGCAGGAGATGTATTCCTTCCTGCTGTCCCACCTGCTCATCAATCCGGATGCCGACATCCGCAGGATGGTAGAGGAGTATTACCGCGACGCCATGCCGCATGTGGGTGAATTCTATGCCTCGGCGGTGATGCAGACCGAGGACCACGCCCGCCGCTCGGGTACCGAACTGCCGCTGTACGGCGGCATGGAAGAGGCCCTGCACAGCTATCTGTCCGAGAAAGATTTCCGTGAGTTCTATTCCGTTTTCCTGCGCGCGGCCGATATGGAAATGACGCACCGCGAACGTGTGCTGTACGAAAAAACACGCCAGTTTGTGTCGTTCTCCTTCCTGGAGATGTGCCGTCTGAACGGCCTCAAGCCCGGCGGCTTCGCCGAACTTGTGGGAGACGACTGGGTGGTGAAACCGGAGGTATGGTCGGCCGTGGAAGACCTGAAGATCATGACCGACGAGGACGACATTTACCTGCTCACCAACAGCGAGGATACCGCCATGGACCACATGGACCGCGTGAACGAGTTCGGTGTGTACATCGCCGACTACGAGAACGAGGTAGAGCTGTGGCTCAACGCCCAGATGTGGACGCGTGACCACCTGCTGCGCCAGCCGCTGCGCGTGCATTCCAAGGGACAGACGTATACCACGCAGTACCTCACCGACGGCGTCGCGGGCATTTCGCAGAACTACCACTGGGGCTGGCAGATTTATCCGCAGCAGGACCTGGTGATTGACCTTCCGGCCGATGTCGTGGCAGGCAAGTCCGGCGAGATGACCATGGCTTTCCTGAACAGCGAGCGTCACCGCATGGCCCCGCCCGCAGACGTAGAGATCTGGGCCGATGACCGCATGCTCTGCACCCTGCGCCGCGAGGGACTTTCCAACTACTTTGACGAAGGTGAGCGCGTGATCTTCAAGGGGAATGTGGGCTTCGGCCGGCCTTCCCAGGTGCAGGTGCGCTTCAAGCCTGCCCATACGCGCAACCTGGCTATTGACGAAATTTTCTTCCGCTAGATGAAAAGACTGATCCTCATATTGGCATCGGCCCTGGCCCTGGCCGCCTGCACCAACCGCGTGGCCTTCACTACCGTGGAGATCAAGGATCCCGTGCGCCATTACTATCCCATCCTGCAGGGACAGGACCTGGATGTGACGATCAAGGTGAGCAATACCGGCAAGGTGCCGCTGGTGGTGAAGGATATCCAGCCTTCCTGTGGCTGCATCGTGCTGGAAAGCGACCACGAGATGGTGGTGCCGCCGGACCGTTTCATGTTTGTGACGCTGCGCTACGATTCCCGCAAGAACGTGGGCAAGGTAGAGCATTCGGTGCGTTTCTGGGGCAATATCTCTCCCGAAGGCTGGACCGAAATGCGCTTCGACGTGAACGTGGTGCCGGATGCCAGCTATCACCACGACTATGAGGAACTCTTTGACAAGAGCGAGAGCGCCCATAAGCTCAAAGACTTCGTAGAAGGCATGGGAGAGCATGGTTTGGGGTATTATACGGATCGTTAACAACCCCCTGTTGATAACTTTTTGTGAAAATTTTACAGACAAAGGTTGTTTTAAAAATTTTTATTATCTACCTTTGTCCGGTCATAATAGGCCCGAGGCGTTAAAAGACACTTTTTAACCTATTATTATATTTATGACACAAAAACAGCAGGCAATCTATGACGCCCGTTCTTTAGGAAAGGGCAAGATGCTAACACTTGGTCTCCAGCACATGTTCGCCATGTTCGGAGCCACGGTCCTGGTCCCGGTTATTACCGGTCTTTCGATGAGTGCAACCCTTCTTTTCGCTGGTCTGGGTACACTCATTTTTCATTTCCTTACCAAGATGAAGGTGCCGGCATTCCTGGGCTCTTCCTTCGCATTCCTCGGCGGTTACGCAGCCATCGTCGCCATGGGAAGCGAGATGGGACTCAGCGCCTCGGAATCATTGCCTTATGCCTGCATCGGAGTTTTCTCGGCAGGCATTATTTATTTCATCCTGGCCGGTCTCTTCGCTGCTTACGGTGCCAGGAAGGTGATGCGCTTCTTCCCGCCCATCGTGACGGGCCCCATCATCATCGCCATCGGCCTCACCCTCTCCGGTAGCGCCATCAACAACTGCAACCAGAACTGGTGGATTGCCCTGCTCGCCATGGTTATCATCATCTTCTGCAACATCTGGGGCAGGGGAATGATCAAGATTATCCCCATCCTGCTGGGTGTGCTGGGATCTTACATCACCGCTGCCTGCTTCGGCCTGTGCGACTTCTCCGCCGTGAAGGACGCCGCCTGGATCGGTGTGCCCTTCCACTGGGAGAACACCGCCTTCCACGTGTTCCAGAATCCCAACTGGGGCCTGGTTGTGAGCGCCATCATCGCCATCGTCCCCATCTCCCTGGCTACCATGATGGAACACATCGGTGACATGTGCGCCATCTCCTCCACCACCGGTGTGAACTACCTGGAGGATCCCGGTCTGCACCGCACCCTCATGGGCGACGGTCTGGCTACCATGCTGGCCTCCCTGTTCGGCGCTCCCGCCAACACCACTTACGGTGAGAACACCGGCGTGCTCAACCTCACCAAGGTCTACGACCCCCGCGTGATCCGCATCGCCGCCGTCTTCGCCATCATCCTGAGCTTCTGCCCTAAATTCAGCGCCCTCATCGCCTGCATGCCCGCTGCGGTCATCGGCGGTGTGTCCCTCATCCTTTACGGTATGATCTCCGCTGTGGGTGTGCGTAACATCGTGGAGAACCAGGTAGACTTCACCAAGAGCCGCAACGTGATCATCGCTGCCCTCATCCTGGTCCTGGCCATCGGTATCAGCTACAGCATCGGTTCCATCGACCTGGGCTTCACCAAGCTAAGCGGTCTGGCCGTCGCCGCCCTGGTAGGTGTTATCCTGAACGCCGTTCTGCCCGGCAAGGACTACGAATTCGGCTCCAACCCTCAGGGTGACAAAGCCGTAGACTTCGAAGTGAAAGGTCACGAATAATAGATTACTATAATATTAATTTCATAAACTACGTTTTATGTTCAAAAAAACTATTCTCGCCGTTGCAGTTGCAACCCTCGCCTTCGCTCAGTTTGCCAAGGCTCAGAATGTCCAGGTCTTCTACGATTTCGGTAAGGACCGCAATTACATCACCACCACCTTCGAGATGTTCAAGGCCGACAAGTTCGGTGACACCTTCTGGTTCATCGATCACAACTTCGCCACTGGCCAGCAGTACAAGGATGGTGTGGCCAGCGCCATTAACGGTACCTACTTCGAGATCGAGCGCGGTATCAACTTCTGGCAGGATTCCAAACTCAAGGACCTGAGCGCCCACATCGAGTATGACGGTAGCTCCTGGGGTGCCGCTATCTTCTGCATCGGTGCCAAGTACTTCTTCCACAACGCCGACTACAGCAACACCCTGTCCCTGTACCTCATGTACGACCAGCACTTCGGTGTAGGCAAGGCCGACATCCCGGTGAAGTTCTCCGCCGTGTGGGGCATGAACAACCTCTTCGGCCTCAAGGGTCTCACCTTCAAGGGCTTCCTGGATTTCTGGGGCAACAACAGCTTCTTCAACGATGGAACCAGCAGCAAGTTCTCCTTCCTCACCGAACCTCAGATTTGGATGAACCTGGGCTCTGCCTTCGACGGTCACCTGGATCTGGGTACCGAGATCGAGATGTCTGTGAACTTCGCCGGTCACAAGGGCTTTATGATTAACCCCTGCTTAGGTCTCCGCTGGACTTTCTAATAACTACATATCATGAAACCTGCTTTCGAGAAACTGTTTGGTTTTGATTCGAAAGTGAATAATGTCCGCACAGAAATTCTGGCGGGCATTACCACTTTCCTGACCATGGCCTACATCCTGGCCGTGAACCCCGGTATCTTCAGCGCCCTCCCGGGCATGCCCGCGGGCTCTGTGTTTACCGCTACCGCCCTGGCTGCCATCGTGGGTACGCTGGTGATGGCTCTCTATGCCAAGAAGCCCTTCGCGCTGGCTCCCGGTATGGGTCTGAACGCCTTCTTCGTGTACACCGTATGCCTGGGCATGGGTTACAGCTGGCAGTTCGCCCTCACCGCCGTCCTGCTGGAAGGTGTCCTCTTCATCATCCTCACCCTCACCAAGGTGCGCAGCTGGCTGCTTAACGCCATCCCCGGCACCCTGAAGAAGGCCATCGGCGCTGGTATCGGCCTGTTCATCGCCTTCATCGGCATGCAGAACGCCGGTATCATCGTGAATAACGACGCTACCCTCGTGGGCCTGGGCCACATCACCGAAGGCACTGCCCTCCTGGCTATGATCGGCCTGTTCATCACTGCCGGTCTGGTTATGGCCAAGATCCGCGGCGGCATCCTCTGGGGTATCCTCATCACCAGCGCCCTGGGCCTGGTTATCAAGGATCCTGCAACCGGCGAAGCCATCACCAAGCTGAACGGTTTCGTTTCCATGCCTGCCAGCGTAGAACCCATCTTCTGCAAGTTCGAGTGGCACAATATCTTCACCCTGGACATGCTGGTGATTGTGTTCACCTTCCTGTTCATTGATATGTTCGACACCATGGGCACCATCATCGGTGTGCACCAGGGCGCCGGCCTTATCCCCGACGACGGTCCCCGCGACAACGTTCCGGATATGGAAAAGATGTTCCTGGCTGACTCCATCGCTACCGTTTTCGGTGCCTGCGTAGGTACTTCCACCACCACCACTTATGTGGAAAGCGCCTCCGGCGTAGGTGAAGGCGGCCGTACCGGCCTCACTGCCCTCTCCACCGCCGTGTGCTTCGTGCTGGCCCTGTTCTTCTCCCCGCTGTTCCTGGCCATCCCCGGCGCTGCTACCGCTCCCGCCCTCATCGTGGTCGGTGTGATGATGATGCCTTCCATCAAGCGCATCCACTGGGACGACTATTGCAAAGCCATCCCCGCTTTCATCACCATTATCATGATGCCCCTGGCCTACAGCATCTCTGACGGTATCCTCCTGGGTGTGATTTCCTACGTTGCCTGCCACGCTGTAGCCGGCCGCTTCAAGGACATCTCCATCACCATGTGGATCCTGGCCGTGTTGTTCGTGTGTAAGTATATTTTTATATAGGCGCGTGATGTGTAACTAACTATATATCACATACTTACGTAAATCCTCCATGGCAGTTTCGCCATGGAGGATTTTTGTAAACAGCTGATTATCAGCCGTTTGCGAATCACGCCCAGTGCACTCCCTAGCCGACGTACTCGGAGGGCAGGACGCCGAACTGTTTCTTGAATGAGGTGGAGAAGTGGGAGAGGGTGTTGAAGCCCGTCATCCAGGCAATCTCGCTCATGTTGTGCTTGCCTTCCTTGAGGAGGTCGGCGGCGCGGTTCAGTTTGTAGCGCTTGAAGAAGACCGAAGGATTCTCTCCGGTGAGGCCCTTTACCTTATAATAGAACTTGGTGCGGGAGATCTTCATCATCTCGGTCATGCGCACGATATCGAGGTCGGCGTTGGCCAGTTCTTTCTCCATGAGTTCGTACAGTTCCTGCATGAAGCGCTCCAGCTGGATGCGCTCCAGGGTGCGGCTTTGCAGCGAGTAGCGGTACAGGCCGTCCATGAGGGTGCTGATCCAGATTTTGGAACTGCTGATTCCCGGTAAGCGTATTTCAAGTATTGCGTTCACAAACAAGGAGAAACACGGTTTGGTTATCTCTGAAAAAGTGGTTAACTTTGACTTGTTGTGCACGGATGCAGAAACAGGAGAAGAGTTCCTGGTAGAGGTACAAAACGCGCCGCAGAACAGCCCAAAAGTTTTACAGAGCCATTGCTGAATGGCCTATACCGCGCAACCGAATTGGCAACAATGCCCATTGAAACCAGAGAAAATTACGACCAAAGTATGAGAACGGAACTGTAGTATGGACCACCTTCCGCTTAACGACATTCCTATGCTGGTTTCGACCATCAACTTCCTGCTGAGGGACGAGATCTTCGAGAATCTGGACCAGATCTGCTACTGCTTTAACGTGGAGCGGGAGGAGATGGACCGGCTGCTGGCCAGTCAGGGCTATGCTTATAAGGAGCAATACAATTGCGTGAAATGAGTGACCGGAACGCCATGGAGCAGGCCTACGCCTTCTTTCACCAGAAGTTAAAGGTCTACGAACACTCTGCTTCCGAGCGGGAGATGGACCATATCGAGGACACCATTGCGTCGTACTCGAACTCGATGTCCGGTGAGCTTTTCCGGGAGCTTTCCGGCGGGAACCCGGCCTTCCTGCACGAGCATTCCACCTTCGCGGAGGACTTGCGACAGGCAGTGCAGGTGATGGGGGAGTGGCTTGAGATACATTAATTATCAGATACCATGGCAAAAATCTACGTCGCCTCCAGTTGGAGAAACATGTACTACGAGAGTGTGGTCAAGCGCCTTTGCGAGGCCGGTCACGAGGTATACGACTTTCGCAATCCGCCGCACGGCGGCAACGGTTTCCATTGGACCGACGTGGACGAGAACGCCCCCAACTGGACCTTCGACGAGTATGCCCAGGGCCTGCACCATCCGCTGGCCGAGCGTCAGTTCAAGGCCGATTTGGACGCCCTCCGCTGGGCCGATACCTGCGTCCTGGTCCTTCCGTGCGGCCGAAGCGCCCATACCGAGGCCGGGTGGATGGCCGGGGCAGGGAAGCGCGTCATCGCCTACATCCCGGAGATGGTGGAACCCGAGCTTATGTACAAGCTCTTCGACGAGGTCGTCGGCACGCTCGACGGCCTGGAACAGTCCCTGGAATAAACACGCACCGCCACGCTCTTCCCAAAGCCCTTCGCAAGGCCTTCAGACAGTGATGCTGTCGATTCTGAGGCGAAGGGTGCCGGCGGGGACTTGGGCTTCGGCGATGTCGCCGACCTTCTTGCCCATGAGGGCGGCGCCGATGGGGGATTTGAGGGAAATCTTGCCGGCCTCGAGGTTCATCTCGTGAGGGCTGACAATCTCGAATTTCATCCGGGTATTCGTGGTGAGGTTCGTGAACTCGACTGTGCTCAAAAGGCAAACCCTGTCTTTGGGTAGGACGTTGGGGTCGATCACGCGGGAATGCTCCAGGACCTTCTGCAGGAAGCGGATACGGCTGATGGTCTTGGCCTGGATGCGACGGGCTTCGCGGTAGCCGGCGTTCTCGCTCAGGTCTCCCTGGGCACGGGTTTCCGCCAGGTCTTCCTTCACCTTGGGGTAAACCTCTTCGATGAGGTGCTTCAGCTCGGCCGCGATTTCGTCGTATCTTTGCTTAGACAGGTATTCCATGGGCAATCAGAATTACAACCCGGTGTGGTTGCTCCAGCTTTAGAAAGAGAGCCGGCACACTTCTACCAGGCACGAGTCCCGGGACATCTTCTGCGGGTTAGTTCCGGGCAAGCCCTGCGGGACTTCCATCCCCAGTTGGGCGAACGACTGCTCCCAGTACGGCGGCATGCTTCCGTCCGGCGCCTTGAAGTTCATGGGCTCGCACTCGAACATCGGCCTTCCATCGGCATACAGATAGCTTTTCTGAACCAGCTCCGAGCAGTAGATTTCTTCGTTGTCCGGCAGGAACCTGGCGTCGTACTGGCGGCCGCAGAAGGTCTTTGCCCGCTGCACGGCGGCATCGGCATCGATGCCCATCGCCCGCTTGACGATGATGTCCGGAAATGCGCCATCCGGCCGCGTAAAGTCTTGGAGGAAAGCTTCCAGCGGACGCCTGTCTACCCCGTGGGAGGTGGTGGCGTCGATGATCCAGATGGTGTCGGCCTGTACTTCGACGATGGCGACGTGGACGATTTCGCCGGTGGCGAGGGAGATGGCTTCATCCATGGAGCCGGCCTCTGCATCGGCAGGAAGCCCCACAAAAATAAGGTCTCCAGTTTGCAGGAGATTCTGTTGGGAACAGGCGCAAAGGAGCGCCAGAAATAGGGGAAATAAAATTGTTCGTTTCATAAAGGCAAAGATAGTAATTATCTTTCTCAAAGTAAATTGCTATCTTTGTGTAATTAAAACGAACAGTAGTGTTATGAAAAAATTCCTGCTTTGGTTTGTCGGCATCGTTGCCGCGCTGTGCATTGCCGTCCTGTGCATCTGGGGAGGCGAAATTGCCACCCGGTAGTTTGACACAATAATTTTCGTTTTTTTTATCAGAAGACCTTCCAGGGTCTTTTTTTTGTCAAATATTATTTTTATATTTGTAGCATTATATAGTATTATTTCAAATATGAAGCTTAATATT